>VFQP010000526.1_pt1 | contig 71506 bp, 88 predicted proteins | sample 3512351 | NCBI WGS metagenome assembly VFQP01 (sample SAMN10412372, study PRJNA504923) | tailings metagenome | isolation source: Relicate 1 Philex TSF1 revegetated site | place: Philippines: Tuba, Benguet | collected 2017-08-29
TGGTGCGCGAGCAGCTGATGATCGCCTCGGGCCACAAACTGTCGATACGGCAGGAAGACGTCGTGCTGACCGGCCATGCGATCGAGTGCCGCATCAACGCCGAGGACCCGGACACCTTCATGCCCTCGCCCGGCACCATCCGGCATTTCCACGCGCCGGGCGGCCCGGGCGTGCGCGTCGACACGCACGTCTACGAAGGCTATGCGGTGCCGCCGAACTACGATTCGATGATCGGCAAGCTGATCGTGCACGGCGCGGACCGCGACCAGGCGATCTGCCGCATGCGCGTCGCGCTGTCGGAGATGGTCGTCGACGGCATCAAGACCAATATCCCGCTGCAGCAGCGGATCATGCGCGACCAGGGCTTCGCCGCCGGTGGACAGAACATCCACTACCTCGAAAAGCGGCTCGCCGAACGCAAGAACAAGACGCTGGCGATCGGCTGAGGCGGTCTCCGGGCGTCGCCGCCGCGGCGCCCGGAAGATTCAGTCTTCGCGATCCGGAAACGCGCGGCGCAAGGCCGCATCCAGGCGGATCGGCCGCGCCCAGCGGTCGTAGCTTTCGACCAGACCGCGCTTGACCCGCATCATCGCCTCGCCATGCCGCTCGGCATCGAGCGTCTCGGCCAGCACCGCCCAGCCCTGGTCCGGATCCCGGCGCCACGCCGCCGCCACTTCGCGGCATGTGCGCCCGAGTGCCTGCGCCAGTGCACAGGCCACGTAGACGTCGGCCGGCTGACGGACCGGGTCGGCCATCAGCTGCTCGACCAGCGCGCGCGGCGCACCGCGATAGCGCACCAGCTCGTCGACGAAGGCATCGCCGTAGCGCTCGGCATACAGATTGAGATCCGTCAGCCAGGTATCGAGCCAGGCATCGCCACTGCGCGGCGCCCAGGGCGCCGGTTCGGCCGCCACCTCGACCGCGTCGTCCGCGGCCTGCGGGGTCTGCGCAGCGGTCGTCATCGGGAGGGCGATCAGCAGGGACAGCACGACGGTGTTGCGCAACGGCATGGAAAGGTCTCGAAGCATCGTCCGGCCGCCGCGACGACGGCGCCGCGACATACGACGACCGACCATAGCCCAACGCCGACACCGAGGACAGCACATGGCCAGCCATCTTTCTTCGCCCCCCGCACGCCGCGGACGGACGTTGCGCTGGAGCATCGCCGCTGCGGTCGTGGCCCTCCTGCTGGCGGGCTACTGGATCGCACTCGACCAACTGGCGACCCGGGTGGGCCAGGATGCGGAGAACACGCTGCGCAGCCTGCCCGTCAATGACGATACACGCCATCGCGCGGACTGAACGCGTTCAGCGCGTCGCGATCACCAGGCTCTCGGGACGACCGCCCTGCTGCCACCAGTCGCCTGTGGCCGTCACCCTCAGTTGCACGCCACCCTTGCGCATCGAACGGTGCGCCCCGCGATCGCGTCCGTCCGCCGCATAGGCGCCGACGACGTCGCGCGGATCGCGCACACCACTGAAACTGGCTGCGCCCGCATCGATTCGCAGCGCCCGGTCCCCGTCCTTGACGCTGACCCGCACCGGGAGCGCGCGGCCGTCCGCGCAGCGCACGACGCCGGCCCCGCGCGCGGCGCGGTACTGGGCCGACCAGTCGCTGGCCTGGAACGTCAGTTCGCAGGTGGTGGTGTCGCTGGCGACGGCCGGAAGTGCCATCGCCCCGATGACCGTCGCGACCAAAAGCCACGCGCACGGGCGATGCCGGCGCGTCGCGGAAGGCAGGAACGGGAGCAGATCGGCCATGGCCCAACGCTAACAGAAAACGCGCCGCGGCCCGGTGGGCGGCGGCGCGTTCGATGGAGGACCCGGCACGCCGCCGGGCAAGCGGCTCAGCGGCGGCCGCGACGGTCCTGGCGGGGGTCGTAGTACTGCACGGTGCAGCGACCGCGGCTGTCGCACCGGGTCTGCGAATACCGGTGGTCACGGCGTCCGTGGGCACGCGCGTGCGGCGGCGGACCGGGCCGGTAGCCGTGATGGTGACGCGGCACGTGGCGGTAATAGACCGGCCGGCCGTAGCGGTCGTACGAGACCAGCAGGCGGTCGTGCTGGCCGTAGCCGCCGTGGCGGTAGTACGGCGTATTGCCGCGCAGCACCACGTCGGCCACATCGACGATCACGCGCACGAGATCGTCGTTCGCGCGGGCCGGTGCAGGCACCACGGCAGCGGCAGCAAAGCCGGTCGCGAGGACGGCGGGCAGGATCCAGCGGGTCAGGCGCGAGGTGGTCATCGGGGTCTCCATCGTGCAGGGCGGCCACCGCGGTGGTGGCCCGTGACCCTCACCATCGGTGAGCGCGGATGAATCGATGCGCAATTTTCCGGCCTGAGGCGTTCATGTCGGACCCGCATCCATACGGCGTTCAAACTGGAAACGCTTTCCATCCGCTGCAACCGGTTACGCGAATGGAGCGCAGCGACTCAACGCGCGATCGCGCGCATCGCAAGGTCCAGCACGGCCGCCGGCAATGCCTCGGGCGCGGCCACTTCGCACATGCGCTCGAGGCCGGAGGTGATCGAGACATCCGTCTCGTGCGCCCAGGTCGTCCGGTACGGCATGTGCACGCCCCAGCCGCCGAGCGCCAGCACGGGCGCGATGTCGGAGCGCAGCGAATTGCCGATCATCAGGAACTGGCTGGGCTCGGCGTCGAATTCGCCCAGCACGCGCGCGTAGGTCGGCGCGTCCTTTTCGCTGACGATCTCGATACGCCGGAACAGGTCGGACAGCCCGGAATCGCGGACCTTCGCTTCCTGGTGGAACAGATCGCCCTTGGTGATCAACACCACCTCGAAGCGCGCGGCGATGGCTTCGACCGCGGCGCGGATGCCGGGCAACAACTCGACGGGATGGCGCAGCAAGGCCTTGGCCATGTCGACGATGCGGTGCAGGTCACGGGCGCTGATCCGGCCGTCGGTGATCTGGGTGGCCGACTCGATCATTGACAGCGCCATGCCTTTCACGCCGTAGCCGAACACGGCGATGTTGGCCGATTCCACCGCGTACAGCGCATCGGCGACGCGGCCGTCGCCCAGGTCCACGTAGTGGCCGACGATGCCCTCGAACGCGCGTTGCGCCTCGTCGAAGTAGTCCTGGCTGCGCCAGAGAGTGTCGTCGGCGTCGAAGCCGACCAGCTGGATGCCCTGCGTCATCCGCGCAGTCTACGCGTCGTGGCCCGGGCGGCAGCTGCGCAGGCATCGCGCGAACAGGCAGTGCCAGGCAAAGAAAAAGCGACCCGCCGAAGCGGGTCGCCCGGAGCCGTCCGTCATGCGACGGGCGGACGCATCGCGGCGTGCGACTTACTCGTCGGCGGCGCCGGCACCGGCCGCCTGACGGTTCACGTAGTCGCGGTATTCCTCGGGGGTGATGTAGCCGTCGCCATCGGCGTCCACGTCGGTGAATACTTGGCCGAGCCCCTCGAGGCCGGACGCTTCGGCCTGGCTCAGGCGGCCGTCACCGTCGGTGTCGAGGTCGGCCCAGGTCACCTGGCCCTGCTGGGCCTGCGGCGCTTCGGCCGTGGCGTCCTGCGCATAGTCCTGGGTCGTGGTGGTCGGCGGCGTCTGCTGGGCAGTCGCTTCCTGCGCGAAGGCCATCGGCGTCGCCATGGCGAAGCCCAGGGCAATCGCGGCGATCATCGGCTTGCGGACATTCTTCATGATGGTGTTCTCCAGTGGGAATGTTGGACGCGCGGGAGGTGGTTCATCCTCGTCTCGGATACCGCACGGAAGCCACCTTGCCGATTTGCGGATGAACGTTCCGGGGGCCGGCATCGCGGGCGCTTACACGTGCTTAACCACTGGCCGCGCGCGGACGGTTATGCGATTCGTGTCCGCGACGTGAGCATGGCGCCGCGAATCCCGCGGTGACGGGATCGGGCGCACCGGGCGGCAGCCGGGGGACGACCGCTGACACGTGTGTTGGTCGCTGAACGGAAACGCAATTCTCACGAATCCGGCCATCCGGGGCCTCGGCAGGACGCTCAGACGCCCTGTGCGACACTCGGGGTTTCCCCTAGTTGCGCACTGGAGATGCCCATGCACCTGCGTCCACTCACCCTCACCGCACTCGCGTCCTCGATGCTCTGGCTGTCGGCCTGTGACGGCAATGCGTCCAACGGCGCCGCATCCGATGCGCCGACGCAGGCCCAGACCGCGTCCGCCCCCACCGCCGCCGCCGGTGATGCGATCGAAGGTGTGCCGTTCGCCAGCACCGCGGTCGCCACCTTCAACGAGCCCTGGGCGCTGGCCTTCCTGCCCGACGGTAGCCTGCTCGTCACCGAGAAGTCGGGCGTGCTCAAGCACGTGACCCTGCCGAGCGGCGAAGCACGCGAGATTTCCGGTGTGCCCGAAGTCGCGTATGCCGGCCAGGGCGGTCTCGGCGACGTGGTGCCGCATCCGCAGTTCGCGCAGAACGGCCTCGTCTATTTCAGCTATGCCGAGGACGGCGACGGCGGTCGCGGCGCGGCGGTCGCCCGCGCGCGCCTGGACGCCGATGCCGGCGCGCTGCAGGACGTGGAGGTGATCTGGCGCCAGGTGCCGAAGGTCAGCGGCAACGGCCACTACGCACACCGCATCGCGTTCGGCCCCGACGGCATGCTGTGGATCTCGTCGGGCGACCGCCAGAAGTTCGATCCGGCCCAGGACATGACCTCCAACATGGGCAAGCTGGTGCGTCTGAACGACGACGGCAGCGTGCCGGCGGACAACCCGTTCGCCGACCAGGGCGAGGTCGCGGCCCAAGTCTGGGCGCTCGGCCTGCGTAATCCGCTGGGCATCGCCTTCGACGGCGACGGCCGGCTCTGGGAAATCGAAATGGGCCCGGCCGGCGGCGACGAGTTCAACCTGATGGAACGCGGCGGCAACTACGGCTATCCGATCGTCTCCAATGGCGACCACTACGACGGCCGCCCGATTCCCGACCACGACACGCGTCCTGAATTCATCAAGCCGCTGATCACCTGGACGCCGGTGATCTCGCCGTCCAGCCTGATGGTGTACTCGGGCACGCTGTTCCCGGAGTGGACCGGCAACGCCTTCGCCGGTGGACTGTCGGGCCAGACCCTGGTGCGCATCGAACTCGACGGTGACACGGCGCGTGAGGCCGAGCGCTTCGCGATGGGCGCACGCATCCGCGGCGTGACCCAGGGGCCGGACGGCGCGCTGTGGGTGATCGAGGACGGTGCGGACGGCCGCCTGATCCGGCTGGCGCCGCGCGAGGGCTGAGCCTGTCGCACCCGTGCTGTACGACGGAAGGCCGCGGTGCGAACCGCGGCCTTCTGCGTGTCGGGCCTCAGATCGCCGGGCGCTCGACCGGACGGCCCATCGCCTCGCGATAGCGCAGGTACAGGGCCTGGACCTTGTCGATGTAGGCGCGGGTCTCCGCGTACGGCGGCACGCCGTCGTAGCGGTCCACGGTGCCGGCCCCGGCGTTGTAGGCGGCCAGCGCGCGGGTCCGGTCGCCGTTGTACCGGCGCAGCAGCCAGCGCAGATGCCGCGCGCCCGCGCGGATCGACTGCGCGGGCGAATCGGGATCGCGCACCGCGTAGTCGGCGATCACATCGGGCATCAGCTGCATCACGCCGCGTGCGCCCTTGGGCGACACGGCTGCCGCCTCGAAGCCACTCTCGGCATGGGCGATTGCACGCAGCCAGGCCTCGTCGAGGCCATGGGTCTTCGCGGCCTCCCGGAACAGTGCCGGCCAGGCGTCGAGGCGCGGCGCTTCCACGCGCCCGAGCCCCGCATGCGCGGGCTCGCCGGGCGGCGTCTGCACGATGAAGCGCAGATACTCGCGTGCGCCGGGCAGCCGGCGCGTGCTGTAGACCAGGCGACCGTCCTGTTCGCGCTCGTAGAGCACGCCGCTGAAGACGCCCATCTCGCCCCAGAGATTGGGCGTCTGCACCGCGTCGTCGGGCACCTCGCGCGGCGTGCAGGTGGCGCCCGGCTCGGGCGCGGTGGACAGGCTGACGGTGCCGTCCACCACGCAGCGCCAGACCGTGCGCGCGTGTGTCGGGCCGGTGGTGAGGACGAGGACGGCGGCGAACCACCACGAACGGCGGCGAGGGAACGGCATGGCGGGGAGTCGATGGCCGACGCCCGGCGGGCATCGCTGCTGTGCGAATACGCCGGTCGGGGTGAGGTTTGTGTCGCCGCGTCCGTACCGCCATCATCGGGCGCCCCGCTCGAGACCCACCGATGGCGCACTGGTCGACCCTGATCCGCGAGATCCCCGATTTCCCCAGGCCTGGCATCGTCTTCAAGGACATCACGCCGGTGCTGGCCGATCCGCACGCGTTCGCCGCCGCGATCGAGGCGATGGCCGCCCCGTGGCGCGACGCGCCGCCGACGGCGTTTCTCGGCATCGAATCACGCGGTTTCATCTTCGCCGCCGCGCTCGCCCAGGCCCTGGGCACCGGGTTCGTGCCGGTGCGCAAACCCGGCAAGCTGCCCGCGCGTACGCTGCAGCACGACTACGCACTGGAATACGGCCGCGATCGTCTGGAGATCCACGCCGACGCCGTGCCGCCCGGCGCGTCCGTGGTGCTGGTCGACGACGTGCTGGCCACCGGCGGCACGCTGGCCGCGGCCCTCGCGCTGGCCCGTGCACAGGGCGCCCACGTGCTGGGCGCGGCGGTGCTGGTGGAACTGCCGGCACTCGAAGGCCGCGCACGCTGGCCGGCCGACCTGCCCCTGCAGATCGCGCCGACGGATTGACGGCGGAAACGCGCTCGCGACGACACGTATTCGACACCGCGCATCGCAGCATCCGGCGACGGAGGCCGCAGATGCACATCGAGACGCTCATCCTGGCCGGCAACGGCTGGGTACCGAACAACCCGCGGCTGCCGGTGCGGATCTACCGGGCCGGCACGGTGCCACTGGACGCGCGCGGGTTCGAGCAGCGCTTCGCCGCCCACGGCTGGCCCCCCGACTGGCGCGGCGGCGTGTACGACTATCACCACTACCACTCGACGGCCCATGAAGTGCTGGGCGTCGCCGCCGGCCACGCCCGTCTGATGCTCGGCGGACCGGACGCGACCCTCGTCGAGCTCTTCGCCGGCGACGCGCTGCTGCTGCCGGTCGGCACGGGTCACTGCTGCGTCGAGGCCGATGCGGCCTTCCAGGTGGTGGGGGCCTATCCCGAGGGGCAGCGCTGGGACCTGCGGCGCGATGCACCGGATGCCGGGACGCGCGCACGCATGCGCGCCCTGCCCGATCCGGTGCGCGACCCGGTCACCGGCGATCCGTTCTGAAATGGTCGGCTCGGCGCCTGCGCGCGCGGGCTCAGGGCGCCAGTGCGGTCACCGCCGCGGCGGCACTGTGGGACGCCTCGTCGATCATCGCCGAAAAGCGCATCCGGCCGAGGTTGTCGGCCAGTTCCGGACAGCGGGCCTGCGGCGGCTGCAGCGCGAGATAGGCGTGCATCGCGTCCGCCATTTCGACGAAGCGGGCATCGAAGGCGGCGACGCCGTCCAGGAAGGCCGCATCCGTCGGCGCTGCATGCAAGGCGCGCTCGAATTCCGGGTTTCCCGCACGGAACGTGGCGATGCCGGTTTCCAGTTGCCGGCTGGCGTCGGCGTCGGCGGCGCAGTAACGCCTGAACACCTCGACCTGGCGTTGCAGGACGTGTGCGCCCATGTAGCGTGTCTGCACGTCACTCAGCGGCGATTGCGCGGACGCCCCGCCCGCCATCGCGCACGACGCCAGCGCGGCGAGCAGACACATCGGCAGACGGTGGGGATTCATGGCGGGCTCCGGCGATCGCAGCGCAGGCGCCGCATCCGGGTACACGGTACGCGCGCCCGCGGGAGGCCACGTCAAGAGTCCTCGTCGATGTCGTCGAACGCGTGTGCGAGCCAGTCGCCGTCGTCGTCGTGGCCGGGCGCGAGATCGACCGGCTCGAGCAGGGTGTAGGTATCGACGTCGGGGCTGCGGATCCGACGCGAGACCGGATAGGCCTCGAGCGCAGGCTGCGGCATCGCCTCCAGAAACGCCTGCGCGCGGCGCGGCCCGGCAATCCAGTCGGCGATCGCCCCCGCCGGCATGAAGACCGGACCGTCGGCCACCAGCGGCGCCGGAATCGCGGGGTTGGGATGGGTGAGCACGGCGAACGAATACAGCTCGGGCGTGTCCCGGCTCCAGTGTTCCCAGAGGCCGGCCGCGAACAGGGCAGTCCCGTCCTGGCTCTGGATGAAGTACGGCTGCGGCGTTTCGCCCGAGCGGTCCCACTTGTAGTACCCGTTCATCGGCACCACGCAGCGGGTGTTCTCCCAGGGCCGCTTGAAGATCCGGCTGCGCGCGGCGCGCGCGAGACGTGCGGTCACGGTGGTGTACTTGGTCTCCGGCAGCGCCGACCAGGCCGGCACGAGCCCCCAGTCGAACTCTTCCACCGCCAGTGCGCCGTCCCGATCGAGGATGACGGCCGCCGGCTTGCGGGTGGCGATATTGTAGCGGGCGGGCGCGGCCTCGAGCGCGGTCGCCAGGCCCGACGGCAGACCCGGCGGCCACATGCCCGCGGCGAAGGCCTGCGCGAACCTACGCATGCGCGGCGTCCTGGCGGCTGATGGAGCGCGGGGTCATGCCGCAGCATCGCGCCTGCGGCGTGAAGCGTCTGCGTCGCGCCGCCGCGCGACCGGCTTCACGGCCGGCTGCGGTGGCATCGCACAAGGTGGTGCCCCGCACCGGTAGAGACCGCGCCATGCAGACCCCCATGCAGCCGCCCACGCCCAACGACGACATCCCGGGTTCGATCCCGCACCCCATGCACGACCCGGTGCCCGACCAGCCGGTGGATCCACCGGTGCCCACGCCCGGTGATCCGGAGCGCGACCCGCAACCGCAGCGCGATCCCCCGTCGCCCACGCGGCCACAGGATCCCCCGCACACCCGCTGACACGTCCCGCAGCCGCCCCGAGGTACTCCATGACCACCCGTCGCATCGCCGTCATCGTCGGCAGCCTTCGCAAAGATTCGTTCAACCGCAAACTCGCGGATGCACTCGCCGAGCGCGCACCCGAGACACTGTCGCTGCACTCCGTGGAGATCGGCGACCTGCCGCTCTACAACCAGGACGACGACGCGTCGCCGCACCCCAACGTGGTGCGTTTCAAGCGCGAGATCGAACAGGCCGACGGCGTGCTGTTCGTGACGCCGGAATACAACCGCTCGATCTCCGGCGTGCTGAAGAACGCGCTCGACCATGCGTCCAGGCCCTACGGCGAAAGTGTCTGGGCCGGGAAGCCGGCGGGCATGGCGGGCGTGTCGGTCGGCGCCATCGGCACGGCTGCGGCGCAGCAGCACCTGCGGACCATCCTGGCCTACCTCGACATGCCGACGCTCGGTCAGCCCGAGATGTTCCTCAAGGCGGATGCGGTGTTCGACGATGCCGGCGCGCTGCGCGACGACAGCACGGCATTCATCGACACGTGGCTGAAGCGCTACGTCGAATGGGTTGCGCAGCACGTCGACGCCTGAGGCTGTCGGCTCCGGGGCGCGCGGAACCGTTCCGCGGCGACGCGCGCCGGGCCGGCCGGGACCGCGCGCTGCGGGACGTTCCCGATGTCGCGGGTGGCCAGCGAGCGCGATATGCGCCGCAACGCGCTGCAACCGGCACCCTGCAATGAACCGGCAGCGCACCGCGCAGAACGCCGGTCAGCGCGCGCCCATCAGGCGGCGAAGCGGCGCTCGGCTTCGTAGCCTCCGTCCGCACCGTGGATGCGGATCGTGGCGCCGCATCGACGCACCTGGGCATCGGCGGCGACATCGGCGAATGCGGCGCTGCGGGTCAGATAGTGCACCGAGGCGCGGGTTCCGTTGTCTTCGACGAGTTCCCAGTCGAAGGTCGCGGCGTTATGGCGAAGCGTGAAACACAGGGGGGACATGGGACATCCGGGACGGCTGCACGCAGACCGTGCGCGTGCATGGTCTACCGGGTGCGATGAAGAGGGCGTCCCCGCGGCGCGCGCGGCGCATGCAGAAGGTGCAAACGCAGGCCACGAAGACCGGGGCCGGGCGCGCCTCGCGCCGCTAGGGCATGCCCGGCCCCGCGGCCTCGAGCGCGGCCTCCACCTCCTCGCGTGAACCGGGTCGCACCCGACGCGAGACTTCCACGCCGTCGCGCAGTACCACCAGCGTCGGCCACAGCTTCACCTTGAAACTGCGTCCGAGCGGGCGGCCCGGGCCGTCTTCGACGCGCAGATGCCGCACGTCCGCGCGCGCCGCCAGCGCCGGCTGCAGAGCGGCCTGTGCGGCCTGGCAATGCCCGCACCAGTCGGTGCCGAACTCGAGCGCGACGATGCCCGGCATCGCGTCGACCTCGACGCGATCCGGGGCCTGCTTCGAATAGGGGTCGACGCGTGTCATGTCAGGACAGCGCGCGCTCGATCGTCTCGAGCGGTGCGTTGGTGAAATCCTTGGCCAGATCGCCCAGCAGCCGCTGCGTGGTCTCCTTGTGCAGCAGCGGACGTACCCGGCCGAGCGTCTGAGGATCGGCGATCAGCACCAGATGCGCGTAGCGGTTCTTCAGCGCGCCCTCGTTGAGGCCCTGCGCCAACTGCTTGGCGAACGTCGCTTCGTCGAGCTGCGAGGCGCTCGATTCGGCCGGCATCGCGCCCGCGGGGCCGTCGTCGTCGAGATTCATGCCCTCCAGCAGGGCTTCCTGTTTCAGGCTCAGCGACCGCTCGTCACCGACGTTGCTGAACACGCGGGCCGCGCCGCCATTGGCCACGACCACCAGTGCACCCTGCGGAATCTTCATCGTCATACACGTTCTCCACTTGCCTGCGTTGGTACCGGAAAGGCACCGGAAAACTCTAGGCAGGCGCATGTGAGCGCAGTGCAATGCGGACGCGGGTCACGGGCGCAGCGCGTGCGTGTCGCGGCGCGGGGCTGAACGGCGCACTCAGCGCCAGGGACGTCGACCTTCGGTCCAGGATTCGTGACGCACCGGGGCCACTCCGGCGCCGAACGGCGCGCCCCATCCATACCCGCGCCCGTACACACCGGGGCCATACACGCCCGGACCACCATACAGGCCGCCCGGCCAGTAAGCGCCCGGCCCGTCGAAGCGACCGACGCTCAGATGCAGATTCGTGGTGCCCACATCGCCGCTGGCGGTGACGCGCTCCGTGCACAGGTTGAGATCGGCTGCGTTGTAGTGGCTGGTGCCGCCACGCGATGAATGCCCGATGCCGGTGGTCACGCTGCCGGTCACGGCGCGCGCGCTCCCGTCGGGCGCCGTCGGGCACCCGCCCGCACCACCGCGGACGGTGCGCAGTGCGCGCGCCGGTGGACGTGCGGTCCTCGGGCCGGTGTATTCGCCGTCGCCGAAGGCACCGGGCCCGGTGAACATCGCGGGTGTCGGCGGACTCAGATCCACGTCGCGGTCCTGCGCCCACACGCCTACCGGCAGCAGCAGGGACATCCACACCAGGTGCACTCGACGCATCGGACAGCTCCGGACCGGACTCGGCGGACCCCCACGCTAGCAGCCGGCGGTTGAATCGCCGCTGGCCTGGCCGTCAAGGATTCAACCGGCGTAGTGCATCCACACGCAGTCGATCGCATCCAGTGCGATGTGCACCAGCAGCCCGATGCCGAACAGACGGGTGCGCCGGGGCAGCAGCAACGCCGTGTAGACCGCGATGGCCGGCGCCGTGTGCAGGGGATGGAAGCCGATGCTGCAGCGCCCCGGCGCATAGATCGGGTCGGCCAGCAGATGGTCGATGTCGATGATCCAGCCCAGCAGCATCAGTGCCCATGCACGCAGGAAGCGCTCGCGGAAGAACACCCAGGCGATGAGCGCCGGCACCGCGGCATGCAGGAGCAGATGGAGGATGGCGCGCGTACCCATCGAGCCAGACCAAGTCGGGCGGCGCAGGATACCGTCGCGTCCCGATCCAGGCGGCCCGGGCCGGCGCAGGCGGCGCCTGCGGAAGTTGCAGAGGCCGCCCGCACGCTTTCACCGCGCCTGCACCGGCGTGATGCGAATTTCGCGAACCTTAATCTGCAGTCGGAGTGGTTGGAAATGGCGCATCACAGCCCGGGTGGTCTGGTCCTGCTCGTCGAGGACAACCGCAATATTTCCGAGCCGGTCGGTGAGTTCCTCGAAAGCCGCGGCTTCGAGGTCGACTATGCAGCCGACGGCATCGATGCCTACAACCTGGCGTCGGAGAATCCCTTCGACGTGATCGTGCTGGATCTCATGCTGCCGCGCCTCGGCGGCCTCGAGGTCTGCCGCCGACTGCGCGCCGACGGGCGGAATTCGACGCCGATCCTGATGCTGACCGCGCGCGATTCCCTGGAAGAGAAGATCGAGGGCCTGGAAGCGGGTGCCGACGACTATCTCACCAAGCCCTTCGACATCAAGGAACTCGAGGCGCGCATCCGCGCCCTGATCCGCCGCGATCGACGCGAGGTCGGCGCTGCGGTGCTCGAAGTCGGCGACCTGTGGCTGGACCCGGTGTCGCTGCGCGTGCGTCGCGGCGACAAGGAACTCAATCTGGCGCCGATCGCGATGAAGATCCTGACGATCCTGATGCGCGAGGCGCCGCGCGTGGTCACCCGCCGCGAGATCGAGCAGGAGATCTGGGGCCTCAGCCTGCCCGACTCCGACACGCTGCGCAGCCATCTGTACAACCTGCGCAAGGCCATCGACCGCGACCAGGACGTGCAGCTGCTGCACACGATCACCGGCGCCGGCTACCGCGTGGCCGATCTGAGTCGCGCCGTCGCCTGAGGCCACGCTCGACGCGGCCCGGTGCCACCCGAAACGCCGCGCGGCCGCAAGACCGCGCGGCGTTTTGGTGTGCGGATCACGCCCCCCCACTGCCAGGCCGATGTTCGGAATGCGGGCGGAGACTCCCGGCGCCGTGCGCGCACGTGCCTGTCCCGTGCCTCAGTCCTGCGCCGCTCCGGCCACGCGGAACGGGAGATTGGCGTAGGCCGCATGCCCCTGGCCGTCGTGCACTTCGACGAAGAGCCGGTAGTGCCCCGGCGCCGCCGGCGCGGTGAAGCGCAGCGTGCCGGTGGTGCCGGCGTCTGCGATACGCAGTTCCACCGCGGCCGGCAGCGACTCGGGATCCCCGCCGATCGTGGTGGCCGTGCTTTCCTCGCGCACCACCCAGCGATAGGTCAGCGTGTCGCCATCGGCATCGTGTGCGTCCACCGTCGCGGTGTGCTCCGTCCCCGGCGCCAGCGTCACGCTGTCGAGCGCCGTGCGCCCGTCGATGCGCAGCGGCGTGATGGCGGGCGCGCGATTCGCCGGCCAGGCGCCCGTCCACAGCCGCTGCATCGTATCGACGCCGGGTGTCGACTCTCCGCTGGCCAGGAACAGGCCGTACCAGGTCGGCGTGCGCTCCTGCTTCTGACCCCACAGGAACACGAACGAGCCGAGGCCCTGGGTGCGATCGCTGTCGATGTCACGGGCGTAGCGCTCGGCCAGCAAGGCCGCCTTCCGCGTGGCGTCGTCCTCGATCGGCGCGCCCCACGCGGTTTCCGGGCTTTCCCAATGGCCGGTCGGGCCCCATTCGGTCACGATGTAGGCGCCGGTCCAGCCCGCATCGCGCAGCCGCGCCTGCACGCCCTCGATGTCGCCGTAGAGCTGCACGCCGATCAGATCCAGCGCCGGCGCACGGGCCTTCAGTTCCGCGATCAGCGCAGCATCGAAGCCTGCCAGCGGCGTCATCACCGGATGGTCGGGATCGATCGCGTGGATCGCCTCGGCGATCGCGTTCACGGCGTCCCACACCTTGGGGTTGCGCGCCTCGAGGTTGAGCTCGTTGCCGACCAGCCACATCAGCACGGCCGGATGCGCGCGGTAGGCCGTGACTTCCTCGCGAATGCGCGCCAGCTGCGCGGCGACCGCGTCCGCATCGTCGTAGTCGAACCCGTGACGCTCCTTGCCCACCTCCAGGCCCATCGCGACGCGCAGGCCATTGCGATGCGCGCGGTCGAGCATCGCCGTGACCCGCGCGCGATCGAGCCCGGTGCTCCAGGTGCGGAAGGCATTGCCACCGCGCTGCGCCAGCGCGTCGATGTCCCCGCCCGAGAGGCCCGCGCCGCGTACACGGAACGGCGCGCCGTCCACCGTCAACTGCCAGACGCCCGCGTCCTCCACCACGCGCACCTGCGCAGGGCCGACGCCGACAGGACTGTCCGGGGCGGCCCGCACCGGCGCGGTCACGGCCGCGGTGCACAGCAACGCGAGGACATACGAAGTGATACGCATGGACGGGCTCCATCAGGACGCGATCGATGATCGCATGGCGATCAGGCGGGCAAGCGCAGGCGACGCGACCGCATGCCCGGCGCCGTCGTCGAGCCACCGGCGTAAGGGCGCGGCCAGGATCTAATCGCGGCGCGCACGCAGCCAGCGCAACGCGCCCGGCGCCATGCCCATGAACTTCGGTGGTTCCGTCAGCGCTGCCACCAGCAGGCGATCCGGGGCATGCCGGCGCTTGATCCGGTGATAGAGCTGGGAACGTGTGGCGTGGGTTTCGACCAGATGCAGGCCGGGCGCCAGCTGCACGCTGTCGGGAGCGAGCGACCCATCGAGCGCGCCGTCGATCTCGACGTGGACCAGATAGAGACGGGGTGCATTCGTCATGCGCCGACTCTCGCCAGCCCGCACGCACGGCAGGGTGAAGTGGGTCGCGCCGGTGGAAGCACCTGCCGCACGCTGCGCGCGCGGCGCAGCATGGGCGGCGGTCGTGGTGCGCGTGTCAGTCGGCGGACGCAGGCACCACGCGCAACACGCGCCCCTGCGCGCTGTCGGTGAGCAGATACAGCGCACCCTCCGGGCCGCTGCGCACGTCGCGGATGCGCTCGCCGAGTTCGGTGAACAGCACCTCCTGCGGCCCCGGCATGCCGCCCGTCATCGGCACCCGGCGCACGCTGCGTTCGACCAGCGCGGCGACGAACAGGCTGCCGCGCCAGGCGGGAAACAGCGCGCCGTCATACCAGGCCATGCCGGCCGGCGCGATCGACGGCGTCCAGTGCGTCAGCGGCGGCGTGACGCCGGGCCAGCGCGTGTACGGCGTGACCCGTGCCCCGGTGTAGTCGACGCCGTCGGTGGTGATCGGCCAGCCGTAATTCGCGCCCGCCTTGAGCCGGTTGAGCTCGTCGCCGCCCTTCGCGCCGTGCTCGTGCGCATAGAGCGCATCACCCACGCGCACCAGCCCTTGCGGATTGCGATGGCCGATGCTGAGGATCTCGGGCCGCGCACCGGCACGGCCGACGAAGGGATTGTCGGCCGGTACGCCGCCATCGCGGTCGATGCGCAGGTGCTTGCCCAGATGGGTGTGCAGGCGCAGCGCATCGGTGCGCTCCAGGTTGCCGTCGCCCACGCCGACCACCAGCGTGCCGTCGGCGAGCCAGGCCATGCGACCACCGAAATGCTGGGCGTGGGTCTTCGCCGGTTGCGTGGTCAGGATCGGGGTCACCGCCTCCAGGCCGTGGCGCCCCAGGCGCGCGTGCACGACGCGCAGATGGTTGGCGCGCGCCGTGCCGTGGGCGAACGACAGATAGAGGCGCCCCGTCTGCGCGAAGGCCGGATCCACCAGCACGTCGAACAGGCCCGCCTGCCCGCTGGCGAAGACCGGCGGCACGCCGGCCAGCGGCGCGGCACGCAGCGCGAAGCCGCCATCGGCCCGTCGCTCGATCACGCGCAGCCGCCCCGGCCGCTCGGTCACCAGCATCCGCCCGTCGGGCAGGAAGGCGAGCGCCCAGGGATGCTCGAGGCCTTCGGCGACGGTGTCGATGCGGTAATCCGCCGCGCCCGCGCCGGCAACGCACAGCAGGCCGAGCACGGCAGCCGCCACGCGGGCACACAGATGGGCCACCCGGCCCAACGAAAACGGCACCTTGGATACCGGCACGTTCACTCCACATGGGCGCCGCGGCTGCGGCATCATCGTCCGCATGATGATGCCCGAACCCTCCGCATGACCGAGCGCCGCCCGTCCTGGACGCGCCGGCTCGTCGCCCTCGCGGCGGCCCTGCTGATCGCCGCCGCCTGGGGGGCACTGGTGCAGACCCAGTTCAACCTGCAGGCGCTCGCGCCCTTCGTCGACGTGCCGTTGCGGGTCCGCTGGACGACCTCGCTGCAGGATCTGGTGGGCTACGGGCCGGTGCAGCTCGGCCTCGTGGCCGCGGCCTGGCTGCCCGCGCTTCCCGTCGCGGCGTGGCTTGGACGGCGCTGGCCGCGGCTGCGCACGCCGCTGTACGCGCTGGCGGCCGGGGTCGGCCTGGTCGCGGCGATCCGCCTCACCGACGCGGTCGCGCCGATGCCGGTGCTGATCGACGCGACCCGCGGGCTCGTCGGGCTGCTGGCGATCGCGGCCGGAAGCGCGCTCGGCGGCGGTCTGTTCGCACACTGGACCCGCCCGCACCGCCGGACGGGTGCGCGCGAGACGATCAGGCGGACGGCAGACGGAGCGTGATTCGCGTGCCCTCGCCCAGCGCCGAGGCGACATCCAGATCGGCCGCCAGCGCCTCCGCGGTCTGGCGCACGATCCACAGCCCGATGCCGAGTCCCTCGGAACGCGCATCGCCCTGCTGGAACGCCTTGAAGTAACCCTCCACGCGCACCGGGTCCATGCCGATGCCGGTGTCGACGACGTCGATGCAGGCCAGGCCATGCACCTGGCGGCAGACCAGTTCGACGCGCCCGCCGGCCGGCGTGTATTTGACGGCGTTCGACACCAGATTGCCGAGCAGCGTGTCGAGCAGGCCCGCATGCGTGCGCGCCCGGCACGCCGACTCGATGCGCAGCTCGAAGGCGACCGGTTTGCGCGCTGCCGCGCGGGCCCACGCTGCCGCCACCTGTTCGACCACCGGCACCACGTCGATCGCCTGCAGGGCGGGCGGCACGAACCCGCCGCGCCCGGTCGCCGAGGCGATCAGTTCACCGAACGTCTGGTCGATGGCGGTCAGTTCCTGCTCGGCGCTGTCGAGCGTCTGCCGCTGTGCGTCGCTCGCGCCCACCCGCGTTCGCCTGATCGCGTACAACGCGGCGCGCAGCGGCGTCTTCAGATCGTGGCCGGCACTGGCCAGCACCCGCGCGCGATGCTCGCTGACGGCGTGGGCCTCGGCCAGCAGCCGGCGCAGTTCGAGCTGGGCCATCACCTGGCGCGACAAGGCGCGCAGGGTGTCGATCTGCCCGGGCGTGAGGCTGCGCGGACGCGTGTCGAGCACGCAGACCGTGCCCAGCGGCAGGCCGTCCGGCGTCTTCAGCGCGCGCCGGCGTAGAAGCGCAGCCGCGGATCCCCGGTCACCAGCGGGTTGGAGGCGAAGCGCGCGTCGCGCGTGGTGTCGGGCACTTCGAGGACATCGTGCTCGAGGATCGCGTGCGCACAGATCGAGGTCTCGAGCGGCGTCTCGCGCACCCCGAGGCCGACCTCGGATTTGAACCACTGGCGCTCAGCGTCCACCAGGGTGATCACCGCGATCGGCGTCTGGCACACCGCCGACGCGATGCGGGTGATGTCCTCGAAGACCGCCTCGATCGGCGTGTCGAGAATGCCGTAGGCGTGCAGCGATTCGACACGCCGGGCCTCGATATGCGGTGGCAGCCTGGCAGCGGACGGGTGCATCGATGCGCCTCCGTGGTGATCGGTCGGTTCCGGCATGCAGGCCGCGCCCGCACGCCGGCTCAGTCGGTCCAGCCCCAGGGCGCTTCGGGCGCCGCGACCGGTCGTGTGAGGTCGAAATCGACCTGGAAGCCGCGGTCGGTGCCCACCCGGTTGGCGGCATAGACGAAGCGCGCGCCCGCGTGGATCTCGACCAGCCACGCACTGCGCAGGCCGCTGCCCGGGATCACCGCGCGCGTCTGCGCGTCGGCTGGAAACATCTGCGTGTCGGCACTGCCCGCATTGCTGGTGATGCCGCCATACAGCGTGACCGCGTCGGGCGTGCCGTCGGCCTGCCGGTGATCATGCTTGAGCTCGATGCCGGCCGGCGTGCGGGTGAACACCCAGGTGCGCGAGCGATCGTCACCGACGACCAGCGGAATCCGCACGCGCGTCTCGCTGCAGTCGCGCACATGCATGACCACACGTCTGTCGCGGAACGTGTCATCGCCCTCGGGCGCGCGGACCAGCGTTCCCGCGTAGGCGTTGCCGCACAAGGCCTGCAGCGCGCGCCACCAGTCGTCGGCATCGCCCGCGCTGCCTGCGGCCGCCGGCGCACAGACCGCAGCGAGCACGCCAGCAGTCAGCATACGAACCCGGGTCGAGGCCATCGTCGGCTCCATCGTGAACGGTCACCGACTGTAACAAGCCGCATCCGTGTGCGTACCCGGCGGCGGTGCGGAGGCCCGCGTGGCGCACGGCACAGATCGGGACCTTCCGCGCGGCCCGCCCTCTACAAGACGTCTTCACCGCGGCGGGGCTAGGGTGCCCCGACCTCGTTTCAAGGGAGCGCCCCATGTCCGCAGGCACCTCGCACCGCAAGACACCGATCGCACTGCTCGGCGCCGTCCTCGGCCTGGCCCTGGTGAGCACGACGGCACTCGCCGATCCGCCGCCGCACGCACGCGGCAAGGGGCCGCCGGCCCATGCAGGCGGCCCGCATCGCGCCCACGCTGCGCCGCCGGGCTGGCAGAAGCAGGCCTGGCGCAAAGGCGACCGCCTGCCGGTGTCCGAGCTCGACGGCTACTGGATCAGCGACTACGGCCGCTATCAGCTGGCGGCGCCGCCGCCGGGACATCGCTGGGTGCGGCAGCAGGACGACCAGTACCTGCTGGTGGCGGCGGCCACCGGCCTCATCGTCGACATCCTGACCCGCTGACGCAGTGCCCGTCGGGGTCCGGACCGGATCCCGGCGGTGCACCCGCGCCGGGCGACACGACCACAGCCGCTGCGTCCGCTGCGGTCCGCTGCGCAACAGTGCGCTGTAGGCGCGGGCGACGTACCGCCACCGCCTGGCTTCAGGGCGCGCCGGGCGCGCGCGTCGCATTCCAGTTGAACAGGACGTCGCGATGCTCGGCCCAGGTCTGGCCAGTGGCGTCGGCGCCGTTCGCACACACGGCCGTGTGATAGGGCCCGACGCCATCCGACGTGCGGAAGCTCGCGCACAGGCGTCCCCGATCGCGTGTCCAGCGTCCCGCTTCGATCTCGCTGTCGTAGAAGCGTCCGCTGACCGAGCCGTCGGCATGCAGCGCCAGCGTCATCGGCCGGATGTACGGCGTATCCGGACGCGCGGACAGGTCCACGTTCCAGTCGCCATCCAGGGTGACGTCCACGGCCGCGAGCGGCGCTGTTGCCAGGAACAGGGCGAGACACATCGACATGCGCATGGCCGGTCTCCGTTTGCGCCGCGCAGGCGGGCACGCCGGCAGACTACACGGCCGCGCGCCGTTACGGCGCCCCTGCTGCGCCGCGCGCAGGCGCATGATCCTCGCCGACCTGCATCGTGCGCGGCCCCCGGGACTCGGGCAACGACCCGCCCTGACGGGCCGGCATTCCAGCAGGACGGCCGCGCAGGCGCGGGGCACCGGACAGCGCCTGCTCCGGCAGGACCATCCAAGGCCCCTTGGCGTCCTGCCATCAACCGCGGCGGTGCCCGCCCTGTCGCTCCTGCGCGCGATCGCCCTGCTCGGGATTCGACAGCCTTCCGGGGCGTTCGGATGCGTCGCGAGGCGGCGGCGTCTTGTCCTGCTGCGATTTGCGCAAGCTGTCCGGTGTCTGCGGCACGCTCATTGCGATCTCCTGGTCGGGCACGGCACGCCAGCCTGCGCGTGCACCGGTCAAGCATCCGTGCATGCCGCGTCGCTGCGTGTCGACCTGAACGCAACGCGCGCAGATCGCGCGGAATTCCCCGTGCAATGCCGCGCACGCGGATTTCCCGGGTAGTGGATGCGGAATTCGGGTATGGTGGTCGCACTGTTGCAAAGCGGGATCACGGTACATCGTGGCTCCGATGCGGTTGATCACAGGTTCCAGGGTCGAATCCGGCCTTTCCAGACGATCCGCTCCATCGCTTCGCGTTACCCCTTGCTCGATACAGTCCGGCACCGCATTCCGCGGGCCGTGTCTCCTCAACTGATCCAAGGAGTAACACCATGAGCAATCGTCAGACCGGCACCGTCAAGTGGTTCAACGACGCCAAGGGCTTCGGCTTCATCACCCCGCAGAGCGGCGACGACCTGTTCGTCCACTTCCGTTCGATCCAGGGCAGCGGCTTCAAGTCGCTGCAGGAAGGCCAGAAGGTTTCGTTCGTCGTCGCGCAGGGCCAGAAGGGCCTGCAGGCCGAGGAAGTCCAGGCCGAGTAAGTCCGACTTCGTTCGGCATCGCCTCGCGATATCCACAGAACCCCGGGCGGCGACGTCCGGGGTTTCTGCTGTCTGCGGGCGCCGACGTCCGCACAGGCGTGGCACGCCTGCGTGCCCCACACTTCGCCTTCCGCATGATTCCGCGAGACCGACACGATGCGCGACCGCACCACGATGGCCGTGAGCGAGCTCTACCAGGGCATCCGTCACGAACACTGGCAGGGCCGGACCTACCGCCAGTTCTGGACGTGGTTCAACGCGCGCTGCATCGAGATCGTCGGCGAAGCCGAAGCCGCCGACCTGGACGCGCTCGGCATCGAGTTGCTGGGCGTGCGCGACGCGGTCGAGGACAGCGGTTACATGGTGGCGTCCGACCGGCTGGACGCGGTGATCGACGCACCGGCCTGAGTCGGCGTCGACCGGCCTCCGGCGTGACCGGCGCGAAGGCGATCTGCCAGACTGCGCGCCTTCCACGCTTCCCCCGACGCTTGCGCCCATGCGCCTGAACAAGCACATCAGCGACACCGGCACCTGCTCGCGGCGCGAAGCCGACCGCCTCATCGCCGAGGGCCGGGTCACGGTCAACGGCATCCGCGCCCGCGTCGGCGCCGAGGTGGGTGACGGCGACACCGTCATGATCGACGGCCAGGCGCTGCAGATGCGTACCGCGGCGCCCGGCAAGCGCCGGCATGTCTACATCGCCCTGCACAAGCCCGTGGGCATCACCTGCACCACCGAGACGTCGGTGAAGGGCAACATCGTCGACTTCGTCGACCACCGCGAACGCATCTTTCCGATCGGCCGTCTGGACAAGGATTCCGAAGGCCTGATCCTGCTCACCAGCAACGGCGACATCGTCAACGCGATCCTGCGCGCGGAAAACAAGCTGGAGAAGGAATATCTGGTGACGGTGAACCACCCCGTCAGCCAGGAGGTGCTGCGCGGCATGGCACGCGGCGTGCCGGTGCACGGCCAGACCACCCTGCCCTGCCGCACCAGCCCGCTGGGCAAGTTCGGCTTCCGGATCATCCTGGTGCAGGGCCTCAACCGGCAGATCCGGCTGATGGCGGCGCATTTCAAACTGCGCGTGAAGCAGTTGATCCGGGTGCGCATCGGGCCGGTCAAGCTCGCGCACCTGAAACCCGGGCAATGGCGCAATCTCACCGACGCCGAGCTGCGCGCCCTGCTTCCCGGGCAGACCGACTTCTGAGTCCGCAGTGGCGACCAAGGCCGCCTGGTGGCGGGTGGACTAGCCGGTCGGGGAATCGTCCGCGATCAGCCCGGCATCGGCCAGCAGACGATGCACGCGGTCTTCGACATAGGCCTCGTGCTCGGGCGGCACGTCGCGGGTGAGGCGTCGGGTTTCGTCGGTGAACGCCTCGAGGACGCGTTCGGCGGGAAGCTCGCTGCACAGCGCCTGCAAGCGGCGCTCGAGCGCGGCCAGGGCGGCGTCGATGTCGGTCTTGCTCTTCATGCGCGGCATGCTGGCCATGCCCGCGTCACGATGGCGTGCACCCGGGCCGCGCGCCACGCAGCGCGCGAGCAGAATGGGGTGCAGGCACGGCCGGAGATGGGCGCGCCCGGCCTGCACGGGTCCACGCCGCCGCGCGGCGCAGCGGGATGCCGACGGGCCGGTCGCCCGGCGCTGCCGTCAACAGCCCAGCGGCATTTGGAACGTCACCTCTGCGACCTGCACCCAGCGCCCGGCCTGGCGCTGCGCCACGCGCACGCGGACCGCGCTGATGTCGACGATCGGAGACACCTCGGCGGCGTCCGGCGGCCCCCGAAGTCCGTCGAGCCAGCGCACCGCCGCATCGGGATCGTCGCGCAGATGCGCGCGTACCGCGGCATCGAGCTCTGCGGGCGTGTAGTCGGGAAAGCAGCCCTGCATGTCCGGCGACGGGGCCGGCAGCACGAAGGTCACGTCGTCCAGCGGGTCGGCGGCCACCCAGTCGGAGACGCAGTGTTTCCACTCGGTCAGGTCCAAATGCGGGCCACCGGCCGTGAGGCTCAGGCTGGTCTCGAACTGCACCTGCACGCGCCACGCGCCGCCCGGCTGCGCCGGAGCCACGTGCAGGGTGGCGCCGTCGATGACGAACCCGGGCTCCAGCGCGACCGTCCAGGCCGGCGGCAGCGGCCCGTCGCTTCGCCAGGCCGGAAAGACAGCGCGGCGTTCCGGCGCCGGGTGCAACTGCAGGCCGGTCAGGGGCGGCGTGCGTGGCTGCGCCGCCAACGCGGCGATGCACCAGGCCCAGACGACCAGGCCGAGCACGCCGCGCCACCGCGAGGCCGCTTGCGATGCGCTCATCTCCTGCCCTCGTGCAGGCCGTCGCAGGTTCCGGCCGCCCGATGCGCGCGGGGCCGGATCGATTCGGCCCGTGGAACCGGCGGACCCATGCGCGGCATGCGCTCAGCCCGGCCGATGGATCGCGCAGAGCTTGTTGCCGTCGGGATCACGCACGTACGCCAGATGCACCGCGCCCATCGGGCTCTCGCGCCGGCCGGGCGGCTGCTCGATCGACATCCCGCCTGCGGCCACCGCCGTGTCGTGGAATTGCTGCACCTGCTCGGGCGATGCACATTTGAAGCCGAAGGTGTGGCCATTGCCCGGCGTCGCCGGCGCATCGTCGATGGGTTCGCTCACGCAGAACGTGCTGCCGGCGTGGCGGTAGAACAGGCGCCGGTGGCCGGAGGCGGCCTGGTTCTCGATCGGCGCGCCGGCGCCCAGCACTGCGAGCACGGCGTCGTAGAACGCTTTCGACCGTGCGATGTCGTTGCTGCCGACCATGACGTGATTGAGCATGGCGCCGTACCCCCTGACTGGACTGCCGCCGATTATGGCGGAGCCGCTGCGGCGCGCTCCACGTCGCGCACCCAGCGCATCTGCTCGCGGAAGGTCGCCGTCCAGTAGATGTCGCGATGCGCGGCGAGATATGCGAGCAGGGCCTCGTGCGCCTCGCTCGACACCGCCAGATGGTCGCCGCCGATGCCATGGAAGGTGAAGTTCACCATCGTGCCGCGGGCCCCGGCTTCTTCGACCAGCGCGATCAGTTCGGCGCCGGTGCTGCCCTGCGGCACCATCACCGGCACGGCGTGGCGGTCCAGCGTGCGCATGTCGGCCACCACCGCGCCGGCACCGAGCTTGATGCCGAGCATGTGCGGCGCCAGGCCCGCGACGTAGTCGCCATCGCCGGCATCGCGATCGCCGCAGGGCACGGTGAACGTGAACTCGGTACTGCCGTCGATCGCGTGCAGCATCGTGTTGCCCAGCACGACCTCCGCCTGCACCCGGGCGACCGTCATCGTGTCCAGATCCTGCTCCGGCGATACCCAGGCCCGATCGGCGCCACGCGCGCTGCAGGCGTGGAACAGCGAGTGATTGCCGAGCTCGTGCCCGCGTCGCGCGGCGGCGCGCCAGTCGGCCAGCCGCGTGCGCACCGTGTCGGCCGACAGGACGAGATAGAAGCTGCCGTGCAGGCCGTGCCGGTCCAGCGCGGGAATCGCGATGTCGAGGTGGGTCGGCAGGGCATCGTCATAGGCCAGGCTCACCGCGGCGCGCGCACCGGCGGGCCAGGGGTACGGCGGTGGCGTGTCGTCGGCCACCGCGCGCGTCGACACTGCCGCGACGAACAGGCAGATCCACCCCGACATGCGACGGCTGGGCATCGTGGACGCTCCTGACGGCTCGTGCACGACGATACCGGGCGCACCGCCCGGATGCACGGACGCCGCGCACCGGCGGCCTCGCGTCGCCGCCGTGCCCGCAGCGCGCCTGCCGGTGCCGGCCGCCAGGACCGCGGTCAGGGGTCCAGCGGCAGACGCAGCCGCGCCCGCAGTCCGCCGCCGCGGCGCGTCTGCAGTTCGAGCGCGCCGCCGTGACGCTGCGCGACCGAGCGTGCCACCGCGAGCCCGAGACCGACGCCGCCGGTGTCGCGGCTGCGCGAGTGCTCGAGACGCTGGAACGGCTGCACCAGTCGCGCACGCGCATCGTCGGGAATGCCGGGACCGCGATCGTTCACGTCGACGTGGAGGTCCCCGCCCGCTTCACGGATCACGATCTCCACCGCACCGGCGTAGCGCACGGCGTTGTCGACGAGATTCGACAGCGCGCGCCGCAGGGCCAGCGCATCGCCCTGCACGATGCCCGGCGTGTCGGCCTGCACCTGTGCATGCCGCCCGTCGGCCTGCACCGGGGCCACCAGTTCGCGCGCGAGCGCCGCCATGTCCACCGGCGCGCGCTGCAGCGGTGCGACCTCGCCCTGCGCATAGGCGAGCACCTGCGCGATCATCGTTTCCATGCGCTGCAGGTCGGCGATCATCCGCTCGCGCTCCGGTGAGGCGATGCCGTCCGCACGCAGGCGCAGGCCGGTGAGCGGCGTACGCAGGTCGTGGGCCACCGCGGCCACCATCGCGGTCACATCCTCGCTCTGCGCGCGCAGACGGCGCCGCGCATCGGCGATCGCCTGGCCGAGCACGCGCACCTCGGCCGCGCCCGCCAGCGGCACCGGCTGTTCGCGCGCGCCCAGATCGAGGTCGGCGCTGACCTCGGCCAGGCGTCGCAGCGGCCGCGTGAGCCGGCGCGCCATCCACCACGCCAGGGGCGCGATCAGCACCGCGCCCAACAGCAACGCCGACAACACCTGCAGTCGCCATTGCCCGCGTCCGGCATCGGCGGTGCCCACCACGCGCCATGCGCCGTCGGGCTGCGCGAGCGCCAGTTCGAACGGCGGCAACTGCAGGCCGGGCGCCAGCAGCGCGGCACGCACCTGCGCGGCACGCCGCGCATCGCCCGGCGCGGCCGAGAGCCGCCCCTCGCTGATCACCTGGAGCGGCACGTCCGGCGCGGTCCGCCACACCGCGCGCACGTGCGAGACCGGGCGCTGCATGCGCTCGGCGGCAGCGTCCCTCAGCCAGGGCACCGGCACGCCCTCCGGTGCGGAGGCCTGGCTGCGGATGCGCAGCCCCGGCGCCGCGGGCGCGGTTCCGGCGAGTGCGTCGATCGCCTCGGCCGGCACCATCGTCGGCGCCGGCGGTGCCGGCCACCAGCCCACGACGGCGAAGCTCACCGCCTGCGCCAGCACCAGGGTGGCCAGCGCCAGACCGCCCACCAGGGTCAGGAGGCCGGGAGCGCGCTTCACAGCCGCCGGACCGGCGCGGCGAAGCGGTAGCCCACGCCGCGCAGTGTCTGGATCAGCGCATCGGCGCCCGCGTGCGCCTGGGCCAGCTTGCGGCGCAGCCGGCTGACGGCGAGATCGATCGCACGATCGAACGGCTCGGCCGCATCGCCGTGGGTGAGCCGCATCAGGCGCTCGCGATCGAGCACCCGGCCCGCGGCCTCGACCAGTGCGCGCAGCAGCGCGAACTCGCCGGCGGTCAGCACGACCTCCGCCGCATCCGGCGCGCGCAGCACGCGGGTGTCGAGATGCAGGGTCCAGCCGTCGAAGCCGTAGCCCTCGGCGCCCGCGCCGCCGGACGCCGGCAACCGGCGACTGCGCCGCAGCAGGGCGCGCACGCGGGCCAGCAGCTCGCGCGGGTCGAAGGGCTTGGCCAGATAGTCGTCGGCGCCGACCTCGAGGCCGATCACCCGGTCGGGCGGACTGCCCAGCGCGCTGAGCATCAACACCGCGACCTCCGCATCCGCGAGCCGCCGGCAGACTGACAGGCCGTCCTCGCCGGGCATCATCCAGTCCAGCACCACGAGATCGGCCGGCATCTCGGCCATCAGGCGATCCAGCGCGGCCGCGCCGTCGGCGACGCGCACGTGATAGCCGTGACGCACGAGATAGTCGCGCAGTGCGTCACGAATGCTGGCGTCGTCGTCGACGACGATGAGGCGGGGACCATCGGCAGCCATGCCGGCATTGTCGCCGGCCCGTGTATCACCCGTGTATCGCGCCGCCCCGGCGCGCGGCGTGGCCGACATCGTGCGGATACGCGGCGCGGGTGCAATGGCGCCCCGCTTCCGACGCCGAGACACCCGCATGCGCCTCCTGCCCCCTGCCTCGCTCTGCCTGCTGTTGCTGGCGCTCGCCGCGCCGTGCTTCGCCGCGCCCGCGGCCGCGCCCGAGACCCATCACATCGCGATGCACCTGGTGGGCAAGCACCCGCGCATCGAGGTGCGGATCGACGGCATCGACCGGGCGTTGAGCGTCGTCGTCGACACCGCCGCCGGTGGCAGCGTCATCGACGCCGCGCTGGCCGGCCGTCTCGGCCTTCTGGACGGCGGCCGGGCGCCGATGCAGGTGCAAGGCGCGGGTGGCAGCACGTCGGCGCCCGGAGCCACGCGCCTGCTGGACCTGGCCGCCGGCGGGTTCCGCTGGAAGGCGCAGCTGTTGGCGATCGATCTGTCGGCGATCGCCGAGGCCGACGCCCCGGCGATCGACGGCATCCTCGGCAACGACCTCATGTCCCGCTTCGACGTGCGCTTCGACCTGCCGGCCGGCCGCCTGTCGCTGACCCCCGCGGGCAGCCTGCCGCGCAGCGCGTGCCTGGGCAATGCGTTCCCCGGGCGCCAGCCGGGCCTGCAGCGCTTCACGTTCGCCGAGGCCGGACTCGAGGATGGCGCGCAGCGCACGCAGGCGATCGCCGTGCTCGATACCGGTGCCGCGCAGACCGTACTCAACCGGCCCGCCGCGCGGGCCCTGGGCATCGCCGATGACGACGCGCGCCTGCGCCGCCGCGAGGCCGGCACCCGCGGACTCTCCGACCACACGGTGGACACCTGGCTCTACACGCTGCCGGGCCTGCGTCTGGGCGATCAGACCCTTGCAGCAGGCGAGGTGCGGATCAGCGCGTTGCCGGTGTTCGCGACCCTGGGGCTGACCGAGACGCCGGCGCTGATCCTGGGCGTCGACGCGCTGCGCGATCGACGGGTCGATGTCCTCGCCAATGCCGAGGGCACGTGCCTGGGCCCGCCCGCTCCGGCACTCCGCGGCGTCGCGGGTGCCGGCTGAGCCCTGCGCACGTGCCTAGCCGCCACGCGGCGTGCGCAGGAACGTCGTCACGTAGACCACCGCGCCGTCCCGACTGGTCACCATCATCGCCGGATCGGAGAACCCGGCCTGGAAGCGCGGGTCCGACATCAGCCGCGCGAACAGGGCCTGCGCGTTGGCATTCGGCGCATCGGTGCCGAGGCCCGGCAATGCGGTCGCGGTGATCGTGCAGACCGTATCGCTGCATCGCGGCGCTGCGAGTTCCAGTCCGTTGTAGCCCGCACCGTATGCGTGGAGAAACGCCGCGAGCTGCCCCTCGGCCGCGTCCGCGGCGACCGCATCGCGCGCATCGTGCGCGAGCAGCATCTGCCGTTCGTCGAAATCGGTGTTGTTCAGCCGCATCCCGGCGATCGCGTCCGCGATGCGGCGCTCGCCGGCGGCGGAGAGCGGCCTCGGCCCTGCGATGGCGGGGCCGCGTGCCGACGCTGCGACCGAAGGTGATTGCAGATCGCCGGAAAGACGCGGCGCTGCAGGGGATGCATCGGTGCCCAACCCGCCATCACCCGCCATGGCGGCAGTCGGCGGCGCGTCGGATGAGGCACGCGCAAGACCGGCATTCGCATAAGTACCCGACTCCGCCACGCCGGCCTGCGGCGTGGCCGCATGGGTCACGTGCGGCCCTGCCTCGCGCGCACGCTCGCTGCGTACACCGAGCCAATAGCCGGACAGCGCACCGACCGCCAGGGTGACGAGCAGGGACAGGGCGATCATCGAACGACGCATCGGCGGCTCCCACGCAATCCGTGCAGGTGAGGTCACCGCAGCATACCCGCGGTGGCTGACGCGATGCGCCGCAGCGCGCATCGCGGACCGGGCCCTCGTCGATCGTCGGCATTCGACCGGGCGCGGTTGCCGCGTGCCGGGCGCGACCCTTGCGGCTCAGGCGCCGTCGCGCTTTTCCAGCAGTTTGCTGGCCAGCTTGTCCGCGGCCACCCGGTGCTGCAGGGACTTGCACAGCGCGATGCCGGCATGGGTCAGCCGCACGCCGTCCTCGTCGTCCTCGATCAGGGCGCTTTCGATCAGACGCCGCTTGATCTCGGCCTCGACCTGCACCGACCCGCTGCTCTGACCGATCTGCTGCAGCACGTCGAGCAGGGCCAGATCCTCCAAAGGGATGGGATCCATCAGGGGCGTCACCTTGGAGAAGAGCGCCAGTATAGGCGCGTGTCGCACCTGCAACGCGGCCCGGTGCACGGCGCCGGGCCGCTGACCCGGGGACCGGACACCGGCCGGCGGACATCCGGCGCGGGCGCCCTCAAGTTCTCCGCCGCGCGGCCGATGGAGCAAGACCGCCTTCGGGCATCACGTTTCGACCGGGGATCTCCATGACGGCACGACCGACGGTATTGCTGTGCGACGATTCGCGCGCCCTGCGCATGCTCGCCACCGGGCAACTGGGCGAGGCCGGGTTCGATGTCGTCGGCGAGGCCGGCAACGGCTTCGAGGCCGTGCGGCAGTTCCAGGCCCTGCGCCCGGATCTCGTGCTGCTGGACCTGGTGATGCCCGAGTGTGACGGCAAGAAGGCGCTGGCCCGCATCCTCGAACTCGATCCGCAGGCGCGCGTGGTGATCCTGAGCTCACTCGGCGCACAGAGCGACATCGAGGCCTGCCTGCGCATCGGTGCACGTTCGTACCTGCAGAAGCCCATCGACCCCGAGGTGATGGACCGCGTGCTCCACGAAGCGCTCGCCTGAGCGACGCCGCTTCCCACCTCTCCGCTTAAAGGGCACACGATGGCAGCAAAATTCCTTGGCCAGTTCCTTCTGGAACGCGGCGTGATCACCGCACCTCAACTCCTGGCCGCCATCGAGGCGCAGCGCGCGTCCAATCCGCTGCTCGGCGAGCTGGCGGTGCGCAAGGGCTGGCTCGACGCCGCCCAGGCGCGTCGCATCCAGCAACGCCAGCGTGTCGAGGACCGCCGCTTCGGCGACATCGCACTGGAAATGGGCGCGCTCGACCAGGATCGTCTCGACGCCCTGCTCGAGGCGCAGAAGGCCGGCCGCAAGATGATCGGCCAGGTGCTCGTCGAACAGGGCGTGCTCGATGCGCGTCGGCTGGACGCCGAAATCGCATTGCATCGCGCCGACCAGGAGCGGGCGCGGCACGCGCTGGAAAGCGTGGTCGCCGAGCATCCGGTGGGCGACCTCGCCGGACACGCGATCGATCTGTGCGCACGAATGTTCCCGCGCATGCTCGGCAGCCAGTGCCTGCCGGCCGATGTGCTGACGCCCGATGCGCTGGCCGACCGGCCGTGCGTGGCGCACGTGCGCATCGAAGGCGACCGGCCATTCGGCATCGGGCTGGCCACCGATCTGGCGGGCGCACGCGCGCTCGCCTGCGCCCTGCTCGGCATCACCGGCGACCTGTGCGACGACGCACTCGCACTCGATGCGCTGGGCGAGATGGTCAACGTGCTGATGGGCTATCTGGTGCGCGACGTCATCGCCGACGACGATGTCACCTACCGGGCCCTGCCGCCGGACATGTCGGTGCCGGCGACGACGCTGGCCGCCGACCGCACGCGCAGCCTCGCCATCGCTCTGGATTCGCAACTCGGCACCTTCGTGCTGCTGGTCGACCGGCCCGCCTGATCACGCGGCAGCCGCGCAATGCCCGGGCGCGGCGTGAAGCGCCGAGCCGCCGGAACCGACCGGAGCGCGTGGCGACGGCGTGGGTCCTATGCGCACGCGCCTGGCGGGCCGCCTGCCGCGGAATGTATCAGCGGATGCCGAGGTCTTCTGCGCCCTGATGCCGCGCGGCGCAGATCCTCACGATCAGGATGACCCACGAAACAATGCCGCGCCCCCGAAGGGTGCGCGGCATCGAGACAACGAAGCCGTTCGTGCCGGCAATGCCGGCACGCGCAGCGTCCGGATCAGTTGGCGCCGACGGTCAGCGCGGTGGTGCGCACGTCGGTCACGCCCTCGATCTCACGCGCGATACGCGTGGCTTCGTCGATCTGCATCTGCTGGTCGACCTGACCCGACAGCGTCACCACACCGTTGACGGTTTCCACCTCGATGTCGAGGCCCGAAACATCGGAGTCCGCCAGCAGCGACGACTTCACCTTTGTGGTGATCCAGGTGTCGGTGCCCGGCTGCTCGGAATCCGGACCGTCCATCGTGTTGGTGCGGCCCATGTCGTTGGCCGGCGTCGTATCGGTGGTGGCGACCGGCGGCGCGGTCACGGCGGGATCGTTCGGCTGCATGCCCGCGCGGTCGTCTGCGGTGCGATCGTTCGAGCAGCCCACGGCGAACGCGAGCACCGAGGTCATGGCGATGGCGAGCGGGATGCGCTTGGTATTCGAGATCATGGAAGTCTCCAACGGCTGGGTGTGGCGCGAGTGTCGCGTGGCCCATGCCCACGCCGCGTGACAGACATGCGTGCTGCAGGTGAATACGTGTCGCGGTTCATCGATGAGAACGCGATGTGACGTGAGGACACGAGCGGCAATGGCCCTGCGCGCACGCGATGACCCCGTCACGCCGTGCAGCCAACCGTTCCAGGAGATCGTCCGGCACAGGCAAATCGTGTGGTGCGCCGGTGCCGATGCGTTCCGCCCGAGGGAAGTCCGCGGCGCGTGCGGTCAGTTCTCGATCGCGCCCAGCACCCGGTCGTAGGCAGTCACCAGCTCGGCCTCCTTGCCTGCGAAATCGCGCTGCACGGGGGCGAAGTTGGCGTAGTTGTCGAGCAGATTGTCCGGCCCGCCGCGCATCAGGTCCTGATAGGTCGAGGCCAGCAGTGCATCGCTGAGGCGTGCGTACGAGGCCTGGGCCTCATAGATGCTCGAAAGCGCCAGCAGTTCGTCGTAAGACCATCGCGCCGCGGCGCCAGTGGTCATCGCGGATTGCCACGCGGTGGACACCACGCGCGCGGGAGACAGCAGTCCTTGCGGAAAGTCCGCCCAGGCCGGCTGCGCGGCGCCGCGCTGCTGCAGCTGTTCGAAACGTGCCGCGAGCGCCTCGTGGTAGCCGCGCGCCCGTTCCACCTCGTCGCGGTTGGCCCGTACTTCCGCGCGGATGCTGTCCAGGGCCACACGCGCCCGCGCGTCCTCGTTGCGTTGATCCTTCCATTGGCCGAAGCCGAAGGCCAGCAACGCGCCGAAGATCACCAGCGACACCTGCATCAGCACGTCGACACGCCGACGCTTCCAGCGCGGTGCCGGTGGACGGGGCGGAACGGCGTCGCTCATGGCAGATCCATCTCCGGTGAGAACCCGCAGCTTAGACGCTCGCCACGCATGTGTGAGCCGCCCAAGGGGCACAGGGGCGCGTCCGCCAGCGTCAAGGCAGCGACATCGCCGCCTGCCGCCGGCGATGTGCGCCCACCATGCCCATCACCTTGGCGAACACCAGCACCAATACGACGGTGAAGCCGAACGACCACAGCGTCTTCTCCCACGTGGGGCACACGAGGTTGAAGTACGCAAGCTGGCCCAGATTGAGCACCACGATGCCGCGGAGCATCCATTCGTGGGGAATGCGGCGCAGCACCGCACTGCCCAGCGGCGCCATCAGCAGCACGACAGGGGCGGCGCACAGCCAGGTCTGCACCTGGAACGCGGTGAGCTCGCCCTGCACCAGGCCCCGCCAGGCGTAGCAGAGCACGCTCAGGCTCGCCATCAGCATGATGCTCATCTCGGTGGCGCGCTTTTCCTTCAGCGCGAACCGCGTGACCAGCAGCGTGTACAGCAGGATGTCGGCACCGGTGCCGAACAGGCTGGCGCACAGGCCGCCCAGCAGCAGCACCACGACCGTGACCGCATGATCCCGCGGCTTCGCACCGGCCACCGCGTCGGCGTAACCGCGGTGCGGGCTGCGCAGATACACCAGCGCGAATGCGGCGATCAGGCTCAGGAACAGCGCCTGGATCACCGGCACGCGCACGCCCTGCAGCGTCGCCATACCGAGGATGAAGCCGAGAAACGCCACCGGCACCCACCGCAGCAGCGGCCGGAAATCGGCCAGGCGCGAGTCCTTGCGCGACAGGATCAGCAGGCTGGCGCTGGTCATGCCGATGGACTGCACCATCAGGCTGAAATCGCGTGCCAGCACGCGGTCCACGCTCAGGAAGATGTTGAGCACCGGGAAGGCCACCGCGCCCCCGCCTCCGGCGTGGCGCCGGCCACGAAGGCGCCCACCACCATCGTGGCCGGGTAGTACCAGTGCGCCGCCAGGAACGGCAGGCTGCTGTAGGTGTGGAACAGCGTCAGCAGCGTGACGCCGGCCACGCACAACCAGAGCGGAAAGAGCAGCCGTCGATGCGGCGACAGGGGCGGCAATCGAACACGCGACATCGATATCCAGCGCTCAGGCGACGGTAGGCCGATTGTCCGCAATGCCGCGGGCGTCTGGCACAGGCGTCATCGCCGCGCGACCGGCGCCGCCTGCGCACCGCAGCGCAGCGCCGCACAGCGCTCGAGCTGCGCAAAGACGCGGCGCGGGTGCCGAAGCTCCCGCGCGCGCATGCGACCTCAGGCGCCGAGCAGTTCCACGTCGAACTTCAGCGTGGCATTGGGCGGAATCACGCCACCCGCGCCGCGTGCACCGTAGCCCAGGGCGGCAGGAATGATCAGCGTGCGCTGGCCGCCTTCCTTCATGCCCTGCACGCCTTCGTCCCAGCCCTTGATGACCATGCCGCCGCCGAGCGGAAAGATGAAGGGCTCGTCGCGGTTCTTGCTGGAATCGAACTTCGCACCCTGCACGCCGTTCTCGTACAGCCAGCCGGTGTAGTGCACGGTCACGTTGCGGCCGGGCTTGGCCTCGGCGCCGGTGCCGATGACGGTGTCCTCGTACTGCAGGCCGGACGGGGTGGTGGTGAAGGGCATGGTGGGTCCTTTCGAATGCGGAAACGAGGCGAGGAGTTTAGCGGGCGGGTCGGGCTTGGCGATGCCCGAAGCGACGGCGCCCGCGCTCGCGCCGCACCTGACCTAAGCTGACGCATCGCCGCGCCTGAAGCCGAGCCATGACCCCGACGCCGCCGCCCGCCCCCGTCGTGCCCCTCGCCGCCGCGTTCCGGGTGTGGCTGCGGATCGGGTGGCTCGGCTTCGGTGGGCCCGCGGGACAGATCGCGCTGATGCACCGGGAGCTGATCGAACGTCACCGCTGGATCAGCGAATCGCGGTTCCTGCACGCGCTCAACTACTGCATGCTCCTGCCCGGCCCCGAGGCCCAGCAGCTGGCGGTCTACATCGGCTGGCTGATGCACCGCACCTGGGGCGGCGTCGTGGCCGGCGTGCTGTTCGTATTGCCCGGCGCGCTCGTGCTCGGCGTGTTGAGCGGCCTCTACGTGATGTTCGGCGACGTGCCCCTGGTGCAGGCGCTGTTCTTCGGCCTCAAGGCCGCGGTGCTGGCCATCGTGGTCGAGGCGGTGCTGCGCATCGGCAGGCGGGCGTTGAAGACGCGTTTCCTGGTCGGCCTGGCGGCGGCGTCGTTCATGGCGATCTTCGCGTTCAATGTCCCGTTCCCGTTGCTGGTCGCGGCGGCGGCACTGGTGGGCTGGCTCGCCTCGCGACTGGCGCCGTCGCTGATTCCGAAAGCCGCGGTGCAGAACGCGCACGACGACAGCCACTACGTCGTCGACGGACTGCTGGCGCGCGGCGAGGCCACGCACACGCGGCCCTCGCTCCCGCGCGCCTGTGCGACCGCCGGCATCCTGCTCGCGCTGTGGTTCACACCGGTGCTGCTCGCCACGCTGCTGCTCGGCGAGGACCACGTGCTCGCGCAGGAGGGGCGCTTCTTCAGCCAGGCCGCCGTGGTCACCTTCGGTGGGGCGTACGCGGTGCTGGCGTATGTGGCGCAGCGCGCGGTGGAGGACTTCGCCTGGCTGACGCCGGGCGAGATGGCCGACGGCCTCGCACTCGCCGAAACCACGCCCGGCCCGCTGGTGATGGTGCTGCAGTTCGTCGGGTTTCTCGCGGCCTTCCGCTTCCCCGGCGGCCTCGACCCCTGGCTGGCCGCAGTGCTCGGCGCAGCGATGACCACCTGGGTGATCTTCCTGCCGAGCTTTCTCTTCATCTTCGTCGGCGCGCCCTACGTCGAAGCGCTTCGCCGCAACGCCGGCCTGCACGCCGCGCTGTCGTCGATCACCGCCGCCGTGGTCGGCGTGATCCTCAACCTGTCGGTCTGGTTCGCGGTCCACACGATCTTCCGTCGCACGCTGGTGTGGGAGGCCGGCCCGCTTCGCATCGATGCCCCGGTGTGGTCCACGCTGGAGCCCGGCGCCCTGGTGCTGGCAGCCGCCGCCGTCATCGCCACCGTGCGCTTCCATCTGGGCATCGCCTGGGTGCTGGTCGGCTCGGCCGTGCTGGGCGCGACGTACTGGGCGGTGCGTTACGGGCCGTAGGGCGCGATGTGCTTGTCTTCGCGCTCATCCGCAGTTGAGCGTGGGCTGCTCCGGAGGGTGAACCTGCTCCTGTTTTGCCTCCCCGTTTGCCTCGGCCGCGCTTTGCTGCTCACGTTGAACAATCAACGCCTCATCGAGCAGGTAACCGTAGAACTGCACCCGCCTGCGAAACTCGGCGCTGGCCCAGCCAATCGCCCAGAGGATCGCAGCCATGATCGCGAAGAACGAGATCCACCCAGGCAAGGCAAGCAGATCGCGCCAGTTGCGCAATACAACGAACAGCGACAGCAGCAATGGCAGCAGACCGAGCCGCTCCACACCACCGATCAGCATGATCAGACGCGAGCCCAGGCGTTCGTAGGCCATCCGCGCAGCGCGCGCCTGCGCTTCCAGCTCAGCTTTCGGGTACGCGGCGAGCCGTCTCGCCAATCCACGGAACTCGCCGACATCATGATCGACTTGTGCGATCAGCCCCCGCCGATGCGTGCGGAACTCGCGCCACAGCACAAAACCGTTGCGCACGAAGCCTGGGACGAATCCGATCACCATGACGATGAGTCCACCCTTCGACATCCAGACCATCCACTGCGCAGGTGCGAACCACTGGATCAACAGCGAGGGCAACAAGCCCAGCACTGCACCCACAACGCCAATCAGCGTCCAAGGACGAATCCACTGCGGCGTGTTGAGCGTCGCCATCGGCCCCTCGGGCATGGCCTCCATCTGGGCGTCCAGCAGCGCAAATGTCAGGGGCGCCTCGTCCATGGCCTCATCTCGTCCTCAGTTCAAACAAACCAAATCGATGAACCTGACCTCGTTATCCGATCATCCACACGAAGACCGTCCCTTCCTGCGTTCACGCTAACAGTGCGGGGACGCACCACTGCACCGGCACGCCCCGCGTCCACGTTCACACCAAGGGCGCGGTATCGGTGTGCGCCGGGCGCGACCGGGTGGCCTCGACCGAGATGGGATAGACCTGCTGGGAAATCGTCGTGAGCAACTGCTGGATGGCCTTCTGCTCACGGATGAGTTCGCGCAGCAGCGGCTTGATCCCGAAGATCGCGAACGGCACGAGAATCCACAGAATCGCGAGCAGCCCGACGAACAACATCCACACGAGACCCAGCGCCGCAATCCCTGTCCCCAGTTCACTGGTCATCCGTTTCCCCTAGTGAGCGCCGGTGTGGCGCGATCGGGTTTGAGTGTAGGGCTTGGCGATCAACGGGTGTCATCGCGCATCGATTCGCTGACGCGCAAAGAGTGCGACAAGTGAACCTGGCACCTTGACTCGCCGCGCTCTGCCCGATGGACCGGCCCCAGCCGGTCCATCGCGGCGTCGCGATCACTCGCCCTGGCGCACGCCCCGCGCGGCCTGGTCGATCACGTCGGCGACCGCGCGCGGCTGGGTGTAGAACAGCGCGTGGCTCGCGGAGACGCGGGTGATGCGCGCATCGATGCGCTCCGCCATGTGGACCAGCATGGCCTGGTCGAAGGCCTTGTCTTCGGTGGCGATGACAGCCCAGCTGGGCTTGCTGCGCCATGCGGCCTGCGTCAGCGGCGTGGCGAAGGCCGCCATGTTGATCGGCACCTGCGCGTCGCGGAGGAACGCGGCGTCGGCATCGGTGGTGTCGTGCGCGAAGCCCGCCTTGAAGCGGTCGGGCCGGACGATGCCGAAGCCGTCGGCCGACGTGTCGATGACGAACTCGGGCGTCGGTGCGAAGCCGGCGTACTGCTGCGCGGTGGTCTCGCCGGCATCGGGCGCCAGCGCCGAGACGTAGACGAGCGACGCGACCTTGTCGTGCACGCCGGCCTCGGTGATCACCGTGCCGCCCCAGGAATGGCCGACGAGCACCGTCGGGCCGTCCTGACGGTCGAGCACCCGGCGGGTGGCGGCGACATCGTCCTCGAGCGAGGTCAGCGGGTTCTGCACGATCGACACGCGGTAGCCGCGGGCGGTCAGGTCGTCGTAGACGGGCCGCCAGCCGGCGCCGTCGGCAAAGGCGCCGTGCACCAACACGACATTCTTCGCTTGCCGGGGCGCGGTGGGCGTCGCGCGGTCTCCCGCATGGGCGGCGGACAGGGTGCCGGCGGTCAGGGCGGCGGCGATCAGGGCGGTCTTGAGCATGGACATGGCGAGTCTCCGGTCGGGTCGGGCGGTAGCGGATGGGTCTTGCGTGGAGCCAGTGTCGACCCGGACGCAGGACGCGCGGGCATCACGCGTCCAGAAAACTTGATCCTGCGTCCGAAGTGCGTGGTCGGCTGCCGCGGACGACCGCGACAGCCGGCGTCGCGTCAGGCGACGGGTACGGTGCCCCCGTCGATCGTCACCTCGCTGCCCGACATCGCCGCCGCGCGCGGCGAGATCAGGAAGGCGATCAGGTCGGCGACCTCGGACGGCATCGCCGGCCGGCCCAGCGGAATGCCGCCCAGCGCGTCCATGACCCGCTGCCGGGCACCGGCCAGATCCGTATCGGCGCTGTCGGCGATCGCACCGAGGAAATTGGCCGTCGCCTCGGTTTCCACCCAGCCCGGCGAGACGCGCAGCACGCGCACGCCCTGCGGCGTGACTTCCTTCGACAGCGCCTTGCTGTAAGTCGACAGCGCCGCCTTGGCCGCCGCATAGGCGATGGTGGAATCGTGCAGCGGCAGGCGGTGCTGGATCGACGTCACGTGGACCACCACGCCGGCGCCCCGCGCGAGCATCTCCGGCAGCACCGCGCGATCGGTGCGCACGGCCGCCATCAGGTTGAGGTCGAGCGCCCTGGCCCATTCGCCGTCATCGAGCCTGGCAAAGCCGCCCGGCGGTGCAGACGAGCCGCCGACCACGTTGACCAGCGCGTCGATGCCGCCGAGCGCACTGCGCGCGTCGGTCACCGCACGCTCGACGCCCTCGGGCGTCGCGAGGTCCACGGCGAGGTACTGCACGCCGTCCACGGGCGCTTCGGGCCTGGACCGCGCGGTCGCCACGACCCGCGCGCCCAGGCTCGCCAGCAGGGAGGCGACGGCAGCACCGACACCGCGCGTGCCGCCAGTGACCAGCACGCGCTGGCCGGCCAGTTGCAGGTCGAAACTCATGGCGCGATCTCCAGTGCGGCGATCCGGCCACGAGCCAGGGTGAAGGTGTAGCGCAGGTTCACCGGGCTGCCGGGGAACGCGCCGGAGACGTGAGTGGTCACCACGTACGCCCCGCCGTTCTGGGCCAGCGCGAGTGGCCGGGCGACGTAGTCGTACTTCGTGTCCATCGCCGCCTTCCAGTCGGCGATCTGCGCCGGACCGCTATGGGTGCGGCCCTCGTCCCGCACCACGCCGTCGTCGTTGAAGCAGCGGGCAACGGCCGCACCGTCCTGGCGGTCGGCCTCGAAGTAGGCCGCGATGGGTTCGGGTAGATCGAGTGTGTGCATGGCGCGCTCCTGTCGGGTGGAGGCTGCATGCTGGGCCGCGCGCATCGTGCCGTGAATCACCTACTATCGAATCAGGCCATGTCGAAAACGGTGCACAATGCGCGGGTCCGAATTCGCCGAACTCCGGGCCTTCTCGGCCGTCGTCGACCGCTCCAGTTTCGCCCGCGCGGCTGACCACCTGGGCCTGTCGCGATCGGCCCTGAGCCAGACAATCCGCCAGCTCGAAACGCGCCTGGGCGTGCGCCTGCTCAACCGCACCACGCGCAGCGTCTCGCCCACCGAGGCCGGCCGTCGCCTGCATGCGCGCATCGCGCCGATGCTGCGCGACATGGACGAAGCGGTGGCCGAGGCCATGAGCACCAACGCGCGCGCCGCAGGCACACTGCGCATCAACGCCTTCAGCATGGCCGCCGAGCGGATCATCGCGCCGCGGCTGGGCCGCTTCGGTCGCGCGCACCCGGACGTGGTGCTCGATATCGTGGTCAACGACGGGCTGAGCGACATCGCCGCGGAAGGATTCGACGCCGGCATCCGCGTGGGCGGGCGCCTGGAGAAGGACGTCGTCGCGGTGCGGCTCACGCCCGACGTCAAGCTGATGGCCGTTGCGACACCCGAATACCTCGCGCGGCACGGCGCACCCGCCACACCCTCCGACCTTGCCCGCCATGCCTGCATCAACTTCCGCTTTCCCGGCAGCGGCCGGATCGCCGGCTGGGAATTCATGAAGGACGGCAAGCACATCGAGTTCTACGGCGAAGGCCCGGTGATCGCGAACCACCAGAGCCTCATCTCGGCCGCGGCGGTCGCGGGCCTGGGCATCCTCTACACCTACAGCGACGACGGCATCGCCGAGGCCCTGCAGGGCGGAAGACTCGAGCGCGTGCTGGAAGACTGGTCGCCGACGGTGCCGGGCCTGTACCTGTACTACGCCAACCGCCGCCACATGCGCCCGGCCCTGCGCGCCTTCATCGACTGCCTGCTCGACCGCGACCTGCTCGCGGCAGGTGCGCCGGCCGCCTGAGCCGCGAACAGTGAACCTGGCACAGTGATTTGTGTCACAGCGATCGAGGACGCGGCGACGCCGAGTAGCGCAGACGGGTGACAGGGCAGCGCGGCGGCGCCGCGCTGCCCAGCTCCATCGTCAATGCACGTGCGTTGCGCTGCGCCCGCCGACGCCACCGGCATGGCCGTACGCCGGCGGCATTTCACGGACCCGGGTGCTGGCGTCCGGCTCGGCGTCGAGCACCCGCGCATTGACCTGCCGGATCAAGTCCTTCATCTCCTCCGCCCCTTCGAAGATCGCCGCACCGATCATGGTGATGGTGCCGTCCGCGACATCGGTACCGCCGGCGGCCATCAGCAGATCGCCCTGCGCACGCAGCAGATCGAGCAGCCGGTCGGACTCGTCCAGCTGATCCAGCGTCATCACTCGCCAGCCGCTTCGATCAGGCGTTCTATGCCCTCGCGCGATAAGTGAACTGGCACGGTTATTTTAGAACTTCGCTCCAGTTGCCGTGCGCCCTTCGCCCCGGCTTGACCTGCGGCTGGCTAGCGTGGCTAGCCCCCCATTCGCAGGAGCGGCGCCATGCTGCAGATCCCCTCCACGACCCCATCCACACGGCGGCCGCTGCGCGTGCTCGCCGCCGCAGTCGCGCTGGCCCTGCCCGGTCTGCTGGCTGCCGAGCCCGTGGTCCGCGACGAGGTGGTGCACGCCTCGGTCGACACCGAACACGGCGGCATCCGCGTGGTGCGCGCGGTCCATGGCCTGGAGCATCCGTGGGCGATGGCCTGGCTGCCGGACGGCCGGATGCTCGTCACCGAACGCCCCGGACGGCTGCAACTGGTCGACGGCGACCGCATCGTCTCGCTGTCCGGGCTGCCCCGCATCGATACCGACGAGGACCAGCTGACGGCGCCCGAGGGCGGCAACCAGGGCGGCCTGCTCGATGTGGCGGTGCATCCGGACTACGCCCGCAACGGCTGGATCTACTTCACCTATTCCAGCCCCGGCGACGACGACACGGTCACCAGCGACGACGACCGCGGCACGGGCACCGCACTCGCGCGGGCGCGCCTCAACGAAGCCGGCGACGGCCTGCGCGATGTCGAAACGCTCTATGCGCAGACGCCGCGCCACAACCCCGGCCGCCACTACGGCTCGCGCATCGTGTTCCCGGGCGACGGCAACGTGATGTTCTCGATCGGCGACCGCGGCCTGCGGGCGCCTTCGCAGGACCTGACCGATCCCGCGGGTTCGATGATCCGCCTGCGCGAGGACGGCGGCGCCGCCGAAGGCAATCCGTTCATCGGCGCGGCTCCCGGCAACCTGCGCCCGGAGATCTATTCCTTCGGCCACCGCAACAACCAGGGCCTCGCCATCCATCCGCGCACCGGCGAGATTTGGACCACCGAACACGGCCCCAAGGGTGGCGACCTGCTGCACCGCGTGGAGATCGGCGCCAACTACGGCTGGCCCCAGGTCGCCTTCGGGGCCGAATACGACACCGGAGAAAAGATCGGCATCGGCCGCTCCGCCCCCGGCGTCAAGCCCCCGGTGCATGTCTGGGAGGAGGCGAAGGCCCCGTCGGGCCTCGCCTTCTACACCGGCGATGCGTTCCCGGAGTGGAACGGCAACCTGTTCGCGGGTTTCCTGCTCGGCGAACAGCTCAGCCGACTCGTCATCGAGGACGAGCGCGTCAGCCACGAGGAGGTGCTGCTCGATGGGACGGTGGGCCGCATCCGAGACGTGCGCCAGGGGCCCGAGGGGCTGCTGTACGTGATGACCGATCATGACCGTGGCGGCATCTACCGGCTGGAACCCGTCGCACGCTGAGCGGGAGAATGACGATGGTCCCGGGGATGCGGCGAGTGCCTTCCCCGGGAACCGTCGCGCTCGGCACGTGCCCTATGCACGCAGCACCCTGCCAACCGCGGCTATGACGCATCGCTACCCAACGCGGGGGCCGCTGACGACAAGCAGCCAGAGCCCGAATGCCGCCAGGAAGTTGACCATGAACACGACACCCCTGAGCCGCACGTTGCCGGTCAGGATCTGGACCGCGCTATGCAGCACCCGGCCTGCGACGAAGATCCAGGCCAGCCAGACGGCGGCCGGACCGAAACCGAGCTGCATGAGAATGAGGCAGGCCGCGTGGAAGAACAGCGGCCACTCGAACTGGTTGGACAGGTTGGCGCTGATGCGTGGCTCGATCGAAGCCCAGGGACTGGTGCCATCCGGCCCCCGGCCGATGCCCCAGGCCACCGGCGCCCTGGCGACGGTCAGCAGCGCATAGAGGAAGGCCGTCAGCGCGACGTGGGCCGCCATGGGAAGAATCAAGGATTGCAGCATGCGTGTTGCACCTATTGCGTTGGCTGGCAGTGAAACGGCTTGAACCTGACGCCTTCTCGCGACACTGACCCTGTTCTGTCCAGGCGTTCGTAGGCCATTCGCGCAGCGCGCGCCTGCGCTTCCAGCTCAACTCTCGGGTACGCGGCGAGCCGCGCTGCCAACGCACGGAACTCACCGACATCATGGTCGACTTGTGCGATCAGCCCCCGCCGATGCGTGCGGAACTCGCGCCACAGCACAAAACCGTTGCGCACGAAGCCTGGGACGAATCCGATCACCATGACGATGAGTCCACCCTTCGACATCCAGACCATCCACTGCGCAGGCGCGAGCCACTGGATCAACAGCGAGGGCAGCAAGCCCAGCACCGCGCCTACGACACCAAGCAGCGTCCAATGGCGAGCCCACTGCGGCGTGTCGAGCGTCGCCACCGGCCCCTCGGGCATGGCCTCGATCTGGGCGTCCAGCAGCGCGAATGTCAGGGGCGCCTGGTTCATGGCCTCATCTTATTCATCAGTTCAAACGACCTACTAAATGAACCTGACCCCATTAATCAGCATCTACAACGACGTGCTGGCCGAGCTGTCCAGGCCGGTTAAGTGATTCACCGCGGGCGGCTATCAAGTCGCCCGCCCTGCTGCAGCACGCGCCGCGCGGACGCGTCCCGAGGCGCACTGCCCTCAACGCCATACCGCTATTGCCGCTCAGGAGTCGAGATAGGCGTAGGGCCTCGACGTCACTCAGCAGGATCGTCGACCAACACTCGAGCGACTTTCGCTAAGATCTGCTGGCGGAGCGCGTCTGGGCTATCGATACACTCCAGGAGGAACATGAAGGCAAAGCCGGCGACGCCGCGACTGTGCTTCAGGGCTGCGTGTAGCCGCTCCGGCTCGATTCCATTGTCCAGCAGTTGCAGCGCAATTCTGCCGCCGTGGGTATAGCCATGGAACGCTGACTCGAACTCTGTCCAGTAGCGGCGCAGGCTGTCGACCATCGGGCCATACATGGCAGACGATTCAAGGTCCTTCAGCAGTTGCTCAACTCGCTTCGGAATGTGCTCTTCAACCTCGCCCTCGCCCAAGTCGCGCATGAAGCGCTCCGCGTAGGCATTCCCTTGCTCGAGAACCCAAAGACCTCGAAGACAGGCCTCAATCTGAGGCCGAACCAGCGCAAGCGCGGACATGGGGTGGTCGATAGCCAGCGCACGCAGCGCGCCAGAGTGCATCAGGGAGAGCCGCAGGAACTGGGCTGCCAGATGCTGCGAGGCCCCCTCCCCAACCGGGGCGGCCGCAAACCTTAGAAGCATGTCCCGCTCGAAGGCATCTCCCTTCCGAACGGCTTCTGAGATCGAATCCAGGCTCATCCTCCCCTCCGTGTGCAATTCCGGTGTAACCGTGTCGGCAACGCGCGGTCATTAGCGGCAACTCCCCGCCTAGCCCTGAAACGAAAAGCCCGCACTTCTGCGGGCTTTTCCTACTTCCAATGGTGGCCAGGGAGGGAATCGAACCCTCGACACGGGGATTTTCAATCCCCTACCCGGTCACCCGCACTTCGAATAACCACAATTCAAACACGTCGCACACCCATCCATCAGTACCAGCGCCTTCGTGCTGCACTTGTGGCACATGGTTGCGGACGGCGGAAAGCTCGCGCCGTCGCCGGTGACGGCGATGTCTTCGGGGTGATCGTCTGCACTGCCGGGCGCCTGCGGCGCCGCGCTTACATCACTGTTTTTTTTTGAGCCTTCGCGCTGCTCGACCTGCTTGCGCTTCTCGGCGATCAGCGCCTTCTGGGCGTCGCTCATCTGCGGGTCGTGCATCATGCCGATGGACTTCAGGTGGTCCTCGACGATCATGCCCAGCTCGGCCACCAGCGACGGCATGTACACGCCACCGGCCTTGAAGTAGCCGCCCTTGGGGTCGAACACGGCGCGCATTTCCTCCACCAGGAAGGTCACGTCGCCGCCCTTGCGGAACACGGCCGACATGATGCGCGTCAGCGCGACGATCCACTGGAAGTGCTCCATGGATTTGGAGTTGATGAAGATCTCGAACGGGCGGCGCTGCTCGTGCTCGGAGCCGGCGTTGAGCACGATGTCGTTGATGGTCACGTACATGGCGTGTTCCACCAGCGGGGATTTGATCTTGTAGGTGCTGCCGATCAGCACTTCGGGGCGCTCGATGCGCTCGTGCATGTGGATCACGTCGGCCTTGGGCAGCTCGGCCTCGACGGTGGCGCGCGGCACGGACTGGCCTTCGACGGCGGCCTCGTCCGGCTTGACGACGGCGTACCCGGTGATTTTGCGATCGATCTTGACGGCCATGACGGTGTCCTGCGTGTGCGGATGTGCGGGTATGGGTGGAGGCGAACGCGCCGCCCCTCTGCCCAACCCCTCTGCCCCGGCGGGCACGTCGTCCCACACGGGGAGAGGGGCTTGAAGCGGAGCGGATCAGCTGCGCTTGGCGGCGCCCTTCTTCGCGGCGACCGAGCGCTTGGCGGTCTTCGCGGTCTTCTTGGCGGCGCCCTTGCGGGCGGCGACGCTGCGCTTGGCGGTCGCGGTCTTGGCGGCGGTCTTGGTCTTCTTGGCGACCTTCTTCACCGCCTTCTTCGCGGTTTTCTTGGCGGCGGTGGCCTTGCGCGTGGTGGCGGCCTTCTTGCCGGCGGCGCTGCGGCTGGCGGTCTTCCCGGTGGCTGCCTTCTTCGTTGCGGCCTTCTTGCTGGCGGCCTTCTGCGTCGCGGTCTTCTTGCTCGCGGCCTTCTTCGCGGCGGCCTTCTTGGCCGGCGCCTTCTTGGCGGTGGTCTTGCCGGCGCCCTTCTTCTTCAGCGCGGCGATCTCGGCCGCGGCGGCCGACTTGGCGGCCTCGAGTGTCTTGCGCGCGGCACTGACGCGCTTGCTGACGGCCTTGCTGGCCTTGGCGACGGTCTTGCTGGCGGTCTTGCTGACACGGGTGGCGCGCTGGGTCACCGATTTCTCGGCCTCCTGCGCGGTCTTCCTGGCCGACTGCACCGCGGCGCTGGCGCGCTCCTTGACGGTGGCGACGATGTCTTTGGCGGCTTCGGCGATGTCCCCTGCGGCGTTGCTCAGGGTCTCCGTGACCCCGTTCCCGTTGCTCATGGTGGTGTCCTCGTCAGTGATCGTGCGGAGCCCATCGCCCGCGGGCGAAATGTAGCGCGAAGAAAGTGCGTTGGTGCGAACCGATTGCAGCCGGAACGCCGCGGCGGAGCCGGTGTGCCGGCACCGCGGCACCGCGGCACGGCGTGCTCAGAACTTGCCGTAGTAGCCCTCCTTGAGGGCGTCGAACAGGTTGGCGGCGGTGTGCAGCTCGCCGTCGTACTCGATCTGCTCGTTGCCCTTGACCTCCAGCACCTCGCCGCCTTCGAGTTCGAAGCGGTAGGTGGTGTTCTCCAGGTCCGATTCCTTGACCAGCACGCCCTGGAACGCGGCGGGGTTGAAGCGGAACGTGGTGCAGCCCTTGAGGCCCTGGCGGTAGGCGTAGGTGTAGATGTCCTTGAAGTCCGCGTAGGGGTAGTCGGTGGGCACGTTGGCGGTCTTGGAGATGGAGCTGTCCACCCAGCGCTGGGCGGCGGCCTGCACGTCGACGTGCGCCTTGGGCGTGATGTCGTCGGCGGCGATGAAGTAGTCCGGCAGCTGCGCGCCGGGCTCTTCGGAGTACGGCATGGCCTTGGGGTTCACCAGCTCGCGGTAGGCCAGCAGCTCGAACGAGAACACGTCCACCTTTTCCTTGGTCTTCTTGCCCTCGCGGATCACGTTGCGGCTGTAGTGGTGCGCAAACGAGGGCTCGATGCCGTTGGAGGCGTTGTTGGCCAGGCTCAGGCTGATGGTGCCGGTGGGCGCGATGGAGCTGTGGTGGGTGAAGCGCGCGCCGGTCTCGGTGAGCTGCTCGACGAGCTCGGGCGCCACCTCGGCGATCTTCTGCATGTAGCGCGAGTACCGGGCGTGCAGCACCTTGCCGGGAATCTCCTGGCCCACCTTCCAGCCGTCGGCCGCCATTTCCGGGCGCTTGCGCAGCATGGCGGCGGTAACGGTGAAGCGCTCTTCCATGATCGGCGCCGGGCCTTTTTCCTGGGCCAGCGCGAGGCCGGTTTCCCAGCCGGCGACGGCCATCTCGCGGGCGATGCGCTCGGTGAACTCGCAGCTGTCGGCCTCGCCATATTTCATGCGCAGCATGGTCATCGTGCTGCCGAGCCCGAGGAAGCCCATGCCGTGGCGGCGCTTGCGCATGATCTCGTCGCGCTGCTGCTGCAGGGGCAGGCCGTTGACCTCGACCACGTTGTCGAGCATGCGCGTGAACACGCGCACGACTTCCTTGTATTCCTCCCAGTCGAAGCGCGCGCGCTCGGTGAAGGGCTCGCGCACGAAGGTTGTGAGGTTGACCGAGCCGAGCAGGCAGGCGCCGTAGGGCGGGAGCGGCTGCTCGCCGCAGGGGTTGGTGGCGCGGATGGTCTCGCACCACCAGTTATTGTTCATCTCGTTGACCTTGTCGATCAGGATGAATCCCGGCTCGGCGTAGTCGTAGGTGGAGACCATGATCATGTCCCACAGGTGCCGCGCGCGGACGCTGCCGTAGACCTTGCAGGCCACCAGGCCGTCGTCGCGGGTGACGTAGCCCGCCGTCTGCGGCCACTCGCGCCAGACCACCTGGTCGGCGTTATCCAGATCCACCTCGTGGGCTTCGGCCTCGGCCAGCGGAAACACCAGCGGCCAGTCGGCATCGGCGTCGACGGCCTGCATGAAGCCGTCGGTGATCAGCAGCGACAGGTTGAACTGGCGCAGGCGGCCGTCCTCGCGCTTGGCGCGGATGAAGTCGCGCACGTCGGGATGGCTGACGTCGAACGTGCCCATCTGCGCGCCGCGGCGGCCGCCGGCGGAGCTGACGGTGAAACACATCTTGTCGTAGATATCCATAAAGGACATCGGGCCCGACGTATACGCACCGGCGCCGGCGACGAACGCGCCCTTGGGCCGCAGCGTGGAGAACTCGTAGCCGATGCCGCAGCCGGCCTTCAGCGTGAGGCCGGCTTCGTGGACCTTCTGCAGGATGCCGTCCATCGAATCGGTGATGGTGCCGCTGACGGTGCAGTTGATCGTGCTGGTGGCCGGCTTGTGTTCCAGCGCGCCGGCATTGGACGTGATGCGGCCGGCGGGAATCGCCCCGCGGCGCAGCGCCCAGAGGAAGCGCTCGTTCCAGTACTTCTGCTTCTCGGGCGTGGCCTCGGCCTCGGCCAGCGCGCGGGCGACGCGCTGGTAAGTGCCGTCGATGTCGGCATCCACAGCCGCGCCCTGCTTGGTCTTGAGGCGGTACTTCTTGTCCCAGATGTCGGTCGATGCGGGCTGCATCGGAATCTGCGGACCGGTTTCGCGTTTCACCGCCTCGAGGCGCACCGTGCTCATGCTGTCGGAATCTCCGTGGTGGTCACCGCCGGGCCGTGCCGGCGGCAGTCGATCGTGTGGGATGTGGGGCTCTAGTGCGCGCCACGGCGCTGGCGGGAACGCGGGGATGTGCGGCGCGCATAGGCCGTGGCGGCAGGCAGGGGGGCATGCGGCTCGTGCGCGCCTGCTGGCGGATCGTGCTGGAACAGCATCGTGTGCATCCCCTTTGCGTCGTAGCCTGCGGACCGTAAAGCCCCATCGGTAGGGCCGGACGGATTCACGTGCCCTAGATGTTGTGTCGAACGCGGGGCACAACGCTACGCCCGGGCCCGGTGGGTGTCAACGGCATGACAGGCCCGCGCGGGCCATCCTCCGCGGCGATGCCGCCCCGCTGCAGGCACGCCCCTTGACGCCACGCCGTGCGGCCGCACATGAATGCGAACTTCAACACCGATTCAAACGGCGGCGGCGACACTGGCCCGCCCGCGCGGCGCGAGATTCACGGCCACGGCCGCATCGTGTGCGCAGCGCCGCCCCTTTCCATGCCGTCGTTGGTGACGGCCCCAGCCCAGGACTGCCTCCGATGCGCGCCAAGACCACGCTCCTCGCCCTGACCTGCGCCGCCGCGTTCGGCGGCTTCGCCGCCACCGCTCTGCGCGACGTGGTGCAGCAGCCGGCCGGCGCCGTCACACCCGCAGCCGTCGTGCCCATGGCCGCCGCGCTGCCCGCGAACGTCGACGGCCAGGCGCTGCCGTCACTGGCGCCGATGCTGCGCACGGTGACGCCGTCGGTGGTGTCGGTACAGACCAAGCAGCGCGTGCGGGTGAGTCCGTTCGGCAACGACCCGTTCTTCCGCCGCATGTTTCCCGAGCTGTCGCAGGAGCGGATCAACGAATCCCTGGGCTCGGGCGTGATCGTCGATGCGCGCCAGGGCTACGTGCTCACCAACCATCACGTGATCGAAGGCGCCGACGACGTGTCGGTGACGCTGGCCGACGGTCGCACGGTGGAAGCGGAATTCATCGGCTCGGACGTCGACACCGACGTCGCGCTGATGCGCATCCAGGCCGACAACCTCACCGCGATTCCGCTGGCCCAGGACGCGAACCTGCAGGTCGGCGATTTCGTCGTCGCGGTGGGCAACCCGTTCGGCTTCGGGCAGACGGTGACCTCGGGCATCGTCTCGGCGGTGGGCCGCAGCAACGTGCCGGGCGTGGGCTTCCAGAACTTCATCCAGACCGATGCGTCGATCAACCCGGGCAACTCCGGCGGCGCGCTGGTGAACCTGCGCGGCGAGCTGGTGGGCATCAATACCGCCAGCTTCAACACGCGCGGCAGCATGGCCGGCAACATCGGTCTGGGCTTCGCGATTCCGATCGGCCTGGCGCGCAGCGTGATGACCCAGCTGGCGACGACCGGCAGCGTGCAGCGCGGCACCCTCGGCGTGGACACGCAGACGGTGGATGCGCGCATCGCCCAGGGCCTGGGCCTGGAGACGGCGCGCGGCGCGGTGGTCACGCGGGTCTACAGCGGCTCGCCCGCGGCAGGCGCGGGCCTGCGTCCGGGCGACGTGGTGGTGTCGGCCAACGGCCAGCGCATCGACAACAGCGAGGCGCTGCGCAACTTCCAGGGCCTGCAGACGCTGGATGCGCCGGTGACGCTGGAGGTGCTACGCGACGGCCGCACGCTCAAGGTGGAGACGCGCCTGCGCGCACTGCCGCGCGACGGTGCGAGTTTCGATCCGCGCCTCACCGGCGCCACGCTGGCGGACATTCCCGAGGCGATCCGCCGGCAGAACGCACGCGCCGGCGGCGTGCTGGTGGAGCGCGTGGAGGCCGGCAGCCGTGCACACACCGCGGGCCTGCGCGACGGCGATCTGATCATTGCCGCGAGCAGTGGCGAGTTCCGTGATCTCGCCGGCTTCCGCGACGTGCTCGGCAACCGCCAGGGCGAGCTGCTGCTGCGCATTTCACGCGGTGGACGCATCTACAACGTGATCATGCGCTGACGCTTTTTTCCGCCATCGCTGTTCCGGCGAGGCGCGCCACCCCAACAGGAGCAAGCACCATGACCCCCACCTCGACCGATGCGGTGAAGAACAATCTTGGCGAAGCCGGCGCGCACCTGGCGCAGGCCGCGCGTGACGCGGGCACCGCGGTGAAGAACGCCGCCAGTGTGGCGGGCGACGAGCTCAAGCTCGGCCGCGCGACGGTCAAGGCGGACCTCGCCGATTCGGCGATGGCCGGTCTGGCCGCAGTCGAGGACGGCCAGGCGGCCGCGAAGGAACAGTACGACGTGCTGCTGGACAAGGGCCGCGATCTCATCGACAGCGCCGCCGACCTGATCCGCGAGCGCCCGATCGCAGCCTTCGGGACCGCGTTCGCGGCCGGCTGGATCATCGCCAAGCTCGCGCGCAGCAAGTAAGCGTTCCGATGACCGAGCGCGTGACCGGGGATGACCCGCGCGAGGACGAACCGGCCGGCAGCGCGGAACGCGCGCCGGGCGAGACGCCGCATCTCGACGAGAGCATCCGCCGCATCCGTGCGGCGGCGAAGGAAACCGCCTCGTCGGGACTCGACAGCGGACGCGCACTGCGCAAGCTGATTTCCGCCGATTTCGCGCTCGCACGCAGTGCGCTCGGCCGTGGCCTCGCCTGGGCGGCGGTGTCGGTGGTGTTCGGCGCCTCGGCCTGGCTGCTGGCGATGGGCGCGGCGATCGCGCTGCTGCAGTCGTTCGGCCTGTCGTGGCTGGTGTCGATCTCGATCACGATGCTGGTGAGTCTGGTGGTGACCGGGCTCGCCGCGTGGCGCGTCTCGGTGTTCTTCGACTACGCGGGCATGCACGCCACGCGTCGTCAGCTCACCCGCCTGGGCCTGTTTTCCGAGACCAGTGGCGACGACGACGAGGATGACGACCTTCCCGCCCCGCCGCCGTCGGTGGCCACGACCGCGCCGGTCCCCGGCGGGAGCGTGCCGCGATGAATTTCGAAGGCCTGAAGAACCGCGTCGACCGCGCCGAAGCGCTGGTCGAAGGCCGGTTGATCCAGACCGGTGACCGCTACAGCGCGCTGAAGTCGAGCTGGCGCCAGGCGTGGACGCCGTCGCGGATCGTCATTGCCGGCCTGGTGGCCGGTCTGGTCGCCGGCGCCACCCAGCCCCAGCGCGCGCTGCGCCGGCTCGGCAAGCTGGGCGGGCCGAAGTCGTTGCAGATGATCAGTGCCGTGTCCGGCCTGATGACCTCGATCCAGGCCACGATTGCCGCGGCCACCGCGGAGAAGGCGGCCAAGACCGCCGACGAGGCCGCGGACACGGCGGACGATGCGGCCGAAACCGCCGGAGTCGCCGCGACCCAGGCGCAGACGCAGACCGCAGCGCCCGCCGCAGCCGGCACACCGGCCCCACCGGCGGCCATGGCGGCCCCGGCGCCGCCGGACGATGTCGCGGTACCGGCAGCGGACCGGCGCCGCCCCGAGCCGGCCTATGCCGAGCAGCCCCGCCCGGCCGAAGCGGCCACCGAACTGTCCGAATCCGGTCGCTGAGCGCCGCGGCGCACGCCACCGGTCCCCAGCCTGCGTCGAGACGCCCCGATGAGTGTCCCCACCACTGCGCCGCCGGCCGACGACGCGCCACTGCCGACACCCACTCCTGTCGAACCACGGCCGCGCGCGTCCACGGCGCTGGTCGTGCTGACCACGCTGGCGGTGCTGGTGATCCTGTGGGCGGCGCAGGGCGTGTTCCTGCCGGTGCTGCTGGCGATGTTCTTCGCGATGGTCGGCAACCCGGTGCTGCGCGGCCTGCGCCGGCTGTACGTGCCGCGTTTTCTCGGCGCGCTGCTGGTGCTCTGCGTCGGCCTGACGGCGGCGGGCGCCCTGGGCGTGCAGCTCTACGGACCGGCCAGCGAATGGGTGCAGCAGGCGCCCAAGCAACTGCGCACGCTGGCACCGCGGCTCAAGGCGATGACCCAGCCGGTGCACCAGGCCAACCAGGCCGCCGAATCCTTTGCGCGGGCGACCGAAAGCCGGCCGCAGCGCCGGGTGCAGCTGGTGGAGATCCAGGACAACGCCTCATGGCGCACGCTGGTCGCCACGCCGAAGATGCTGGCCTCGGTGCTGGCGGTGGTGCTGCTGACGTTCTTCTTCATGGTCTACGGCGAAAACCTGCAGCGCAATGCGATCGCGCTGTTGCCCGACCGCCAGCGCCGCAAGCTCACCGTCGACATCATGCTGTCGATCGAACGCGAGATCTCGCGCTACGTGCTGACGATCTCGATCATCAACACGCTGCTCGGCGCGACCTTCGCCGGTGTGCTGATGTGGATGGGCTTCTCGCTGCAGGACGCTCTGCTGTGGGGCACGCTGGTGGCGCTGCTGAACTTCGCGCCGTACGTGGGCCCGCTGATCGGCCTGCTGCTGATGCTGCTGATGGGCTTCATCAGCTACGACGGCGCCTGGCCCACGGCGGCCTGGGCGCCGCTGGTGCCGGCGGCGATCTACCTCCTGCTGCACACCATCGAGGGCCAGTTCGTGACCCCGATCGTGCTCGGCCGGCGCATGGCGCTGTCGCCGTTGCTGCTGGTGCTGGCGCTGCTGGTGTTCGGCTGGATGTGGGGCATCATCGGCCTGCTGCTGGCAGTGCCGCTGCTGGTGTGCGTGAAGCTGGTGCTGCAGCGCGTGGAAGGCTTCGAAGGCTGGGCGCGGCTGCTGGGCTGAGGCGATGCACGCGCCGCGCGCGGTTCCCCCCGGTCGCGGGCCGACGGGGCGCACTCGCTACAATGCGGCGATGACATTTCCGGTCCGCGCCATCACCCTCGATCTCGACGACACCCTGTGGCCGTTCGCGCCGATCGGCGCGCGGATCGAACGCACGCTCGATGCCTTCCTGCGCGAGCACAGCCCGCAGACCGCGGAGATGTTCCCGGTGGAGGCGATGCGCCGCCTGCGCGAGCGCGTGTTCGCCGACAACGCGCACCTGATCCACGACCTGTCGGCGCTGCGCCAGCTCACGATCGAACACGCCCTGCGCGAGAGCGGCGGTGACCTCGCCCTGCTGGACGCGGCCTACGAGGTGTTCTACGCCGAGCGCAACCGGGTGGAGTACTACCCCGACAGCCTGGCCGCGCTGGAGCGCATCGCCGCGCGCGTGCCGGTCGCCGCGGTGACCAACGGCAACACGGATCTCGAACGCGTCGGCATCGCGCATCTGTTCGCCTTCAGCCTGGGCTCGCGCGAGCACGGCGCGGCGAAACCGCACGCGAGCATCTTCCGCGCGGCCTGCGATCGCCTCGGCTGCGCGCACGGCGACGTGCTGCACGTGGGCGACCACATCGAGGCCGACGTCGCCGGCGCCGCGCGCGCGGGTCTGCGCAGTTGCTGGATCAATCGCGAAGACCGCCGCTGGGAACATCCCGAGCTGGCGCCCGATCTCGAATTCGACACCCTGACCGCGCTCGCCGACTGGCTCGACACCGTGCCGACCGTCGCCGACCGCACCTGACCCGGGCCGACCTGCATGACCGACACCACGACCGATCTCTTCTCCACCGACGCCGCCGCGGCCCGCACGCTGCACGTGGTGACACGCGACGGCTGCGCCGCGTGGCGCGATGCACAGCCCGCCGCCGTGCGCGCCTGGCTCGAGGCCCAGGCCTTCGACGCCGCGCCGGGCGCGCTGGTGCTGTTGCCCGGCGACGACGGCGTGGCCGGCGCCGCGATCGGCATCGGCGATCCGCGCGACCCGGACAGCTACGCCCACGCGCCCTACGGCCTGCCCGAAGGCGCCTGGCGCGTGACCGGCGCGCACGAGGCCGACGCGCTGCAGCTGGGCTGGGGCCTGGGCGCCTACCGCTTCACCCGCTACAAGGCCGCCGCCCGGCGCCCGGCGCAGCTGGCCGTCGACGCGGTCGATGCGGAGATCGTCGACCTGATCGCGGCGACCACGCGCGTGCGCGATCTGGTCAACACACCGACCGAGCACATGGGGCCGGCGCAGATGGAGGACGTGGTGCGCGACATCGCGGCCGCGCACGGCGCGCGCTTCGACAGCATCGTCGGCGATGCGCTGCTGGAGGAGAACTTCCCGGCGATCCACGCCGTCGGCCGCGCCTCGCACCGCGCACCGCGCCTGCTGCAGCTGGCCTGGGGCGAGGCGGCGCATCCGCATGTCGCCATCGTCGGCAAGGGCGTGTGCTTCGACACCGGCGGCCTCGACATCAAGCCCGGCGACGGCATGCGCAACATGAAGAAGGACATGGGCGGCGCCGCGCACGCGATCGCGCTGGCCGAGCTGGTGATGGCGCGGAAGCTGCCGCTGCGCATCACGTTGCTGGTGCCGGCGGTGGAGAACGCGATCGCGCCGAATGCGTATCGCCCCGGTGATGTCATCGCCACGCGCAAGGGCATCCATGTCGAGATCGACAACACCGACGCCGAGGGCCGGGTGGTGCTGTGCGATGCGCTGGCCTACGCCGGCGAGCAGTCGCCGGACGTGATCCTGGATTTCGCCACGCTCACCGGCGCGGCGCGCATCGCGCTGGGGCCGGACCTGCCGGCGCTGTTCGCCAACGACGACGCCCTGGCCCGGGCCTGGATCGACGGCGGTGAAGCGACGCGCGATCCGGTCTGGCGCATGCCGCTGTGGCGGCCCTACCTGCGCTATCTGGCCAGCAGCGTCGCCGACCTCGCCAACGCCGGCTCGCGCATGGCCGGTGCGGTGACCGCCGCGCTGTACCTCGAGCGCTTCGTGCCCGAGGGCACGCCGTGGGCGCACCTCGACACCTACGCCTGGAACGACAGCAGCCGCGCCGGGCATCCGCAGGGCGGCGAGGCGCTGGGCCTGCGCGCGGCATGGGCGATGCTCAAGGCGCGCGCGGGCTGAGGCCGCCGCGGCGCGGCGGCCGGATCAGTCGGCGCCGGGCAACGCGAGCCCCAGAATCCAGTCGCGGACCTCGGCGATCCAGGGATCGCCGGCGCGGCGCTGCGGATACACCAGATGGAAGCCCGGGGCGTCCATGACCGGCCCGAAGGGCTGGACCAGCGCCCCGCTGCCGAGCTCGTCGGCGATCAGGGGCAGGCTCATCAACGCGATGCCCTGGCCGCCGAGCGCGGCCGAGATCACGTGGGTTTCGTCGGAGAACACCGGGCCCGCGCCCGCGGCCTCCTCCGGCAGCCCTGCGAGCCGGTGCCAACGGGGCCAGTCGATGACGCCTGACACCGACCCGGTGGGCGCGAAGTGCAGCAGCGTCGCGGACTTCAGATCCTCGATGCCGGCGATGCCCAGCGCCGGGCTGCAGACCGGCGCGAACACGTTGGTGAAGAGCAGGTGCGAGACCAGGCCCGGCCAGCGCCCCTCGCCGTAGCGGATCGCGAGGTCCGCGCCTCCGCCATCGAGCGCGACCGGCGCGTGCGAGACGTGCAGATGCAGGTCGAGTTCGGGGCAGGCCGTGGTCAACAGGTGCATGCGCGGCACCAGCCAGCGGGACGCGATGCCGGGCGTGACACTGAGCGTGAGCGCGCGCCTGGCGGGGGCGCGCAGACGCGCCACCGTGTCGGCGATGCCGTCGAAGGCGGAGGCGAGGGCGTCCTGCAGCTCGCGGCCCTGCGCGGTCGGCTCGAGCTGACGCGGCCGGCGCACGAACAGGCGCAGCCCGAGTTGCTCTTCGAGATTGCGGATCTGGTGGCTGATCGCGGCCGGCGTGACCGAGAGTTCGGCCGCCGCCCGCTTGGCACTGCGTAGCCGGGCGGCGGCTTCGAAGGCGCGCAGCGCGGACAGCGAGGGCAGGCGTCTGGACATGCGGGCTCCGGTTCGCACGGATGAATCCATTTCATCCATGCGGCAAGAAAACATCGTTTGTCAGCGTACGGGATGGTTCCCAGTATGTCCGACACGGCCTCTCGGCTGAACCTGACTCACCCGGAGACAACCATGACGACGCTTCTGCACCTCGATGCCAGTGCCCGCCCGGGCCTGGCCGGCCTTCACGTCCACGGCTCGCATTCGCGCGCGCTCAGCGCCCGCTTCGTCGAGCGCTGGCGCCACGCCGCGCCCGGCACCCGGGTGTTGCGTCGCGACGTCGGGCAGTCGCCGCCCGCCCACGTCGACCACGCCTGGATCGAGGCCGCCTTCACCGCACCGGCCGATGCCACCGACGCCATGCGCGCACGGCTGGCGGAAAGCGACCGGCTGATCGACGAGCTGTTCGCCGCCGACGTGATCGTGATCGGCACCGCGCTCTACAACTTCGGCATGCCGTCCACGCTCAAGGCCTGGGTCGACAACATCGTGCGCGCCGGCCGTACCGCCGACATCGACCCGTCCCAGGCCGACCCCTATACGCCGCGTCTGGCCGAGCCCGCGCGCACGGCCGTGATCCTGGCCGCGCGCGGCGGTCACGACCAGGACCCGGGCGGCGCCTGCGCGCACATGAACCACCTCGAGGCGCATCTGCGGACGGCGCTCGAGTTCGTCGGCATCCGCGACGTCCGTTGCGTTGCGGTCGAATACCAGGAAGCCGGCGGCACCTTGCTGGAAGAGTCGGTGGCGGCCGCGCAGCGCGCGGTCGATGCGCTGGTGGACCAGCTGGTGGCGAGCCGGCCGATGGCGCGGGTCGCCTGAGGCCCGCGCCGCGTCAGCGCAGCCAGCCGCGCCGCGCGGCGGTGCGCGCGAAGGCCCAGATCGCGAAGATCATCAGCAGCAGCACGGCCGACATCACCAGGCCGGCCATGCCGCTGACGGCCCACACCGGGGCCAGCGCATAACTCGCGAGCGTCTGCACCACCGCGGCGAGCAGCGAGACCAGCAGCATCGGCGGTGCCCAGCGCCGCGCGATCAGCAGCGCGATCGAACCGGCGGTGCCGGCGATCACCGCCAGCCCGAACACGCCGTCGACCCAGGCCGGCAACGCCGCGTCGAGCACCTGCTGCTCGGGTGGCAACAGCGCGGCCTGCTCGGGCGTGACCGCGATGCGCAGCACGAACACCAGCAGGCCGAACAGGTTCCACAGCAGCGCGGTCAGCGCGATCACGCGGGCGCCCAGTGGCATCGGTGACGACATGGCAGCGGCCCGCGACGTGCCCGAGCGGCACGGCACGAGGGTAGCAGCCGCGCGCGCGCGGGCCGTGCGGCGGCGCGGCGCGCGTGATTCCCGGCGCCCGGCGCCGATGCCGTCGCGGCTCCGGTTTCCGCGCGGACGCGCGGCAGGCGAAAATGCACGGTCCGCCGGGCCGCGCCCGGTGCCAGCCCGGTTCCGATGTCCGCCTCCCCGCACCTGCACCCCGACGAGATCCGCCATCTGTTCGCCCAGGCCATGTCGCGCATGTACCGCGACGAGGTGCCGCTGTACGGCGATCTCATGGACCTCGTGGCCGAGGTCAACGCCGCCACGCTCGGCGCCGATCCCGCACTCGCGGCCCGCCTGCAGCGCAGCGATGCGCTCGACCGCCTCGACGCCGAGCGCCACGGTGCGATCCGCGTGGGCACCGCGCGCGAGCTGGCCACGCTGCGCCGGTTGTTCGCGGTGATGGGCATGCAGCCGGTCGGCTATTACGACCTGGCCGTCGCCGGCGTGCCGGTGCACGCGACCGCGTTCCGTCCGGTCGAGGACGCATCGCTGGCGCGCAATCCGTTCCGGGTGTTCACCTCGCTGCTGCGGCTGGAGCTGATCGAGGATGCCGCGCTGCGCGAGACCGCCGCGGCGATCCTGGACGCGCGCGAGATCTTCACCCCGCGCGCGCTGGCCTTGATCGAGCGCTTCGAGCAGGCCGGCGGCCTGACCGCCGACGAGGCCGCCGAGTTCGTCGCCGAAGCGCTGGAGACCTTCCGCTGGCACAGCGAGGCAACCGTATCGCATGCGACCTACCAGGCGCTGCTGGCCGCGCACCGGCTGATCGCCGACGTGGTCTGCTTCCGCGGCCCGCACATCAACCACCTCACGCCGCGCACCCTCGATATCGACGCCGCGCAGGCCGCGATGCAGGCGCGCGGCATCGACGCCAAGGCGGTGATCGAAGGCCCGCCGCGGCGCCGCTGTCCGATCCTGCTGCGCCAGACCAGCTTCAAGGCGCTGCAGGAGCCGGTGCGGTTTCCCGCCGGCGACAGCGCCGATGCCGGCACCCACACGGCGCGTTTCGGCGAGATCGAACAGCGCGGGCTCGCACTGACGCCGAAGGGCCGTGCGCTCTACGACACCCTGCTCGCACGTGCACGCGAAGCCGACGGCGCCGGCAGCACCGGCGATTACGCATCGCGTCTGGCGGCGGCGTTCACCGCGTTTCCCGATGATGACGACACGCTGCGCCGCGAGGGCCTGGGCTATTACCGCTACGCGCTGAGCGACGCCGGCCACGCCGATCCGTCGGCGGTGACGCGCCTCGGTATCGACGCGGCGATCGCCGCCGGCCTGGTGAGCGCCGACCCGGTGGTCTACGAGGATTTCCTGCCGGTGAGCGCGGCCGGCATCTTCCAGTCCAATCTCGGCGGCGACGAGCAGCGCGCCTATGCCGCGCAGGCGAACCAGGCGGCGTTCGAAGCGGCGCTGGGCGCGCCGGTGCAGGACGCTTTCGCCCTGTACGCGCAGATCGAGCGGGCATCGCTCGCGGCGGTCGGGCTGGCGCGCTGACGCTGCAGGGTCCGGGCTGGGCGTGCGACGCGCCCGGCCTGCGCGTTCTCGCTCCTCCCCGGTGCTTCGTTTGCGGGCGGAATGGCCCGACGCGGCCGGGCGCGCCATGCTGCGCCCGTCTACAGCCAGCCCTTCTGGCGCGCCAGGCGATAGGCCTCGATACGGTTGCCCACGCCCAGCTTGCCGATCGCCTCGGAGAGGTAGTTCCGCACCGTGCCGTGCGAGAGGTGCAGCTGCGCGGCGATTTCGCTGGCACTCATGCCCTGCCCCGCCAGCCGCAGGGCCTGGCGCTCGCGATCGCTGAGCGGGTCGGGTTCGCTCCAGGCATCGAGCGCCAGCTGCGGATCGATCGCGCGCCCGCCCGCATGCACGCGCCGCAGCGCATCGGCCAGCTGCTCCACCGGCGCGTCCTTGAGCAGGTAGCCGGCAACGCCCGCATCCAGCGCGCGGCGCAGGAAGCCGGCCCGCGCGAACGTGGTGACGATGACCACGCGCACCTGCAGTGCGTGGCGCTGGATGCGTTGTGCGAGTTCGAGCCCGGTCAGCCCGGGCATCTCGATATCGGTGAGCAGAAGATCGGGCGACAGCCGTTGCAGCTCGCGCCACGCGGTTTCGCCGTCGCCGGCGCTGCCGACCACGGTGAGATCGTCCTCGAGATTCAGCAGCGCGGTCAGCGCGCCGCGCAGCATGGCCTGGTCCTCGGCGATGAGGATGCGCAGGGGCGCGTCGGCAGTGGGCATGCGGGACATCGCGGCGACGTTAGCAGCCGCACGCGCGGATGGCGACGCCGCTCAGACCGGTCGCCCCTGCGCCGGTACGAACGCCTCGAGGCAGGTGCGTCCGGGCCGACCGTCGATCTGCAAGCGGCCCTCCAGCGCGGCCAGACGTTCGCGCATGCCGGCGATGCCGGTGCCCGGCACCATCGCGCCGCCGCGTCCGTCGTCGACGACGCGCAAGCGGACCCCGCCGCCGTCGCGTGCGAGTTCGATCCGGGCACGGCGCGCCCGCGCGTGGCGCTGCACGTTGGTCACCGCTTCACGCAACACCAGCGCGAGTGCGCTTTCGGCGTCGGGGGCGAGATCCTCGCCCAGCGCGTCCTGCGCCACGGCGACGTCGAGCTCGATGCCGTCGGTCTCCAGCAGCAGGCGCGCGGCGGCGAGTTCGGCCGCGATGCGCGCGGCACGGATGCCACTGACGGCCTGGCGCATCTGCGCGAGGGCATCGCGTGCGATGTCGCCGACCTCACCGATCTCGCGCCCGGCCGCTGCCGCGTCGCGGTCGACCAGCTTCGCCGCCAGGTCGGCCTTCAAGGCCACCATCGCCAGCGTGTGGCCGAGCAGATCGTGGAGGTCGCGCCCGATACGCTCGCGCTCGGCCACGGCCGCCAGCCGCCGCACCTCGTCGTGCGACAGTCGCAGCGCGGCGTCCTGGCTCTGCTTCATCCGTTCCACGTGCACCAGCACGCCGATGACGAGCGTGGTCACCGGCATCCACGCCAGTGCCGTCCAGGGATAGCCCAGCCACCGGGCCCAGACCACCAGCAGCAGGTTGAGCGCGGCCAGCATCAGGAGATAGCGCCACAACGCGTTGCGGGTGACCGCGCCGAGAAACACGCACCCGAACACGAAATAGCTCAGGCCCGAGACATACCAGGGCAACAGCACGATGCACAGCGCGATCATCGCCAGCGCGCACCACGGCGCGCGCCGCCGCGGCCACAGCAACGCGCCGCAGAACAGCGCGAGGAAGACCGGATACGACAGCAACGTCAGCAACGCCCAGCGCAGGTCATAGCCGTAGGGCGAGAACATCGGCACGACGAACACCCACACCGACCACAGCGCGTGGATCAGCTCGCCCCATGCGGGCCGGCCCTGGGCGAGGGCCAGGCCGAGCACCGAATCCGGAGCAGGCCGGCGCGCGCGCGCCCACCACGTGGCGACGTGGCGATTCATTCCACCGCCACGTCGTCGAGCGCGAACTCGAATGCGCCGGCCGGCACGCCCGCCGTCCACGCGATGCCGCGCACCCGGGTCAGATCGGCACCGGCGAAATCCGCGAGCGACAGGCGCACCTGCGTCCATTCCGGACCGGCGACGAAGGCCTGCACGGCCGGCATCGCAGCGTCCGGCGCGCCGGAGAACAGCATCGCGCTGTACGTGCGCCCGTCACCGCGCACGCGGAACACCAGCGTCTCGCGTGTCGACAGATCCACCGGCTGCATCGGCTGCGCGGCCGGGAAGAACATCACGCCCGACCACGGAAACGCGAAGCCCGGTCGCACCTCGCCGCGCACCTGCAGCGCACCGTCGACGACGGTGTGGGCGACGATCGAGGCACCGCCGGCCATCTGGTCGGTCGTCGGCGTCCAGCTGCCGAAGCGCGCGGACAGGCCGTCTTCGAAATCGCTGACCCGCCCGTGCGCCGATGTGACCTCGGCCCCGGCGGCCTCCGCGGCCGGTGCATCGAGCGCCACCGCATGCCCGTTCTTCCACACGCCGGCGATGCGCCGCGTGGCGGTAATGTCCTGCAGCGGGTCGCCGTCGACGAGCAGCAGATCGGCACGCTGCCCGGGCGCGATGCGGCCGCGGTCGGTCAGGCCGAAGCGCTCGGCCGGCCAGGCGGTCGCCGCGGCCAGGGCCTCTCCGGGCGCCAGGCCGGCGCGTACCAGAAGTTCCAGTTCCCCATGCAGGCTGGCGCCTTGGGCCGTGCCGGGGTTGGGCGCATCGCTGCCGGCGAGGATCGTGATGCCGGCCCCGTGCAGGCGGCGCACGCTGGCGATCGCGTCGTCCAGCCGCCGCGGCGCCGGGGGCAGCGGAAACGCCGCGTCGAGCGTGCCGCGCTGGGTGACCGAAAGACGGGCGGCGATCGCCGGATCGGCGCCGAGACGCGCCGCCTCGCCGGCGCCGGCCACCGAAGCGATCACCACCAGCGTCGGCACCACGAAGACATCGCGGCGCGCGAGCGCCTGGACCAGTCCGGGCTCGACCGGCGCATCGTCGAAGATGTGCACCAGGCCGTCGACGCCGGCCGCGACCACCGCCCGCGCACTGTCCTGCGTGGAGACGTGGGCGACGGCGAGGCGATCACGCGCGTGCGCCGCCCGTACGGCGGTCTGCACCTGGTCGGCATCGAGCGTGGGAATGCGCCGGTCGCCGTAGCCGCGCATGTCCTCGACGATGAGCTTGATGAAATCCGCACCTTCGTCGATGCGCTGCGCAGTGAACGCCTCGACATCCGTCTCGGCCGTGACCGCCGGCACCGCGAAGCCGTACTGCGTGCCGTGCCCGCCCTCGGCGGTGACCGCCGTCCCGGCCGCCCACAGATCGGCGAGGCCCGCGTTGCCGAGGTCGTCGCGCTGCGCGCGCAGCGCAGCGAGCCGATCGGACACGCCGTGCATGTCGAAACCGCTGGTGACGCCGAAGCGCAGCATGTCGGCCTGCGCCTCGCCCCAGGCGTGCACGTGCGCGTCGATCAGTCCGGGCAGCAGGGTGCGGCCGCGGCCGTCGATGCGGTCGATGCCGTCCGGCACGGCGACGTCCGCGCCGACCGCGGTGATGCGGCCGTCCTGCACGAGCACGGTGCCGCGTTCGATCACATCCGTGCCGTCGAAAATGCGCACGTCGCGAATCGCGAACTGCGGGCCGGCCCCGGCTCCGGGGGCCGCGTGTGCGTCCATCGCGGACGTCCCGCCCAGCAGCGTGACCAGGACGCCGGTCGCGATGCTGCCCAGCACGTGTCGCCGTGCACGCGTCGTCTGTCTGTGCATGTCCGTCTCCCTTCCGTTGATGCGCGTGTGCGGCACGCGCGGCCGTCAACCCGCGCGCGTGAGTCGCCGCATCGCCAGCGCGGCGGCGCCGACGCCGACCCCCGCGAGCACCCCCGCATGCGCCCAGATCGCGCCCCCGCTGCCCTGCCCCACCACCTGCAGCGCGATCTGCGCCAGATGATAAGCCGGCCACACCGGCGCGAGCCGGGCGAACACGTCCGGCAGCATCGACAGCGGCAGCCACAACCCGGACAGGAAGGCCATCGGCAGGAACAGCAGGTTGACCCAGGCCGGGGCCGCGTTCGCGCTGGACACGCTGCCCAGCAGCAGGCCGATCGCACAGAACGGCAGCGCGCCCAGCACCGTCACCGTCCACAGCAGCGCCCACTGCGCCGCGGGCAGCGACACGCCGCCGAAAACGCTGGCCAGCAGCGCGAGCTCGAGCACGATGCAGAGCGCGAACAGCATCGCGATCAGCATCCGCGCCACCAGCCATGCGCTCGGCGGCGCCGGCAGCGCACGGCGCAGGGCGAAGAAGCCGCGTTCGCGATCGATCGCCAGCGTGACCGAAAAACCGAACAGGCCCGCGCCCATCGCCCCGAACACGCCGTAGGTCGCCAGCAGGTAGCGCGCCGACTCGGCGCTGCCGCGCGCACCGAGCAGCAGGCCGAACATCGCGTAGAACAACGCCGGGAACACCAGCGTCGGAATGATGTACATGGGCTCGCGCAGCAGACGCAGCAGCTCGCAGCGCGTGTCGAGCAGATAGCAGCGCCACAGGGCGACGCGTGCGCCGGTGTCGATCGTCGCGTCCATCAGGCGGCCTCCCGGTCCGAGGTGGGCACGGTGTCGGCGGGCGCCGTCATCGCGACGAAGGCGTCGGCGAGACCGGCACGCTGCACGTCGAGATCCGCGAGCTGCGGGTCGGCGTCGAACAGCCGGCGCAGCACCGGCTCGGCCTGCTCCACGAGCGCGACGAGATGCCCGTCGGCGGTCTCGGCGCTGCGCACACCCGGCCAGCCCGCGACCACGTCGGCCGGCAGGTGCGTGACGCAGCGGATGCGCCGGTGCGCGACCTGGGCACGGATCGCGTCGACCCGGCCGTCGGCACACACCCGGCCTGCATGGAGCACGACGACACGATCGGCCAGTGCCTCGGCTTCTTCCAGATAGTGCGTGGTCAGCAGGATGCCGACGCCGTCGGCGACCAGGCTCCGGATCGCGCGCCACACCTGCCGGCGCGCGGCGATGTCGAGGCCGGTGGTGGGTTCGTCGAGAAACAGCAGCTGCGGCCGTCCGCACAGCGCGAGCGCGAACTGCACCCGGCGCTGCTGTCCGCCCGAGAGCCGGCCGTACCGCCGGTCGAGCAGACCGTCGAGCCCGGCCAGCGCCACGCAATCGGCCACGCTGCGCGGCTGCGGATACCAGCTGCGCGCCAGCGCCAGCAGTTCGCCCACCTGGAGGCGCTCGGGCAGCTGCGCCTGCTGCAGCATCACGCCGACCCGCCGACGTGCCTGCAGTTCCGTCGGCGCGCGGCCGAACAGCGTGGCCTCGCCGCTGTCGGCCGGCTGCAGCCCGAGCAGGATCTCGATGGCGGTGGTCTTGCCGGCACCGTTGACACCGAGCAGCGCGGTCACGACGCCGGGGGCGAGGGTCAGGTCCACGCCGCCCAGCGCCTGCACGGTGCCCCGGCGGCGGTGGACGTCCCGCAGCCGCGCGAGCGGTTGCGGGTGGGCATCGGGACGGGATGTGGCTGGATGCATATCGGGTCCTCCGTGTGTGGCGGCCAGTGTCGGCAGGCGTGCGCGGCCCGGGCAGTCGCGGGTGTCATTGCGCTGGGGTGACAGTCGTCAGATGACCCCCGAAGCGGATGCGCGCAGACTGGGCCTCACCCGGCCGGCGCCGGCCGACGAAGTTGACTTCCGGCAGGTTGGATCGCCCGCAGCGCACGGTCACACTCGTGCCCGTTGTCCCGTCCTGCTCGACATGGAACCCATGAACACCAAGGCCGACCTGCTCAACGAACTCCGCATCGACCGGAAGGCGCCTCCCGAACCGCCGCGGCGGCGCGGCCTGTGGCGCGTGCTCGCAGGCGTCGTGCTGCTGCTCGTGCTGGTGGCCGGCTGGGCGCTGCTGGGACGCGACGGCGGCGTCGAGGTGCGTACCGCGCCGGTCGTCGCCCTCGGGGCCGGCGGCGCGAACGCCTCGGTGCTCGATGCCACCGGCTACGTCGTCGCCCGTCGCACTGCGACGGTGTCGGCGAAGATCACCGGCCGCGTGCGCGAGGTGCGGATCGAGGAAGGCCAGCGCGTCGAGGCGGGTGACATCATGGCCACGCTCGATCCGATCGATGCCGACGCGCAGCGCGCGCTCTCGGCCTCGCAGCTGGCCGCCGCGCGCAGCCAGACCGGCAGCGTGCAGGCGCAGCTGGCCCAGGCCGAGGCCGATGCGGCGCGGCTCGCGTCGCTGGTCGATCAGCAGCTGGTCTCGCGCGCCCAGTACGACCAGGCCGTCGCCCAGCGCGACGCGCTGCGCGCGCAGCTGGTCACCGCGCAGCGCAATGCGCGCGTGGCGGCGGATTCGCTCGCGATCGCGGATCTCGGTGTCGACAACACCGTGGTGCGCGCGCCGTTCTCCGGCGTGGTCACCGCCAAGGCCGCGCAGCCGGGCGAGATCGTCTCGCCGCTGTCGGCCGGTGGCGGTTTCACCCGCACCGGCATCGGCACGATCGTCGACATGGATTCGCTCGAGATCGAAGTGGACGTCGGCGAAGCCTTCATCGGCCGCGTGCAGCCGAAGATGCCGGTCGAGGCGACGCTCAACGCCTATCCGGACTGGAAGATTCCCGCCGAGGTCATCGCGATCATTCCCGCCGCCGACCGCGGCAAGGCGACGGTGAAGGTGCGCATCGCGATCAAGGAAAAGGACGCGCGCATCGTGCCCGACATGGGTGTGCGGGTGAGCTTCCTGGAGGCGCCGAAGGCCGAAGCCGCCGAACAACCGCGCGGCGTGCGCGTGCCCGGTGCGGCCATCGTGCAGCGCGACGGCGCCGAAGTCGCCTTCGTCCTCGGCGAGGACAACACGGTCGCGCAACGCGCGCTCGAGACCGGCATCGCGCTCGGCAACGACCGCCAGGTGCTGTCGGGCGTCACCGCCGGCGAGACCGTCGTGCTCGACCCGCCCGACACGCTGGCCGACGGCGCGAGGGTGCGCATGGCCGACACCGCGGGCCGCTGAATCCACACATCCACCGAGCAGCATCCATCCGGAGTGCGCCATGTCGTCCCTCGTCAGCATCCGCAACCTGCACAAGACCTACCAGCGCGGCCCGGAGAAGGTCGACGTGCTGCACGGCATCGACCTCGACATCCCGCGCGGTGATTTCGTCGCGCTGATGGGCCCGTCGGGGTCGGGCAAGACCACGCTGCTGAACCTGATCGGCGGGCTGGACACGCCGACGTCCGGCGAGATCGAGATCGAAGGCGAGCGCATCGACCGCATGAGTGCCGGTCAGCTGTCGAACTGGCGCAGCCGCCACGTCGGCTTCGTGTTCCAGTTCTACAACCTGATGCCGATGCTCAACGCGCAGAAGAACGTCGAGCTGCCGTTGCTGCTCACGTCGCTGGGCGCGGCCCAGCGCAAGCGCAACGCCGAGATCGCGCTCACCCTCGTCGGCCTGGCCGAACGGCGCACGCACAAGCCCAACGAACTCTCGGGCGGCCAGCAGCAGCGTGTGGCGATCGCCCGCGCGATCGTGTCCGACCCGACCTTCCTGATCTGCGACGAACCCACCGGCGATCTCGACCGCCAGAGCGCGGAGGAGATCCTCGGCCTGCTGCAGGAACTCAACCGCGAGCACGGCAAGACCATCGTCATGGTCACCCACGATCCGAAGGCCGCCGAGTACGCCACCCACACGATCCATCTCGACAAGGGCGAGCTGGTCGACGCACCGCTCGGCGCGCACTGACCCGCCGCAATCCGGAGACGGCACGATGAAATACCTGTCGCTGGTGTGGGCCCAGCTGTTCCGCAGCAAGACGCGCACGCTGCTGACGCTGTTGTCGGTGGTGGCGGCGTTCCTGCTGTTCGGCATGCTCGACTCGGTACGCGTGGCGTTCAACTCGGGCGGCAGCGTCGACGGCGCCAACCGGCTGATCGTCGCCTCGCGGCTGTCGATCACCCAGTCGCTGCCGGTGCGCCTGCAGGCGGAGATCGAGGCGATCCCCGGCGTGCAGCAGGTGACGTACGCGATGTGGTTCGGCGGCATCTACCAGGACCAGCGCAATTTCTTTCCGAACTTCTCGGTCGCGCCGAATTTCTTCGACGTCTACGGCGAGTACGAGGTGCCGCCCGACCAGCTGCAGGCCTTCCGCGACACGCGCGCCGGCGCGGCCGTGGGCGAATCTCTGGCGAAGAAGTTCGGCTGGAAGATCGGCGACACGATTCCGCTGCAGGCGACGATCTTCCCGCGCGGCGGCAGCAACGACTGGCCGCTGGAGCTCAAGGCGATCTTCCGCGTCAAGGACCGCAGCAACGTCGGCGCCGAGAACCAGCTGATGATGAACTGGGCCTACTTCGACGAGTCCAACGACTACATCAAGAACCAGGTCAGCTGGTTCACCGTGCAGCTGGCGAACGCCGACCAGGCCTCGCGCGTGGCCCAGGCCATCGATGCGCTCTCGGCCAACTCCGACCGCGAGACCAAGTCGCAGACCGAGTCGGCGTTCCAGCAGGCCTTCGCCAAGCAGTTCGCCGACATCGGCCTGATCGTCACCGCGATCATGGGCGCGGTGTTCTTCACCCTGCTGCTGCTCACCGGCAACACGATGGCGCAGGCGGTGCGCGAGCGCATTCCCGAACTGGCCACGCTCAAGACGCTGGGCTTCAGCGATGCGACGGTGCTGGTGCTGGTGATGGTGGAATCGGTGCTGCTGGTGGTGATCGGCGGCCTGGTCGGCCTGGGCCTGGCGTCGGCGATCATGCCCGGCGTCAGCGCGGCCAGCGGCGGCGTGATCGCCCTGCCCACGGTGCCGGCGCAGACTTGGCTGATCGGGCTGGCGCTGATGATCGGCATCGGCATCGTCGTCGGCGTGCTGCCGGCGCTGCGCGCGCAGCGGCTGAAGATCGTCGACGCGCTGGCGGGGCGCTGACGCCATGACCCTGCGCATTTCCTTCCGTGGCACGACGAACCGGATCGGACCGACATGAAAAGCCCGTGGCTCTGGAATCTGCTGTCGATCGTCGCGCTGATCGTCGGACTCGTGGTGTGGGTGCTGCTGCCCTGGTACGGCGTGCTGGCGATCGCGGTCCTCATCGCCCTGTGGCTGGTGCTCACGCGCGGCGGCCGCCTGGCGCTTGCGGCGGCGCGCATCGGGATCGGCAGCCTGCCCCAGCGCTGGGGCGCATCGTCGGTGATCGTGGTCGGCATCGCCGGCGTGGTCGGTGTGCTGGTGGCGATGCTGGCGATGGGTGAAGGCTTCAAGGCGACACTCGACAGCACCGGTGACGACACCTCGGCCATCGTGCTGCGCGGCGGCTCGCAGGCCGAAACCAATTCGGTGATCACCCGCGACCAGGTGCCGCTGATCGGCACGCTGGCCGGCATCGCGCGGGATGCCCAGGGCCGTCCGCTGCTGTCGCCGGAGCTGTCGCAGGTGGTCAATCTGCCGTCGAGATCCGACGGCAGCGACGTCAACGCGCAGTTCCGCGGCGTGGGCGAGGCGGCCTGGGCGGTGCGCGAGCGCGTGCGGGTGATCGAAGGCCGGCGGTTCTCCCCGGGCCTGCGCGAGATCGTCGTCGGCCAGGGGGCACGCGGCCAGTTCCGCGGGCTCGACGTCGGCAGCACGCTCAACCTCGGCAACCAGCAGTGGACGGTCGTCGGCGTGTTCGCCTCGGGCGATGCGCACGACTCCGAACTGTGGACCGATGCCGAGACCCTGGCCTCGACCTACAACCGCAGCGCCTACCAGTCGATCACGGTGCGCACCGAGGGCACGGCCGGCTTCGCCGCGTTCAAGGCCGCGATGGATGCCGACCAGCGCCTGAAGCTCGACGTCTCGACGACGCGCGCCTACTACGCCAGGCAGTCCGGCCAGCTCGCCACGCTGATCAACGTGCTGGGCACGGTGATCGGCGCGATCATGGCGGTGGGCGCGGTGTTCGGCGCGCTCAATACGATGTATGCCGCGGTAGCGGGCCGCGCGCGCGAGATCGCGACCATGCGCGCGATCGGCTTCCGCGGCCTGCCGGTGGTGGTGGCCGTGATGCTCGAGACGATGCTGCTCGCGCTGCTCGGCGGCCTGCTCGGTGGACTGCTCGCGTGGAGCATCTTCAACGGTTACAGCGTCAGCACGCTGGGCAGCAACTTCAGCCAGGTGGTGTTCCAGTTCAAGGTCTCGCCGGAGCTGCTGTGGAACGGGCTGAAGTGGGCGCTGGGCATCGGCCTCGTCGGCGGTCTGTTCCCGGCCCTGCGCGCGGCGCGTCTGCCGGTCACCGCGGCCCTGCGCGCGACATGAGCGGCGCAGCGCCCGAGACCCTGTCGAACGCCGAGATCGCGCGCGAGATCCAGGCGCTGCAGGCGCGTGCCTTCGAGCGGTACGAAGACGCCGCGCTGCAGGCCGAGGCCGATCCCGCGCGGTCCGAGGCCATCTACGCCCGTGCCGAACGCGAGACCGCGCCGTGGATCGCCCGCGCGACCGCGCTCAACGACGAACGTGTGGCCCGCTACCGCCGCCGCGCGCAGCGCTGGCGCAGGGCTGCGCTGTCGGTGGGGATCGTAGGCGCGTGCGTCGTGGTCTGGATGATGTCGCGCACGGCCTGAGCATCCCGTGGCGCGCGCATCGGACGCGTGCGATTTCGCGGGCAGCCCATCGGCCTGCACCCCCGCTGCAGCGAGCCAGCCCGACATGCGATGCCCGAGCCGCGCCCCGGCGACCGGGCGCGGGCGTCACTGCAGGCGCGGGCTCGTGCGCGAGCGCATGCCCGACATGCGGACCGGACGCGACGCAAGGTGCGTCCACCGCCTCGCGCACCGGCGCGCGGCCCCACACGGTGGCATCGACCGACGCCGCGACGCGATGGCGCACGGATGACGACGGGCCCTGCCTCCCGCCATCCGCGAACACGCGCGCGCGCGACGAGATGCGCGCACTGTCACGGGATGCGGCAACCCATCGCCGATCCCGCATCGCGGCGGACGCCCCGGCGCCTTCCGCCGCCGTGATCGCTCGGATCACCCGACGCCATCACCGGTCCCGATCGAGCAGGCCGTCCACCTGCGCCGCGCGCAGTGCCTCGGGCGTGTCGACATCGCGCGCCAGCGCGGGTTCGCGCAGGCGGAACAGCGTGTCCTCGGGCAACGCGGCGAGCAGCGCGCCGAACCCGCGGTCGCCCGCCAGCGCCTCCACCTGCGCGAACAGCGCCGGTGACAGCACGGCCGGTGCGCCGGGACGCGCGCCGTGCATCACCGCAGCGCAGCCGGACGGCGCCGCGCCCGCGCCCTCGAGCAGTGCGCGCAGATGGCGTGCATCGAGCGCCGGCTGATCGATGCCGGTGACCAGCACCGGGCCGCGATGTCCCCGCAGCGCGCGTCCCGCGGCGCGCAGGCTGGCCGACAGCCCCGTGTGCCAGTCCGCAACCGCGTGCAGTTCGGCATGTGGGGGCCACGCAGGTCGCGCGGCCGCCACCGCGTCGCGCGATGCGCCGAGCATGACCAGCAGCCGGCAGGGACCGGTGTCGCCGACCAGGCGCACGGCGCGTGCGACCAGCGTCTCACCGTCACGCCGCAGCAGTTGTTTGGGCTGCCCGAGCCGCGTGCTGCCGCCGGCGGCGAGCACGATCGCCGCATGCGGTGCGGTCACGTTCGACGACCGTGGCGCCAGGCCTGCAACTGCGCGGCGATGCTCAAGGTAATGGCTTCGGCGCCCCGTCCGCCGAGGTCCAGCCCGATCGGCGAATGCAGGCGCGCACGCAGCGCCGCGTGCGGCGCGCTGGTCAGCAGCCGGAACAGGTCCTCGCAGCGCCGTCTCGGCCCGAGCAGTCCGACGAAGGGCACCTGCGTCGCGGACAAGGCGTCGAGCGCATCGAGATCGAGCTCGAAGTTGTGGTGCATCACCAGGGCAGCGTCGTAGGACGGCCCATCGGCGAGCGCGGCCGCGACGCCATCCGCGCGGTGCGTGTCGGCGAGCGCAGCGAGGGACTGCCAGCGTGCGCGCGCTTCGACGAGGGTGGTGCGCCATCCCAGGTCGCGCAGCAGCGGCAGCAGCATCGGCGTCTCGGGGCCACCGCCGCACAGCAGCAGCTGCGGCCGCGCGGCGGACGACAACGTCCAGGTCTCGACCGACATCCATCCGGGCGCGGCGGCATCGAGGCGCCAGGCCTGGGCCTGCGCCCCGGCGCCGAGCGCGACGCGTCCGTCCTGCCCGATCGACCACCGCATGTCGCCGTCGCCGTCCAGCCACGCCTGCAGCGGCGCCTGCACACCCGGCAGCTGCGCGACCGGCAGCAGGGCCAGGCGCAGGCGCCCGCGGCAACCGAGCGCCGAGCCCGACAGCAGCGCGGCGTCGTCGCGGGTGTCGATCTCCATCCAGCCGATCCGCCCGCTGGCGGCCACCTCGCCCGCGCAGCGCGCGATCTCCGGCTCCAGACATCCGCCGCTGAGCCAGCCCAGCTGGGTCGTCCCCGGCCCGAACAGCGCCATCGCCCCGGCCCCCGCGTAGGTGGACCCGTCGGTCTCGAGCACCAGCGCCAAAGTGGCGGGGCTGCCCGCGCCTGCGGCTGCGCAGACGGCGGCGGCGGCGACGTGGGCGGGCGCGGGGCGTGGCTGCGGTTCGCCGAGCGAGTCGGCGTCGGGCGCGTGCGGGTCGACGGAGGCGGGCATCGCCGCACTCTGCCAGAGACGCCGCCCCGGCGGTGCCACGACGGCCCGGTCCGGCGCTCCGATGAACGGCGCCCGGCTGTCATGCCACTGTCATTCGCCTGCGATAGCGCGGCCGCCGCCCCCGTCGTTAGCCTGCCCGGCCCTTCGCTGCCCCCGCCCATGCGCCGCCTTGCCGCCCTCGCCCTTCTCTGCCTGCTCCTGGCCGGTTTTTCCTCGTGGCCCGGGCTGCCCAATACGCTGGCCGCGCACCTGGTCGCGCCGTCGGGCGCGTCGCCGTTGCTGCCGGTGGATCGCATCGAAGCCGCCTACGCGCGCCTGCCCGCGCGCAGCGGCCACGTGACGACCTCGGCCGGCGTGCGGCTGTTCTGGCGCGCGCTCGATCCCGGCGACTACCGCATGCGGTACACCTGGTCGCGCCCGGCCGACGATCCGCACGGCATCGCGTTCGACCTGGATTTCGACACGCCCACCGCTCCTGCGCCCGCGCCGCGCGGCACGGTCCTGCTGCTGCACGGCTGGATGATGGACGGCGGCTCACTGCTGCCGTGGTCGCTGGCACTGGGCCAGGCCGGCTATCGCACCGTCGCGATCGACCTGCGCAATCACGGCCACTCCGGCCGGGGGCCGTCCGGCTACGGCACGCGGGAAGCACACGACGTCGTCGATGTCGTGGCCGCGCTGCGCGCACGCGGCGAGATCACCGGGCCGCTGCATGTGTTCGGGGTGTCGTACGGCGCCGCGACGGCGCTATTCGCCTCGGCCGATCCGCGCCTGGGCGCCGCGCGCATCGTCGCGCTGGAATCCTTCGACAACGCCGGCGCGGCGATCCGCGCCATGGTGCCGCACATGCTCGACGAAACCGGCGGCGCATGGACCGCCCGGCTCACCCGCACCTGGCTGCGCTGGCGCATCGATGCGCAGGTGGTGGATGCCGCCGTGGTCCGCGCAGGCGAAACGCTGGACCTGCCGCTGGACCAGGTGGACGTGGGCGCCGCCCTGGCCGGCACTCCGGCCTGCGTCCTGCTGGTGCACGGCAGCGCCGACCGCCACGTGCCGGTGGCCCACGGCCGCGCCCTGGCGGCGGCGGTGCCGGAGGCGCGCTATCTCGAACTGGCCGGCGAGGATCATCTCAGCCTGCCGATGCAGCTCGAGCGCCTGGCGCCGTTGGTGATCGACTGGTTCGGCGCGCCGGCCTGTCCCACCACGGCACGGGTGGCCGCCGGCTGAGGGCGCCGGCCTCAGGCCTGCTGCGCGACGATCCGGCGACGCGACTGCAGATAGCCGTCGACCGCGAACACCACCAGCCCGGCCCAGATGAAACCGAAGCCCGCCGCGCGGTCCACGCCGAAGGCCTCACCGAAGAAGAACACGCCCAGCAGCAGCTGCAGCGTCGGCCCGATGTACTGCAGCAGGCCGATCGTGGTCAGCGGCACGCGCCGCACCGCGTAGGCGAAACAGATCAGCGGAATCGCGGTCAGCGCCCCGCCC
>VFQP010000527.1_pt1 | contig 71435 bp, 70 predicted proteins | sample 3512351 | NCBI WGS metagenome assembly VFQP01 (sample SAMN10412372, study PRJNA504923) | tailings metagenome | isolation source: Relicate 1 Philex TSF1 revegetated site | place: Philippines: Tuba, Benguet | collected 2017-08-29
CATTTTGCCTCTATGATCGCCGCCGCCCCGCGGATGGGGCGGATTTCGCGGGAGGGAACGATGGCCAAGGTGGCATTTCTGGGACTGGGCGTGATGGGCTTTCCGATGGCGGGACATCTCGCGGCGAAGGGCCACGAGGTCACGGTCTATAACCGCACCTTCGCCAAGGCCGAGGCCTGGACGCAGAAGCACAAGGGCAAGGCCGCCAGGACGCCGCGCGAGGCCGCGCAGGGCCAGGAGATCGTGTTCTGCTGCGTCGGCAACGACGACGATCTGCGCTCGGTCGTGCTGGGCCCGGACGGCGCCTTCGCCGGCATGGGCAAGGGCACCATCTTCTTCGACAACACCACCGCCTCGGCCGACATCGCTCGCGAGCTGCATGCCGAGGGCAAGAAGCTCGGCATCGACTTCATCGACGCGCCGGTCTCGGGCGGCCAGGCGGGCGCCGAGAACGGCCAGCTCACCGTGATGTGCGGCGGCGATGCCGCGCCGTTCGAACGCGCCAAGCCGGTGGCCGACGCCTTCTCCAAGGCGGTGACGCTGATCGGCCCGTCGGGCGCCGGCCAGGTCACCAAGATGATGAACCAGATGTGCATCGCCGGCATCGTGCAGGGTCTCGCCGAGGCGCTGAACCTCGGCCAGCGTGCCGGGCTCGACATGGAGAAGGCGCTGGGCGCCATCTCCAAGGGCGCGGCGCAGAGCTGGCAGATGGAGAATCGCTGGCAGAACATGGTGGCCGGCAAGTTCGACTATGGCTTCGCCGTCGACTGGATGCGCAAGGACCTCGGCATCGCCCTGGCCGAGGGCAAGCGCCAGAAGGCCGCGATGCCGCTGGTCGCGCTGGTCGACCAGTTCTACGAGCGCGTCCAGGCACGCGGCGGCGGACGCTGGGACACCTCGTCCCTGATCCAGCCGCTGCAGAAGCCCTGAGCGGCGCCATGGCAGGCTATACGCTGTGGGGCCGGCCCGGCTGGGGCTCGGCCCTCGTCGAGGCGCAGCTCGACTGGTACGGGCTACCCTACACCTACGAGGCGGTCGACGACCTGTTCAAGTCGCCCGAGGCGCGGGCACGGCTGGAGAAGGTGAACCCGCTGGCCCAGGTGCCGACGCTGGTCCTGCCCGACGGCAGCGTGATGAGCGAGAGCGCGGCGATCACGCTGCTGCTGGCGGACATCACGGGCCAGGACTCGCTGGTCCCCGGGCCGGGCGCGCCGGAACGCGCGAAGTTCCTGCGCTGGCTGGTGTTCCTGGTCGCCAACATCTATCCGACCTTCACCTACGCCGACGACCCGTCGCGCTTCGTGTCGGTCGGCGCCGCCCGCGACCCGTTCCGCGCCGCCACCGACGCCTACGCGCAGCGCCTGTGGAAGCAGGTCGAGGGCGCGGCCGGCGCGCCGTGGTTCCTCGGCGAGCGCTTCTCCGCGCTCGACATCTATGTCGGCGTCATGACGCGCTGGCGCCCGCGGCGCGGCTGGTTCGAGACCGAGACACCGCGTCTGTTCGCAATCGCGCGCCGAGTCGATGCACGGCCCGAACTCATGCCGGTCTGGCAGCGCAATTATCCGTAGGCACGCCGATCCATAGGACCGTCGGGTCCGGCGTCGCGCCCGTGGGGACGGGCGGCGCCGATGGACCCGGCTGACGTTTCGCAACAGGGAGGAAGAAGACATGAAACGCCGAAGCTTCGTCGCGCTGGCGACGGCCACCGCCACCGCGAGCGCCTTCGCCGGCGGCGCCCGCGCCCAGGACAATTACCCCGACAAGCCGATCACCATGGTGGTGCCCGCCCCGCCGGGCGGCGGCACCGATCTGGTGGCGCGCCTCTATTCCGACCTGCTGAGCCAGGAGCTGGGCGTGCAGGTCCTGGTCGACAACAAGGGCGGCGGCAACGGCAATATCGGCACCGCCATCGTCGCCCGCGCAAAGCCCGACGGCTACACGATCCTGATGCAGTATTCGGCCTACCATTCGGCCAACCCGGCACTGATCAAGGACCTCAACTGGAAGCCCGACGATTTCGTGGGCGTCGCCATGGGCGCGGTGGCGCCGCATGTCATCACGATCGCCAAGAAGGTGCCGGCCGACGATCTCAAGAGCTTCATCGCCTATGCCAAGGCCAATCCCGGCAAGCTGAACTACGCCTCGGTCGGCGCGGGCTCGGTGCCGCATCTCGGCGGCGTGCTGCTGAACAAGGCGGCCGGGCTCGACCTGGTGCACGTGCCGTACAAGGGTTCGGGACCGGCGACCGCCGACATCGTGGCCGGCCAGGTCGAGATGCTGATCGTGACACCGCCCGCCGTCTCCGGCCACATCCGCAACGGCAACCTCAAGGCGCTGGCGCTGGCCAGCGACAAGCGCCTGCCGTCCTTTCCCGAGATTCCGACCACCGCCGAAGCCGGCCTGCCGGGCTTCACCCTCGACGGCTGGTTCGCGCTGTTCGCGCCGGCCGGCACGCCGCAGCCGATCATCGACAAGCTCAACGCCGCGATGGTCAAGGTCGGCAAGATGGAAGGCGTGATCGCCCGCGCCAACCAGCTCGGCGTCGTGCTGAAGGACTGGACGCCGGGCCAGATGGACAGCTTCGCCAAGGGCGAGGTCGAGACCTGGGGCAAGGTGATCCGCGAGAACAAGATCACGTTCGCGGAATAGGCGTCGTGGCCTGCGTCGGCATCATCGGTGGCCTCAGCGTCGCCGCGACGGTCCACTACTACGAGCGGATCGCCGCGGCCTGCAAAGCCCGCGGCGTCACGCCCGATCTCGTCTTCACCCATGCCGACGTCGATTTCGGGCAGGGCCTCGTGCGCGCCGGCAAGCTCGACGAGCTGGCGACCTATCTCGTGTCGTTCCTCGACCGCATGGCACACGCCGGCGCGGAGGTCATGGCGATCCCCGCGGTCACGCCGCACATCGCCATCGACCGGGTGAAGAAGCTCACAGCGCTGACGATCGTCGACATCGTCGAAACGCTGGGCGCCGAGCTGCGCGCGAAGAAGATTCGCCGCGTTGCGCTGTTCGGCACGGTCTTCACCATCGAAGGCGGTCTGTGGGGCCAGCTCCAAAGGCATGCGCCCGAGGTCGAGATCGTGAAACCCAAGCCCGAGGAGGTCGCCTTCGCCGGCGCCGCCTATCAGCGCATCCTCGATACCCAGCGCTCGAATGACGCCGATGCCGCCAGGTTCCGCGCGCTCGCCGCCGAACTGCAGCGCCGCGACGGTGTCGAGGCGATCCTCCTCGCCGGCACCGACCTCACGGTGATGTTCGACGAGACGACGGCGGGCTTCCCCGCGATCGACGTCGCGCGGCTCCACATCGATGCGATCGTGGAGCGATTGGCGGCTTAGGCGGTTCCGTCACTACCCCCCATCCTTCGAGACCGTCCTTCGGGCCTCCTCAGGATGAGGTCGTTACCAATCAGAACACGTGCCTGACGCCGACGATCTGGCCGAGGCAGCGGCCGACATGTTCGGCCGTCTCGGGCTCCAGCCCGTCGACCTCGATCTCGATGTTGAGCTGGTCGGCGTCGGCCTGCGCGAACACGCGGGCCGGCACGAGGCCGCGCTTTGCGATCAGCTCAAGCGCACGCGGCAACACGCCGGGCTCGGCATCGGCCTCGAAACAGTAGCGGACGGTGGAGTGGTTGCGCCTAAGCGCGAAGACGGCGGACATGGATCTGCTCCCGGGAAGACGGACGAACGGCAACGCACCGGTTTGCGAGGCAAACCGGGGTGCTAATTCGCGTCCCCAGAAGAAGGTCCATGCGGGCCATGGCGTCACTATAGCGTAGGCGCGGCCGGGCGCGCTACGCTCCGCGCCGACAATCGCCGGGAAGGAAACAAAGATGCGTTCGACGCCCATCTACGAGGTGCATGCCGTCAAGTACGCCCACCTGCCGCGCAAGGCATGGGAAGTGCAGATCAATCCCGATCCGCACGACGCCGACTTCCCGATGGACTATTTCGTGTGGGTCGCCATCCCGCTCGACGAGACCGGCCGGCGCGCGGTCGGCGGCAAGCCGGTCGTGATCGATACCGGCTTCAACGCCACCGTCGGCAAGCAGCGCGGCCGTGAGGTGAAGCGCAACCCGGCCGACCTGCTGGGGGAGCTCGGCATCGACGCCGCCGAGGTCGAGGACGTGATCGTCACGCACCTGCATTACGACCATATCGGCAACTGGGATCGTTTCCCCAAGGCGCGCTTCCATCTCCAGGACAAGGAGATGAACTTCGCGACCGGCCGCCACATGTGCAAGGGACCGTTCCGCCACGCCTACGAGTGCGAGGACATCGTCGGCATGGTGCGCGCGCTCTATGGCGGCCGCCTGGTCTTCCACGACGGCGACGAGGAACTGCAACCCGGCATCTCGCTGCACCTGATCGGCGGCCACACCGCCGGCATCCAGTCGGTGCGCATCATGACGCGCAACGGGTGGCTCGTGCTCGCCTCCGACGCCAGCCATTATTTCTGGGGCGTCAACAACGACAAGCTGTTCTCCATCGTCTATTCGGTGGCCGACATGCTGGCCGGCTACGACAAGCTGAAGAAGCTCGCCGAGGGCCGCACCGAGATGGTGATCCCGGGCCACGACGCCGAGGTGATGACGCGCTATCCGGCCTCCGCCAAGGGGCTGGAGGGTATCAGCGTCCGGCTCGACTGAGCGGCCCGCGCACGAAAAGACGGAAAGGAACCCGCGTGGCCAGGCTCGTCTTCGGGATGAACCAGTCGCTGGACGGCTATGTCGATCACCTGTCGTTTGGCCCCAGCCCCGCGCTGTTCCGCCATTTCGTCGCGGAGGCCGAAGGGCAGGCCGGCAGCATCTACGGCCGCCACGTGTACGAGCTCATGCGTTACTGGGACGACGACCAGCCCGACTGGGATGCGGACAGGCGCGCGTTCGCGGCAGCCTGGCGCAGGCAGCCGAAATGGGTTGTGTCGCGCTCGCTGGAAGCGGTCGGCCCGAACGCCACGCTGGTCAGGGGCGACCTCGAGCACGCGATCGGCGAGGTCAAGGCCAGGCTCAAGGGCGAGATCGAGGTGGCGGGCCCGACGCTGGCGCGAAGCCTGACCGAGCTGGGCCTGATCGACGAGTACCGGATCTATCTGCATCCGGTCGTGCTGGGGCACGGCACGCCCTACTTCGCGGGCCCCCGGCCGCCGCTCCGTCTCGCGAGCCACGACCGTATCGGCGACGACGTGGTCAGGCTGAGCTACGTGCCGGCCTGATCCCGACGCCGGCCGTTCGCCACGATCCTGCGACCGTGGCGAGGCGGCGTTTCCGCCGTTCGCGACCCAGGTCTCGCCCGGGTGCCGCCTAAGCCGCGATCGCGGCGCGTGACTTGCCGATCATCAGCGCCGCGCGCGCGGCTTCGCGGCCCTTCTCGACGAAGTGCGCGCGGAAGATCTGGTTGTGATGCTCGGTCTCCTGGTACTGGTGCGGCGTAAGCGAGACCGAGAGCACGGGCACGCCCGTGTCGAGGCCGGCCCGCATCAGCCCGTCGACGACGGCCTGCGCCACGAACTCGTGGCGGTAGATCCCGCCATCGACCACGAACGCGGCGGCAGCGACCGCGGCATAGCGGCCGGTGGCGGCGAGGTCGCGCGAGAAGAGCGGCAGCTCGAAGGCGCCCGGCACGTCGAACACGTCGACCTGTTGTGCGGGAATCAGTTCGAGAAAGCCGTCGAGCGCACGGTCGACGATGTCGGCGTGCCACCGGGCTTTGACGAAGGCGAAGCGGGCTTGTGTCATGGCAATCTCCTCTGGCGAACAACCACGTCACCCAAGGCGATCGCGCGCGATCCTGCCGCCTCGCAGAAGCCGCAGGACACGCGTTCTCTTTCATCCGGACTATGACCGTCGGCCCAGGCCTCGCACCTGGTCTGCTGACCCTTCTACGGAAGGCGCTCGCGGGCTCGCGGCGCGCGCCGCATACCGCCGGTAGGGAGTTTCACCCTGCCCTGAGAACACCAAAACCTTAAGCGGGGGTCGGCGGCCTTGCAACGACGGCCGGCGCCGCGTCCCGCATTGCGACGCCAGACGGCCGGCGGGACGCCGGCACATCGCCGCGATGCCTCTTCAGGACGCGGCACAGGAGAAAGCGGACCGGCCGAGAGACGGCCGGTCCGCTCCCTTTCGGCCTACTTCTTCTCCATACCCCACATCGCAAGTGTCGGCGCGTAGACCATGCCGGTGACGTTCGACCGCACCGCGGTCGGGGTCGTGAACTGGCCGAGCGGCGCGTGCGTCGGATACTCGATGGCGCGCAGCTGGACCTGCTGGGCGATCTCCTTCTGCTTCGCCGGATCTGACTCGGCGGCGAAGGCGTCGCGCAGCTTCTCCAGCTCGGCGTCGCACGGCCAGCCGAACGTCGCCTTGTCGCACGACGCGTTGAGGAACGCCGTCGAAGCCGGGTTGATGACGTCGACCGCGCCCCACGAGGTGAAGAAGATGTTCCAGCCGCCCGCGCTCGGCGGGTCCTTCTTGGCGCGCCGCGCGACCAGCGTCTGCCAGTCCATCGGCTGCAGGTCGACCTTGAAGCCGGCCTTCTCGAGCTGCGGCTTGGCCACGGTGGCGAGATTGTTGTGGCCGGCCACGTCGGTCTGGTGGAGCATCACCACCGGCGTGCCGTCATAGCCCGCCTCCTGCAGGAGCTGCTTCGCCTTCGCCGCATTGCCGGAGAGCTTGTCCTCCCAGCCCTTGGTCGATTCGTAAGGCGACCCGCAGGGGAACAACGACTTGCAGACCTTGTAGTATTCCGGGTTGCCGACATTGGCGTCGAGGAATTCCTTCTGGTCGAGCGCGTAGAGCGCGGCCTGCCGGATCTTCGGGTTGTCGAACGGCTTGTGCAGCATGTTGAAGCGCATCGTGTACTGGCGGCCAGCCTTGTTGCCGACGTAGACGGCGATGTTCTTGTCCGCCTTCAGCAGCGGCAGCAGGTCGGCCGGCACGATCTCGACCAGGTCGACCTCGCCGCCCAGCAGCGCGTTGACCTGGGTCTGCGTGTCGGGGATCCAGAGCCATTCGACCCGGTCGACCTTCGGCATCTTGCCGCCGGCGAAGCCCGACGCCGGCTCGCTGCGCGGCTTGTATTTCGGGTTCTTGACGTACACCGCCTTCTCGCCGGGCTTCCACTCGTCCTTCTTGAAGATGAACGGGCCCGATCCGGTGGCGTCGGTGATTTGCGTGTTGGGATCGGTCGCGGCGACCGACTTCGGCATCATGAACGGCACGTTCGAGCCGGGCTTGCCCAGCGAGTAGAGCAGCAGGCCGTAGGGCTGCTTCAGCACGAACTTGATGGTCTTGGCGTCCGGCGCGCTCAGCTCGGACGTCACGCTCATCAGCTTCTGGCCCATCGCGTCGCGCGCGGCCCAGCGCTTGATCGAGGCGACGCAATCCTCGGCGGTGACCGGCTTGCCGTCGTGCCATTCGAGCCCGTCGCGCAGGGTCAGCGTATAGGTCAGCTTGTCGGGCGAGACCTCCCACTTGTCGACCATCTGCGGCTGGACCTCGAGCTTCTCGTCGACGGCGAAAAGCGTGTCGTAGACCATGTAGCCGTGGTTGGTCGTGATCAGCGCCGTGGTCCACACGGGGTCGATGATCTTGAGGTCGGAATGCAGTGCGGCCTTGAGCGTGGTTTGCGCCGAGGCGGGCGCAGGCACCGCGAACGGCAGCGCGGCCGTAACAGCCAGCGCCGCGCAGGCCAGACGACGGGTGATACTCGACATGAAGACTCCTTGAACTTCCCCGGTTCCCTGCAGGGAGTTCAGCCACCTTCCGCGACGCGGAGCAAGTCCTTCCAGCCGGTCAGCTTGACGCGCGGCCTGCCGACGGAGGCGCCGGCCGCGATCTCGGCCTTGTCGATGCGGTGCCAGCCGGCCGCATCGACGGCGAGCGGCAGGACATCCGATCCGCTCTTGGGGTCTCGCCCCGTCAGGAAGTCGAGCACCTCTTTGGCCACAGCATGGCTGTCGGCGCGGTTGGTCGGGATCGTCCCGCTCGGCCCCCGGCGCGCCCAGCCGACCGGGAAGATGCCCTCGTCCTGCGGGAACGGCACGCCGGAATAGCCGATGCACGTCACCACGAGATCGGCCGGCAGCGTGCCCGTGGACAGCACGATCTCGCCCGGCCGGATCTCCAGCGGCGCGGCATGGAAGCGGAAATGCACCGTGACCGGCTTCTCGCCGGGCCGGTTGGCGGCAAATCCCTTGAGCAGGTCGATGTTCCGGCCCTTGCGCAGCCGCTCCGGCGTCGGATCGCTGGCCGGCGCGACCGCTTCCAGCACGCCCGCATCGGCGACCGCGATGGCGCGCGCCAGCCGGCCCATCTCGGCCAGTTCGTTGTTGGTGAAGGACGCGTAGTCGGCGCCGCGCCGGCCAATCACGTGGATGTCGGCCAGGGGTGCGGCCGCGATGGCGGCGCCGGCCTCGGGCACGATGTCCGATTTCGCCATCTCCTCCGGTGTCTTCGCGAGCAGCCGGGCCACGTCGAGCGCCACGTTGCCGTTGCCGATCACGGCCACCGACCGGACCTGCGAGAGGTCGGGCCCGTCGCGGAAATCCGGATGCCCGTTCAGCCAGCCGACAAACCGCCACGAGCCCCAGACATGCGGCAGGTCCTCGCCCGGGATGCCGAGCCGGCGGTCGACCGTCATGCCGGTGGCGACCACCACGGCATCGTAGTGCGCGATCAGCTCGTCCCACGAAAGGTCGCGGCCGATCTCGACATTTCCGGCGAAGCGCAGGTCGGGCTGGGCGAGCAGCCGGTCGAACTGGCGGACCACCGCCTTGGTGCCCTGGTGGTCCGGGGCGACGCCCGACCGCACCAGGCCGAACGGTGTGGGAAGGCGGTCGATGACGTCGATGCGCAGGTCGGGCCGGCCGCGCAGCAGGCCGTCGGCAGCATAGAACCCCGAGGGGCCGGCGCCCACGATGGCAACCCTGTGAGTCATGCCCGCCGATTACCATATGACGGCACGGGCTGCCCACCCGCCGCACACGAGCGCCGGCGGCCGGGATGCGCTACATAGCGGCCGATTTCCGCCGGACCCAGGAGCAGAGATGGCACGGAAGCTCGCACCCCTCACGCAGCTCGGACGGACGGCCGCGCTGCCCGCCTCGCCGGCCGACGCCGTGCTGGAAACGGTGCCCAACCCCCATCCCGGCACGCTCTACCTGACGCGCTTCACGCAGCCAGAGTTCACCTCGCTCTGTCCCGTGACCGGCCAGCCGGATTTCGCGCATCTCGTGATCGACTATGTGCCGCGCGCGAAACTGGTCGAGAGCAAGTCGCTCAAGCTCTTTCTCGGCAGCTTCCGCAACGAGGCCGCCTTCCACGAGGATTGCACGGTCGGCATCGGCAAGCGGCTGGTCAGGACGCTGGCGCCCCGCTGGCTGCGCATCGCCGGCTACTGGTATCCGCGCGGCGGCATGCCGATCGACGTTTTCTGGCAGACCGCCGCGCCGCCGCGCGGCCTGTGGCTGCCGGACACCGGCGTCGCCCCCTATCGCGGCCGGGGATGATGGCGCGCCTGCCGCCGACACCGACCCGGCCGCCCCGGCCCGCGACGCCGCGCGAGCTGCGCGACGCCATCGCGACCAGGGCGCTGGCGCTCGGCTTCGACGCGGTGGGCTTCGCGCCGGCCATCCTCACGCCGGACGCGCGCGCGGAGCGGCTGGAGCGCCTCGGCGCCTTCGTCCGCCAGGGCTTCCACGGCGACATGGGCTGGCTCGGCGACCGGTGCGAGGAGCGCGCCGACCCGGCGCATCTCTGGCCAGAGGCAAAGACGGTCGTGTCGGTCGCGCTCAATTACGGCCCGCAGCACGATCCGCGCGAAGTGCTGCAGCAGCGGGAGCATGCCGCCGTCTCGGTCTATGCCCAGGGCCGCGACTACCACGACGTGATGAAGACGCGGCTGAAGGCGCTCGGCCGCCACATCTGGGACACCTACCGCCACGACCTCAAGGTCTTCGTCGACACCGCGCCGCTGATGGAGAAACCCGCCGGCCAGTCGGCGGGGCTAGGCTGGCAGGGCAAGCACACCAACCTGGTTTCCCGCCGCTTCGGGTCGTGGCTGTTCCTGGGCGAGCTGTTGCTGTCGGTCGACCTGCCGGCCGACGACGGCGAGGCCGACCATTGCGGCCAGTGCCGCGCCTGCCTCGATGCCTGCCCGACCGACGCGTTCCCGGCGCCTTACCGGCTCGATGCGCGGCGCTGCATCTCCTACCTGACCATCGAGCACGAAGGACCGGTCGACCCCGCGCTGCGGCCGGCGCTCGGCAACCGCATCTATGGCTGCGACGACTGCCTCGCCGCCTGTCCGTGGAACAAGTTCGCACAGGGCGCGCGCGAGGCCGCCTTCGCACCGCGCGCGTCGCTCGATGCCCCGAGGCTCGCCGATCTCGCGACGCTCGACGAGGCGACGTTCCGGGCCCGCTTTGCCGGTACCGCGGTGAAGCGCATCGGCCGGAATCGCTTCCTGCGCAACGTCGCCTACGCGCTCGGCAACAGCGGCGCACCGGGGACCGCCCTGCCCGCCGTGGAACGCCTGCTCGCGGACGCCTCGCCATTGGTGCGCGGCGCGGCGGTGTGGGCGTTGGCCCGCCTCGCGCCGGCGACGTTCGAGGCGCGCCGGCAGGAAGCCGCGGAGACGGATGCGTCGGTCCGCGCCGAATGGTCAGCGCCGCTCGCGGAAGAAGGCGCGTAGCAGTTCCGCGGCCTCGCGCTCGCCGAGGCCGGGATAGAGGTCGGGTCGGTGGTGGCAGGTCGGCTGGTCGAACAGGCGTGGTCCCTGCTCGACGCCGCCGCCCTTGGGATCGGACGCCCCCCAGTACAGGCGGCGGATGCGCGCGAAGGAGATTGCCTGTGCGCACATCGGGCAGGGCTCCAGCGTCACGTAGAGGTCGCAACCGACCAGCCGGGCCGAGCTCAGCCGCGCCGCCGCGGCACGGATCGCCAGCAGCTCGGCATGGGCGGTCGGGTCCTTCAGCTCCTCGGTGCGGTTGCCTTCCTCGGCCAGGATCGTGCCGTCGGGACCGATCACGACGCAGCCGATCGGCACCTCGCCGCGGTCGCCCGCCGCACGCGCCGCCGCCAGCGCGCGCTCCATGTGGGTGGGCTTCTGTGGGGAGGACATCGCGATCCAGTATATAGCGTCCGGCCGGTCACGCGCGTATCTTGGCCCGCATGCCCCGTCCCCTCATCGGAGTCACCCTGGATGCTGAAAAGCCAGGCGGATACTCCAAGTTCCCCTGGTACGCGCTGCGCCAGAACTATCTCGACGCGATCGACGCCGCCGGTGGACTGCCGGTCGCGTTGCCGCACGAGCCCGACCGCGTGGCCGATTATCTGGAACGCATCGATGCCCTGGTCGTGACCGGCGGCGCGTTCGACGTCGACCCGTCCTACTATGGAGGCGGCGCGCGCCATGCGACGGTGGTCACCAAGGACCGCCGCACCGCCTTCGAGTTCGGCGTCACGAAGGGCGCGCTCGACCAGGACAAGCCGGTGCTTGGCATCTGCGGCGGCCAGCAGCTCCTGCACGTCGTGCTGGGCGGCAAGCTGATCCAGCACATCCCCGATACGATCGCCGACCCGCTGGCCCACGAGCAGCCCAACCCGCGCAACGAGCCGGGCCATGTCGTGGCCGTGGCCCCCGGTACGCAGCTCCATGGCATCGTCGGCGCCGACGAACTGCAGGTGAACAGCGCCCACCACCAGGCCGCGGCCGACGCGCCGCCGGGTGTCGTGGTGAACGCGACGGCGCCCGACGGCGTGATCGAGGGTATCGAGGCGCCGGCCTACCGCTTCTGCATCGGCGTGCAGTGGCACCCGGAATTCCTGATCTCGGACGGCGACGCCCGCCTGTTCCGCGCCTTCCTCGACGCGGCCCGGCGATGAACGAGCCGGCGGAGAAGGATGGCGAGCGGATCGCCAAGCGCCTCGCGCGTGCGGGTCTGTGCTCGCGCCGCGATGCCGAGCGCTGGATCGCGGCGGGCCGCGTGAAGGTCGACGGCAAGGTGCTGGAGACGCCGGCCTGCGTCGTCACGGCCAGGAGCGTCATCGAGGTCGACGGCAAGCCCCTGCCCGACGCCGACCGGCCGCGCCTGTGGCGCTACCACAAGCCGCCGGGCGAGATGGTGACGGCGCGCGACCCGCAGGGCCGGCCGACGATCTTCGACGCGCTGCCCAAGGGCATGCCGCGCGTCGTCACGGTAGGACGTCTCGACTTCATGTCGGAGGGGCTGCTGCTGCTGACCAACGACGGCGGGCTGGCGCGGCATCTCGAACTGCCGGCCAACGGCTGGAAGCGCCGCTATCGCGCGCGCGTCCACGGCGCCGTCGACGAGGAGCGGCTGGCCGGACTGGCCAACGGCATCACCATCGAGGGCGTGCGTTATGGCGCCATCGAGGCCCAGCTCGACCGCCAGCAGCGCAGCAACGCCTGGATCGACATCACGCTGACCGAGGGCAAGAACCGCGAGGTCCGCCGCGTGCTGGCGCATCTCGACCTGCCCGTGGTGCGGCTGATCCGCGTCGCCTTCGGCCCGTTCCATCTCGGCGAGCTGGAACGCAACGAGGTCGACGAGCTGCCCGCCCAGGCGATCGACCGCCTGCTGGGTGTCCGCCAGACCCGCAAGGAGGGCTGGGCGAAACCCAAGCCGCGCACCGGCCCCGGTCCGAAGCCACGCCCGGGGATCGGCCCGAAACCGGGCACGAATGCCGGACCGAGGGCCAAACAGCACGGCGCGCCGGCCGGGCGCCGCCCGCCGCGATGATCCGGATCGTCGGCGGCAAGCATCGCGGCCGGCCGCTCGTCACGCCCGAGGGGCAGTCGACGCGGCCGACCTCGAGCCGCGCCCGCGAGGCGCTGTTCAACGTGCTGATGCATGCGCGCTGGCAGGGCGACGGCACCTCGCCGCTGATCGGCGCGCGGGTGCTCGACGGCTTCGCCGGCTCCGGCGCGCTCGGCCTCGAGGCCCTGTCGCGCGGCGCAGCGCATGCCACCTTCCTCGACAGCGATCCCGCCGCGGTGAAGGCGATCGGCGACAATCTGCGCAAGCTGGGCGAGACCGGTGCGGCACGCGTGGTCCGGGCCGACGCGACGCGGCCACCGCCCGGTCGCGAGCCCTGCGACCTCGTTTTCCTCGACCCACCCTACCGCTCCGGCCTCGCCGTGGCGGCGCTGTCGGCGCTGGCACAGGCCGGCTGGCTGGCGCCCGCCGCGGTCGCGACGGTCGAACTGGCCGCCAACGAGGACGCGCTGCCCGCCGAGGGGTTCGAGATGCTCGACGAGCGGCGCTATGGCGCGGCTAAGATCGTCATCCTGAAGCGCCTGCCATGAAACTTTCCGCGCCTCTCTATCTCCTGCGTCACGGCGAGACGGCCTGGAACACCGAGCGCCGCATGCAAGGCACGCGGGACTCGAGCCTCACCGAGCGCGGCCGCGCGCAGGCCGAGGCGATGGGCAGGAGATTGAAGCGGGAACTCGACGCCAGCCCCGGCCCGACCCGCTTCCTGCGCAGCCCGCTCGGCCGGACCCGCGAGACGGCCGCGATCGTGGGACGCGCCCTCGGCCTGCCGGACTCCGAATGGCAGGAGGATTCGCGCCTGGTCGAGCTGGGTTACGGCGCGTGGGAGGGCTATTCGTGGCAGGAGATCTCCGTCACGCATCCCACGGCGCTCGACGACTGGCGTGCCGACCCGCACGGCTACTGTCCGCCGGGCGGCGAGACGCACCAGCAGCTGCGGGCGCGCTGTGCCGAATTCCTGGCCGAGATCGCCGCCGATGGCGTGCGCACGGTGGCGGTCGGGCACGGCGTCAGCGGCGCCGTGGTCCGCGGCCTCGTGCTCGGCCTCGACGCGCGCGCGATGTTCGTGCTCGACAAGCCGCAGGACGCCTTCTTCCGCCTGCTCGGCATCCGCGAGGAGCGTATCGCCTGCGACATGTGATCGGGACGGCCGGTCGGCTTTGAGCGGCGGGACGAGAGAGAGCGCGGGGCTGGCTGCGCAAGCAGCCAGACCTCAGGCCGGCTACGCTCGACCTCTGCGAGGGCGAGCGCGGGACTTCTCCGCCGCCGCGAATTCCGAGAAGTGGGTCTTGACGACATCCTGGAAGCCCTGCGCGGCCTCCGACATCGGTCGTCCCTTCAGGCGCATCAGAGCCAGCGTGCCCTTGAACTCGTCCGGGTCGATAGGGAGCGATCGCAGCAACGGATCGTTCGGCAAAGACGTGTTCACGAGGATCGTCACACCCATCTTCCGGCGGACGAACTGCGCGATCGCGCTGTAGGTGTTCAGGGTGATCGTATAGTTGAGGCGAAAGCCCGCTTTGGCCGCGGCACCGTCCATGATCCGGCGCATGTTGGAGGCTGGCGGCATCGAGACCAGCGCCTCTCCCCTGAGATCGGCGAGATGCAAGCGATCGCGCGAGGCGAAGCGATGATCCTTGTGAAAGACCGCGTGATAGCAGGTGGAGCAAAGTTCATCGATCACCAGGTCGTCGTGCGGCTCGGTGGGTGCTCCGATGCCGAAATCGACATGCCCCGACCGAACCAGACCGATCGAGTTGCTCTGGATGCCCTCATGGACGTTGACCACGACGTTGGGGCGCGAGCGCTTGTACTTGATGATCAGCGCCGCGAGCATGTTGGTCGCAAAGGCCATCGGACAGGAGATGGCAAGCTGCCCGCGCGATTGCTGCTTGAGCTCGCGCAAGGCCCCCGAACTCAGCGCCAGGTCGTGCAGGATGCGTTCGGCCAAAGGCACGAACTCGACACCCGCGCTCGTCAGCGTGACGTGCCGCGTCGTGCGCTGGAAAAGCGATACACCCAGCTCGTCCTCTGTCGACCGGATCACCCTGGACAGCCCCGGCTGCGAGAGCTCCATCTCGGCAGCCGCGGCGATGAAGCTCGAATACCTGGCGACCGCCGCCACGGCCATCAGTTGTCGCACCGAGAGATTGGGAATCTTTGAAGGCAGGCGTTTCATAAGCCCTACAAAGATGTAGAATTTATATGCGGAAAACGCATCAATTTCTCTTATCAGAACTTTATTGATATGAGAAATGGCGACTTCTAGCGTCGTTGCTTCGAAGAGTTTGGAGGCACGGCGAATGAGGAATCTACTCAGCGCCACCAGCATCTTTCTGACGGTGCTGCTGACGGGACTCGGTGCCGGGGCAGAGCCCTATCCGGACAAGCCGATCAAGCTCGTAATTCCGTTCGCGCCCGGCGGCAGCGTCGATATCGTCGGCCGCATCCTGGCCCAGTCGCTGGGCGAGGAACTGAAGCAGTCGATCGTCGTCGAGAACCGCGCCGGCGCCGGCGGCAATATCGGCTTCGAGGCCGTCGCCCACGCAAAGCCGGATGGCTACACGCTGCTGATGGCCAGCTCGAACCTCGCGGTGAACGTCAGCCTGTATCGCACCATCGGCTACGATCCGCTGAAGGACTTCGCACCGATCTCGCTCGTCGCCCTCCAGCCCAACGTCCTGATGGTCCATCCGTCCCTGCCGGTGAAGACCGTTCCCGAACTGATCGCCTACGCCAAGGCCAACCCCGGCAAGCTGAATTTCGGCTCTTCCGGCATCGGCGCCTCCCAGCATCTCGCCGCCGAACTGTTCAAGAGCCGCACGGGCGTCGACATGGTCCATGTCCCCTACAAGGGTGGCGGGCCGGCCATGGCCGACCTGGTCGGTGGCCGCATCCAGCTCATGTTCGAGACCATCCCGAGTTCGATGTCCTACGTGAAGTCGGGCCAGCTCCGTGCCATCGCCGTGACGACCGAGGAACGGTCCGCGCAGTTGCCCGACGTGCCGACCGTGCAGGAAACCGTCACGGGCTTCGTCTCGCGCGGCTGGCTGGGCGTTGCCGCTCCTGCGGGCACGCCGCAGCCGATCGTCGACAGGCTGAGCGGCGCCATACACAAGGTGATCGCCCTTCCGGAAGTGACGAAGCGGCTTATGGATCTGGGACTTCAGGTGAAGGTCTCCACGCCCGCGGCGTTCGCGAGCTTCATCGCCAGCGAAGTGAAGGATTTTCACACGTTGATCACCGACGCGAAGATTCCGGTGGAGTAGCCCGCGCCCGACGATGCGGGATCGACGAGAGACACCAAGGAAAACAGAGGTAACGCCGTGACTGTGATGGGTTATGAACTGCTGGCGCGTGCGCTCCAGCAGCAAGGTGTCGACACGTTCTTCTTCATCATGGGCGCGCCCATGTCGTCGGCCGAGAAGGCGGCGATCGATCTCGGCATCCGCGGGATCGACGTACGCCACGAGCAGGCCGCGGCCATGATGGCCCACGCCTATGCCCGCCTGCGCAACCGGCCCGGCGTCTGCATGGCCTGCTCCGGTCCCGGAACGCTGAACTTCGGCACCGGCCTTGCCAACGCGCTGATGGATTGCGTGCCGGTGGTGGCGCTGGGCGGCGCGAGCCCGATCGGCGAGTTCGGCCGCGGCGCCTTCCAGGAATTCGACCAGCTCGCCGCGATGAAGCCGCTGACCAAGTGGGCGGACCGCATCCTCGAGGCGCGGCGTATCCCCGAGATGGTGAACCTCGCCTTCCGCCAGGCCCTCGCGGGCAAGCCCGGCCCGGTCTATCTCGATTGCCCCAGCGACGTGCTCTACGCCGAGATCGACGAAGCCACGGTGGTGTGGCCGACCGAACCGGCCGAAGCCCTGCGCGCACGCCCGGCGGGCGACCCCGCCGCCGTCGAGAAGGCACTGGAGCTGCTGTCCAAGGCCGAACGGCCCGTCGCCATCTCGGGCAGCGGCGTGTTGTGGTCCGGCGCGGCCGAGGCGCTGGCGCTCTGGGTCGAGCAGGCCGGCATGCCGCTCTACACCACGCCGCAGGGACGCGGCGTGGTGCCCGAGGACGGGCCCCATACTTTCCCCAACGCGCGTTCCACCGCTTTGCGCGAAGCCGACGTGGTCCTGGTCGTCGGCACCCGGCTGAACTACGTGTTCGGCCACGGTCAGGCACCGCGCTTCGCCAAGGACGCCAGACTGATCCGCATCGATATCGATCCGGGCGAGATCGCCTCGACGCCGCAGGTCGAGATCGGGATCGTGGGCGACGCGCGCACCGTGCTGGAGCAGATGACCGCGGCGGCCGGAGATCGCGTGGCTGCCGCCCGCTACGGCGCCTGGCGGGCGCGCCTCGCGGCCATCGAGGCCGACAAGGCCGCCAAGTTCGAGACGCAGATCTCGACCGACCAGACCCCGATCCACCCGCTGCGCCTGTGCAAGGAGATCCGCGATTTCCTGCCGCGCGATGCGATCCTGGCCGTCGACGGGCAGGAGATCCTGAACTTCGGGCGCCAGACGATCCCCACCCACGTCTTCGGCCATCGACTCAACTCCGGCACCTTCGGCACGATGGGCGTGGGCCTGCCCTTCGGCCTCGGCGCCAAGGCCGCCAGGCCCGACGCCTTCGTGACCGTGCTGCATGGCGATGGATCGTTCGGCCTGAACGGCATGGAGCTCGACACCGCAGTCCGCCACAAGCTGCCGGTACTGGTGGTGATCAGCCTCAACGGCGGTTGGACGGCGGATCCCAAGCGCATGAAACCCGGTCGCGACCTCGGCTACACGCGGTTCCACGATCTCGCGGAGTCGCTGGGCTGCGTCGGGGAATATGTCGAGAAGCCCGAGGACATCCGTCCCGCGCTGGAGCGCGCCGCCGCGGCGGTCAGGTCGGGCCGGACCGCACTCGTCAACGTGCGCACCGATGCCGATGCCCAGGCGCAGACCGTGCGCTTCACCAAGACCATGACCTGAGCCAGACCGATGACATCCTCGATGGACTTCCTGAAGCCGCGCTCGGTCGCGGTCATCGGCGCGTCGCGCGATCCCGTGAAGCGCGGACACCGCGCGATCAAGACCCTGCTGGGCGACGGCTACAAAGGCCAGATCCTGCCGATCAATCCCAAGGAAAGCGAGATCCTGGGCCTTCCCTGCTATCCCGATCTCGCCTCTGCGCCGGGCGAGATCGACCTCGCGCTGGTCTGCACGCCGGCCAATGCCCTGCCCGACGTGATCCGACTGTGCGGCGAGCGTGGCGTCCGCGCCGCCCTCGTGCTGGCGGGTGGCTTCAGCGAAGCCGGGCCGGCCGGCGCCGACCTGGAAGCGCGCAGCATGCAGGCCGCCCGCGAGGGCTCCGTGCGCGTCATCGGGCCGAACACGGCCGGCATCTTCGATGCCTATACCGGCTGCAATCTGGTCGGCTGGCCCGGCGTCTATCCCGGCAAGCTGGGCGCGCTCTGCCAGTCGGGCAACGTCGCGATTGCGCTACTGGCGCAAAGCCACAAGAACGGCCATGCCGGCTTCACCACCTTCGTGGGCGTCGGCAACGAAGGCGACATCCGCTTCCACGAATATCTCCGCTTCTACGGCGACGATCCCAACACCGGTGCGGTCATCGTCTATGTCGAGGGCTTCAAGGACGGCCCGGCCTTCCTCGAAGCGTTGCGCGCCGTCTCGGCACGCAAACCGGTCGTGCTCTACAAGGCCGGCCGCACCGACAAGGGCGAAGGGGCTGCCCGCTCGCATTCCGGCTCGCTGGCCGGCAACTACGCCGTCGCGCGCGCCGCGCTGCGCCAGGCCGGCGCCATTCTCGTGGAACGATCCGACGAGATGTTCGCGGTCGCCGACATGGTCTCGCGCACGGCCGGCCGGCCGACGCGTCGCGTCGCCATCCTGTCCGAAGGCGGCGGCCCGATCTCGCAGGCGGTCGACGCGTTGGCCGAGCGCGGCCTCGACCTGCCGGTCCTGTCCGCCGAAACCGAGGCGCAGCTCAAGAAGATCACGCCCAATGCCACCCAGCTCAACAACCCGGTCGATGCCGGCGGCGGCACCGATCCGCATCCGCGCTACATGCCGGCGTGCGGCGAGGCCATCCTGGCCGATCCCGCCGTCGATGCCCTGTTGATCGTGGGCTATTTCGGCGGCTACCAGGTCCGCTACGGCACCCCGCTCGCCGAGGCCGAGAACGAAGCGGCCCTCAAGCTTGCCGCCCTCGCCAAGCAGGCCGGCAAGCCGGTGATCGTTCAATGCCACTACGCCGAGTTCCAGACCGAGGCGATCGACATCCTGCGTGCCGCCGACATCGTGGTCGTGCGCTCAATCGAGATCGCCGCCGCCTGTCTTGCCGGCGCCGAGGAATTCCACCGGATCGCAGCCAAAGCCGGCAATCCGGAACCGGCCCGCGCGACGCCACCGGCCGGCGAGGCATCGGCCCGTCTGATCGCCGGCGCCCGGGCGGATGGGCGCCCGAGCCTGCTCGAACCCGAAGCGCTCGAACTGCTGGCGTCAGAGGGAATCGACGTGCCGCCCTTCGCCCTGCTGCGCACCCCCGACGACGCGAAGTCGCTGCCGGCCCCCCTGCGCGAGAATCCCGTGGCGTTGAAGATCGTGTCGAAGGACATCCTGCACAAATCCGACGTGGGCGGCGTGAAGCTCGGAATCGCGGGACTGCCGGAAATCGAGGCACAAAGCGCCGACCTGCTCGCTCATATCGGCAAGTCCATGCCGTCCGCCGACATTGCCGGCGTACTCGTCGCCCCGATGGCCGCGAAGGGCGTCGAAGTGATCATCGGCGTGACCAACGACCCGCAATTCGGCCGGGTGTTGATGTTCGGTCTCGGCGGCATCTTCGTCGAGGTGCTGAAGGACGTGGTCTTCCGCACCCTGCCGATCGACCGGCGCGAAGCCGGCCTGATGCTGGACGAGATCCGCGGAAAGGCCCTGCTCGACGGCGTCCGCGGCGCCGCCGCCGTCGATCGCGACAAGCTCGTCTCCCTGCTCCTCGACGTTTCGCGCGTGGCCATGGCGCACCCCGAGATCAGCGAGATCGATCTCAACCCCGTGATCGTGAACGCCGACGGTTTCACGATCGTCGATGCGCGCATGCTACTGGGTTGAGCATCGTCTCGGTCGGTCCAGTGCTTCACCGAAGTACTGGGCCGATCATGCGTTTGCTTTGTCTCGCACCGGGGCGGCCAACTTGCGTCCGCTTCGCCCTGGTCTGATGCAAGCTACCGGGAGAGGCGGGCGACGCGGCGGCAGCCGCCGCTTTCGGAGACCACGAGCGAGCCGCCCTCGATGCGGGCCACCAAGGTCGCACGGCGATGGCTGCTGCCCTTCACCGAGGCGACGCTGATCAGATTGAAGCTGCTGCCCTTCACCATGCCATGCACCTGCCACAGGCCGGGACCGGGGGGCGGCGGCGCGGACTTGCTGGGGTTGGGCACCGGACCGCGCGCCGTGGTGTCGTAGGCCGAGCCGTCGACGAAACCCGACTCGATCGTCAGCACGTATTCCAGCGGGGCGTTGCACGAGCCACCGTCGCTCGTGCCGCGCCAGCTTCCATCGAGCGGCGAATCGGGCGCGGGCGTCACGACGGTTCCGGGCGGTGGGGCAGAGGGAGGCGCGGGCGCGCGTCCCTGGGCAAGGACGATCGTGGCGCCGAGCAGCAGCAGGAGGGCGGAGAGCAACAGGGTCTTCATCGTCTTCCGAACAGCCGCTCGATGTCGGCCAGCTTGAGTTCGACATAGGTGGGACGGCCATGATTGCACTGGCCGGAATGCGGCGTCGCTTCCATCTGCCGCAACAGCGCGTTCATCTCCTCGACCGTGAGGCGGCGGCCCGACCTGACCGACGTGTGGCAGGCCAGCGTGCCGCACACCTCCTCCACCTTCTCCTTGAGCGACAGGTGATCGCCCATCTCGGCGAGCTCGTCCGCAAGATCGCGGACCAGCCCCTGGATGTCGAGCTCGCCCAGCACCGCAGGCGTCTCGCGCACGACGACGGCGCCGAGCCCGAACGGCTCCAGCACGAGACCGAGTTCGGCCAGCTCGGCCTGCCGCACCGCCAGCCGCCGCGCGCCGTCCTCTCCGACCTCGACGACCTCGGGCAGCAGCAGCGCCTGGCGCTTCACGCCGTCGGCCTGCAGCTGGGTCTTGAGCCGTTCATGCACCAGCCGCTCGTGGGCCGCATGCTGGTCGACGATGACCACCCCTTGGTCGGTCTGCGCGACGATGTAGGTTTCGTGGAGCTGTGCCCGCGCCACGCCGAGCGGGAAGTTGCCCGCCGCGATCTCTCCCGACGGCATCTCGACGCGCGCCGACGGCGCGCCGACCTCGAGCGTCGCGTGCGGCGCCATGAACTGCATCGCCGTCTCGGCGAGGCCGCGCGGCACGAAGGAGGACGGCATGCCACCACCGGCGAAACCGCCGTTTCCGCCGCGCATCGGCAGCGGCGCCGTGTAGCCGGTATGCGGCCGGAAGGCGCCCAGCGCGGCATCCGAGACCGTCGTGCTGGCACGATGGCCGGCCGCCGCCAGCGCATTGCGCAACGCGCCCACGATCAGCCCGCGCACGATGCCGGCATCGCGGAAACGCACCTCCGTCTTCGCGGGATGGACGTTGACGTCGACCATCTCGGTCGGCGCGTCGAGGAACAGCGCCACCATGGGATGGCGGTCTCGCGCGAGGAAATCCTGGTAGGCGCCGCGGACCGCGCCGGCCAGCAGCTTGTCGCGCACCGGCCGGCCGTTGACGAAGAGATACTGGTGCTGGCCGGTCGGGCGGTTGAGCGTCGGCAGGCCGGCGAAGCCGGTAAGCCGGAAACCCTCGCGGTTGGCGTCGATCGCCACGGCATTGCCGCCGAATTCGCGCCCCATGATGGCGGACAGCCGCTCGAGTCGCGCCTCGTCGCCTTTCGCCAGCAGCGAGGGGTTGGCGGACGGCAGGTCGATCAACGCACGTTCCTCGCTTTCGAGCCGGAAGGCGATAGCTGGATGGGCCATGGCGAGGCGGCGCATCGCATCGGCGACATGGCTCGATTCGGTGCGCGGCTCCTTGAGGAACTTGAGCCGGGCCGGCGTCGCGAAAAAGAGGTCGCGCACCTCGACGCGGGTGCCGGCCGGATGGGCGGCAGGCCGCGCCTCGCCCTTCGCGCCGCCCTCGATCTCGAGGCTCCAGGCGCTGTCGGCGCCGGCCGGTCGCGAGGCGATCGTGAAACGGCTCACCGAGGCGATGGATGGCAGCGCCTCTCCGCGAAATCCCAAAGTGCGGATATCGGTCAGGTCGTCGTCGGGCAGCTTGGAAGTGCAGTGCCGCTCGACCGCCAGCGCCATCTCGTCCGGCGCCATGCCGGCGCCATCGTCGACCACCGCGATGAAACTGCGGCCGCCCTCCTTCAGCGTGACGGCGATACGGCGGGCGCCGGCATCGATCGCATTCTCGACAAGCTCCTTCACCGCGCTCGCCGGCCGCTCCACCACCTCGCCGGCGGCGATGCGGTTGACGAGGGTCGACGGAAGGCGACGCAGGATCCTGGGGGCGCTCATGGCGCCTCCAGTTTACGACCGGCCGCCTGTGGAAGATACGCGGGCGGAAGAGGCGCGGGCGGAAAGATACTGGCGGGTCAGGATCTTGCCCTCCTCGACCGCCGGCTGGTCGAAAGCGTCGACGCCCAGCAGCTCGGCCGCGAACATCGTCTCCAGCATGTAATGCATCATCAGCGCGCCCATCACCTTCTCGTCAAGCGTGTCTATGCGCATGACGCGTGTAGGACGGCCGTTTTTGACCAGCGTCGCCGCGGTGGCATCGGCCTCGGCCAGCAGGAGATCTCCCAACGAGCGGTTCTCGAGGTAGGCGAGCGACTTGTCGCCGCCCAGTGCCGTCGTCGGGATCGGCTTGCCCTGCCCGGCCGTGTCGAGGATCAGCACCGTGAACATCTTGTCCTGCGGGCCGCCAAGATAGAGCTGGAGCTGGCTGTGCTGGTCGACCGTGCCCATGGCGCGCACGGGCGTCGTGCCGTTGCCGCCCTTGCCCAGGCTCTCGGCCCACAGCTGGCGATACCAGAAGCCGAAATAGCCCAGCCGGTCGCAGTAAGGCATCAGTACCGTCGTGCCGACACCGCGCTCGCGTGCCAGACCGACCGAGAGTGCCGCGCCCACGGCGGGGGGCAGGTCGCGCGCATCGCCCGCCTCCAGCACCGGATCGAGAACGCTCGCGGCGCCCTCGCGCACGGCGGCGACATCGAGGCCGGCGATCATCGCGGGCAGCAATCCGACCAGCGACAGCACCGAGAAGCGACCGCCGACCTTGGGATCGTGATCGAGGATCGGGCAGCCGACATGGCCGGCGATGCGGCTCAACGCGTTGTCGGTCGGCTCGGTGATGACGATCACATGCTCCGACAGGCGGGCCTTGCCTACCCTGGCTTCGAATTCCGGCAGCAGGGTGAGGAACTGGGTCAGCGTCTCCGCCGTGGACCCGGACTTGGAGATGACGATCAGCCCGGTGCGGTCGAGCGGCAGGCGCCGGCACAGTTCGGTGAAGGTGGATGGGTCCACATTGTCCATGAACCACATCTTCGGATGGCCCTGGAGCGGACCGAACCCCTGGTCCTTGAGCGCCACCAGCGTCTGCCCGCCGAGGCTGGAGCCGCCGGTGCCCAGCACGACGACATGCTCGAATGCCGAGAAGCGGGCCGCATGCGGTTTCAGCAGCGCGAGGTCGTCGCGCGCCCCGGGCAGGCCAAGCAGCGGCAGCGTTCCCTCCGCCTTCCAGCGGCGGAATTTGTCGAGCGCGGCGGTGGCCCGCCCCGTCTCGCGCTCCAGGCTGGCACGGGGCAGTCCCACCTTTCCGACCTTTTCCTCGAGGGCGTCGTCGATCAGGTGGCTGTAGAACATGCAGGCGTCCTCAGGGATCCGGGGTGATGCCGATCGGCTTGCCGACGACGATGGTGGTGAGCGCCCCCTCGTCGAGGAGACGTTGAGCAACGCGCCGGACGTCATCGAGTTTCACGGCGCCGATCAGCGCGGCGCGGCGCGTGAGCTGGTCGGTCGGAAGCCCGTCGATCTGCATCGAATGGAGCAGGCCCGCGATCGATCCGCTGGAATCGAGCGACAGCGCCAGCGCACCGGACAGATAGGTCTTGGCGTCTGCCAGCTCCGCCTCGGTAATGCCCTCGGCGCGCAGCCGTGCGACCTCGCGCCGGATCACCTTCAGCGCCTCGCCGATCCGCTCGTTGGCACTGCCTGTCGAAATGACGATCAGCGACGCGCGCTTGTAGGTGCGCAGATGGCTCGACACGCTGTAGGCGAGGCCGCGCTTCTCGCGCACCTCGTTGAAAAGGCGCGATTGCTGGCCGCCGCCGCCCAGCACGTGGTTGAGCACCAGCGCGGCATACCAGTCCGGATCGTCGCGCGGGATTCCGGGCATTGCCATCACCGCCGAACTCTGCGGCACCGGTCGCTCGATCACGACCGTGCGCGGCTTCGTCGGCGGGGTCCATTGCGGCGGCAGGGCGGGTGGCGTGCCCGCGGGCAGGCTGCCGAAGGCGCGATCGATCTGGCGCGCCAGCTCGGCCTCGTCGATGTCCCCCACCGCGGCGATGGTGAGGCCGCCGCGCAGCAGCACGTCGCGGGTGCGCCGGCGCAGCTTGTCGGGCGTCAGCGTCGGCAGCGTCTCGTGCGTGCCGAGCGGATCGGCGGCATAGGCGTGACCCGCGAACAGCGTCTCCATCAGCGTACGGCCCGCCACCGAGGCCGGCCGCTGCGCCGCCTGGTTGAGCGCGGCGATCGTCTGTGCGCGGCGCTGCGCCACCATGGCATCGTCGAAGCGCGGCTCCAGCAGCGCAAGCCGCAACAGCTCGAACCCCTCGTCGCGATTGGCCGACAGCACGCGCAGCGATCCGTTCACGCGATCGAGCGAGGCATCGAAACCCAGCGCCGCGGCGGCATCCTCCTGGCGGCGCCGGAAGGCCTGCGCATCGAGCGGACCCGCACCGTCGGTCAGCAGCCCCGCCATCAGCTCGGTGATGCCGGTCTCGCCCGCAGGATCGCTCGCGGTGCCGCCGGCGAAGGAGAAGGACAGCGCCACGATGGGCGTGCTCTTGTCCTCGACCAGCCACGCCTTGAGGCCGAGCGGCGTCGTCACCTCGCGAATCTCGATGGCCGAGGCGATCGCCGGGCTCATCAGCAGCAGCGCCGTCGCCAGCGCCGCCAGGCCGCGCAGTATCTTCATCGCACGCCCTCGGCCGGGGTCAGCAGCGCGGTGACGGCACCGGAATCGCGCCACACATGGCGGGCCGCGGCCAGCACGGCCGCCGGCGTGACCTCGGCGATGCGCTGCGGCCAGGCATCGGCGTCGGCCACCGTGCTCCCGGTCGTAAGCGCGGTGGCATAGATGCGCGGTCCGCTCGCCAGCGAGTCGCGCGAGTACAGCACGCCGGCCAGCAGCTGGTTCTGCGCCCGCTCGACCTCCTCGGCCGCGACGCCGTCGTCGAGCAGCCGCTTCAGCTCGCCCGCCACCGCCGCCTCGACGTCCGCCATGGTGCGCGAGCGGGCCGGATGCACGCCGACATCGAACGAGGTGAGGCCGAGACTGGACGGGCTGTAACCGGCCCAGCACGACAGCGCGACGCCGGTCTCGACCACGAGCCGGCGCCACAGGCGGCTGGTCTCCGAGCCGCCGAACAGGCGGGCCAGCACCTGCAGCGCATAGGCATGCTGGGTCTCGCCGGTGCGATAGGAGGGCGCGATCCAGAGACGCGACCAGCGCGGCTCGGCGACGCGCGCATCGGCCCGGATTACCTTCTGCGGCAGGCCGTCGCCGCCTTTGTCGGGGCGGCGGCGCGGTTCGACGCGGCGGTTGGCGATCGGCCCGTAGTAACGCTCCGCGAGGGCGCGAACCGCCTCGGTGGTCGTGTCGCCGGCCACGATCAGCACGGCGTTGTTGGGCGCGTAATGCCGCTTGTAGAAGCCAGCCAGGTCGTTCAGCCCCAGCTTGCGGATGTCGGCGTCGTAGCCGATCACCGGCATCGAGTAGGGCCGGTGCCGGCCGTAGAGTTGTTCGCGCACCGCCTCGTCGAGCAGCGCCGACGGCACGTTGTCCGTCCGCATCCGGCGTTCTTCCAGGATCACCTGGCGCTCCGGCACGATCTCGCGATCGGTGATGTGGACGTTGGTCATGCGGTCCGCTTCCATGCGCATCACCAGTTCGAGCCGCTCCGGCGCGACGGTCTGGTGATAGCCGGTGGAATCGAACGTCGTGTAGGCATTGTCGCGACCGCCGTTGCGCGAGACGATCCGCGAGAACTCGCCGGCGGGCACCTTGTCAGTGCCCTTGAACATCATGTGTTCGAGGAAATGCGCGACACCTGTCCGGCCATAGGTCTCGTCGGCGCTGCCGACCCGGTAGACCACGAGCTGGGTGACGATGGGGGCGCGCCGCGAGGGCAGGACGACAGCCTGCAGGCCGTTGGCGAGGGTGAACGTCTCGGCGCTGCGCGGGTCGACGGCGAAGAGCTTGGCCGCGGCGGGGACCGACGGAACGACCGCCGCACCCGCGAGCAGCCCGCCTAGGACGGCGCGGCGGCCGGGATGCGGCATCGAAATCAGAATATGCCTTCGAGCCAGCCGCGCTGACGCCGCTGGATCGTGGGCGTCGGGCCGGACGCCGGCTGACCGGAGGCCTGCGCATCGCGGATCCGCTGCTGCTCCTTGGCCGGATCGACCAGCACGCCTGGCGGCGGCGAATCCTGCCAGAAGATCAGGCTGTCGATGAACGACTTGTCGCTGTCGCCCAGGGTCTTGGTGTCCTGGTTCACGCGGCTGCGGATCTCGGGATCGAGGCCGCCCTGTCCGGCGCGGGCGACGAGTGACTGTTCGGCGCTGGTGGCGGTGCGCGGCGCATTGGGGCCGGCATTGATGCGCTGCTGGGTGCGGGCGGCGAGCGCGGGCGACAGGGCTTCCTTCGCCTGGTCGGCCGGCGTGACCTCCTGGGGCCTTGCCTCGCCCGGACGCGGCGGACGCAGCTCGGCGTTGGGCGGCATCGTCAGGGGCGAGTGCGAGACGATCTTGAACTCGTCCGGCGAGACTTTCTTGTTGCCGCCGAAATTGTCGAACGCGCCGCAGCCGCCCAGCATCAGCGTGCCACAGGCGAGGAGAGCCACGGGGATCGGGAGGTGCCGCTTCATCGTTGGTCCTTCGAGGTCAGTTCTGTTCGCCGATCATGGCCGCTTCAGGGCGCGCGTTCTTTCTCGCCGCGCAGGGAATCGATCAACATCAGCCCGACTCCGATCACGATCGCCGCGTCGGCGATGTTGAAGGCCGGCCAATGCCATTTGCCGACATGGAAATCGGCGAAATCGAACACAGCACCCCAGCGGGCGCGGTCGATAACATTGCCGATGGCTCCCCCCATGACAAGGCCGATGCCCCAGGCCGTGAAGGGCCGGTCGGTTCGCCGCAGCCAGACGAAGAGGCCGATGCAGACGGCGATGGCGACGCCGGAGAGCAGCCACGGCGGCAGGGCCTCGTCGCCGCCGAACAGGCCGAAGCTCACGCCCCGGTTCCAGACGACGACGAGTCGGAAGAATCCGTCGACGACGGGGACGATCGCACCCGCCTTCACGATGTAGCCGAGCAGGAGCTGCTTGGAGAGCTGGTCGGCGACGAGGGTGACGGCGAGCAGCATCATCGCCTGACGGTCGATCGGTCTCACGCCACGATCCTCATGCCGACACCGCATCCTCGCAGCGCCGGCAGATCAGCGGATGGTTGGCCGACTTGCCGACCTCCTCCAGCACCTGCCAGCAGCGTGCGCATTTGTTGCCGTCGGCCAGGGCCGGCACCACGCCGACCCCCGTCACGTCGGGCAGGGTGAACGCGCCGGCCGGGACCTCGCCCTCGACCAGCGTGCCGCCGGAGGTGATGCAGATCTCCGACAGGTCGAGGCCCTTCAGGGCCGCGACATACTCCTTCGCCGCGTGGACCCGGGGCGCCGCCTGCAGGCTGGAGCCGATGCGCTTCTCGGCGCGCTCCAGTTCCAGCGCGCCGGTGACGACGCGGCGCAGCGCGCGCACGGTCTTCCACTTCTCGCCCAGCGCCTCGTCGCGCCAGCCGGCCGGGATCGCCGGAAAGACCCGCAGATGCACCGATTCGGCCGCGCCGTCGGGCACGCCGGCGGGACGCGCCAGCCAGGCCTCCTCGGCCGTGAAGCAGGTGATCGGCGCCAGCCACGCCGTCAGGAAGGAGAAGAGTTCGGCCATCACGGTCCGCGCCGCACGCCGGCGCAGCGACGCGCCGGCGTCGCAATAGATCGCGTCCTTGCGGATGTCGAAATAGAAGGCCGACAGATCGACCGCGCAGAAATTGTGCAGCTCGGTCGCGATCCGGTGGAAATCGAAATCCTCGACCGCGACACGGAAGACGGCATCGAGCTCGGACAGCCGGTGCAGCACCCAGCGCTCCAGCTCCGGCATCTCGGCCGGCGCGACCTTCTCGGTCGCGTCCAGCCCGTCGAGGCTGCCCAGCAGGTAGCGCAGCGTGTTGCGCAGGCGCCGGTACGCCTCGGCCTGGTGCTTGAGGATCTCCGGCCCGATGCGCTGGTCCTCGGTGTAGTCGGTGCCGACCACCCAGAGTCGCAGGATATCGGCGCCGTACTGGTCGCATACCGACTGGGGCGCCGTGATGTTGCCCAGCGACTTCGACATCTTGCGGCCCTGCTCGTCGAGCGTGAAGCCATGCGTCAGCACGCCGTCGTAAGGCGCACGGCCGCGCGTGCCGCAGCTCTCGAGCAGCGAGGAATGGAACCAGCCGCGATGCTGATCCGAGCCTTCCAGATAAAGGTCGGCCGGCCATTTGAGGTCCGGGTTGCCCTCCAGCGTGAAGGCATGGGTCGAGCCCGAATCGAACCACACGTCGAGGATGTCGCGCACCTGCTCGTAATCCTCGGCCTTGTACTTGTTGCCGAGGAACCGTTCTGGCGGGCTGTCGAACCACACGTCCGCGCCTTCCGCGCGGAAGGCCTCGACGATGCGTCCCATCACTTCGGGGTCGCGCAACGGCTCGCCGCTTTTCTTGTCGACGAAGACGGCGATCGGCACGCCCCACGCGCGTTGGCGCGAGACGTTCCAGTCGGGGCGCGTCTCGATCATCGAGCGCAGGCGGTTGTAGCCGGCACGCGGCACGAAGCGGGTGGCGTCGATGGCGGCCAGTGCCTTCTCGCGCAATGTGCCGCCGATCCCGGGGATCGGCTTGTCCATCGAGATGAACCATTGCGGCGCGTTGCGGAAGATCACCGGCGCCTTGGAGCGCCACGAATGCGGATAGGAATGCGTGATGCGTCCCGAGGCCAGCAGCCGGCCCGCCTCGTCGAGCGTGGCAATGACGGTGCGATTGGCGTCGCCCTTCTTGCCTTCCGGCGTATAGACGCGCTTGCCCGCGAACAGCGGGACGTGCGGGTAATAGGTGCCGTCCTCGGCGACCGTGTCCGGCACCTCGACGCCGTTGGCGACGCCGAGCTCGTAGTCGTCCGCGCCGTGGCCCGGGGCGATGTGCACGAAGCCGGTGCCGGCATCTGCCGTGACGAAATCGCCCGGCAGTAGCCGGACATCGAACTCGAAGCCCTTGCCCCGCAACGGGTGGGCGGCGATCAGTCCCTCAAGGTCGTCGCCGCTCACGTCGGCGAGTTGACGGGCGACGAACTTCGCCGCCTCGGACACGGAGGCGACCAGATCCTTCGCGAGGACCATCTTCTCGCCGACGCGGGCCTTGCTGCCCTCGCCCGCCTCGGTCACCTCGACCAGCGCGTAGGGGATGTCGGCACCATAGGCCAGCGCGCGGTTCCCCGGGATGGTCCACGGCGTCGTCGTCCAGATCACGACCGACGCGCCGTCGAGCTTGCCGCCCTTCGACGACACGACCGGGAAACGCACATGGATCGTGTCCGAGACGTGGTCGTGATACTCGATCTCGGCCTCGGCCAGGGCCGTCTTCTCGACGACCGACCACAGAACGGCCTTCGAGCCCTTGTAGAGCCCGCCGTTCATCAGGAACTTGCCGAGCTCGCCGACGATCACCGCCTCGGACTCGTACTTCATCGTCGAGTAGTAATTGTCCCAGTCGCCGTCGACGCCGAGGCGCTTGAACTCCTCGCGCTGGACCGTGATCCAGTGGTCGGCGAAGGCCCGGCACTCGCGCCGGAACTCGACGATCGGCACCTGGTCCTTGTCCTGCTTCTTGGCGCGGTACTGTTCCTCGATCTTCCACTCGATGGGCAGGCCGTGGCAGTCCCAGCCCGGGACGTAATGGCTGTCCTTGCCCGACATCTGCTGCGTGCGGCTGACGAGGTCCTTCAGGATCTTGTTCAGCGCGTGCCCGATATGCAGGTTGCCGTTGGCATAGGGCGGACCGTCATGGAGCACGAACTTGGGCCGGCCCTTGCTCTCGCGACGGATGCGCTCCCACAGCTTCATGTCCGCCCAGCGCTTCAGGAGCTCCGGCTCCTTCTTGGGCAGGCCGGCGCGCATGGGAAAGTCGGTCTTGGGCAGGAAAACGCTGGATTTATAGTCGGTTGTCACGAGCAACTCGGCACAGGAGGGAGCAAATTGCGGCCACCCGGCGGGTAGCTGCTGGCAGGCAAGACGACCCGGCCGCGGTCAGCGGACCGGGCGGGTAATTCGCTCCTGGAAAGCCCCGGTGAACATAGGGCGCGCAATCTAGGGACGGGGGTCGGGGGGGTCAAGAAGCGCCGGACGGTGCTCCCGGCCGGCGCGCCCGAACGATCAGGGCCTGCGGCACGACCCGCGTATCGGCGACCTCCGGATGGGCGTCCGCGAGTTCCGGGCTGGCACAGGGCTCGATCATCCGCTCGAGGACGAACCCGGCGCCGACCAGGAAATCAAACCATTGCGACAAGGTGCGGTGGAAGCGCGGCACTTCGAACATCGGGCTGGCCGCCTTCTCTGCCGGTGGCACGCTGCTGAAGCCCCACCGCTCCACTTCGCCGTCGCGGCCGTTGAAATAATCCGCGACCTGGACGGCGAGGGTGTTTCCCTGCGCATCGCGCAACACCTTGCGATGCGGCGGCGAGAAGCAGGGATGCACGATCGTGAACTGCAGGAAGCCGCCCGGCCGGACGACGCGCCACGCCTCGCCCAGCGCGGCTGCGGTGTCGGGCATGTCCATCAGCGACATGAAAGCCGTGGCGAAATCGAAGGTCGCGGCGGCGAAGGGCAGCGATGTGCCGTCGGCAACGGCGTAGGCGATGCCCAGCGGCTCCTCGGCTTCGGCGGCCCGCGCATGGCGGATGAAGGTGGGCGAGATGTCGATCCCGTCCATCCGCGCCCCGCGCCGCGCGAGATGCCGCGTATTGGCACCCTCGCCGCAGCCGATGTCGAGGCCGCGCCTGCCCTCGATGGACGGCAGGGCATCGAGGAAGGTCGGCGTGTTCAGCGCATCGCGATAGACGTCGTAGCCGGCGCGCACGTGCCGGGTCCACGTCTCGGCGTTGCGCTCCCAGAACGCCCCGGCTTCGGACGATTTCATCGGCCTCTCCCGTCAGTTGACGGGCTTCAATACATCTCGCGCGGCCGCCGGTCTTCCTTCTTCGTCCCGATAGGCACCGTCAGACCGGGGTCGATACCGGCCTCGGCCGGCGCCGCGCCGCAATCCTGAGGAATAGGATGACCAGCATCAGGACCACCGGGAGGGCATAGAGCGGACTCTGCCCGATCCGCTTGCCGTTGGTCACGATGAACGACGCCCAGAGGTAATAACCACCCAGCCAATGCAGCGTCCGCCAAGCGTCGGGACCGATCCAGGCCGCCGTCCTGTCGAACGAGGTCGCCGCCATCGCGACGATGAAGGCATAGGCGATGCCTCCGCTCACCAGCGTCCCCGTCATCGCATGCTCATGGAACCCCTGCGGGTCCATCCGGGCAAAGGTCAGGATCGCCGCCGCGTGGATCGTGTGCGAGACGGCGAAGGCGAGGCCGATTTGACGGCGATTGCGGCGTTGCCAGCGCGTCAGCGAAGAGGGCCACAGCGTCATCATCGCCTGCGCGGAGAAGGCCAGGGCGAACAGGACGAGCGAGGTACGCGCGGTGATCCGGATCACCATCCTCACGCTCTCGACGTCGTACGCCTGTGTTGCAAGGCAAAGACCGGAAATCACCAGGAGCGCCAGGGACAACAAGCCCAGCAGGTTCCAGCCTTCGAGCACTCGGGTCTTCGTCACGACACCCTCCAATATGTAAGCGATGCTTACTTTAAGGCTTGAGGGACGGTCAATGCTGTGTATGCACTGCTTACATTCAAATGCCCGTGATGCTAGCGTGTGTCCGATGGCCAAACGCCCCGTTGCCAAAGCGAAGAGGAAGCCGAGCCGCACCTATCACCACGGCACGCTGCGCGCGGCGCTGATCGAAGCGACGCTGCGGTTGGTGGAAGAGGGCGGACCGGAGGCCGTCACCGTGCGCGAAGCGGCACGTCGGTCTGGTGTTTCCTCGGGCGCGCCGTTCCGCCACTTCCCCAACCGGACAGTGCTCATGACGGCAGTCGCCGAGGAGGCGACGCACCGGCTGCATGGGGCAGTCATGGCGGCTGTCGAGCCGATCGCGGACGAACCGCCGCCCGTGCAGCTAAGGGCGATCGGCCGCGCCTATCTTCAGTGGGCTTGGAACAATCCGGCCCATTTCGCCGTCGTCTCCAACCGCGGGCTGATCGACTATGAGAGCTCGCCATCGATGCTGCGCGAGAACGATGACATCCAGGCGCTGATGGGCCGACTGCTCGAGGCGGCAGGCGCACCCGCCGGCGCGAGCCTCGCCGCGCGGGCCTTCGTCTATGGACTGGCGCGCATGCGCGTCGACGGCCACCTGCCGCAATGGGGCGTGTCGTCCTCCGACAAAGCGTTCGCGGCGATGGGCGCCGCCCTCGATCTTTTTCTCGACGGCCTGCTCAGGCGGCGAGGATAGCGCGGGCCTTCTCTCCGTCCGCGGCGATCTGCGCCTTCAGCTGGTCGAGGCCGGAGAATTTCATCTCGGGCCGGACGAAATCCACCATCTCGACCCTCAGCATCCGGCCGTAAAGGTCGCCCGTGAAGTCGAAGAGGTGGACCTCGAAATTCTCCTGCAGCTTGCCGAAGGTCGGCCGCTTGCCGAGGTTGGCCACGCCCGTCCGCCAGCCCGCACCGTCCTGCCCCTCGACGAGCACGCGCACGGCGTAGACGCCGAAGCGCGGGCGCAGATGTTCGCCCAGCGCCACGTTGGCAGTCGGGAATCCGATGGTGCGGCCGCGCTGGTCACCCTGCTCCACCGCGCCCTCGATCTCCCAGCGATGGCCGAGCAGCCCGGCCGCCTCCGTCACCCAGCCGGCGCGCAGCGCCTCGCGGATGCGCGTGGAGGAATAGATCTCGCCCTCGTGGGTGACAGGATCGAGCACGGTGACGCCGAACCCGTGCGCCTCGCCGAGCTGCCGCAGCATCTCGACATTGCCGGTCCGCCGCGCGCCGAAGGTGAAGTCGTAGCCGCACACGACATGGCGCGCGCGCAGACCGGCGCGCAGCACGTCGTCGACGAAGGCCTCGGCACTGAGTGCGGCGAACCCGCCATCGAAGCGCTGGGCCAGCACCGCCTGCATGCCGTACCGCGCCAGCAGGCGGGTCTTGGCGGGCAGCAGCGTGAGCCGGAACGGGCCCGTGTCCGGCACGAAGAAGCCACGCGGATGCGGCTCGAAGGTGAAGGCCACCACCGGCGCGCCCAGTGCCGCCGCACGTTCGCCGGCCTGCGCCAGCAAAGCCTGGTGACCGCGATGGACGCCGTCGAAATTTCCGAGCGCGACCACGCCGCCCTGCCATTCGGCGGGCACCATCCGGAAATCGTCGAATACGGGGACCATGATGTCGCTCAGGCGGCGTCGCGGCGCGGCACCAGCACGACGGCCTCGCCGTCGATCACGACCTTCTCGCCGTTGAGGCACTGGGTCTTCAGCGTCACGCGCCGGCGCTTCTCGTCGATCGCGGTGATGGTGGCGACGGCCGTGATCGTGTCGCCGATGATGACGGGCGCCATGAAGTTCATCGTCTGGGAGATATAGACCGCCCCCGGACCGGGCAGCTTGGTGCCGATCACGGTCGAGATGAAGCTGCCGCTCAGCATGCCGTGCGCAATGCGCTGGCCGAAGCGCGTACTGCGCGCAAAGCCGTCATGCAGGTGGATCGGGTTGGTGTCGCCGGAAACACCGGCGAACCCGGCGATGTCGGCCTCCGTCACCGTCTTGCCGAACATCGCGGACATGCCCGGCTTGAGGTCTTCCAGAAAAAGGCCGTTCATGGCGGCGAAGGCGTTCGACATGCTTGGCTTTCTCCCCGAATGCGCGCGCCCTCTTACCACGCAGCGGGCCCTGTGCCACAGTGTCGGTAAATGACTGTTCATATCCTTTCGGAAGCCGATCAGGTCGCCGCCGTCCTGACGCAGGCGGCCAGCCGGCATTTCGCCACCCCCGTGAAGATCGAGAAGCTCAGCCGCCAGTCGGGCGGCGCCTCGCGACAGACCTGGACATTCGATGCGGTGGCCGGCAACGCGCGCCACGCGCTGGTGCTGCGTCGCGATCCACCGACACAACGCGACGCCGGCGCCCCCGATCGTCCGGCGACCTCGCTCGACCGTGCGACCGAATTCCGCGTCCTTGCGGCGGCCCACAAGGCCGGCGTGCTGGCACCCGACGTGCTGTTCGAACTGGGACCCGCGGACGGGCTGGGCGACGCCTTCGTCATGCGGCGGGTGGGCGGCATCGCCATCGCGCGCAAGCTCCTGCGGGATCCGCCCTATGAGGAGGCACGCGGCCGGATCGCCGGACAGCTCGGCGAGATCCTGGCCCGCATCCATGCCACGCCCGTCTCGACGCTGCCCGCGCTGCCGCGCCGCGATGCAGAGGAGAGCGTCGCCGCCATGCGACGCGCCATCGACGTGCTCGACCGGCCCTTGCCCGTGTTCGAACTCGCGCTGAGTTGGCTCGACCGCCGCAAGCCGCAGGCGGCGGCGCAGCCGGTGCTTGTCCACGGCGATTTCCGCACCGGCAACTACCTGGCCGACGAATCGGGCGTGACCGCGATCCTCGACTGGGAGGGCGCCCATCTCGGCGATCCGGCGGAGGATCTCGGCTGGCTGTGCGTCAAGAGCTGGCGGTTCGGCGCCGTCGACAAGCCGGCCGGCGGGTTCGGCAGCCGCGAAGCGCTGTGGTCGGCCTACGAGCGGGCCGGCGGCGGCAAGGTCGATCCATCGCGCGCGCGCTGGTGGGAAGTGTTCGGCACGCTGCGTTGGGGGATCATCTGTCACCAGCAGGCTTGGCGCCACCTGTCCGGCACCACGAAATCGATGGAACTCGCCTCGATCGGCCGGCGCGCCGTCGAGACCGAGGTCGACCTGCTGCAGCTTCTGAAGGAGAAGGCCTGATGGCCCAGGATCGTCCCACGGCCGCCGAACTCCTGGCCGCCATCGCCGACCTGCTGCGCGAGGAAGTGACGCCGGTGCTCGACAAGGCGGAACCGCGGCTCGGCTTCCAGATGCGCGTCGCCGTCAACTCGCTCGCCATCCTGGAGCGCGAGGCGCGGCTCGGCCCGGACGCGGACGCGCGCGAACGGGAGCGGCTGGCGACGCTGCTGGGCCGCGACGGATCGCTCGACGAACTCAACCGCGAGCTTGCCGGCCAGATACGCAACGGTGCACGCGACGAAGGCGATACCGCGCTGATGGCCCATCTCGAAGCGACGATCGCCGACAAGATCGCCATCGCCAACCCGAAATGGCGGTGACACCCCTCGACGCGGGATAGTTCGGCCGGCGCCGAATGATCGACCGTGGCGGCGGTTCTCTCCGCCGACTAGGGTCGCGGCATGACCACGGTCAACGCCCTGTCCGAAATCGCCGCCCTGATGGGCGATCCGGCACGCGCCGCCATGCTCCAACTGCTGATGGATGGCCGCGCCCACACCGCCTCCGATCTCGCCCATACGGCGGGCGTGACCGCGCAGACCGCGAGTGGCCATCTCTCGCGGATGGTCGATGCCTCGCTGCTCGCCGCCCGCGCCGAAGGCCGCAACCGTTTCTACCGTCTCGCCTCGCCCGAGGTGGCGCACGCCATCGAATCGCTGATGGCACTCGCCGGCACGCGCGCGGCGCCGGCATCGAAGAGCGCCGCCTGGCGCCGCGATCCCGACCTCCGCTTCTGCCGCACCTGCTACGACCACCTCGCCGGACAAGTAGGCATCGCCGTCACCGATTCGCTGACGCGGCACGGCCATCTCGAGCCGCAGGGCCCGCGCGACTGGCAGCTCACCGCCTCAGGCGAACTCTTCTGCGAACGCCTGGGCGTCGACCTGGCCGGCGCGCGCACCGCCGCGTCGCGGCACTTCGCCCGCCAGTGCCTCGACTGGAGCGAGCGCCGCCCCCACATCTCGGGCGCGCTGGGGGCGGCGATCGCCGACACGTTCTTCAAGCGCGGCTGGGCGGAACGGCTGCGCCGCAGCCGCACCGTCCGCCTCACCGATTCCGGCCGCCGCGCGATGGGCAGCCATTTCGGCACCAGCGTCTAGGCCGGTCCGGCGTTACCGCGAACGTCGGACCGCCGGCGGCGTGGACACCTCACCATCCCTGGAAACGCGGCCAGGTCTCGGCGTCGCCCGTCGCCGAGACGGCCACATAGGCCGGGTGCTGGGCCCCCGTGGCGCAGGCGTGGTTGGGCAGCACGCGCAGCCGTGTCCCGATCGGGTAGCGCGCCACGAGGTCGGGATCGGCGACGCCGTCGCGGCGCGCGACGATCCCGTGCTCCTGATTCGCCGCGGCCACGACGAGGCCCTCGATGAGCCGGCCGTCGCGATCGCACACCGCGCCATAGCCGTAGTCGGCGGCCTGCTTCTGCGTGCCGCGGTCGCGGCTCATCGCCATCCAGCCGGCATCGACGATCACCCAACCCTTCTCCGGCTGATGCCCGATCACGGTCGTCAGCACCGAGATCGCCACGTCGTCCGGCATGCAGACGCCGACATTCGCCATCACGAGGTCGAAGAAGACATAGACGCCGGCCCGCACCTCGGTCACGCCGGATAGGTCGCGCGCGGCCACGGCGGTGGGTGTCGAGCCGACGCTCACCTCGGGACAGGCGATGCCGGCCGCACGCAAACGCTCAGCCGCGCGCACCGCCAGCGCGCGCTCCTGCTCGGCGAGCGCGGCCAGGGCCTCCGGCGTGTCGAGGTCGTAGGAGCTGCCGGCATGCGTCAGCACGCCGGATACGGTCTGGCCGCCCTCCTGCAGGCAGCGTCCGATATCGATCAGATCCGGCGCCTCGGGCTGCACGCCGGAACGATGCCCGTCCGAATCGATCTCGATCATCACCGCGAAGGCATGGCCCGTCTCCTGTCCCTTCGCCACCACGGCCCGCGTGGCGACCAACGAGTCGACCAGGAGGGTGAGCCGGCAACCGCGCCGGATCAGGGCCAGGGCGCGGTCGAGCTTGTCCGGCGCGATGCACACGGCATAGAGGATGTCGTCGAAGCCGGCGGCGAAGAACTGTTCCGCCTCTTTCAGCGTGGAGACGGTGATGCCCTGCGCGCCGGCCTCGCGCTGGCGGCGCGCGACCTCCACGCATTTCGACGTCTTCACATGCGGGCGCAGGCGCACCCCGAGCGAGGAGAGATGCGTCTGCATGCGCACGATGTTTGCCGCCATGCGGCGCTCGTCGAGGAGCGCCGCCGGGGTCTCGATATCCATCAGCTTCAAGATTCCACCTTCAGTCGAGATATTCGCCACGTGCCTTGAGGGCCGGCACGTCCTTTTCCAATCCGCGCGCGATCAGCGCCGTCACGCCAGCCGGCTGCAGCGCCTCCGGCGACGGCAAATCGACGCCGACCGAATTCATCTGCTTCACCAGGGCCGGGTCCGCCACCGCCGCCCGCAGCGCCTGGTTGAGGCGCGCGACGACCGGCTGCGGCGTTCCCTTGGGCGCGAACAGCGCGTTCCACGAGCGGATGTTGACGTCGTAGCCCTGGCTCGCCGCCGTCGCCACCCCCGGAAGCTGCGGCAGGGCCTGGTCGCTCAACACGGCAAGCGCCTTGATCTTGCCGCCGGCGATCTGGGGCAGCGCCGTCGTCGTCTGGTCGCACATGAAGTCGATGTGGCCGCCCATCAGGTCGTTCATCGCCGGCGCCACGCCGCGATAGGGGACGTGCGTGACGTTGAGCTTGAGCGCCGACAGCAGCACGACGCAGGCATAGTGGGAGATCGATCCCACGCCGGCGCTGCCATAGGTCATGTCCGCCTTGTGCTTCTCCGCGTAAGCGATGAACTCCTGGAGATTGGCGACGGGAAGCGAGGCTTTGGCGACCAGCAGAAGCGGCGCCGTGCCGGCGAGCCCGATCGGCTCGAAACCGGCGAGCGGATCGTAGGGAAGCTTCTTGAACAGCGCGGCGTTGGCGACGTGCGTGCCGATCGTGCCAAAGCCGATCGTGTAACCGTCGGGAGAAGCATGGGCGAGCTTCGCCAGGCCGATCGTACCGCTGGCGCCGCCGATATTCTCGACCACGACGGTCTGCTTGAGATCGGCCGCCATTCCCTGCGCCACGGCGCGGGCCAGCGCATCGCTCGGCCCGCCTGCCGGGAACGGCACGATCAGCGTGACGGGCTTGGTGGGAAAGCCCTGGGCGGAAGCGGTCGTGGCCGCCAGCACCAAGGGCGCCAAAGCGAGCAGAACTCGGCGCAAGATCATGACAGACGTCCTTCCAGCCAGGGGAGAAGCTCGTCGAGCGTCGGTCGCTCGAGCGCGGCAGGCGGCGCGCCGTCGGGGCGCGCGAGGCCGACGCGGTTGTGCCAATAGGTCCGGAGACCGACCGAAGAGGTGCCGAACAGGTCGTAGCCCGAGCCGGCGACGAACGCCGCCTCGTCCGGCGCGACGCCGAGCGCTGCCAGCGCCTGACGATACGGTCGGGGATCGGGCTTGTAGCACCCCGCTTCCTCGGCCGTGACGATGCAGTCCCAGCGGGTCCGGATCCGCCCGGCCGCCTGACGGCCCAACCGGATCGAGCAGTTGGTGACCACCCCGAGCTTCGTGCGTCCCGCCAGCGCATCGAGCGCGTTCTGCGCCCCGCTCCACGGCGGCAGTTCCAGCCAGCGAGCCTCCAGGACGTCCGCCGCATCCGGCGGCAGGCCTGTCGCGACGGCCGCGTCGCGCACGAGCTGCTCGTAGGGCACGTAGCTGCCACAGCCATAGGTCAGCCGCAGATATTCGGCCCGCCAAGTTCGGCCCCGCGCCTCCGAGCCGGCCACGTCGTTCCACAGGGTCCAGGAGTCGAGGAGCGCCGTCAGCAGGTCGAACAGGACGGCTTTGGGAAAGGTCGTCGTCATGCCGGGAACGTAGCAAGCGGCAGGCCGTCGGTGCTTAAATAAGGGCAACAGTTCGGTTAAGGAAAACTGAATGATCTCGCTTGCCGACCTGCAATTCATCGAGGCTTTGGCCCGCACGGGATCGCTGAGCGGCGCTGCCCGCTCGCTCAACGTGACGCCACCCGCTCTGTCGCTGCGCCTCAAGAAGCTCGAACAGGCGCTCGGCGTCGGCCTCGTCGTGCGCAGTTCGCGGCGCGTCCGCTTCACCAGCGAGGGCGAGCAGCTCGTGAGCGAGGCGCAGGCGGTGCTCGACAGGATCGGCGCGCTGACCGAACTGCTCGGGCGCGAGGGAGGCGCCCTCTCGGGACCCTTGCGGGTGGTGGCGCCGTTCGGCTTCGGCCGTCTGCATGTCGCGCCGATCGTCGCCCGCTTCGCCGAGCGCCATCGGGCGATCCGCGTCACGCTCGACCTTTCCGAGCGGCCCTGGACCGACAGCGAGGACGCAGACGTCGTCGTGCATATCGGCGCCGTGCGCGACTCGACCTGGGTCGCACATGTGCTGGCGCGCAACGACCGCTGGGTCTGCGCCGCTCCGACCTATCTCGACCGGCGCGGCACGCCGGCCGATCCGCGCGACCTGCTCGAGCACGACTGCCTCTGCGTGCGCGAGAACAACGAGGACGTGACGCTATGGCGCCATCGCCGCGGCACGCGCGCCGGCGCGGTGCGGGTGACGCCGACGCTCACCAGCAACGACGGCGAGGTCGTGCGCAACTGGGCGCTCGCCGGACTGGGCATCGTGCTGCGCTCTCAGTGGGATGCCGCGCCGTTCGTGAAGCGCGGCGACCTCAGGCGCGTGCTGGCGCCCTGGACGTTCGAGGGCGCCGACATCCTGGCACTGGTGCCGGCGCGACGCGGCATCTCGGCCCGCGTCACGTCCTTCGTCGACTTCCTGAAATCCTCGCTCAGGTCGCGGCCACCGGGGCGCTAGCGTCGGCCCTTGCGTAGGCCAGCCCGTCGCCCGAGGAGATCTTGGCGATCGAGGAGGCGCGCAGGATCTTCCGCTCGCCGACCGTCAGGTAGATGTTGGTGAAGAGCAGCGAGCGCGTCTGACGCACCAGCTCGGGGCGACCCTCGACCCAGTCGCCGACGCGCGCCGGCGCCACGAAATCGAACGTCATGCTGACCGTGGGAAGGAACTTGCGCAGGCCCGCGATGTAGCCGCCGCCCATCGTGCCCACGAGGTCGGCCACGGTCATCATCATGCCGCCATGCAGGCCGCCGGCCGGGTTGCACATGTTCTGCTGGACGCGGATGGCCAGCACGAACGCATCGCGCGTGCCGGCCTCGCCGCGCTTCACGTACATGTTGCCGACATGCGTGTTGAAGGTCGGCTCGGGGCGGCCGCGCGCGAAATCGACGCGCGTGAATCCTTCGGGCGGATCGTCGGGTATCTCGTAGGAGGACACGCTAACTCCGGAGCTTGAGCGGGCGTCCGGGCCGCAGCAGGGCGAAATCGCCGAGCCCGGCCAGGACATCGTGGCGCGGACCATAGAGGCGGCCCCTCACCTGTGCCACATGCTCGTCGTGGCCCAGCAGTTCGCCCTCGACCTCCAGCCAGTCGCCGATCCGGGCCGGGGTCAGGTATTCGAGCGTCAGCTTGAGCGTGACGGACCGCCGGTCGATGGCGTGCCAGACGACGCTGCCGAGGGCGGCGTCGATGAAGGCGGCCGTCATGCCGCCATGGACGATGCCGAGTGCGTTGGCATGTTGCGGGCCCGGCCGGAAGCCGCGCCAGACGCGCCGCCCCTCGACCTTCTCGAACCACGGGCCGTTGGCGGCGGAGAAGCCCGTCGCCTCGGTAAGCTCACGAAAACCAGCAGGAATATCCACGCCGCATCCTAAAGCGGTTCGGCATCTCGCGGGAACAGCGAACCGGATCAGCCTCTAGGCGCCGTACGCCAGCAACAGCAGGCCATAGCCGACGTAATACAGGCCCAGCACGGTGATGAGGCGGCCGGCCCAGGTGCGGAACTGCCCGTCGGAAAGCCGCTCCAGCACGAAGCGTCCGAGCGAGGTGCCGATCATCGATGCCATCACCGCCACGCCCATCATCCAGGGCTCGACGCTGCCGGCCTGGTCGATGAGGCCGCCGAAATAGAGCAGCTTGAGACCGTGGCCGAACACCTGGCACGAGGCCTTGGTCGCCACGATCTGGCGCCGGTTCCACGGCGAGCGCAGGAAGAGCTGGTCCATCAGCGGGCCGGTGACGCCGGTGAGCAGCATCAGTCCCATGCAGACGACGCCCCCCATCACCGCCTGCCCCGGCCCGAGCGTCGCCGGCAGCAGCCGCGCCGGGATCGCGCGCAGGACGAAGGGCGAGCATCCCAGCATCAGCAGGGCCATCGCCTTGCCCGGCACGTAGAGGGTCAGCGACCACACCCCGACAGCGGCCGCACAGCCCACGAGGTAGCAGGCCGTCATCCGCCACTGGATGTGGCGCCACCACAGCACGGCGCGCCAGCCGTTGGAGGCCATCTGCGTCACGGCGTGGAGCACCATGGCGGCCGGCAGCGGCAGCAGGAAGAGCAGCACGCCGATCAGCACCATGCCGCCTGCCATGCCGAAGATGCCGGACAGGAGCGCGGTGAACACCATCAGGAGGCCGAGGCCGAGACCCATCGCGAGCGTCATGGACCGACGCTAGGGCCGTGCCCACAAGTGTTCAAATATATGATAAGGACGATATCGATACTCTGGAGATATACAGTGGAGCTGCGCCACCTTCGCTATTTCGTCGCCGTCGCGCGCGAGGGGCATGTGACGCGCGCCGCGAAGAAACTCCATATCCAGCAGCCGCCGCTGTCGCAGCAGGTCCGCGCGCTCGAGCAGGAGATCGGCGCCCCGCTCCTGGTACGCCATCCGCGCGGCGTGAGCCTGACCGATGCCGGCCGCTCCTTCCTGGCCGACGCCGAACAGATCCTCGCTTCCGTCGAGGCGGCGACCGCCCGCGCACGCCGCACCGCGCGCGGGGAAACGGGTCGCATCGCCGTCGGCTTCACCACCTCGGCCCCCTTCCATCCCCTGGTGGCCCGGGCGATCCGCGAGTTCCGCCACGACCGGCCGGACATCTCCTTCGTGCTGGAGGAGAACAGTTCGGGCGATCTCGTGTCCGCGCTGCGCGACGAGCGCCTCGACATCGCCTTCATACGCGCGGGACTTGCCGAGCCGCAGGGGCTGGTCGTCCACGAGCTGCAGCACGAGGAGATGGCCGCGGCGCTGCCGCAACGACACAGGCTCGCAGGCCGCAAGCGCCTTTCCCTGCGCGACCTGGCATCCGAGCCCTTCATCCTCTATCGCCGCTCCGACGGACGCGGCCTCTACGACGTCATCATCGCCGCCTGCGCGGCCGCCGGCTTCAGCCCGCACGTGGCGCAGGAGGCACCGCGCATCGTCTCGACCCTGAACCTCGTCGCGGCCGGGCTCGGAATCACGATCGTGCCGGCATCGTTGAGCCGGCTGCCGCTCGAAGGGGTAGTCTACCGTCCGCTGGGCGGGCGGCCGCCGCTCCGCGTCCCCCTCAACCTGGCCTGCCGTCGCGCCGAGCATTCCGCCGCGACGCTCGCCTTCATCGACCGGGTGCGCCGCCTCGCATGAGTCCAGACAGGACGCTCGTCCGCACCATCGGACATTCGAACCATCCGATCGGCCACTTCATCGCGCTGCTCGAGCGGGCAGGCATCGAGTGCGTCGTCGACGTGCGCTCGGTCCCCTGGTCGCGCCGCTTCCCGCAATTCGGCCGGGACAGGCTGGCGGCGGCGCTGACAGCGGCCGGGATCGCCTACATCCACGAAGGAACGGGTCTCGGCGGCAAGCCGCCGGAAGGCGGCACCTACGACGATGTCGCCCGCCGGCCCGCCTTCGTTGCCGCGCTCGACCGCGTCGTGGTGGGCGCCCGGGAACGGCGGCTCTGTCTCATGTGCGCGGAAAAGGAACCGCTCGACTGCCATCGCACGGTGCTGGTGTCGCGCCGCCTCGCCGAACGCGGCGTCGAGGTCGAGCACCTGCTGGGCAACGGCGAGCGGCGGCCGCACCGGGCGATCGAGGAGACGCTGCTGGCCGCCGGAGGCGGTCCCGACCTGTTCGAGGACCGCGCTGCGCGGCTGGCGCGCGCCTGGACGGACCGCGAGCGTGCGATGAAACGCGGCTAGCGGCGCCGGCTCAGGGCTTGCAGCCCTTGCCCTTCTCCTCGCACAGCTTGTCGAGCATCTTCGAGAGCTCGGGCAACATGCCCTTGGCAAAAGCCGTCGCGGCCTTCGCGTTGGGATGGGGGTCGGGCACGGTCACCCAGAGGCTCGACGGTTCCATGTTCTGGACCGCCGGAAGCAGGTCGACGAACGGCACGCCCAGCTTCTCGACATCGGCCCGCACCTTGTCGGTCACGTCCTGGAACGGATAGGGCTTGAACTCGCGCAGCTCCGGCAGGTTGAACACCACGAGCTGGGCGCCGATGTCCTTCGCGGTCGTCTCGAAGCCAGCCAGCGCCCTGCGTGTCTGGGCCCAGCCCGCCGCATTGTCGTTGTAGAGCTCGCGGTAATATTTCTTCCAGTCCGGCGCCTCGCCGAACTGCCGCGACAGCGCATCCAGCCGGTAGTTCAGGACGACCCAGAAGGCCGAATGCCGGTCGAGCCAGCCGACCGCATTGTAAGCCGGCACCGGCTCGGCATCGTTGATGAAGTAGGACAGCACGACGATGTCGGGCTTGAGCGTGGCGCCGGTCTCGCGGAACAGCGTGAGCTCCTGCAGCGTGTTGTGGTTGCCGACGCCCGTATTGTAGCCGTCGACCTTGCGGCCCGAGGCTCGAAGCGCCTCGAGGATCTGCTCGGAGAAGAGGTCGCGCTCGGCCACGCCCCAGCCCATCGTCGTCGAGTCGCCGACGAAGGCGATGCGCGCGGTACCGTCCGGTGTCCTGTCGGGAATCTCCGCCGACCGGAAACCGCGCGAGTCGGTGCGCACATGCACGCCCATCAGGTGCGAATCCGCATTGGGACGGTGGCGGTGCCCCAGCTCGGGGTTCATGTCGCGCACCTTCACTTCGCGCGCGTATTTCCACATCTCCAGCTCATAGAGCATGCCGTCGTCGAGGATGAGACGGGTCAGGCCTTCGAGGGAGAACAGACAGGCGACGACCAGGCCGAGGACGAGAAGGCTATTCGCGATGAAGGATTTCATTGAACTCTCGGCACGGGACCGCTGTCAGGCTGGAAAAACATCTTCCAGGCCCGGCGACCGCGTCTGGCTGGGGCGCCAGGAATCGAACCTGGGAATGGTGGAATCAAAATCCACTGCCTTACCGCTTGGCTACGCCCCAGCAGGAGCGGTTTCGGGCGGGCGGGAACATAAAGGGTTGGCGTGGCCGCGCAACCCCGAGGGGTGTCGCAGTGGCCGTCAGGCCGCCTGCGCGGCCTTCTTGAGGGCTTCGCCGTGCACGAAGGCACCGTCCGCGTAGAGCAGTGGCGTGGCGGTCTCGTGCAGCGCCACGTCGACAATCTCGCCAATGTAGATCGTGTGCGTGCCGGCTGAAAGCTCGGTCACCAGCTTGCAGTCAAAGGATACCGGACAGCCTGCCAGGACCGGCGATCCGGTCGTCAGCGTCGTCCATTCGCCCATGTCGTGGAAGCGCTCGTCGCCCTCGACCCCGTCCATCCCGGCGAAACGCTCGGCCAGCTTGCGGTGCTCGGGACAAAGGATGTTGACGCAGAACACCCCGGCCTCGCCGATCGGATCGTGGGCGCTGGCGGTCTTGTTGACGCACACCAGCAATTGAGGCGGTTCGGCCGATACCGAACAGACCGCCGTCGCGGTCAGGCCGCCGCGCAGATCGTTGTGGCGGGTCGTGATCAGGGTGACGCTCGCCGCCAAATGACGCATGCCCTTCTTGAAGGCAGCCGCATCGATACTCATGCCACCAGTGTAAGGCAGGCGACGCCAAGGATGCCATACCAAAGCTGTCGGGATGCCATGCGCCAAAGCATTGCCCGACCAGCGAAATTCCTGGCTGGGAGCGGAGATATCAGCGGGAGACCGTCGCGGAACGACACAAAACCTTAACCATAATGTCGTTATTTGAGGTTGCCCCTCGGTTTTCGCCCGCTACGGTCCGGGCATGGCCCCGCCTGCCACCGTACCGACTGCCGAGACAGCGCCCGAGACAGCGCTGCGGGACATCGTGGCCGGCTGCCGTGCCGACCTGATCAAGTACCGCGCCATCGTGCTGACCAGCCGCCGGCCGGTGGGCGTCCACCAGACCCGGGTCGCGCTGAGACGGCTGCGGGCCGCCTTCACGGTGTTCCGGCCGGCTTTAGACAGCCCGGTCACGCGCGCCCTGTCGGCCGAGGCCAAGTGGCTAGCCGCGGAATGCGCCCCAGCGCGCGACCTGCATGTCCTGCTGAACGAGACCCTGGTCGACGTGCCGCCGGTCGTGAAACGGGTCGCTGCCCGCCTGGCGGCGACCCACCTCCAGCGCGCTCGGGCGGCGCTCTCCGGCGCCCGCTTCGCCGCGTTCGAATACGCGCTGGGGGCTTTTGCAGGAGAACGTGGCGGGGCGTCCGGCGGCCGGCTCGACAAGTTCGGCCGCAAGGTGCTGGCCCGGCGCCATGCCAAGGTCCTGCAGCGCGCCCGGGCGCTGGAGCGGCTCGACGCCGAGGGGCGGCACGAGCTGCGCATCGCCATCAAGAAGCTGCGCTACGCCGCGGTCTATCTCGCCCCCGCCTTTGCGTCCGGCAGGGCCAAGCCCTATATCGAGGCCACGGTGCGCCTCCAGGGCGCGCTCGGCACCCTGAACGACCATGCGGTTGCGGGCCCGATGCTGGACGACATCGCCATCGCGGCGCGTCCGACAGAGGACGTGGCCACCGCGATCAAGGCCCTCGCCCGGCAGGCGGAGAGCGGCGACAAGCGCCGGCACCGCAAGCTGGCCAAGGCCTGGAAGGATTTCAGGAAGGTCGAGCGCTTCTGGTGACGGCGACCCCGTCCGAGGAGTGAAGATGAGCGACACGCAGAAAGCCCCCGAAGAGCGCATTCCCGTCACCGTGCTGACGGGCTTCCTCGGCAGCGGCAAGACCACCTTGCTGAACAAGCTGCTGCGCCGTCCCGAGCTGGCCGACACCGCCGTCATCATCAACGAGTTCGGCGAGATCGGCCTCGATCACCTGCTTGTCGAGAAGTCGGACGACGAAGGCATGGTGACGCTGAACAGCGGCTGCCTGTGCTGCACCGTCCGCGGCGATCTCGTGCGCACGATGAGCGAACTCTTCCTCAAGCGTTCGCGCGGCGAGGTCACGCCGTTCAAGCGCATGGTGGTCGAGACGACCGGCCTCGCCGATCCCGCCCCGATCCTGCACACGCTGATGACCGACCCGCTGCTCGCCTCGCGCTACCGCCTCGACGGCGTCGTCACGACGGTCGACGGGGTCAACGGCGAGAGCACGCTCGACAATCACGAGGAGGCAGTGAAGCAGGCCGCCGTCGCCGACCGGCTGCTGCTCACCAAGAGCGACATCGCCGACGCACCGAAGCTCGCCTCGCTGAAGGGCCGGCTGCACGCGCTCAATCCGGGCGCGCCGTTTCATGCCATCTCCGAAGGCGAGATCGATCCCAACCAGATCCTGAACGCCGGTCTCTACAATCCGGACACCAAGTCGGCCGACGTGAAGCGCTGGCTGCACGAGGAGGCCTACGGGCACGAGCATGGCGGCGGGCACCGCCATCACCATGGGCATGGGCACGGCCACGATCATGGGCATGGGGAGCAAGGGCATGGGGAGCACGGGCATGACCATGGCCACGACCATGGCGGCGAGCAGGACCCGCACAATCCCAACCGGCACGACGACCGCATCCGGGCGTTCTGCATGACGTTCGACGAGCCGATGAGCTGGTCGACCGTCGCGGCGGCCTTCGACGCGCTCGTGACCTATCGCGGCCCCGACCTGCTGCGCATGAAAGGCATCCTGAACGTCAAGGACACCGACAAGCCGGTCGTGATCCACGGCGTGCAGCACGTCTTCCATCCGCCGGCCACGCTCGATGCCTGGCCGGAGGGCGACGACCGCAGGAGCCGCGTCGTCTTCATCACCCGCGACATCGGCGAGAGCACGATCCGCAAAGTGTTCGCCTCGTTCTTCGACGCCGAGAAGAAGGGTTGGGGCAAGGAGCCGGCACCGCCGTCCGGCGCCTGAGCCCCGGACGCATCCTCCTGCATCAGCGCGGCGCCGTCGCCTCCCGAGGCGGCGGACCCACGGCATCGGAGGCCGCGGGCGCCGACGTCGCCGGGGACGCCTCGTCGCGGTCGCGCGCGAGCACCCGTCGCACCACCACGAAGAAGACCGGCACCATCAGCAGCGCCAGCACCACGACGGCGATCATGCCGCCCAGCACACCGGTACCCAGCGCCTGCTGGCTTTTGCCGCCCGCGCCGGTCGCGATCGCCATCGGCAGCACGCCGCAGGCGAAGGCGAAGCCGGTCATCAGGATCGGCCGGAAGCGCAGTCGGCATGCTTCGAGCGTCGACTCGACCAGCGGCCGGCCCTGCGCCCGCAGGTCCTTCGCGAACTCGATGATCAGGATCGCATCCTTGGCGGCCAGGCCGATGATGGTGATCAGGCCGACGGTGAAATAGACGTCGTTCGGGAGGTCGCGCATGAAGGCCGCCACGACCGCGCCCGTGATGCCGAGCGGCACCGTGAGCAATACCGCGAGAGGGATCGTCCAGCTCTCGTAAAGCGCCGCGAGGCAGAGGAACACGACCAGCGCCGACAAGGCGAGCAGCAGCGGCGCCTGGGAACCGGCAAGCTTCTCCTGCAGCGACTGCCCGGTCCATTCGAAGCCGAAGCCGCGCGGCAGCTGCCCGGCCAACCGCTCCATCTCGGCGATCGCATCGCCGCTGGTGTAGCCGGGCTTCGCTTCGCCGCTGATGCGGACCGACGGGTAGTAGTTGAAGCCCACGATCTGCGAAGGCCCCTTGGCCCATTCGATGGCGGCGAAGGACGACAGCGGCACGAGATGGCCCTGTGCGTTCTTCACATTGTACGCCAGGATGGAGTCGGCATTCATGCGATTGGCGGCCTCGCTCTGCACGATGACGCGCTGCATGCGTCCGCGGTTCGGGAAGTCGTTGACGTAGGCCGAGCCGAGATTGGTCGAGATCGTCTCGTTGATGTCCTCGAACGTGACGCCGAAGGCACTCGCCTTCGCGCGGTCGATGACGAGGTTGACCTGCGGACCGGGCGGCAGGCCCTCGACATAGACGTTCTGCAGCACCGGGCTCGCGTTCGCCGCCTTGACCAGCATGTCGCTCGCTTCCGCCAGCGCCGCATGTCCCTTCTGTCCGCGATCCTGCAGGCGGAAGCTGAAGCCGCTCGAATTGCCGAGATTGTCGATGGGCGGGGGCTGCAACGCCGAGACCTCGGCATCGCGGAGGGACGACATCGCGCGATTGACGTCGGCGACGATCGCTTCGGCCGAGTCCTCCACTCCGCGCTCCGACCAGTCCTTGAGCGTGATGAAGGCCTGGGCGGTGTTGGCGCCCTGGCCGAGGAAGCTGAACCCCGTGAGGAAGGTGACGTCCTTCACGCCGGGACGCTGGGCGAGATAGCGCTCGACCTGTTCGACGGCGGCCAGGGTGCGGTTGTAGCTGGCATCGGCCGGCGTCTGCACGTCGGTGGTGATGAAGCCCTGGTCGTCGACCGGCAGAAAACCGCCGGGCAGCCGCACGAAAGCCCAGCCAAGACAGATCAGCAGCGCACCATAGATCGCCATCAAACGGCCGGTGCGCTTGAGCGACCAGCCTACGACGCCGACATAGCGGTCTCGGACGCCGTCCAGCCTGCGGTTGAACCAGCCGAAGAAGCCGCGCGAGGCGTGGACGTGGCCGGGCGCCACCGGCTTCAGCAGGGTCGCGCAGAGGGCCGGCGTGAGCGACAGCGCGAGCAGCGCAGAGAAGCCGATGGCGGCCACCATCGTCACCGAGAACTGGCGGTAGATGATGCCGACCGACCCCGGGAAGAAGGCCATCGGCAGGAAGACCGCCACCAGCACGAGCGTGATGCCGATGATGGCGCTGGTGATCTGCGACATTGCCTTCCGTGTCGCCTCCTTCGGCGACAGGCCCTCGTCGGACATGATGCGCTCGACGTTCTCGACCACGACGATCGCGTCGTCGACCAGGATGCCGATGGCGAGCACCATGCCGAACAGTGTCAGCATGTTGATCGAATAACCGAACGCCAGGAGCGTGGCGCAGGTGCCGAGCAGCGCGACCGGCACGACGATCGTGGGGATGATCGTGTAGCGGATGTTCTGCAGGAACAGGAACATCACGACGAACACCAGCACCACCGCCTCGATCAGGGTCATGACGACCTTCCGGATCGATGCCTCGACCACCGGCGTGATGTTGTAGGGGATCTGGTACTGGATGTTGGCCGGGAAGAAGCGCGACAGCTCCTCCATCTTGGCCTGCACCGCCCCCGCCGTGGCGAGCGCGTTGCCCGATGGTGCCAGCATGACGGAGAGGCCGGCGGTGGGCTTGCCGTTCAGCCGCGTCGTGAACTGGTAGCCCATCCCGCCGACCTCGATCCGCGCGACGTCGCGCAGGCGCACGGTCGAGCCGTCGGGATTGGCGCGCAGCACGATGGCGCCGAACTCCTCCGGCGTGCCGAGCTGGCCCTTGACCAGCACGAGCGCGGACACCTTCTGGTCGCCGGTGCTGGGCTCGGCGCCGATCGCGCCGGAGGCGACCTGCGCGTTCTGGGCCGTGATGGCGGCGGTGACGTCGTCGGCCGTCAGGTTGAACCCGACCAGCCGCGCCGGATCGATCCAGATGCGCAGCGCACGCTCCGTCGAGTAGAGCGTGGCGCGGCCGACGCCCGGAATGCGGCGGATCTCGCCCAGCACGTTGCGCACCATGAAGTCGCCCAGTCCGACCTCGTCGAGGCTGCCGTCGGTCGAGGTGAGCGTGATGATCTGCAGCACCGCGCTGGAGGCTTCCTCGATCAGGATGCCCTGCTGGATGACGGCGCGCGGCAGGCGTGCCTCGACGCGCTTGATGCGGTTCTGCACCTCCACCGAGGCCATGCCGGGGTCGGTGCCCGGCTCGAAGTTCGCGATGATCTCGACCTGGCCCAGCGAATCGCTGGCGGATTCGAAATTAAGGATGCCCGAGGCGCCGTTCAGCTCCTCCTCGATGAGGCGCGTCACGCTGTTATAGAGATTCTCCGGCGACGCGCCCGGATAGCTCGTGCTGATCGAGATCGAGGGCGGGGCGATCACGGGGTACTGGGCGATCGCGAGAAGCGGGACGGAGATGGCGCCGATCAGGCAAATGAAGAGCGCCACCACCCATGCGAAGATGGGCCGGTCGATGAAGAAGCTGGGCATGGCGGATCAGCGGCTCGAGGTGGCTTTTGCCACTGCCGCCCCGGTCGGGCCGGCATCTGCGGCCTGCACCGTCGATCGCGGCGTCACGGTGTCGCCGGCGGCGAATTTCTGGAACCCCTCGACGACCACGCGCTCGCCGGGCTTGAGCCCCTCGGCGACGAGCCACTTGCCGCCCTGCAGCGCGCCCAGCCGGACCGACTGGACGGCGACGCGATTGTCGTCCTTGACCACGAACACCTCGGCGCCGCCACCGCCGTTGCGATGCACAGCCTGCTCGGGGATGCGGATCGCGTCCGGATCGAGTCCCTGCTCGATCAGGACGCGGACATACATGCCCGGCAGGAGTTCGCGGTCGGGGTTAAGGAACTCGCCGCGCAGGGTCACCTGGCCGGTGGAGGCGTCGACCCGCGCTTCCGAGAAGAGCAGCTTGCCGTCGAGCGGATAGGGGCTGCCGTCGTCGAGCAGCAGCCTGACCTTCACCACGTCGGCCGCGATCCGGTCGAGTTCGCCCGATTCGAAGGCGCGCCGCAGCTTGGTCAGCTCGGCCACCGACTGCGTGAAATCGGCGTAGATGGGATCGAGCTGTTGGATGACCGCCAGGATGTTGGCGTCGTTCTGGACCACGAGCGCCCCTTCGCTCGCCCGCGCCGCCCCGATGCGCCCGCTGATGGGCGCCCTGATGGTCGCATAGTCGAGATTGAGTTTAGCGCGCGCCACGTCGGCTTCGCGCGCCGCCACCTCGGCCTTCGCCTGGTTCACGGTGGCGACAGCGATCTCGTGCTGGGCGGTCGACACGGCCTGTGTCCTGGCCAGCGCCGCCGATCGGTCGGCCTGCGGGATCGCGAGATCCAGCGCCGCCTTAGCCTTGGCAAGAGCGGCCTCCGCTCCCTGCAGCTCGACCTCGAACGGCTTGGGATCCACTTGGTAGAGCGGATCGCCCTCCTTCACGTCGCTGCCCTGGTTGAACAGGCGGCCGACGATGATGCCGGACACCCGCGGGCGCACCTCGGCGACGCGCATCGGGGCGATGCGGCCCGGCAGTTCTCGGACCAGGGCGTACGGCTCGGCGCGTACGGTGACGATACCGACCTCCGGAGCGGAGGGCTTCGGAGCGTTGGCCGCCGCGTCTTCCTTGCAGGCTGCCAGGACCGGCAGGAGGCCCGTGACCATGAACACCGTCGCCATCAACGACCGACCGAAATGCATCCCTCACCCCGTTAAACGCACAAACAACCCACCGTCCGCATGCCCTGCGCGGCGCGACCGATCTCTGCTCTGGCGTTTCCGATCCCCGTCCCGTCTGCCGGCGGCGCGGACGTTACCCCGCGTCGTATTGTGTCGAGCGCGCTGCAGACGTGTTGAAACTGGACATCGAGTGTGGCGAGAAATGGACAGGAGCATCCCAAGCGACGCGACGGCGTGGACACATCTTCGTTATGTGGCCACGCCGCGCATCCGGCTTTCGACCAAGGTCTAACCGAACAGGCCTCCGTCGAATTTCATCAGCACGATGATGCCTAGCAGGAGGAAGGCGGCGGCCGCCGACGCGCGCACCAGTTTCAGCGGCACCTTGCGCACGATCACGTCGCCCAGCAGCACGGCCGGGACATTCGCGATCATCATGCCGAGCGTGGTGCCGGCGGTGACGGCCAGCAGATTGTCGAACCGCGCCGACAGGCCGACGGTCGCGATCTGGGTCTTGTCGCCGATCTCGACGAGGAAGAAGGCGATCGCCGTCGCGATGAAGGCGCCGGCGCCGCTCGCCGTCGATGGCGCATCGTCCTGCTTGTCCGGAACCAGGCACCACGCCGCCATGGCGACGAACATGATTCCGAGGATCCAGCGCATCGCGTCGGGCCCCAGCCAGGCCGCCACGGCAGCCCCGGCCCAGGCGGCCAGGGCATGGTTGGCCAGCGTCGCGACAAAGATGCCGAGGATGATGGGGACCGGCCGCCGGTAGCGGGTGGCGAGGATCATCGCCAGGAGTTGGGTCTTGTCGCCGATCTCGGCGATGGCCACGAGGCCGGCGGAGACGAGGAAGGCTTCCACGGAGGGCTTCTTCAGCGGGATCGAGCGCACGAGCTTCAGCTTCCAGACGCCGCCCGATCCCGCGGGTTTAGCGCCAGAAAGCCAAAGGTCTCGCCAAGCTCGTTGCCGGAAGCGCCATAGCCCGCAAGGGCCAAGTCTGTTGACGCATCCGCCTCTTTGGTGAGGCCGGCTACTCCCCGATGACGGCGGCTACTTAGCGGCACGGCCTGCATGTTGCAAGCCCGAACGAACGCGCGGACTGTTGCGGAGGCGGCGCGGACGCTGTTCGATGGCAGGGGAGGTTTTCATGGGTTTGCTGTCGCGACGCCGGCTGGTGGCGCTTTCTGCCGTGACGCCCGTCGCCGTCGGCGCCGCCGCGCAGACCTGGCCCGAGCGGCCGGTCCGCATCGTCGTGCCGTTCCCGGCCGGCGCGGGCGTGCTCGATATCATGGCCCGTCTGCTGGCGCGGCATCTCACGCCGGCCCTCGGCCAGCAGGTGATCATCGACAACCGGCCGGGCGCGGGCGGCACCGTCGGCGCCGACGTCGTCGCGAAGGCACCGGCCGACGGCTACACGCTCCTGATGGGCAATCCCTCGCTGGTCGTGAACCCGTTCCTGATCGCGCGGCTCCCGTACGATCCGATGACCGACTTCCTGCCCCTGACGCTGGTCAACACGGCGCCGCTGCTGCTTGCCGTGAACCCGTCCCTGCCGGCCAGGACCGTCCCGGAGCTGATCGCTCTCGCCCGGGCCCGGCCGGCCGAGCTGAACTATGGGTCGGGTGGCATCGGCAGCACGCCCTTCCTCGCCACCGAACTCTTCCGGTCGATGGCCAATATCGACGTGACGCACGTGCCCTATCGCGGCGGCGCGCCGGCGCTTGCCGACCTGGCCGCCGGCCAGCTCTCCTTCATGATCGAAAACATGCCGGGCACGCTGCCGCTCGTGAAATCGGGCAAGCTGCGCGCCCTCGCCGTCACCGGCAGTCATCGCGCCGCCCTCGCTCCCGACATCCCGACCATCGCCGAGTCCGGCGTGCCGGGATACGAGGTGGTCGGCTGGAACGGCCTGTTCCTGGCCAACGGCACGCCGCCCGGCCCCGCCGGCCGGCTTTACGACGAGCTCTCCAAGATCCTGCGCAGCGACGAGGTGAAGGAGCAGATGGCGGCGCTGGGCGCCGAGCCGGGCGGCAACAGCCCGCGCGACTTCACCGCTTTCGTCCGCGCCGAATCCGACCGCTGGGGCCGGATCATCCAGGACAAGGGCATCAAGCCCGAATAGCCGACTCCGCCAGCGCCGTGTCCACGACATCCTCGAACGGGATGTCGCGCGAGAGGATGCCGTCGGACCGCATCGCGCGGTGCAACCGATCGAATCCTTCGCGGCGGATGACAGGGTCCCGCCCCCACAGACCGAGGGAGCGGTAGCGCTCGATGCAGGCCGCGAAAAGGTCGGCCGGCACGTCGGGGAAGAAGCCGCCGACCACCGCGACGATGTCGCGTGCGGGCGCGGCGGCGAACCATTTCAGCGTCTCGTCGACACCGCGGATCATCTTCGCCAGGTCGCCGGCGCGGCGTTCGAGCGTGCTGCGCCGCGTGACGAGGGTCGTGTAGGCCGTCAGGCCGCGATCGGCCGCCGCATGCCAGAGATGGCCTGCGCCGCTGGCAAGCAGGCGTTCGGCATAGGGTTGGAAGAGCTGAACGACGTCGAGCCTGCCCTCCCGCAGGGCCGTCTCGTTCTCGCCCATCGTCCGGTCCGTCACCCGCTCGACCCGGGCCGGGTCCACGCCGGCGCGCCGCAGGTCGTCCTGCAGGCAGACCCATGGCGTCGGCACCTCCGACACCGTCCCCAAAGTCACGCCCAGCAGGTCCGCCATCCGGAAGCCCGGCCGCGGCCGGGCGCCGATCAGGAAGAACGGGTCGCGCGCGACGACGTCGCAGAAGCAGACGAAATCGTAGGCCGGGTCCTTGTCGCGGGCGATCAGCACCCGCAGCGGGCCGCCCCACATGACGTCGACCTCGCCGGCCCGCAGGGCGGCGGCGGCGGCCAGCGGATCGGCCGAGGGCACCAGCTCGACCGTCACGCCGGCGCGGGCGAAAGCCCCCGACGCATGTGCGGCATAGAACGGGGCGTAAAACAGCGCCCGGAAATTCTCCGACAACCTGAGACTCATCAGCTTTCCCTCCCGTCGGGACGCTCCGGCAACACGGCCACATACCGCACCGCCCGCCTGCAGTGCAGGCACCCTGCCACGATGCCGCCGCGTACATGCCCTGTGTGCAACGCCGCCCTGCGCCGCTCCCGTTGCCGCGGCGTGCATGGTAGGGCTTGGGGCATGGCAAAGACCAAGACTCCCGCCGCGGCGGCAGATTCCGCCGAGAACATGCCGATCCGGCATCTCTACCTGATCGACGGCTCGGGCTACATCTTCCGTGCCTATCACGCGCTACCGCCGCTGACGCGGCCCGACGGTACGCCGGTCAACGCGGTGTACGGCTTCTCCAAGATGCTGAGCCAGCTTCTCGACGATCCCCAGGTCGACCATGTCGCCGTGATCCTCGATGCCGGCCGCACGACGTTCCGCAACCAGATCTACGACAAGTACAAGGCGAACCGGCCCGAGCCGCCCGAGGATCTGGTCCCGCAGTTCCCGCTGATCCGCGAAGCGGCGAAGGCGTTCGGCCTGCCCTGCTGCGAACTCGAAGGCTACGAGGCGGACGACCTGATCGCGACCTATGCGCGGATGGCCATCGAAGCCGGCGGCACCTGCACCATCGTCTCTTCCGACAAGGACCTGATGCAGCTCATCCGGCCCGGCGTCGAGATGATGGACCCGATCAAGCAGCGCAAGATGGGCCCCGAGGCCGTCCTCGAGAAGTTCGGCGTCACGCCCGACAAGGTCGTCGACGTGCAGGCGCTGGCGGGCGACTCGACGGACAACGTGCCGGGCGTGCCGGGCATCGGCGTGAAGACCGCCGCCCAGCTCCTCAACGAATACGGCGACCTGGAGACGCTGCTGAAGCGAGCCGGCGAGATCAAGCAGCCGAAACGGCGCGAGGCGCTGATCGGCAATGCCGAGATGGCGCGCATCTCGCGCAGGCTCGTCGAGCTCAGGGCCGACGTGCCGCCGCCCGCCGATCCCGACTCCTTCGACAAGCGCCGCCCCGATCCGAACGTGCTGCTGCCGTGGCTGGAACAGCAGGGCTTCAAGACGCTGCTGCAGAAGTACCGCGCCGAGCTGGGCGACGCGTCGGCGCCGATCGTGCCGGCGGCGACGCCGGCCCCGGCGAATAAGGACGAGGCCTCGGCTGCCAAGAAGATTCCCGCGCGGTCGAAGTCGAATGCGCCCTTCACGGCGGCCGACTACGAGACGGTACAGGACGAGAAGCTGCTCGACGAATGGGTGGCCGAGGCGACCCGCGCCGGCGTGGTGGCCTTCGATTGCGAGACCGACGGGCTCGATTCCAACAATGCCGGCCTGGTCGGCGTGTCGATGGCGCTGCTGGACGGTCCGTGGGGCGACGTGAACTCGACGCGGCGCCGCGCCTGCTACGTTCCCCTGCGCCACCGCGCCACCGGCGGCGAGGCGCAGGGCGCACTGGATCTCGGCGGGCCGGCTCCCGCCGGCGGCGAAGGCGGGCTGCTGCCGGGCCAGATCCCGTTCGAGACCGCGCTCGCCAAGCTCAAGCCCCTGCTCGAGGACCCGGGTGTCCTGAAGGTCGGCCAGAACATCAAGTACGATATCTGCGTCTTCCGGCGGCACGGGATCGAGATCGGCCCCGTGGACGACACGATGCTGATCTCCTTCGTGCTCGATGCCGGCCGCAACAATCACGGCATGGACGAGCTGTCCGAGCTGCACCTCGGCCACAAGACCATCAAGTTCTCCGACGTGGCCGGCACGGGCGCAAAGCAGCTCACCTTCGACAAGGTGCCGCTCGACAAGGCGCGGGACTATGCGGCGGAGGATGCCGACGTCACGATGCAGCTGTGGGCGAAGCTGAAGCCGCGCCTGGTGCCGGAACGCGTCACCACCATGTACGAAACCATCGAGCGACCGCTGATCCCGGTGCTGCTCGGCATGGAGACGGCGGGCATCAAGGTCGATGCGCTGAAGCTCAAGGGCCTGAGCGCGGACTTCGAGAAGCGGCTGGCCGAGCTGGAGATCGAGATCCACAGGATCGCCGGCCGGGCCTTCAACGTCGGCTCGCCCAAGCAGCTTGGCGAGATCCTGTTCGACGAGCAGAAACTGCCCGGCGGCAAGCGCAACAAGAGCGGTGCCTGGTCGACCGACGCGTCGGTATTGGAAGAACTCGCCACCCAGGGTCATCCGCTCCCGGTCAAGATCCTGGAGCACCGGCAGCTCGCCAAGCTCAAGAGCACCTACACGGATGCGCTGGTGCGCCAGGTCGATGCCAAGACCGGCCGCGTGCACACCTCCTACCACATGACCGGCGCGGCCACCGGGCGCCTCGCCTCGACCGACCCGAACCTGCAGAACATCCCCGTGCGGACCGAGGAAGGCCGCAAGATCCGACAGGCCTTCATCGCCGAGACCGGCCACAAGCTGTTGTCGGCCGACTATTCGCAGATCGAGTTGCGGCTGCTGGCGCATGTCGCCGACATCGCCTCGCTCAAGGAAGCGTTCGCACGCGGCGACGACATCCATGCCGCGACGGCCTCGGAGATGTTCGGCGTGCCGGTGAAGGGCATGGACCCGCTGATCCGCCGCCGCGCCAAGGCGATCAATTTCGGCATCATCTACGGCATCTCGGCCTTCGGCCTCGCCAACCAGCTCGGCATCGGCCAGCCGGAAGCGCGCGACTACATCGCCAAGTACTTCCAGCGCTATCCCGGCATCCGCGACTATATGGAGAGGACCAAGGAGTATGCGCGCCGGCACGGCTACGTGCTCACGCCCTTCGGCCGCAAGGTCCATCTCAAATACATCAACGAGAAGAGCCAGGGGTTGCGCGCCTTCTCCGAGCGCGCCGCCATCAACGCCCCGCTGCAGGGCGGCGCCGCCGACATCATCAAGCGCGCCATGCTCCGCCTGCCGGCCGCCCTGCAGGCGGCCGGTCTCAGGACGCGCATGCTGCTGCAGGTCCACGACGAACTTCTGTTCGAAGTGCCGGAGAACGAGTTGTCCAAGACCGGAGACATCGTCCGCGCGATTATGGAGGGGGCGGCATCGCTTACCGTGCCGCTGGTCGTCGAGACCGGCATCGGCGACAACTGGGCCGCCGCGCACTGACCGATTCAGGCGCGGCAACGCGGCTGCGGAGCGCCGCGCCAGACGGATATCGAAAGCGGGTCGCAGCGGCCTGCCGATTGAAAGGAAAAGAAATGAAGATCTGGGGACGCGCCAACTCGATCAACGTGCAGAAGGTCCTGTGGGCCGCCGACGAATGCGGCGTCGCCTTCGACCGCACCGATGTCGGGGGCGCATTCGGCGGCAACGACCAGAAATGGTATCTCGACATGAATCCCAACGGCGTCGTGCCGACGATCGAGGATGGCGGCAACGTGATCTGGGAGAGCAATGCCGCTGTGCGCTATCTCGCCGCGAAATACGCCGCCGGCACGCTCTGGCCGACCGAGCCCGGTCCTCGCAGCGATGCTGACCGCTGGATGGACTGGCAGCTCACCTCCATCGCCGAGCCGATGCGCCTTGCGTTCTGGGGACTGGTCCGCACGGCGCCCGAGAAGCGCGACATGGCGGCGATCGCGAAAGCCGCCCAGGAGGCCGGCAGGCTTTTCGCACGTCTCGACGGCTGGCTGGACGGCCGCGCCTATGTCGGCGGCAGCCATTTCACGATGGGCGATATCCCGGTCGGCTGCTTCGTCTATCGCTGGTACGCCCTCGACATCGAACGCCCGGAACTGAAGAACGTCCGGGCGTGGTACGAGCGGCTCACGACACGCCCGGCCTATGCCAGGCATGTCATGATCGAGCTGACCTGAGGGGAAGCGCCTACTGGCGCTTCGGCAGCTTCGTGATCTCGGCCTGGATGGCGCGATCGATCACCGTGAAGAGATAGGCGTCGGGCGACAGCGTGCAGCCGCCCCGCACGAGAAGGGCGATCTGGGCACCGAGCTCGTTGTCGGGGATCACCACGCCCCGATGGCGGGCGGCATGGTCGGCCAGGAACACGGCCAGCATCTTGCGCGGCTCCGGTCCCATGTCGTGGGCCTGGCGACACGTGATGTAGGCGGCCTGGTCGAAGTTGAGCGGCGGCGTCTGCGCCCCGGCGACCGAAGCCGAACAGGCAACGAACGCGAGCGCGGCGAGAGTCTTGCGGACCATGATCGTCCTCCTGCCTACTTGTTGCCCAGCATGCTGCCGCCGATATAGCCGGCCGCGCCGCCGATCAGGCCGGCACCGACGACCGCGCCGAAGCTGCCGCCGGTCGCAAGGCCAATGCCCGTGCCCAGGGCGGCGCCCGCGACGGCGCCCTTTTGGCCCGTCGACATGTTCTCGCATCCGCTCGCGAGACCCGCCACCGCGAGCAACACCAGCACCTTCGTCTTCATCATCTCTTTCTCCTGTGCCACACCGACGCCCCTCAGGGAGGCGTCAAATCGGCCTTCTTCCAGCCCTTGTCCGGGTTGAAGGTCGAAATCGCTCCGGCGCGCTGCGCCGTCTCCGGGCCGAAATCCTGCTGATAGACATCGCCCTTCCAGTCGACAATGAACGTCATGATGCCGGTCTCGCCATAGCGCACCGGCCAGGCGACGGCGGCGAACCCGCCGATCATGCGGTTGTTCACGAGATAGTCGCGCGCGCCGCCGGGCGCGTCCGGGCCCTGCGCGTAGAGCAGGCGGAAATAGTAGCCGTAGTGGCCGTCGGGCGCGTTGCCGTCGACCTGCGCGCGTGCCACGGCCGGGCCGAGCGGACTTTGAGGCTCGCCGGGCTTCGTCTCCCAGTAGAGACCGTCCTTGCGGCCGGGCGAACTGAGCAGACGGCGGGCATAGACCGGCGTGCCGGTCTTCATCGGGTCCATCTCGGCGTAGTCGCGTTGCGCGTCGACGATGGCGAGCAGCGTCTGTACGACGGCGGCCTCGTCGTGTCCGATCTGGCGGAGGCGCATCTCGCGCCAGCCCGCCACCGGATCGAAGCGCCACTCCGCACCGTCCTTCACGAGCGGGATCGGCAGGGTCCAGCCGGCCTTGCCGACGACGACGTTCGCCTTGTCGCCCGCCACCTTGACCTCGTGCCCGGCATCCCAGGCGGAAAGGAACGCTTCGCGGCGGCGCTGGGCCTGCTCGCTTGCCGCCGGCACGAATTCCTTCCAGTTCGGCCCAAGGACCGAGGCGAGCGCTGCCGGATCCTTCCGCCGGACCGCATCGGTGAACGCGTCGGCCGCCGCATCGGGCGTCGCGAAGCCCCTGGCCTTCGCTGCGGGCGCGGTCTGCGCCACCGCCGCACCGGCAAGCCCGACGAACATGGCGAGGGCCAGCAGGCCGCGCCGGAACATGGTGCCGCTCATCGCCGGAACCCTCCGCCACCGTGATATCCGCCGCCGCCCCGTTCGCCGCCGCCCCAGCTGCGGTTGCCCCAGGAGGAGGCACCGCGGTCGAAGTCGCGGTTGGCGTCGCCGCCACGATTGATGCCGTCGAAGGCGCTGCGCTCGCCGCCGCGATTCTCGTAGCTGCGGTTCTCCAGGTTGCGGTTCTCCGCGCCCCTGTTCTCCACGTTCCGGTTCTCCGCCGGACGCTGGGTGTAATTGCCCCGGCCGTCGAGCTGGCCGCGGAACTGCTGGCGCTGCGCCGGATCGAGGCCGCGCTGTCCGTAACGGTCGCGCTCCGCCGGTGTACGGTAGGGCACGCCGCCGCGATGCGCCGCGTCGAAGTTCCAGCGACCGTCGGCGTAATGGCTGGCGTTGAAATTGTTGGTGATGCTGGTCGCCCGGTTAACGTTCACCGTGGTGTAGCTGTTGGACCAGGCTGATCCGTTCCAACCCCAGTGCCAGCCGCCGAACATCGCGGATCCGGCCGCGACGCCCAGGCCGAACATCATGCCGCTCATCAGGGCGGCGCCGTAGTTCGGCGGCGGCGGATAATAAGGCGGCGGATAGGCCGGATAGGGCCAGGCGCCATAGGCCCAGGCCGGGTTGTAATAGGGGACGTAGACGATTTCGGGGTTGGCCGGCTCGATGACGATGGCATTGGCCCCGCCACTGCTCTGCGTCGTCACCTTCTGCTGCGGCGTCGACTTCAGATTGCCCGCGGCCTCGGCGCGGGCGCGCAGCCGCTGGATCGACGCAGCCACGTCTTTCTGCTGGCCGATCATCGCGTCGCCGACCTTCTGGGTCCAATCGAGCTGGGTGTTCATCATCTGCAGCGTCTGCGGGAAGGCGACCAGCGACTTCACGCTGACATCCCAGCTCTTGTCCTTCACCGCTGCCACGGCCGCATCGCCCTTGAGGTTCGGATTGGCCTGCGACCAGCGCGCCGCCTCGACGATCTCGAGCGGATAGGTCGACGCCATCAGCACCTGGGACAGGAGCGAGTCGGGATAGAGCGCGATCGGCGCCAGGAGCTGGTCGAGCTGTTCCTGCGTGAACGGCTGGTTGGAGGCGGTGGATTGCGCCTGCAACGCCCGCAGGGGCGCAAGGGCCATGATGGCCGCGGACAGTGCGATCAGGTTGCGTCGCTTCATTGCGTCCCGTTTCCTCGTTCCATCAGCGCATCCGAGGGCACAGTACCGGCGAAGCCGGCATCGCGTCCAGCCACGCACCGCGTCACACCAACCGATATACGTGCTCGGGTTCGTCCCGGCCCTTGATATGCCTCAACTCCGGCGTCGGCAGCTCTCCCAGTGTCTCCGGATGCTTCATCGCGGCGATCGTGTCGCCGCTCGCGAGCACGATGACCTGGTCTTCCTCGCGCATGAACTCCTTGCCGAGCTGCTCGAGGCGTTGCGCGACGTTCACCGTATCGCCGACGACCGTGTAGTTGACCCTGCCCGGCGCGCCGATATTGCCGACCACGACATGGCCGGAATGCAGGCCGATGCGGACCCGGATCGGCTCATGTCCCGCGGCGACACGCTGGATATTGTCCTCGCGCACCACGCGCGCGATCTCGATCGCCGCATGGATGGCATGGTCGGCATGGTCCTCCATCTTCGACAGCCCGCCCCAGACGGCCATGACGCAATCGCCGATATATTTGTCGATGACCCCGTGGTCGTGATCGATGCACGCACCGAGCAGGGCGAAATGATGATTGAGCAGGTCGGCGGTCTCCGACTCGGGCAGATCCTCGGCCTGCGGCGTGAAGCCCACGATGTCGGTGAACATGACGGTCACGTTGCGCCGGCGCGACGCCACCGCGCTCTCGCCCAGCTCCATCAGCCGGAAGACCAGCCGGTGGGGCACGTAGGCGCCGAACCATTTGAGCGCCCCGCGCGCCTTGTCGAGGCTGAGCCCCGCTTCGTCGATCTCGCGCAGGCGCGAGGGCTTGTGGAAGGGCTCGTCGAACTTCAACCGCTCGATCGACTCGGCGGCCGAGGTGATGGTGCGGATCGAGCGGGCCATGCTGAGCCCCATGAAGACCGCAAGCAGCATCGCGACGGCAAGGGTGATCGCGCCGACGATCGCCCCGTTGGTGAGGCGGTCGAGGTCGCCGGTCGCCTCCTCGATCGGGAAATACTGGCCGACCAGCCATGGTTCGGGACCGAAGCGCCTCATCTCGCGATAAACGAAGACCCAGCGATGCCCGTTCACCTCGACCACGTGACCGAGTTTGCCCAGCGCCCGGTCGATTTGTGGCGAGCGCACCGGCTCGTTCCAGATCGCCGCCAGCACGGGATCGCCAACCTGCGCGATCGTGGGCAGCGGGTGCTGCTCCGAGAGGTCGAGGCCGCGCGGATTGACGAGGCGGCGATGGGCCAGGACCTGATCGTGCCCGACCAGGATGAAGTAACGACCGTCGCCGCCATTGGTCGGATCGCCGATGAGATAGGAGAGGTCGCCGACCGCCACCGTCGCGATCAGGCCGCCGATGAAGGCATTGTCGATGCGGCGGACCGGGGTGCGCACGTTGATCACCGGCTGCCGCACGGTGGGGCTCCAGAACAGCGCCCCCCAGAAGGTCTTCTGCGAGGTCTGAAGCTGGCGGAACCGCTCCATGCCCTGGGGCGAATCGATCAGCGAAGTGGTGTCGCGCACGATCTGGCCGTCGGGCTCGCGGACCGCCCGGTGCAGCTTCAGGTCGAGGGTGGCGAAGCCGACCGCCGAGACGGCAGGCACCTGGGCCAGCATGACGGCCAGCGCCTCGCGCACCGCGACCGGCGAGTCGATGTCGATACGCCCGGCTGCGGCCAGCGAGGCGATCAGCTCGAGCTGTTCGCTGACGGGATCGAGGCGGCTGCGGACGAGGTCGACCTGGGCATCGACCACGCGCGCGGCCCGGTCTACGAGGAGCCGCTCCGCGGTCCCGGCCGCGCCGGCGAGCACGACGATGTAGGCAATGCCGGAGATCAGGGCGAGCGAGACGAACGCCAGCGCCAGGGCGGCCACCAGCGGCAGCCGCCATGGCTTCTTCTTGATAAGATCGGCAGAGAGGTCGGACAGCGGGCTCAAGCGGGGACATCATAGGATGTCCGCCGCCCGGAAGCGACGCCGCCGGTGTCAGGCCGCGGCCCGGATGGCCGCCTGCTTCACCTTGCCGTCGACATGGCCTTCGAACTGCTGGAAGTTGGCTTCGAAGCGCTGCGCGACGTCGCGCGCGGCGCTGTCGTAGGCCTTCTTGTCCTTCCAGGTGTTCTTGGGGTTGAGTACGTCGCCGGGCACGTCCGGGCAGGCCGTCGGGACCTGCATGCCGAAGTGCGGATCGGTCGAGGAGGCGACCGAGGCCAGCGTGCCGTCGAGGGCGGCTCGCACCATGGCGCGGGTATGCCGGATCGATATGCGCTCGCCGACGCCGAAGCCGCCGCCCGACCAGCCGGTGTTGACCAGCCAGCACTTCACGTTCTGGCGGGCCATCTTCTCGCCCAGCATCTTGGCATAGACGGTCGGATGACGCGGCATGAACGGCGCGCCGAAGCAGGTCGAGAACGTCGCCTGCGGCTCGGTGACGCCCTTCTCCGTTCCGGCCACGCGCGCGGTGTAGCCCGACAGGAAATGGTACATCGCCTGCTCCGGCGAGAGGCGCGAGATCGGCGGCAGCACGCCGAACGCGTCGGCGGTCAGCATGACGATGTTCTCGGGCGTGCCGGCGATCCCCGTCGACGACGCGTTGGGGATGAAGTCGAGCGGATAGCAGGCGCGGGTGTTCTCGGTGAAACTGCCGTCGTCGAGGTCGAGCCGGCCGGTCGCGGGATCGATCACGACATTCTCGAGCACCGTGCCGAAGCGGCCGGTGGTCGCATGGATCTCCGGCTCTGCCTCGCGGCTCAGCTTGATGACCTTGGCATAGCAGCCGCCCTCGAAGTTGAAGAGGCTGTTCTCGGCCCAGCCATGCTCGTCGTCGCCGATCAGCGTGCGCGTCGGGTCGGCCGACAACGTGGTCTTGCCGGTGCCCGAGAGGCCGAAGAAGACCGCCACGTCGTTCTTGGGGCCGATATTCGCCGACGCGTGCATCGGCAACACGTTCTTGTCCGGCAGGAGGTAGTTCAGGATCGTGAACACCGACTTCTTGATCTCGCCGGCATACCAGGTGCCGCAGATCGCGACGACGCGATCCGTGAAGTTCACGAGAATGGCGCAGTCCGACGCCGTCCCATCGAGCTTCGGCTCCGCCTGGAAGCCCGGCAGGTTGAGGATCGTGAAGTCAGGGCGGAACCCCGCCAGCTCCTCCTTCTTCGGCCGCAGGAACATGTTGCGGGCGAACAAATTGTGCCACGCCGTCTCGTTGACGACACGCACCCCGATGCGGTGGGCGGGATCGGCGCCGGCCCAGCAGTCGCGCACGAACAGGTCGCGTCGCTGGGCGTAGGAGAGCATGCGGCTGTAGAGCGCGCGATACCGGTCGGGCGAGATCGGCTTGTTGGTCTTGCCCCAGTCGATGCGACCCTTGCTCTCGTCGTCCTCGACGATGAACTTGTCGTTGGGCGAGCGGCCGGTGTGGATGCCGGTGCGCACCACCAGCGCGCCGCCATCGGCCACGGTGCCTTCACGGCGCCGGACGGCCTCCTCGTAGAGAGCCGGAACCTGGAGATTCCAGTAGACGTTGCTCAGGTTCTTCAGACCAAGCGTCTCAAGTCCTGATTTGGGTACGACGAAGCCCGCCTGATGCACGCGTTTCTCTCCTGATGTGGGCTGATCCGATGGATGAAGTCCGGCGGATAAAAAGCCGCCGGAAAACGTCGCGGTGACCTTTTCGTTGCCTGTCTATGCGCTAGCGGCGCGGCGGGAGCGTGGCAAGAGGATGCGACAGTTCGCGAAGAGGATCATGTGGATCGGGTTTCGCAAGCGCGAACGGCGTGCCGCGGCGCGGAATCACACGGCCGCCGTTCTTCACAGCGGGCTTTCAGATCGAGCGGGCGCGGGCGACCAGTCCCACAAGCGCCTTGCGGGCTTCGCCGGCCGCCGTCAGCGCCGGATCGAACGCGAGCCGCGCCGTGCGGCCGCCCAGCCGGAGATCGATCCCCTCCGCATCGATGCCGGTCATCCGCCACCCTGCCCCTTCGAGCCCCAACAGTTTCTCTGCGTAGAGCCGCACGGCGTCGGCGTGGTCGTCGTTCATATGGGCGACGATTCCCGCCTCCGCCTCCGGCAGACCGGCGGCGACAGGCGTCTCGAAGGCGTCGCCGGCGAGCCAGTGGATCCTGCCGAAGCCGCCCACCAGGTGCGCCCGCTCCACCGCGACGCGGTAAAAGGCAAAATCCTTGAACCCCGCATACATTGCGGCGTCCGGATGACGCGCCAGGTAGCGGGCCTGCAGGCGCGCATCGCCGGTGCGCTCAGCGCGGCCCAGTACCGTGACGCGCGGGCCGGTCAGGGGCTGGTCGAGGCCGCCGGTCCCGTCGAACAGCAGCGACACGCGCGGGTCGTCCTTCAGCGCCCGCGTATGCTCGGCGAGGTCACTCAGCAACAGCACGGGCGAGAGATCGTGGTCGACCGCCACCAGGACGAGGGAGGCATAGGGCCAGGCGGCGCCTTCCGCCGGCAGCGCCGTGGCCAGCGCCGCCCGGTCGAGCCGCCGAAGGAGGGCGCGGACAGCGCCCGGAGTATCGTTCGGAATCATTGGGAATGATCGAAAAAGGCCGCAATTGATATCGAAAAGTCCGGGCCGGGGAAGCGGCGGCGGCGGCCCGGACAGTGTGTTAGCATGTCCCGGACTCCGTTGTCCGCTCGAGTCCCCCAAGGAGAAGCCAAGCCGTGCGCAAGAACATCGCCCTCGTCGACGACGACCGCAATATCCTGACATCCGTCTCGATGCTGCTCGAAGCCGAAGGGTTCCAGATCAAGACCTACAACGACGGCGCCACGGCGCTGGAGGGGCTGAACCAGTCGCCGCCCGACCTTGCGATCTTCGACATCAAGATGCCGCGCATGGACGGGATGGAACTGCTGAACCGCATCCGCAAGACCCAGCAGTTCCCGGTCATCTTCCTCACCTCCAAGGACGAGGAGATCGACGAGGTGCTGGGCCTGCGGATGGGGGCCGACGATTTCATCCGCAAGCCGTTCTCGCAGCGCCTCCTGCTCGAGCGCATCCGCGCCGTGCTGCGCCGGGCCGATGCGGGCGGCGGCAAGGGCGAGGCATCGGCCGAGCGCATCGTGCGCGGCGACCTGGTGCTCGATCCCAGCCGTCACCAGTGCACCTGGAAGGGCAAGGAGGTCCATCTCACGGTGACCGAATTCCTGCTTCTCAAGTCGCTGGCCGAGCGCCCCGGCCACGTGAAGAACCGCGACCAGCTGATGGACGCCGCCTACGGCGAGACGATCTACGTCGACGATCGCACCATCGACAGCCACATCAAGCGCGTCCGCCGCAAGTTCCGCGAGGTCGACGGCGAGTTCGAGCAGATCGAAACGCTCTATGGCATCGGATACCGATACCGCGATTCCTGAGCCGGCCGCGCGCGCTCAGGGACACGGATCCGCTTTCTCCCGTTTAGTCGCGCTGCTTGCCCGGTTCCTTCCCGGGCAGCGCTCGCGCGCGCCCGAACCGGCGGCGGAATCGCCGTCGCTGCTGCGCCGCCGCCGCAGCGTCGACCGGCGCCATTCGCCGCTCACCCGGCGCATCCTGCTCCTCAACCTCATCCCGGTGGCGCTGCTCACGCTCGGCGCCGTCTATCTGAGCGACTACGAGGAGGAGCTGATCGATGCCGAGCTCGCCTCGCTGCTGGTCCAGGGCGAGATGGTGGCCGCCGGCATCGGCGAAGTGGCCGTGCTGGGCGGCGAGACCACCGTCAACCGCATGGATGCCGACGCGGCGCGCCAGCTCCTGACCCGCCTCGTCCGCCCGACCGGCGTGCGGGCCCGCCTGTTCAGCGAGACCGGCGAGCTGCTGGGCGACTCCGCGGTGCTGAGCGAAGCCGGGCGCATCCACGTCACGTCGCTGCCGCCGCTCGAAGCCCCGGCCGAGGCCGAGGCGAGCTGGAGCGACCGCATCGCCGACTGGGTCGCGCGCCAGCTCTCCCACAGCGACCGCTACCCCGAATACATCGACCGGCCCGTGCCGACGCTGCGCGACTTCCCGGAAGCGGCCAGCGCGCTGCGCGGGTTCAACGCCTCCGCCGTCCGCACCGCTTCCGACGGCCGCCTGATCCTGAGCGCGGCCGTGCCGGTGCAGCGCTACAAGCAGATCCTCGGCTCGCTTCTCCTGACGCGCGACAACCGGGCGATCGCCGCTTCGCTGCGCGAAGTGCGGTTCGACGTCCTGACGATCGCCGCCGCCGCGTTCGGCATCACGGTCCTGCTGTCGCTCTACCTGGCCGGGACGATCACGCAGCCGATCGTGCGGCTCGCCCGCGCCGCCGACGAGGTCCGTCTTGCGCGCGAAAGCCGGCCCGAGATTCCCGACCTCGGCCGCCGCGGCGACGAGATCGGAGACCTCAACGACGCGCTGCGCTCGATGACCGGGGCGCTGTGGCTGCGCATCAACACGATCGAGAGTTTTGCCGCCGACGTCGCCCACGAGCTCAAGAACCCGCTGACATCGTTGCGCTCGGCGATCGAGATGGCCGGCCGGCCCGACCTCTCGCCGGACCGCCGCGAGAAGCTGATGGCCATCGTCATGGACGACATCAACCGGCTCAACCGGCTGATCTCCGACATCTCCGATGCCTCGCGCCTCGATGCCGAGCTGATGCGTGGCGAGGTGAAGTCGGTCGACCTCGAGGCCCTGCTGCGCGATATGGTCCAGCATTATCGCGTTACGGCGAGCCAGCGCTCCAACGTCGAGGTCGAGTTCCGGACCGCGACAAACCCGCCTTTCACCGGACACGGCCACGACGGCCGCTACGGGCAGGTGTTCCGCAACGTCATCGACAACGCCCTCTCGTTCAGCCCGGCCGGTTCCCGCATCCTGGTCGAGCTGGCGCGCGAGGGCCGCGGCGGACCGTTCGTCGTGACGATCGACGACGAGGGGCCGGGCATTCCCGACGACAATCTCGAATCGATCTTCCAGCGCTTCTATTCCGAACGGCCGACCGAGCATTTCGGCCAGCATTCGGGCCTCGGCCTCTCGATCTGCCGGCAGATCATGGAGACCTACGGCGGCTCGATCTCCGCTTCCAACCGCCGTGCCCCCGACGGCCGCATCCTGGGCGCGCGCTTCACCATCCGGGTGCCGGCGGCGACCGGGCGCAAATGATCCGGCCCCCGGCGACCTGCTTCTCGTGACCGACCTCGTCCACGCGACCTGCGTGGCCCTGCCTCATGGACGGGGCCGCTGGCGGGCGGTGCTGCTGCGCGGTCCGTCGGGCGCCGGGAAATCCGACCTCGCCGTGCGCCTCATCGACGCGGGCGCGCGGCTGGTGGCCGACGACCAGACCCGGCTGTCCCGCCGCGGCCGGCAGCTCATGGCGAGGGCGCCGGCGACGATCGCGGGCCTGATCGAGGTGCGGGGCGTCGGCATCGTGAAGCTGCCGCCCCGCCAGCGCCTGGCCAGCGCCGGGGTCGCCCTTCTGGTCGACCTCGTCGCCCCGGGCCGCATCGAACGGCTCCCCGAACCGCGTCGCGAGGTACTGTTCGAGGTCTCCCTGCCGGTACTCGAACTGGCGCCGTTCGAGGCCTCCGCGGTCGCCAAGTTGCGGCTTGCCCTCGCACAAACCGCGGCGGCATGATCCGCGCGCCGGACATGCCAGACAGCCCCGACACCTCGCGCACTCCATCGCCCGCCCGCGACAGGCGCCGTCCCTTCGTGATCGTCACGGGACTTTCCGGCGCCGGGCGGATCACGGCGCTGAACGCCCTTGCCGACCTCCGCTACGTCGCGGTCGACAACGTGCCGCTCGTGCTGATGAGCGAACTGATGCGGTCCACGACGGGTGGCCCCGGCGAGGATGCACCGCCCGTGGCGCTGGGCATCGACACACGCACCTTCGGCTTCGATCCCAAGGCACTGGTCGAACGCATCCGCGAACTGCGGCAGCATCCCGCCATCGCCGTCCGGCTGCTGTTCCTCGAGGCCGACACCGAGACGCTGCGGCGGCGCTATACGGAGACGCGGCGGCCGCATCCGGTCGCGCCCGACCGGCCCGTCGTCGACGGCATCGAGGAGGAGCGGCGCCGGATCGAGTGGATGCGGGACTCGGCCGACGTCGTGATCGACACGTCCACGCTCTCGCCGCACCACTTCAAGCAGATCCTGGCCGGGCATTTCGCGCTCGAGCCGTCGGCCGGCACGCGGATTTCGGTCATGTCCTTCTCGTTCCGGCGCGGCCTGCCGCGCGAGGCGGACCTCGTCTTCGACGTGCGTTTCCTCAAGAACCCGCACTACGAGCCGGCGCTGAAGCCGCTGACGGGACGCGATCCGGCGGTTGCGTCCTTTATAGCCACCGACCCCGACTACCGGCCTTTCGTTGACCGTCTGGAGGCATTGATCGAGCCGCTGCTGCCGCGCTTCGACGCCGAAGGCAAGAGCCACCTGACCATTGCCGTGGGATGCACCGGTGGTCGCCACCGTTCGGTCGCCGTCGCCGAGGAGCTTGCAGACTGGTTGCGCAGTCGGGGCCGCTCGGTCACTCTCTCGCATAGGGACGCCGAGGCATCCGGGGAATCAACGGCGTAGGGTAGAGCACATAGAATGATCGGTATTGTCCTGGTGACCCACGGCAATCTCGCCCAGGAATTCCTGGCTGCGCTGGAACATGTCGTGGGCCCGCAGCAATGCGTTGCCACGGTCTGCATCGGCGCCGACGACGACATGGAAAAGCGTCGCAGCGAAATCCTCGAACGGGCGCGCGCCTGCGACAGCGGCGAAGGCGTGATCGTGCTGACCGACATGTTCGGCGGTACGCCTTCCAACCTCGCCATTTCCATCATGGAGCAGGCGAGGATCGAGGTGTTGGCCGGCGTGAACCTGCCGATGCTCGTGAAACTCGCCAGCGTCCGCAGCCGGCCGATCGCCGAAGCCGTGCGCATGGCGCAGGAAGCCGGCCGCAAATACATCACCGTCGCCTCGCGTCTCCTGGCCAAGGAAGCCTCGTGACCGACGCCACCGTGCAGGGCAGCACCGGGTCCGCACCGCTGCGCCGGACCATCCTGATCGCCAACAAACGCGGCCTGCATGCGCGGGCGGCCGCGAAGTTCGTGCGCACCGCCGGCCAGTTCGACGCCACCGTGCGCGTTTCCTTCAAGGGCCAGGATGTGTCGGGTCTGTCGATCATGGGGCTGATGATGCTGGCCGCCGGGATCGGCAGCCATATCGAGATGGTCTGCTCGGGCCGTCAGGCCGCGGAGGCGCTGGCCGCCCTGACGACGCTGATCGAAGGCAAATTCGGCGAAGATTGAGCCGGCGCGCCACATGGCATAAAGCGTCGCGCATATGCACATAAATTATTGCTTATATCTGCATATGCCGCGTTGAGGCCCTTCGGAGCCGCTGTTAAGACACGCCCGCTTTCCCCACCCAAACACCGGCGGAGCGTCGCATGGCTCAGGATTATATCGTCAAGGACATCGGGCTCGCCGACTGGGGCCGCAAGGAACTCGACATGGCCGAGACCGAGATGCCCGGTCTCATGGCGATCCGTAAGGAATACGGCCCGAAGCAGCCGCTGAAGGGCGCGCGTATCGCGGGCTCGCTGCACATGACCATCCAGACCGGCGTGCTGATCGAGACGCTGAAGGCGCTCGGCGCCGACGTGCGCTGGGCATCCTGCAACATCTACTCGACGCAGGACCACGCGGCGGCCGCCATCGCCAAGGCCGGCACCCCGGTCTTCGCGATCAAGGGCGAGAGCCTCGAGGAATACTGGGACTATACCCACAAGATCTTCGAGTGGGGCGACGGCGGCGAGCCGAACATGATCCTCGACGACGGCGGCGACGCCACGCTGCTGGTCCATCTCGGCGCCCGCGCGGAGAAGGACCCGTCGCTGGTCTCCAAGCCGACCAACGAGGAAGAGGAAGTCCTCTACAAGGCGATCCTCAAGACCAACAAGGAGAAGCCCGGCTGGTACGCCAAGCTCGGCGCGTCCATCAAGGGCGTCACCGAGGAGACGACCACGGGCGTCCATCGCCTCTACGCCATGGCGAAGGAAGGCAAGCTCCTGTGGCCGGCCATCAACGTCAACGATTCGGTCACCAAGTCGAAGTTCGACAATCTCTACGGCTGCCGTGAGTCGCTGGTCGACGGCATCCGCCGCGGCACCGACGTCATGATGTCGGGCAAGGTCG
>VFQP010000528.1_pt1 | contig 71329 bp, 59 predicted proteins | sample 3512351 | NCBI WGS metagenome assembly VFQP01 (sample SAMN10412372, study PRJNA504923) | tailings metagenome | isolation source: Relicate 1 Philex TSF1 revegetated site | place: Philippines: Tuba, Benguet | collected 2017-08-29
GTCATAATTAAAAGAATGTAAATTACTAACTTAAACGACAATTTGCAATGCACCCTTTTGCTATTACAAGTAAAGTTTTATGCTTCTCGTAAATCGGTTTCTCAACCTTATTTAAATTCCATACCTTATTTTCTTCGCGTACAATTAATTTTCCAAGCAATTCACTTTTATTCCAACCTCTTATATCATCCCCTTCTACTAAAGCAACACCTGCTAAAAAAGCGAACAACGGTCTCTTTAAATTATCAATATTATATAAATACATCAACAATTCTTTTTTTTCATAGGCAATATTTTTCTCTTTTTTTAGATGCACCTCTTGTATTATTCCCCAAAGTATGTCATCACTAGCATCAGATAAAACAATTGGGCTTAAATCATTAGTATATGAGGAATTTTCAACTTCAATTTCAATAGAGAATTTCTCTATTATCTCTTTAGTTAGTTCACGGTCTATTAATAAAACCCTAACACTATACTTAAACAGGCTTTGGCGACTTTCTAATATTTTTAATAATTCAACAATTAAATCACTTTTTTCATTTGCATAATCAATAACAATAAAAGTATTTCTAACTGGCATCCATTTATGCCAAAGTTGAGTATTTTCGAGCAAACTTTTTTCTATAAATCCTGCATAAAAATCCCACAATTTAAGTTGAATACATAATTCATACGCTATTCTACTTTTGCCTGAGCCACCCTTTCCAGTTAAATACCACCAATAAAAATTTTTATCAGCTTTATTAGTTAAAGCAAATTTTCTGAGAGAATCTATTTCCAGCTCCCTTCCTAAAAAGGTAGTGTATTGAGCTTTATAACGAAAATCATAGGCATCTCTCTTATATGTATCTATCGAAGGCACTAATAAATCCGGTTGATTCTGTTTATTTATTTCACTTAGAATCTCCGTCCTTATATCACTTATTTGTCTACTGACAGAAGGAATAAGTTGTAATAACAATTCATTTAAGTTCAAGATATCTTTAGTATATCCAGTTAGTACGTCTGTATTTGATTTAAGTGTGGATAATATTTCGTGAGCTTGAAAAAGCAATTCTTGGTTCTTTCTATTCAGCTCTATACTTAATTCAAGTAAGGATAGTGTATATTCAACAAAAGCTTTTTTATGATCTTCATTTGTAAGTTGGTCGTGCAACTTATCAACAAAAACTACAATAAATCTTTCGACAAAAACTTTTTCAAAATTTTCTGGCAAAGAACTTTCTTTAATATACTTATCTTTCCAATCTTCGAATGGAGTAGCTAGTAGATATTCAAATGAATTGGCGAAATTTTTGACAAGTTCATAATTAGTTTGTTGGGTTATATCAAAATTTATAAAATCAATATTGATATAGTGGGCAATTAAACTAGAAATTGCACTTTGAGACTCATCGTTAGATTCATTATAATGTTCAAGAAGATTTCTTTCCAAGGCTGGAAATGTATTTTTAAGTGCCTTCTTTATAATTTTATCTAATTCTTGGTTTTTACCTTGAAACACTTTTGTCAACTTAGCAACCAATTCCCCAAATTTGTTTCCCGTAAGTGCGCCTACAGTTGTACCCAGTACCTCTTTACTAAGAAATACAGGCAGTGCAAAAGGCAATATCGCAGGGTTTACCAATGCATATGCTACCCCTACCCATATTGTAATTTGGGCTAAATTCGCACCAAATTCAACTACCTTTTCCTTCGTAACAGTTTTCATATTGTTATAAGTTATTGGAACCTGATCAATTTCCAAACTCGTTGTTGATGACCTGCATTCTCTAAGGAGAAATAACAATTAAGCTGTCAAAGTATTTTGAGTGCAGACTTGGGCATTTATTAAAGAAACAAAGAGTAAGGCAAGCAGATATACAAAGTGTTTCATATGATAGATAGGTCATTAACTGAAACTATTCTAACAAGGAAATCAAAGGTTTAGAACAAAAAAAGGCTGTAAATCGTTGATTTACAGCCAGTTGCAGAGAGAGAGGGATTCGAACCCCCGGACCTGTTACAGTCAACGGTTTTCAAGACCGCCGCATTCGACCACTCTGCCATCTCTCTAATTTTTGCCCCAGAGCTCGTTGCTTTGGGACTGCAAAGGTAGATGTTTTAAATCGTTTGTCAAGCGTTTTCAGTAAAATTTTTCAAAAAAAATTGAGATAAAATTCCTAAAAAATACCGCTCTGAGAGCAATATTTTGATAATCAAAGACTTGCCCTTATGAAAGTGCTTGTGCTAAATCTGCTATCAAATCATCAACATGCTCTAGTCCTACCGAAATACGCAACAAATTCTTAGGACTGACCGAATGCGCTCCTTCTGCCGTAGCACGATGCTCTATCAAACTTTCTACCCCTCCTAAGCTAGTAGCTCGTACAAATACCTTCACCCTGCTTTTAACTCTCAATGCTTCTTCCGCCCCTCCTTTGACTTGTATCGATAGCATACCACCGCCTGATAGCATTTGTTTTTGGGCAACTTCATAACCCAAATGACTCTCTAATGTGGGGTAATGTACTGCTTCCAAACCAGAATGAGTACTTAAAAAATGCGCCAACTGAGTGGCATTGGCCGATTGCTGACGCACGCGTAGAGGTAAGGTTTTAATACCGCGCAAAATCAACCAACAATCAAAAGGCGACGGCACAGCCCCTCCTAGTGTCTGAATTTGCCGGGCTTTTTCGGCCAATGGGCTATTTTCTTTAAAAATCAAAGCTCCACTGAGCAAATCACTGTGTCCTCCAAAATACTTGGTAGCAGAGTGCATTGATACATCACAACCCCACTCAAGCGGACGCTGTAAAATGGGAGTGGCCCAAGTATTGTCACATAGGGAGTAAGCACCCTTTTGACGTGCTAAGTCGGCGATAGCCTTAATATCCGCAATTTTAAGTTGTGGATTTGAAGGGGTTTCTATCCATACAAGTTTGGTATTTGACTTAAAGCTGCGGGCTACTGCTTCTACATTTCCCATATCGACTTTGGAATATTCTAACCCCCATATACGCATCACATCTTCTAGCAATGCGGGAGTACCATAGTAGGCGTCGTCGGGGATAATCACGTGGTCACCAGGTTTTAAACATTGAAAAATAGTGCTCGCAGCCGCCTGTCCCGATGCAAATGCCATCCCAATAGCCCCTCCCTCCAAAGCTGCGTAGGCTTTTTCCAAGGCATTGCGATTAGGGTTGCTGGCTCTAGTATAAATATGTCCGTGCGGCATACTGCCGTCTGCTTCTCTCTCAAAAGTAGTAGAGAGATAAATTGGCGGTACTACTGCACTGGCATTGGCGTCGTGAAATTGGGTACTTTGAATGGCAAGTGTTTCTATATTCATGCTTAAAATGAGTGTTTGAATCGATGGTCAACTAACTACACAATTTTACAGCAAATCTTTTTGAATCAAAAATTAGTTGTGTAGGTTTGTAATATAGTATGCAAGCAGAACATTAGCTTGTAAGATTATGGATTCAAAATCAGATTTTTAGTACTTACCTTTTCTTTCTGCATGTCATGAATTTGGAAACTTTTCAGCTTAACATAGAATCTCATCTTGCGCATGTTACTTTCAACCGCCCCGAACGCGCCAATGCCCTTAATCAAAAAGCATGGGACGAAATGAAAAGTATATTTGAAGATTTAGATGAAAATGAAGACGTAAGAGTAATCATCCTTAGCGGAGCAGGCAAACACTTTTGCGCTGGTATTGATTTAGAATTATTGATGAATGTCGCTCAGTTTTCGCAAAAATGCGAAGGCCGAAAACGCGAGCAACTTCGCAAAAAAATCCTTGACTTACAAGCTCCTATCAACGCTATCGAGCAATGTAGCAAGCCCGTTATTGCGGCGATTCATGGAGGATGTATTGGCGCAGGGGTGGATATTGCAAGTGCTTGCGATATGCGCTATGCCGTCTCCGATGCTTTTTTTACGGTCAAAGAAATAGACATGGGCATGGTCGCCGACTTAGGTACGCTCCAACGTTTACCCAAAATCATTGCCCCTGGCATAGCCCGCGAAATGGCTTTTACGGGGCGAAACGTGAGCGGACAAGAAGCCGAACGCATTGGGCTGGTCAATCGAAGTTTTGAAAACTCTGATGTAATGAATTCCGAAATTCTCAAAATAGCCCAACTCATTGCCAGCAAATCTCCTTTGGCTATCAGAGGCATCAAAACTGTCATGAACTATTCGAGAGATCATTCTGTGAGCGATGGACTTGAATACATTGCTAACTGGAATGCAGCCATGCTGCTGTCTGATGATTTAACCGAAGCATTTCAGGCCAAAATACAAAAGCGCGAAGCTACTTTTAAGTAGGATTAAGGCACAACCTTATTTAACCCATTGATTTACAACAAACAAGCATCTCATTAACGCATTTCCAAATTAGTACATTCACTTATATTTTTAGCGCTTAAACTCTTTCCATGAACTATTCTCAACCTATGCTACGCGAAGGCTCTTTGGCGGGCAAAACCATCATCGTCACGGGCGGCGGCACTGGCCTTGGCAAATCGATGGCTAAATATTTTCTTGAATTGGGTGCCAATGTGGTCATCTGTAGCCGTCGTTTAGCGGTGTTAGAAGCCACTGCCCAAGAACTCACCGAAGCCACTGGTGGGCAAGTCTTGGCCGCAGAATGTGACGTCCGAAAAACCGACCAGATTGAAGCTGTCATTGAAGCGGGTATCAGTCGATTTGGTGCAGTTCATGGTTTGGTCAACAACTCCGCTGGCAATTTTATCAGTCCTACCGAACGGCTTTCTTACAAAGCTATCGATACCGTGGTGGATATTGTTTTAAGAGGAACGTACTACTTTACCCTTGCGATTGGGAAATATTGGATTGAAAACCAAATCAAAGGCACTATCCTCAACATATCCACTACTTATGCTTGGACAGGTTCTGGCTGGGTAGTACCTTCAGCTATGGCCAAAGCGGGTGCCTTGGCAATGACCAAGTCCTTGGCTTATGAATGGGGGCAATACGGCATCAGGCTCAACGCAATCGCACCGGGGCCTTTTCCTACCAAGGGAGCTTGGGACCGTCTTTTTCCGAAAGATTTGGCCGAAAAATTTGCTTTCGAAAACCGTATTCCTCTTCACCGCACGGGCGAGCATCAAGAATTAGCCAATCTCGCGGCCTATCTCATGTCCGATTTTTCGGCTTATATGACGGGCGAAGTCATTACGCTCGATGGAGGGGAAGTATTAAACGGGGGGCAGTTTAATTTCTTACGAGAAGTCACTCCCCAAATGTGGGATATTTTGGAAGCCCAAATCAAAAACGCCAACCGCGCTAGTAAGCAAGAAGGCAAGTCTGAGGGGTAAGTTTTTTGTAAGCTGATTCGATAATCTTGAATCAGCTTACCCTACTTTCGCCCGTTTAGTTCGCTTTTCTGTCCGCTTCATTTCTTTTCTTACTCGCTCTTTTCTCGTTCTTGCCTCATTTTGTAGCAAACAATGTCACAAAACAGTTATGCTACAAATCTTAAAACACTTCCTTTTTGCTTTATTAGTAGTACATTCTGCCCTAGGCCAAAACAAGTACACTATCAGTGGTACTATCAAAGACGCCAAAACAGGCGAAACTATGATTGGGGTCACCGTTCGTGTCAAAGAACTCCCCAACACCGGCACCATTTGCAATGAATACGGTTTTTATTCCCTCACTTTACCCCAAGGCAATTATACCCTAGCGGCTAGCTTGATTGGCTATGATACCAAAGAAACACAGGTCATTCTTACTTCTAACCAAAAGCTAGATTTTCAGATTTTGGAAACCACGGCGCTGTTGGCTGAAGTAGTTGTTAAAGCCACTTCCGACAACGACAAGATAACAAACCCTACCATGGGGGTTGAGAAGCTAAGTATCAAAGAAATCAATAATATTCCGGCTTTAATGGGCGAACGAGACCCTCTCAAAATAATGCAACTTTTGCCGGGAATCAAGTCGGCTGGAGAAGGTAATAGTGGTTTTAATGTACGGGGTGGCAATGCTGACCAAAACCTCATTCTTCTTGACGAAGCACCTGTTTATAATGCGTCTCACCTGTTGGGGTTTTTCTCTACTTTCAATGCCGACGCTATCAAAGATTTATCCATTTATAAGGGCGGTATGCCCGCGCAATATGGGGGGAGATTATCCTCAGTACTAGATGTCAAAATGAACGACGGCAACAATCAAGACTATCACGTAGGAGGCGGCATCGGTCTGATTTCGAGTCGATTGTCGATAGAAGGCCCTTTACAAAAAGACAAGAGTTCATTTCTTATTACCGGGCGTCGTACCTATGCCGATGCTTTTCTTAAGCTTTCTTCCGACCCAGATATTAACCAAAACACACTTTACTTTTATGACCTCAATGCCAAAATGAACTATACTTTTTCGGACAAAAACCGACTTTACTTATCGGGTTATTTTGGTCGAGACAAGTTTGGCTTGGGGGATTTGTTTGGTATCGACTGGGGCAATGCCACTGGCACACTTCGTTGGAATCACCTTTTCAACGAAAAACTATTTAGCAATACTTCACTCATTTATAGCAATTACGATTATAGCGTCAGTATCGCCAATGGTAGCAATGAATTTAACCTATCTTCTTCTATCAAAGATTTCAACCTCAAACAAGAATTTAGCTATTTTCCTAATCCCAAAAATGCAATGCGGTTTGGGGTAAATTTCATACACCATACCCTTAGCCCCCGCAACCGTATCGCCAATGCCCCAAATTCAAGTGTCAACAACACCAGCGAACCCAACCGAACCGCCCTCGAAAATGCCGCTTTTTTTAGCAACAAATGGCAGCCTTCCTCTCAGTTTAGTATGGAATATGGCCTACGCATGACCTCTTTCTTGACCTTAGATAGTACCCAGAGCCAGACACATTATTTCAATTTAGAGCCTAGGCTTTCGGTAGCATACATCGCAAGTCCTTCGCTTTCGGTAAAAGGTTCTTATACCCGAAATGTACAAAACCTCCATTTGCTCACCAATTCCAATGCCTCTTCTCCTACCGACCGCTGGCTCATGAGCACGCCTCAAATCAAACCCGAAATAGCCGACCAAGTATCTTTTGGAATTTTTAAAAACCTCCACAATAATGCTTACGAACTAAGCACAGAGGTGTATTACAAAACCATAAAAAACCAAATAGATTATAAAGACGGAGCCGATTTAACCTACAACGACCAAATTGAATCACAACTCCTTTTTGGGCAAGGAAGGGCTTATGGGATAGAATTCTTGATACGTAAAAATAGCGGCAAACTTACAGGTTGGGTGGGCTATACCCTTTCTCGTACCGAAAAACAAATCGACGGTATCAATCAAGGTCAATGGTATGCAGCCAAGCAAGACCGTACCCACGACTTATCGGTGGTGGGTGTCTACAAGCTTTCTAGTAAATGGACTTTTTCAGGAACGTGGGTTTACAATACCGGCAATGCCGTCACTTTCCCCACAGGCAAATACCGAATTGATGATGCGGTAGTTTTTCAATATTCGGAGCGAAATGGGTATCGGATGCCTGATTATCACCGACTTGATTTGGGGGCTACGCTCAAATTCAACAAACGGAAGCATTTCGATTCGGATCTTTCGTTTGGGATTTACAATGCCTATGGTAGAGCTAATCCTTGGGCCATCAATTTTGAAGAAAACGGTGATGCAACCGAAGTGCAACGCGTATCGCTTTTTAAGTATGTTCCTTACATCACTTACAATTTCAAATTTTAAATGTTTACGCAGTGGCTCTTGTCAAGAGCTGTATTTACTGCCAAAAAATGAGTCAATGGAGACACATAACTTCAATACTCCACTAAAATTTCCCATTACATCCATGAAATCTTCCAATACACTTATTCTCAACTCTTTATTGCTAGTGTTTAGTTTAGTCAGTCTTACTTCTTGCGTTGATACGATTCAATTGGACTTAAGAGAAGTAGAACCGCAATTGGTCATTGAGGGGAAAATTACCAATACCCCTTCCGAAAATGAAGTAATCATCACTACAAGCGTCGATTTTCAATTGAAAAACGAATTTCCCCCCATCACAACGGCCGACGTAAGCCTTACCGACCAAACAACTGGCGAGTCAGAAAAGCTCATTCAAACTTCAGCAGGTGTATATGCTATCACTGCCCTTAAAGGTATAGAAGGACACACCTATGCTTTAAAAGTAGCCTACAATGGTCAAATATATTCGGCGACCTCCACCATGCCCCAACAAGTGAATTTTGAAGAATTGACCTACGAAGAAGGGCCTCGCAGACCACAAAATAACTCTCAAACCCGCATGGTAGCTATTTTTAAAGACCCTGCATCGACCGAAAACTTCTATCGGTGGATTACTTATGGCAACGGCATACAGTCTCGGACGGTGTTTGTACGTTCTGATGCTTTTACAAATGGTAATTCAATCCGCCAATCCATTAATAGCGACATTGATATTGCCGCAAATGATGCCATTACGGTCGAAATGCAATGTATTTCCAAAGAGGCTTATGAGTATTTCAATACCCTTATGAAACTCCAAGGCGATGGTTTCAATCAAGGCACCACTCCTACCAATCCGCCAAGCAATATTGTTGGAGGTGCTTTAGGTTATTTCAGTGCACACACTTCTCAAAAGCAAACAGTAGTGATAAAGCCATAAAGACTACTTATGAAGATTTTTTCAAAAATTGGGTTGGCAATGTAGAGAATGGTAATTTTGGAAACATTGAGATTTTAAGATTTGCATATGAAAAAATACCAAATAAAAACCGGAGCCGTCATCTCTTTTTTTATCTCAATTCTGGCGCTACTGCCAAGGATTATTCGCTTTGACATGGATAATGTGAGCAATATCACCGAAAACCTCTTCTTTACATTTACATTTTCATTTCTCTGTTGGACCCTTTTACAAATACTTTTTCAAAGCCCTCGTTTTACAAATATTTATTTCAGGTTTTGGGTGGGGATATGTGGTTGCATGGTTCTCTCGCTGTTTCATTATTCTTTTTTTATTCAGCTTCTCCCCCAACCTACTATTTCATTTTTTTTTAATGGTTTATCTTGGAAACAGCGCCTAGGAATTGTGCTTTTTAGAGGCATGATGGTAGGCGGGGTTTTGTCGTTTATTATTTACTACTTCAACTTACTGCTTCGTACCCAAAAAATTCAGTTAGAGATAGAGCACTTAAAGCAAGATAATTTATCGGCACGTCTTGGTTCGCTCAAACAACAAATCAGTCCTCATTTCTTATTTAATTCATTGAATACCCTCAAAACATTGACTGAGGAAGAAAATGTAAAAAATTATGTGATTCAACTTTCAAACGTATATCGCTATTTGCTTCATCATTCAGAACGTCATTTAGCTCTTGTCGAAGAAGAACTTAACTTTGTAAAATCTTACTTTTACATTTTACAAGAGCGTTTTGAAGATGCACTTTTGATTGACATTAAGGTATCTCCTGAGACTTTGAAATGTAGTATTCCTCCATTATCATTACAAATACTTGTCGAAAATAGTATAAAGCACAATGTCATTTCTCTCAACAAACCACTCACAATCAGTATTTTTGATGAAAATGACTACTTAGTTGTTCAAAACAATCTACAGCCCAAAAAATCAGTAGAGGAAAGTACGGGAATAGGACTTAAAAACATCATTAGTCGATATGCCTTATTGGCCGATAAACCAGTCGAAATCTCTCAAACTTCTCCTACTTTTACGGTCAAACTTCCTTTGCTCTTATGTCACAAATACTCATCATAGAAGACGAGATCAAAGCCGCAAAAGAACTTAAGCGGATGCTCGAAGATATATACCCTGAAGCTACGATTATGGGTATATTACCCTCTGTTGAAGAATCTATTGAGTGGTTAAACCAACATCCCAGCCCTGATCTTATCTTTTCGGATATTCAGCTAGCTGACGGCCTCAGTTTTGACATTTTCAAGGAAGTCAAGATACAAGCCCCTGTTATTTTTTGTACTGCTTTTGATGAGTACGCCATTCGAGCGTTTGAGACCAATGGCATCGATTATCTTCTCAAACCTATTGATAAAGATCGATTACAACAAGGGCTATCTAAACTAACTACCCTAAAAAACGCCTTTAAAGCCCCCAATACCCAACTGGATAACCTTCTGGCGGTTCTTAAGCCTTCGCATAAATCGACGTTATTGGTTTATTTCAAAGACAAAATCCTCCCCGTCAAAGCCCATGAAATTGCCTTTTTTTATTACGAAAATGGAACATTGGCGGCCTATACTCACAAAAACCTCCGCTATCAGCTACATTATTCGCTTGACGACCTTGAAAATCAGCTCGATTCGCAAATGTTTTACCGCGCCAATCGGCAGTTTATCGTCCACAAAGATGCTATCATTTCAGTAGAGCAGTATTTTGCGCGGAAGTTAGTTCTAAAACTTAGTTTAACTACTCCCGAAACAATCTTGGTGAGCAAAGCCAAAGCCTCTCATTTTCTTCGTTGGATGGAACAATAGGAATAAAAGTAAATCAAAACACCATATCCATAACCCCCTAAAAACCTGCATTTTAAGCACATTCTATCCATAATATTTTGTCACAAAAAAGGCGACAAAAGCACTTTCTTGCTTAAACTAGCAAGAATCGTACTTTTGTCGCCTCAGGGAAGCTAGCCTAAAAGTTTATACCCGACGCAATTTTGCTTCAATCGTCTGCTGCGTGTGTGGTACAGCACGTAGACGCTCTTTTGGAATCAACTTGCCCGTATCTATACAAATACCATAAGTACCGTTTTTGATACGCACAAGGGCATTTTCAAGCTGTGTAATAAATTTCTGCAAGCGAGCAGCCGATTGGCTCATTTGCTCCCGCTCACTTGTATCTACATCTTCCATCAGCTTGGTAGCCGCGCCAGTGTTGTCGGTGCCACTGTCGTTTTTCCGACTCAACGTGTCTTTAATGTACGCTAGTTCATTGCGCGCAGCATCTAATTTCTGGTTGATGATACCTTCAAACTCCTTCAACTCTTCTTCGGAGTAACGCTTTTTTTCTTCCTGTACTGTCATACTCAGTTTACTGTTTGGGGTAAAAACTTAAATGGCGGCCTTCGATATTCAGCCGCAAAATTACGCTTTATTCTATTTATACCAATGATTTTATCTACCGTTTACTAAAAAGTTATTATTTTTTGATTTGCATAAATGTCCTAAATACCAAGTTTTATTTGGAAAATAAACACTAAACTTCTATACGATTTTACACTTTATAATTTAATTAATACAAACTTCTTTAAAAATCAAATTGCACTTAAACAAGAAAAAACTATCCTTTTGTTTTTTTCGTTATAAAGATATTAAGTTTGCGTTTAGGAAATAGACTACTAAAATAAGCAAGTAAATAGTTCGTTTCTTTTTTCAACAAACAGCAATTCCAAAACAATCAGAATCGTTAAAATTATGACTTATATTGAGCCAGCTCCTATTAAAGATAAGGAGAATCCACTGGAGTCTATGATGTCGCGCTTTGACAAAGCAGCCGAGCTTCTCGGTATCAGCGACGAAATGTACCATATACTCAAAGTTCCTCGCAAGCAAGTAGTTGTAGGACTTCCTGTGACAATGGACAACGGGCAAATCAAGGTTTTTGAAGGGTACCGCGTCATTCACTCTACTATCTTAGGCCCTGCCAAAGGTGGTATTCGGTTTGATATGGGCGTCAACATCGATGAAGTACGCGCTTTAGCTGCTTGGATGACTTGGAAATGCGCCGTAGTAGATATTCCTTACGGAGGAGCCAAGGGGGGAATTGCGTGCAACCCTCGCAAAATGTCAGCCGGTGAAATTGAGCGATTGATGCGTGCTTATACTACTGCTATGCTCGATGAATTCGGACCTGACAAAGATATTCCGGCTCCTGACATGGGCACGGGTCCTCGCGAAATGGCGTGGCTCATGGATGAATATTCCAAAGCCATGGGGATGACTGTACCAGCCGTAGTGACCGGCAAGCCATTGGTATTGGGAGGCTCGTTAGGTCGTACTGAGGCTACAGGCCGAGGAGTGACTGTATCGGCATTGGCAGCGATGGAAAAAATGCGTTTGAATCCTTACCGAACTACGGCTGCCGTGCAAGGATTTGGAAACGTGGGCATGTATGCAGCGGCACTTTTGCATGAGCGTGGTGTCACGGTTCAGGCGATTAGTGATATTTCAGGAGGATATTACAATGAACGTGGTATTGATATAGAGGATGCAATCGCCTATCGCGCTGCCAACGGCGGCATACTAGAAGGCTACCAACAAGCAGAGCCTATCACCAATGAAGAATTGCTCGCACTGCCTGTAGATGTGCTCGTACCTGCGGCCAAAGAAGACGTAATTACCCAAGAAAATGCGGCTCATATCCAAGCCAAAATGATTGTGGAAGGTGCCAATGGTCCTACTTCGGCCAATGCGGATGCTATCATCAATGACAAAGGCATCATGGTAGTACCTGATATTTTAGCCAATGCTGGAGGAGTGACCGTTTCGTATTTTGAATGGGTACAAAACCGGATTGGTTATAAATGGAATTTAGAGAGAATCAACCGTCGCTCTGACCGTATTTTGAAAGACGCTTTTGAAAACGTGTATGCTACCTCCCAAAAATACAAGGTCAATATGCGTCTAGCTGCTTACATTGTGGCTATCGACAAAGTAGCGAGTACTTACAAATTCCGTGGGGGGTATTAATAAAAGTAAGCACTAGGCAGTAGAGAGTAGTAATAAGATTACTATTTTTGCGGGGCAAAGGACTCATCTCCTTTCCCCGCATTTATTTTTTATACGTATAAGAATGATGACTATTCATAAAGAAGGCTTTGTTAGTATTGGATTAGCGGCACTGTTTGTATTAGGAACCAATGCCCTCCTACGTAATTTTTTAGGTGATATAGAATGGCTTACTACCACTTGGCTGATAGTCTCTATTATATTCTTTTTTATCATTGTGCAGTTTTTTCGTAAACCTACTCGCCTCTCTCCTATCAACCCCAAGCACGTCATTGCGCCTTGTGATGGCAAGGTAGTGGTAATAGAAGAAGTCGTTGAAACAGAATATTTTAAAGGGCCACGACGTCAAGTATCTATTTTTATGTCACCCATCAACGTGCATATCAATTGGAACCCTATCAGCGGAGTCATTAAGTATTTCAAATATCATCCAGGAAAATATCTGGTAGCGTGGCACCCCAAATCAAGTACAGAAAATGAACGCACTACTACCGTTATTCAGTCTCCAAATGGCGTAGAGGTTTTGTTTAGACAGATTGCTGGTGCTTTGGCCAAGCGTATCGTTTGGTATGTAAAAGAAGGACAGCAAGTAAGTCAAGGCTCTGAGATGGGTTTTATCAAATTTGGCTCTAGGGTAGATATTTATTTACCCCTTGATGCTACTATCAATGTCAATTTGGAAGACAAAACCACCGGCGGTATTACGGTCATAGCCACTCTTAATTAATCTTTCAGGTAAAGTTCTTAATCAAGACAAAAGGAATTTTACTTTCAAAAATTTGCTTTATTTTTTACGCACATGCTATCTACAACCGAATCGACCTCTCTCTATAATAACCTCGAACTCATGAGCGTGAGAGAGCTGTTAACTAATATCAACAATGAAGACAAAACTGTGCCCTATGCCGTAGAAAAAGCTATTCCACAAATAGAGGCACTTGTAGAGAAAATTGTGGTTAGAATGAAGCAAGGGGGTCGACTTTTCTACATAGGCGCAGGTACCAGCGGTCGGCTGGGTGTAGTAGACGCCTCAGAATGTCCCCCTACCTATGGTGTACCTTTTGATTTGGTGATTGGTATCATGGCAGGTGGTGACCAAGCCATCCGAAAAGCTGTCGAAAATGCCGAAGATGATCCTAACCAAGCATGGATTGACCTTCTCGAATACGAAATCGATGAGCTAGATTCTTTAATTGGGATTGCCGCCTCGGGTCGTACTCCTTATGTCATTGGTGGCCTTGAAAAAGCGCGCCAAGCGGGTGTCTTAACAGGCTGTATTGTGTGTAACACTGGCTCTGCAGTAGCCGCAGCAGCAGAGTTTCCGGTAGAAGTAGTGGTAGGACCGGAGTTTGTGACTGGTAGCACTCGCATGAAAGCAGGTACCGCCCAAAAACTCGCTCTCAATATGATTTCTACATCCGTAATGATACAGCTCGGACGGGTAAAAGGCAATAAGATGGTCGATATGCAAATGACCAATTATAAGCTTGTACAGCGTGCTATAAGAATGGTAAGAGAAGAACTTCCCTATTTAAGCATTGAAGAAGCTCAGGGCCTTTTAGATACCCACGGTAGCGTGCGGAATGCCGTTGAAGCAGGCCGAAAACCTTAATATGAAAGCGATTTGGCAAGCTATCAGGACACATTTCCAAGCCGATTTTCGCTGGGATGTTTATATGGGCATTGCCTTATTTCTTTTTCTTATTATTTTCTTCAATTATAGCGTCAATCTCGAAAAAGGCATTATTGATAGTTACCGTGGCAGGCCATTACGTATGTTTTGGTATTTTCTGTTATATGCATTTTCTTACTATGGTAGCTTATTGATTTGGGTCGCCTTTCGCAAAGAATGGTGGCGTTTACAAAATCCACGTTTTTGGGTCTACAGTCTTTTCATCTTAGCAATCCTTGGGATAGATGGTGGTTTTTATGCTTATCACCATTGGAGTCAATCGATATTTAAGGGAGCTATTTACAACTATGCTTTTCATTGTTTTACCAATATCTCCTCTCTCCTCACAGTATTTGTTCCTTTATTTATATTTTACAGCACATTTGATTCCCAATGGCATTTTTTCTACGGTTTTCTTCCTAAATGGCATGCTTTAAAGCCTTATTTATTATTGGTGGTATTGATGATACCTCTCATAATCTGGGCTTCTTTTCAAGCAGATTTTTTAAGCTCCTACCCTTCCTACGAAGACTCCAACGCCGATGAGTTTTTTGGAGTTTCACCCCTACTCACCACTTTGATTTATGAATTGTTTTATGGGTTTGATTTCGTATCTACTGAGCTTATGTTCAGAGGTTTTATGGTGATTGGGATGTCCCACTTATTGGGAAGAGGTAGTATCATATCCATGGTTGTTTGCTATGCAGCTTTGCACTTTGGCAAACCTCTCGGAGAAACTATCGGGTCTGTTTTTGGTGGATATATATTGGGAGTACTTGCCTTTCAAACGCGCAGTATATGGGGAGGTATCATCGTCCACATAGGCGTAGCTTGGCTTATGGACCTTGCCGCTTGGCTCCAAAAGATTTAAGAATGATATGATTGCTGTCTCTAAGACGCTTTGCGTCTTAGAGACAGCAAAATTGGAACTTAATGATAAATAATAGGCTCACAAGACTAACTAAGACCCCTATTTATTATTTTGATTTAAACGAGAATAGTCATAAAAAGACATCCCACCATAACGCTTTGTAAGTAAATCATTGATAAGTTGAAGTCGATAACGTTCTAATTGGCTGCTGTCAGCAAATAATTTTTGTAAGGTCTCCCATTGAGATTTATTTTCTTGAGAAGTTTCCTGAGTGGCTTTAATGATCAACTCATTTGTCTGTGGTGCACACGGAGCTTGAGGATCTATTTGACCTATTATTGATAATGCTTCCTCAAATTGTCGATTAGCTAATTTTGCTTTAGCATCTTGTAGCATTTTCTGGCAGGTTTGAGCCTGATATGACTTAAATATTTCTATCGTCATAGGCTTAATCTTCTGAAAGCAACTCGTTTCGTCAGGAATACTAAATAACAAATTTAGAGCTTCAATAAATTGATTTGTTTTAGAAAAATTTTCGGCCTGTTCAATAATCCGTTCACAATTGCTATTATAATAATTAATAGCTTTTTGCTTACCTTTTTCAATAAAAACAGCATAGTTCTCATTATCTTTATTAATTCTATCTAGCATATTATTAAGCGCTAAAACACGAGTTCTTCCACTACCTCTAAGCTTTTTTGTAATTGTAGCAAAGAGAGTATTGTTGTCAGGTTGTTTAATAAAAAGACTTATTTCAGCTTCAATCAATGTCATGTTTTGCACCCCCGCATTCACATTACGCTCATCTAAGAGCCGAATAGTGGGGTAAAGAACTAAATGATTTTGAGATTGAAAAGATGCTAGCCCATTAGAAGTTAGGATTTCAATAATCGAACTTTTTAATTTTTCTAGATGACTATCGTCCAATCCTTCCACATACGAAGGCATCACAACAGCTAAAGTCATTTTGCCAAATATATTTTTTTCATTGACAGAAGAATTTTGAGCTTGTGAAGCTAGGAATAGGTTAGATAAAATTAATAGGGATGCTAGAAAATATTTCATTGTATGATTACTTTTAGAGGCACTTTTTGTTGCATTTTTTCGGCAATTTCTTCTCCCCCTGACCATACATCACATACAGAAAAATTATCGTCTTCCACTTTCTTAACCCACAACGAACCTATTTCTTTCTGTCTAATAAGCTCTTTCCCGTCCACATTAATTTTCATCAACTCCACTACTTTTAGCTTTTTACCTGAAGTGACACCCAATGATTTGCCCGCAGTGATCAAAACTGTTTGTGCCCCTTTTCTTTTGTGTAAATCTTGGATTTCGGCAATGGAGGCCATGTATGGGAATATTTTTCGTAACCATTGACTTACTCCACATCCTATATTACTTATACCTTGTTTGATAGCTGCTGCTGTCGATAATCCCGAGCCAGGCATATCGCATGTAGTAGGTGCGGAGAAATAAGATCCCGAAGCCCCACTTGAATTACCTTTTCCAAAAGTTTCGGCATAGACAACCTCTCCAGTTTCAACATCAATCATTTTGAGTGAAAAAATCACTCTCGCTACTGTAACATATTGTTGGTATTCGGCTGAAAAAGATTTATTTGTACCAATAGATACCATATGCCCTGCAACAATGTATTGAGCGCCTAAAGTTTTGCCTTGAGCCACTACTTTACTATCTATAAAGTCTTCAGTTTTTTGCAGTTCTCTTTCATTAGCTACAACATCTAATTTTGTTCTATCTACAATTGTAAAGCGTTTAGATTTAACAAATTCATTAGAAACAATTTCGGTAAGTTCCGTAACGTATTTTTCCTCAATGTACTCTGCATGTCCAAAAGAGGGAATACCTATCACAATCTTTTCATTTTGGGCATAAATACTTAACGACATTACCCATAAAATAAAGAAGGCACTTAATTTTTTCATAATTTATCGTAAACAAATGTTTTTACTTGAGAGTCATTAAAATAGTATTTCCTTTAATGAGGCGTTCTGCTTTTAATTTTCTATCTTTTTTATTGGCCAATGATAGCTGATTACAGAACCTCATAATATCAAGAGCATACCGAGTAGTGGTTAGTGGTCTACCCTGAATATCGTGACGCGATACTCTTATTACATCAAATATAGTTTTTAAACTTGTAACACCTTGAATATGATAACTCTTAGTATTGGTAGCAACCCACTCCTCTAATACATCTGATAAAGGTAAGGCTTCTACCCCGATTTCTGTAGTCATATCAAAATCTGCGCTTTCTGCCAAACTAAACTCTAGGCTTAGATAGCGACCATTTTCAACAATATCGTTGAATTTTTGCTGCATTACATTCAAAAAATCTTCAGAAATAGGATCTATTGCTCTATTAATTAGCCGGCCCATATCTTGCGTATAAAATTTGCCACTATTTCCGACTTTGCTTGACAGAGTCATGGAAGTAGATGATTCGTAAGCATTTAACGTAACAGAAAGCTCGTTTCCGTTGGCCGTTTCACTAAACACATACTCCACCTCAACACAAATGTCTGCCCCTGACCCACTTATAATTTGAGTTTTGATATCTGATTGATTTTCAGAGGTAAGCACCTCATTAAGGGCTAAATTTCGAGCTTTTGATAAAAAATCTACGGTAGAATATCCTCTTTTGTCAAATAGTTCTTTGACTTTAGTCATCACAATACGGCTATTGGCATCATTTTCTACCACTTCACGCAAATTTTGTCCTTCCTTAAACATCGGGAAAACCATGATAGTAGGCTGAGTTACTAGCTTCTTTTTAAGAGAATCTTCCCTTAAGGTATTATCGAAATTTTGAACTTCATTACTTTTTTTTTGAGTGTATTGCCCCAGTGAATTAAGGTTATGAAGGATTCCCCATATTAGAATAACAATATATCTCATACGATTAATAACCGAATTTGCGGATTATGTTTTGATTTTCTAAATAGCGTCGTAGAGCATCATAGTTGATAGTCATTCTAAATCGAAGAGATAGTTTATTTTCTGAATTTAGCCGACGCGGTTTTGATACTTGTGTTATTTGGCTTACAAAAGGTTCATATTTTTTATTTGTGAAAAAATCATTTGTAAAGTTACCAATACTATTCTGATTAGAAACCAATGGTAGCCGATATGCTGAAACAGACGCAGAGGAGAGTCCTTGAAATAGCAGTATATCAAAGGCATTTTGTTTGGCATTTTGTTCAATTGATGGCATTCCGATCCCGCTTCCTAAAGCTTCTATTACAATTACCCCAGGTGCATTTTCTGATAATAACACCACACCAGTACTTAAAGGAGTTCGTTTACAGCCGCTCAATATAGTGGCTAAAATCATCAACCAAGTTAGGGAGTTATGAATTGTCTTTTTAAAATTAAGCCGACCGAAGTTCATTATTTTTTTATTTTTAAGAGGTTGGCTTGACCTTGAAGTGCAGGAGCGTAATTCTTTTTCATAGCAAGTGCTTGTTCAAACATTTCTTTAGCCTTATCATATTCTCCCATTTCCATGTATGCTTCTCCTAGTACCGTCCAAGGTTTATATCTTTCGGGAAATCTATAGTCTAGGCATTTTTTCACATCCGCATATACGGCTTCATAATTTTTTTCCTTTAAGTTCAACCAAGCACGGATGTAATAGGCGTTACCGTAGGTAGGTCCTAACTTAATGGCCTCAGCAATTTGTTTTTTTGCTTCGTCCATTTTATTTAAATTACCTAGTGAAAAAGCTTTGTTGGCGTAGGGTCTTGCTTGTTTAGGCTCAATTTGTGCCGATTTGTCAAAATAAGGAATTGCCTCTTCAAATTTGCCTTGGGCATTTTTGACGTAGCCTTTGGCCGCATGAGCATAGCCTGATTTTAAATTGAGTGGAATAGCTGCCTCAAAATCACGAAGTGCGTCCTCATATTTATCCATATAATAATAGGTGAAGCCTCGTAACATCATTGCGTCAAAATTTTTAGAATCCAGTTCTAAGGCGCGATTAGAGGCTTCTATAGACTGTGGATAGCGTCCTAAATACTGCAAAAGATTGGCTTTATTCTGAAACGCTTTGACGTGCTTAGGCTTCAACGCAATCAGTCTATCATACTCCTTAATAGCCTCTTCATGCCTTCCTACATTTCCTAAAATTAAGGCATAATCAAACAAATAATCTTCATCTTTGGGTTTAAGAGTTGACGCTTTTTGGAAATCTTTTACCACTCCCTCCCAATGTCCTTTCTCATAAGGTGCAAGGCTTCGGCGTTTTACTCCACGCGTATAATACAGCTTTGCATTGGTAGAATCTTTGGCAATCTCTTCATCCAACGCTTTTATCTGAACCTTCAAATCAGCATTACGTTTCTTTATATTTTCTACAAGATCGTCTATTTGATCCATTATATTTTGTATTTCATAAGCAGTCTGTGCTTTCTTATCTTCAGCTGCTTTTTGAGAAGGTGCTCCACCCAATTGGGCATTATTTTCGCCATACCTCAAATCGTCTTCATCCAACGCCGCCGACGGAACCGCCGCCGCTTGAGTACCTCCCCACTCTGCCGAAGCAGGGGGTGTAGCATTGGCAATATCTCTAACCATATGACGATTGGGAGCATTGTTTGCTGCCAAAGAAGCTTTTACCCTTTCAATTGAGCTCAGCAAACTAGTTCCATCACTTTTATCATAATCATTTTTAACAAGTAAATCCGCATTTTTAGCAGCATTTTCAAAGTCTTCTAGCCAGTAATAAATAACCCCTAAATTAAAATAGGCAGCATAACGAATTTTTCGATCCGATTTTTCATCTGCGCTGTATTTACTAGGAAGAGACTCAAAATAAGTGATAGCAGAATTCAAGCTACTTTTATCAAGAGGAGTGGAGGGGGTCATTCCTCCAAAAGCCGTTTTTATAGTTTCATAGTGCTGTTGAAAAGCTTCAAACTCTGGATGTTTCTTAGAATCAAGAATCCACAATTTTGCTTTTTCTTTCGATACATTATGATAGCCATAATCAGAATTTAATATATATCCTGCCTGTACGATATTATCATTAAGTAATTTCTTCCAAAGAGGTACTATCAAAGTCATAGCATTTTTAGACCAATACTCTTTCATTTGAGCAGACGTACTAAATTCTTGCGTTTTTCCTTCATTACTTACCCTAGAAATATTGGTGAACTTCCCAATAATAGCTTGTTTGTAGTCCATAATTACGATATTTGCCTGAAAAGCATAATTAAATGAAATATAGTAACTAGTTTTTTGGACTTCTTTTCCTGACTGATCCTTCACTTTGTAAGTTGAAGTTAGCTCTTTCACATTTCCATAAGTAGGGGTTTCTAGGCCAATTCGCACCATAAAGTGGCCGCCTCTATTAACGTCTTTATAACCAGACATCTTGCAGCAACTTGATTTAAGTTGAGGGGCAGAGATTCCTAATTGAGTAGCTACATTTGCAGGAATGTCGTATTCTACCGAATAGGTAGTGTACTCTGGAGGAAAAGGCCGTTTGGGATACGACACATAAGACACTTCGATAGGCAAAGCATCTAAATCAACTTTTTGAGTATAGGAATTAAAACAAATAAAAAATAAAAAAATGACGTAAAGTTTAGACATATATTTAATTTTAAAATACACTTGACATTCTTAGACACCTACAGTAGTAGGATTTTACTCTTATTCAAACCATTGGAAAACTCAGGCTCCTTTCAACCTTAGTAAGATTAGTCACGACGTAAAATTATAACCGATTTTTCAAAATCCAGTATTTTTTTTCTAATAAATATACAAACCTTTGACTTGTAAATGTGAGCTAGCAAAAACTCCAAGATTGCTTTATCCTTATTTCCTCCAAATATCAAAAAATCCCATTTTATACTTTTGCCAGTAATTTTTGTAAAATCAATAAAACCTTAACTATTTATTTGGTCTTTTATAATTACCCCATACTATACTTATTTATCTATATCATTGAAAATCAACACCTTTAAACTCTCATTTGGATCAAAAATAGTATTATTAAAAAAACATAACCTACTAGTCTAAGGATAACTCAAAATAATTGATAAAAATACGAAAATAAAAGGCGTTGGTTAATCTGCTATTACAATACAGGCCTCACCACAAACCCTTGTTTTTTCAATAAACTCAATACCCCCTTTTCTCCACCCAAATGCCCTGCTCCGACCGCAAAAAAGGTAGGTTTTGTTTCCATTGCTTTTTCCATGATAGGTATCCATGCCGCATTACGATTGGCCAGTAAAATATCTTCATAGCCATTAAAATCCCATTCACTATTGTCCATTACTTTCAGTAGCCCTTCTACATCCTGAGCTTTATAAAGTGCTACCATCTGCCCAAATTCTTTTGCAGACTCTTCTTTTTTTCGGACCATATCGGCTAGTAATGCAGCCTGCTTTTCGTAAGGTATTTGGTCAAAAATACTCATTTGAAATTCAACGGTTTCGAGGCCTAGCATTTCTTTTTTTGCATTGGAAGCCATCTGCGTAAACACTAATTCATAGGACTGTGGTTGACAAGACAATAGGGTCATGTACAACATCGACATCACCGTAAATGGCTTCATGCCATTCATCTGGTCAAGTCCCATTCCCATTTTTTGTTTAAAAAAATCATTCAATAACGTATAATCATCCGCCGAAAGATAATCTTTGAGCTTTTTGCCATCCGTAAACATCGCCGTCTTCATCATTTTCGACATCATGCTAGGGTCATCCATGTCAAGTTCAAGATATACTTGATCGGTTTTTGCAAAAGCAGCCTTAGTCGAATCAGTCAAGAAATAATCATTCGGACAAATCAAATGAATGGTACCATAAAGATAGGAAGGCTTCGAAAGGCCATTACCCGATATTTCCCATAACAATGATTTGTTTTGCGCTTGAATGAAGTGAGTCAATAAACAAAAAATAAGAACTTGAAATGTTTTCATTGCTTAAAAAAGTAAACTATCCGTTTGAAGGCAATTTAATTGATTTTTATCTTTGTATATTCATTTTTCTTTATTCTTAAACATAATATTATCATGGGAAAAGGAGACAGAAAGACCAAAAGAGGCAAGATTTGGCGAGGTTCAAACGGTGTAAAACGCCCTTCTAAGAAGAAAATAATACCCCCAAAACCTTCCTCGCCAACTACTTAAGGTAGGCTAGAACGCAATTGAGTTACTAAGCCTCAGGGAAAATCATGCCTTCGCTTAGTAACTCAGTATCTTTCAAAATTTCTATTCTCAGCTTTTTCTCTTTGAAGCTCCTGCTATGTCGTCAAGTGCATTGACCAATCGATCAAGATCTTTGGGGGTATGATATACATGGGGGGTTACGCGTACTCCTTTGATGTTTTCCCACTCAATACCCGTTGTATGAATTTTGTGCTTGTTGTAAAGATGCCCGTCCAATTCTGACGTTTTCATACCGTCTACTGATACAAGAGCAATCGCACAGGCATATTTAGGATCGGGAGAAGTATGGATTTTAACACCCGGAATCTGACGAGCTTTGTCAGTCCAGTAGCGCTGTAGGTAATGTGCACGTGCCTGCTTGCGAGCCGCCCCAATCGACAGTTGAAAATCTACGGCAGTACCAATAGCCATTTCGGAAGCGAAAGAGCGCGTACCTAAGCTCTCAAATTTGCGAATATCGGGTCCGTCAGGTTCATTGTTTGACAAGAGTGCCCATACTTTTGAGATTTTGTCTTTTTTGACATACATCATGCCACTACCAAAAGGCGCACAAAGCCATTTGTGTAAGCTTGTAGCATAATAATCACAGCCTAAATCGGGAATTTTAAAATCCAACAACGCAAACGTATGGGCGCCATCGGCAATTACCTCGATACCGCGTTTATGAGCTTCATCGGCTATTTTGCGTACAGGTTGAATCTGTCCCACCCAATTGATCATGTGAGTGATATGAACTACTTTGGTGCGTGAAGTAAAGGCACTCACAAACTTGTCTACAAAATAATTGTCATTTTCTTGAGGCAAGTCAAGATTTATCCAAACTAGTTTGATACCGTCGCGTTTTTCGCGTTGTTTCCAAGCATTAATCATATTAGGATAGTCTTGCTTGGTCAAAACTACCTCATCTCCCGGTTTTAAATCCAATCCAAAAATAACAGTATTGAGTCCTTCAGTTGCATTCCGATTGATAGCGATTTCTTCGGCTGAACAGCCGGCCAAATCTGCCAATTTGCTACGCAACGACTCCCTACCTTGATCCAATATACGCCACATGTAGTAGCTAGGGGCTTCGTTGCAATATTGGTAAAAACGAATATGTGCATCTTGTACTGAGCGTGGCTGTGGACATACTCCTCCATTGTTGAGGTTGAGCAAATTGGGAGAGACAGTGTACTCAGTTTTGACCCAAGCCCAAAAATCTTCATTTTGAGCAGCCTCTAAAGGCGAAAAATGAGCCATTTGCTGATTAAACATTTCGAAGGTTTTGGCTTCGGCAGGGGCTAAGAATGGCGGCAGGGTGATGGCACTAGCAGCAGCACCAAGTGACCCTAAAAATTGACGACGGTTAAACATTGTTTAGGTAAATATTTGAAATATGAAGCGGCTTTACAATACTACAAAGAGCCCTCCAAAAAACCAACTACTATTTTCCGTTTAATAAAATCCTGCCTTAGTTTTTACCCTTTCCTGTACTTTTTTTAGAACCGTTGTTTACCTTTGCTACGAAATAAATCTCTAACATTATTGTCCACTTACAAACACCACAACAATGAAACGCTCTCAGTTGTCATCCTTCCTCCTCTTATTATTTGCTTCTTTTATCATTGTATCATGTAGCAAGAAAGATGATCCCGCTCCCTCACTTGCCGACCAAGTAGCTGGCAATTACAATGTTACAAGCATTGGAGCATCAGGCATTGTAATTCCTCTTCCTTTTAAAGACCCCATCGATGGAGAAACAATGTCCGCTAAAATTGAACTAAAAAAAGTAGCAGATGACAAAGTAAAGGGATCTCTTACTTATTCATATAAAGATGCATCTGGAAAAGTTGAGAATGATGATCCTATTGAAATACCTGAAATTACACTCAAACAAACTTCAACAGGTACTATTGAAGCATATGAAGGTACAACGAAAATAGGAACTTATTCAAACAATGAATTAAAAGTTGAAATGGAAGATGATTTTTATGGCTCTATTTCAATCACAGCAAAAAAATAGAGTTACTCTCCTTCTTTCAAAGAAAAGGCTGTCTTAAAAGAACAGTCTTTTCTTTGAAAGAGTCTGCCTACTATATCTCTATCCCAATGATTTGAGGGTACTTATTTTATGAGACAAATGCTTACTTTTGTCATTATCCAATCATTCGTCTCTTTTACTATATTCTTATGAAAGTCCTGTTCTTCCTTTTCTTCACCTTTTCAATTGTTGCTTGTAGTAAAAAAGAAGAACTCCCCCCTTCACTTGCCGACCAAGTAGCTAGTAGTTATACTGTTACAAACGTTACAATATTTGGTATTAAATTGATTCTACCTTTTAAAGATCCCAACGATGGATCAACAATGACAGGTAATCTTGAAATAAAAAAAGTAGCAGATGACAAAATAAAAGGGTCTCTAATTTTTTCATATAAAGACGCGTCTGGAAACGTTGACAATGACGATCCTATTGAAATATCTGAGGTTACTCTCAAACAAATTTCAACAGGTACTATTGAAGCATATGAAGGTACGAAGAAAATAGGAGCTTATTCAAACAATGAATTAAATATCGAAATACAAGATGAGATTTTTGGTCCTGTTTTAATCACAGCAAAAAAATAGAGTTCCTCTCCTTCTTTCAAAGAAAAAGCTGTCTTAAAAGGAGAGCTTTTTCTTTGAAAGAGTCTGCCTACTATATCTCTATCTCAATGATTTGAGGGTACTTATTTTATGAGACAAATGCTTACTTTTGTCATTATCCAATCATTCGTCTCTTTTACTATATTCTTATGAAAGTCCTGTTCTTCCTTTTCTTCACCTTTTCAATTGCTGCTTGTAGTAAAAAAGAAGAACTCCCCCCTTCACTTGCGAATCAAGTAGTAGGAAGCTATACTTTTGTGAGGGAAGAATACAACGGATTCAATATCGTATATCCCTATACCCATCCTACTACAGGGCAAATCACTTCTGGCACAATAGAAGTAACAAAACTGAGCGACGAAAACGTATCTGCTAAGATGGTTTATAATTTTACGGATAAAACCGGAAAACTCACTTCAGATTCGCAAAATTTGGGGGAAGCAACCCTTAGACAACTACCATCCGGCGAAATCGAAGCTTACCAAGGCAAACTTCGAGTCGCTGTCTGTTATAACAATGAAATGAGGCTATCGGGCAGTGACCCAGATTTAGGAAAATATACCCTAGTCACCAAGAAATAATCTACCTCATTAGGCACTCGTCATCTCCTCGCTTTCACCTACTTGCTGACGCCACATAGCATAGTACAGTCCTTTTTGAGTCAGCAAATCTTCGTGGTTTCCAGATTCGATGATTTTTCCTTTTTCTAGTACGATGATTCTGTCAGCGTGCATAATGGTACTCAAGCGATGAGCAATCAACACCGTAATATGTTGCTGATTGCGCGATAAATCGCGAATCGTTTGCGTGATTTCTTCTTCGGTGAGAGAGTCTAGTGCAGAAGTTGCTTCATCAAAAATCAACAAATTGGGATGACGCAAAAGCGCCCGCGCTATGGAGAGTCGCTGTTTTTCACCTCCAGACACTTTCATGCCTCCTTCTCCAATGACTGTATCGAGGCCATTATCGGCGCGATTGAGCAATGAATACGCTGCCGCTTTCTGTAATACCGCCAAACACTCTTCGTCGGTCGCGGTGGGTTTTACAAAGAGTAGATTTTCGCGAATAGTTCCTGAAAATAATTGTGCGTCTTGAGCCACAAAACCAATTTGTTCGCGTAGCTCGTCTTTATCAATCTCTCGACTATCGATTCCATTATAAGTAAGATGCCCTTCTTCGGGGTCGTATAAGCCCACAAGGAGTTTAATCAGCGTTGTTTTTCCACTACCTGAAGGCCCCGCAAACGCAACAGTTTCTCCTTTTTTCACTTCAAAATTTACGTCCTTAAGTGCATGACGACCCGCAGTGAGATGTTTGAAAGATACATCATGAAAACCGATTTTTTCGATTCGCGTCAATTCAACGGGTTTGGTAGGCTTGGCCTCAATAGGTTTACTCAAAATATCCCTAAAATTGTTGAGCGATACTTCGGCCTCTCGATAGAGTTGTATTACATTTCCAAGTTCTTGAAGAGGTCCGAAGATAAAAAACGAATACAGCAACAATGAAAAATATTGCCCAATGGTAAGTACTTCTTTGAAAATAAGCCAAAGCATCAAGGCTACAATACAGCTTCGGAGAAAATTGATAGTGGTCCCCTGTACAAACCCTAAAGTCCTGACAAACTTCACCTTACGAAGCTCAAGGCCGAGTATTTTTTCTGTATTCCCATTCAAACGTTTGATTTCTTGGTCAGTAAGACCCAGACTTTTCACCAATTCAATATTGCGGAGAGATTCGGTGGTACTTCCTGCGAGAGCCGTCGTTTCGGAGACGATTTTAGTTTGTATTTTTTTGATGCGTTTGCTTAGTACCGAGCTCAACCACGCAATCACCGGAATGGTGAGAAAATATACCGGAGCTATAGGCCAATAAATACTCCATGCATAGATAATCACGAATGTAATACCAATTACGGACTGAAATACCACATTGACCACCGACGTAATCATGCGCTCAGTGTCGGTTTTTACTTTTTGCAACACCCCCAAGGTTTGTCCGCTACGTTGGTCTTCAAATACCTGATAGGGTAAAGCTAGAGAGTGCTTAATTCCGTCGGTATAAATCTGTGTACCAACCTTTTGCGTAATTACACTTATGAAATAATCTTGAAAGTTTTTGGCAATACGCGACACCATAGCAGCTCCAATAGCCAAGCCAACGTATTTTAAGACACCCCAAATGTAATCGCTTTCAGAAAAGTCTTTGATATGCGACGCATAACGGTCAATCACTAAACGATAAATGTAGGGGTCAAGCAAAGAAAAAATTTGATTGACAGCAGCCAGCGTAAGGGCCACCGTAATGAGTTTCCAATAAGGACGAAGGTAGCGGTAAAGTATATCCATGAGTGAAAAACACCGCTTTTCCCCTTTCTGTTCCGCATACTCTATCTAAAAATAGTGTTTTAATTTTTTTTGAAACGATATAAATAAGGTGCCTTATTGGCCGCTCCGGTATAGCGTTTTTCGATACGTTCTAAAATATCCAAACTCAGCATTTTGCGTTGAAAATTGTTTCGGCGCAACGATTCTCCCAAAACTCCTTCGTAAAGTTTTTGTAGTTCATTCATCGTAAATACATCAGGTAAAAGGCTCGTCCCTACGACTTTAGAATCGAGATTAAAGCGAAGAGTCTCTAAGGCTTTTTCGATCATTTCTTGGTGATCAAAAGCCAGAACAGGCAACTTATCAATCTCAAACCATTCGCAAGCCAGTGTAACCTCATTGACTTTGGCGTGCACTTTCGAAAAGTCGACCAAGGCATAATAACCTATAGACACAAACCTTTTCAACAACCAATCCGCTTCAATACCTACCGAATGATTGGCGGTCAAAAAATCCTCTATGGATTGTTTGGTAGGTCGCTTAGCTTTCCCAAAAACCCGAAATTGCTCTAAATAAATATCAGATACACCAGTTCTATTGTATAGAATATTTCTTGCCGCATCATCAATATCTTCCTCCTGCTCGACAAACCCTACTGGTAGCAGCCAATTTTGCACTCCTTTGGTTTTCAAAAGCAAAATATGAAGTTGATTTTCATGAAAGCCAAACACGACACAAGCAATCGAAAGTTGGGGTATAAAAAAATCTTTTTTGGACAAAAATGTTGATATTTCTTCTGAATCAGACATCATAAATTGACTATAATAGATAGATACAATAGTGTTATAATTTGTTTTCTCGAATACTTAAACTACCCATACAGGAGACTTTATTAACTTCTATCGAAATAGTAATAATTTAACTTTGCCTTAGGTAGCGATATACGTTAGATAAACGTAACCAAGTAGGATCTGCTTGTGGAATACCAATAAAAAATGAAAAAAAAATTATTGTATCTTTAAAATATGAAACCAACAACCTTTTCCTCTCGACGAAAATTCATCAAAGCATCGACAAGTATGGCCGCAAGCTGGGCTTTGCTGCCAGATATTGACATTGCTTTTTCTAAACCTCCTTTCAATCAATCACCCAACATGACAGTCACTAAAAGCCTTATTGGAATTTATGGCGAATGGGCCGCTACCTTAGTGCCCAACATTCCCGCGCTATCGTTTCGGCAAAATAAATGGAATGATACAAAAAAATGGCAAAAAGAAGCACTAGCCAAAACCAATGAGCTACTATCGAAGCCTAATTTAGGAAAAAACCCCACCGTGACGGTAGAGAAAAAATATACTTACGACGGTCTGGATATTGAAGAACTTTCATGGCAGCTTCCTTACGGACGTGCGACCAAAGCGTATTTGCTCAAACCACAAGGACCACAAAAGCCACTGCCTGCGATTTTGGCCCTTCACGACCACGGAGGCAATAAATATTTTGGTAAACGAAAAATCGTAAAACTTTCAGACGAACAGCATCCGCTGCTTAAAGACCACCAAGAGCATTATTACGGTGGCAAAGCATGGGCCAACGAAATCGCCAAAAGAGGTTATGTAGTACTGGTGCATGATACTTTTGCTTTTGAGAGTCGGAGGGTTTTGTACGAAGAAGTGGGCGGTTTCTTCTGGGGACCTCTCAAAACCGACGGAAAATCGGATGCCGAGCCCGAAAAGCCTGAAAATATCCAAGCCTATAATACTTGGGCAAGCGAACACGAGCATGTGATGTCGAAGTCGTTGTTTTGTGGTGGCACCACTTGGCCAGGTGTAGTACTGGCCGAAGATCAAGTTGCCCTCGACATCCTGAGTAATCGTCCTGAAGTAGATAAAAACCGTATCGGCTGTGCAGGGCTATCAGGAGGAGGGCTTCGCACGGCCTATTTAGGCGGACTTGATCCCCGTATTAAGTGCGCCGTGTGTGTGGGTTTTATGTCTACTTGGGATGACTTCACCCTCCACAAATCCTACACTCATACATGGATGCTGTATGTTCCATTGCTTCCTAATTACTTGGATTTTCCTGAAATATTGGGTATCAGAGCTCCACTCCCTACTATGGTACAAAACAACAATGACGATGATTTGTTTACCTTACCCGAAATGAAAAAAGCAGATGTCATTTTGCAAGAAATATTCAAAAAAGCAGGCGCAGCCGACCACTATCAAGGCAAGTTTTATGAGGGCGAACACAAGTTTGACCAATCCATGCAAAAAGATGCCTTTGAGTGGTTTGATAAATGGTTGAAAAGTTAAACTTAGTACTTTTTCTTCTGCTGTTACTTTAAACTCACTACACTCCGATTCGCCTTAATTCGGCACTCTGAGGTAGTGAGTATCCTTGTTTTTCGTTATTCCTTCTACCAAGATTCTATCCGCCTTTAACAGCTCTTTTTCAGCCGATATTTATCTGCTTTTAAGCATAAAAACACAGAAAATAAATAGTATGTACGGTTTTCATTCGTACCTTGCACCCCCATATTCAACTCACAATTATCGTTATGCCTCCAAAAATTCGTAAAGAGGACGCACTCTATTACCACTCAAAGGGCCGTCCTGGCAAGATTCAGGTTGTTCCAACCAAAGAGACCAACAACCAACTCGACCTTTCTCTGGCTTACTCTCCAGGAGTAGCCGAGCCGTGTATGGAAATTCACCACAATGTCGACGACGTCTATAAATATACGGCCAAAGGCAACCTAGTTGCGGTCATTAGCAATGGCACCGCCGTACTAGGTCTGGGCGACATTGGGCCAGAAGCGGGTAAGCCTGTCATGGAAGGAAAGGGAATTTTGTTCAAAATTTATGCCGATATAGACGTATTTGACCTTGAACTCAATACCAAAAATGTAGACGAATTTGTCAGAACCGTCAAAATTTTAGAACCCACTTTTGGGGGCGTCAACTTAGAAGACATCAAAGCACCCGAATGCTTTGAAATCGAACGCCGCCTTAAAGAAGAGCTTAATATTCCTGTCATGCACGATGACCAGCATGGCACAGCCATCATTAGCGCAGCAGCGCTATTGAATGGGCTTGATTTGGTCAACAAAAAAATTGAAGACATTCGAGTAGTGGTATCAGGCGCGGGCGCATCGGCCATTTCGTGTACCAAGCTTTACATCTCACTAGGCGTGAAACGTTCAAACGTAGATATGTTTGACAGTAAAGGACATATCAACACGGCTCGTACCGACCTTGATGCCATGAAATCAGAATTTGCTTCTGAGCGTCGTTTTGATTCTCTAGCCGATGCAATGGTAGGCGCTGATTTGTTTTTAGGATTATCAAAAGCCAACGTTGTTTCGCAAGACATGGTACGCTCTATGGCCAAAGACCCGATGGTATTTGCCATGGCCAACCCCAACCCCGAAATCCCCTACCCTGATGCTGTAGCCGCCCGCGAGGATGTAATTATGGCAACGGGGCGTTCAGATTATCCAAATCAAGTCAATAATGTACTGGGTTTCCCTTATATCTTTAGAGGGGCTTTGGATGTACGCGCTCGCGAAATCAACGAAGAAATGAAGCTAGCTGCCGTACGCGCCTTGGCAGATTTGGCAAAAAAACCCGTGCCTGATATTGTTAATTTAGCCTATAACACCGACAACCTCACTTTTGGCCGCGAATATATCATCCCCAAACCTGTTGACCCGCGTTTGCTTACGACCCTTGCTCCTGCTGTAGCCAAAGCAGCCATGGACAGCGGCATGGCCCAATATCCTATCACGGACTGGGATGCTTATATTCAGCAGCTTGAAAAACGCCTAGGACAAGACAATCAAATCTCTCGTGTCATTATCAATAAAGCGCGTCGTGCGCCCAAGAGAGTGGTTTTTGCCGATGCCGAAAACGTACAAGTACTCAAAGCAGCTCAGCAAGTACGCGATGAAGGGATTGCCACTCCTATTTTATTGGGAAAAGAAGACAAGATTCGGGGTATTATCCAAGCCAACAAATTGGATATGGCCGATGTCCCCGTCATCGATCCTTACAATCCTGACCAATCAGCCAATATCGACCGTTATGCCGAGGTATACTTCAAAAAACGCCAACGCAAAGGTGTAAACATCATTGAAGCTCGCAAGATGATGTACTACCGTAGTTCTTTTGGTGCCATGATGGTAGAAATGGGAGAAGCCGACGCCCTGATTTCAGGGTTGACGCGCAACTATCCTGATACTATCCGTCCTGCCCTCCAAATCATTGGAAAAGAAGCGGGTGTGAAAAAAGTAGCGGGGATGTACATCTTGCTTACGCGCCGTGGACCTTTATTTTTGGCCGATACCACTGTCAACTTTAATCCTTCCGTTGATGATATTGTAGAAATTACGGAACTGACAGCACAGGCGGTAGAACGCTTTAATATCAAACCTCGCATTGCTTTAGTTACTTATTCCAATTTTGGAAGTGCCAAAGGAGAAGATGCGGAGAAAATGAGTGCTGCCGCGGCTATTCTCCAACAAAAACATCCCGAAATGATTGTAGACGGTGAAATGCAGGCTCACTTACCCTTTGATACTGAGCTTCTCCGTACCAACCACCCCTTTAGCAAGCTTACCGAAGATGGCGCTAATACGCTTATCTTCCCCAACTTATCGGCCAGCAATATCGCTTACAACTTATTAAAAGAAGTAGGTGAATATGAGGCTATTGGCCCTATTTTGTTAGGAATGCGTAAACCTGTGTATGTATTACAGCTAGGTAGTTCGGTCCGCGAAATCGTCAATATGGTAGCTATCGCAGTGGTAGAGGCCCAAATGAAGGAGTAACTCCCAAATTTCAAATCATTAAGTAGTATCAACAAAATGGGCAAGCTGAAAAAATTAGCTTGCCCATTTTGTTTAACAACAATACTTTTATTTGTTGGCTACTTTTCCCCAAGTATCTTTCAGGCCGACAGTACGATTAAATATCAATTTTTCGTCGGTACTATCAATATCTAAGCAAAAATACCCTTTTCGCATAAACTGAAACTTAGCACCGATAGCGGCATCTTTTAAGGCAGGTTCCGCATAGCCTGTGACGATTTGTAAAGAATCTGGATTGATATAATCTTTAAAATCTCCTTCGGCATTAGAGAGGTCTTCTACTTTAAAAAGTCGGTCGTATTGACGAATCTCTACCGAAAGTGCTTGATTAACAGCCACCCAATGGAGCGTCCCTTTGACATTGATACCAGAAGTATCATTACCACTCTTACTGTTTTCGATATAGCTACAGTGAAGTTCTGTCACTTCTCCATTTTCGTCTTTGATGACCTCATCACAACGAATGATGTACGCGCTTTTGAGACGCACCATTTGTCCGGGAGCTAAGCGGAAATACTTTTTGGGAGGATTTTCCATAAAATCTTCCCGCTCAATGTATATCTCACGACTAAACGGCACTTCTCTCATGCCCCCGTTGGGATCTTCGGGATTGTTTTCGCTGTAGCACATTTCTACTTCTCCTTCCGGAAAATTAGTAATCACTACTTTGATAGGGTCTAAAACAACCATACGACGTTCGGCCACTTTATTGAGATGGTCACGCACACAAAACTCCAAAAGACTTATGTCAATCAACTGAATATTTTTGGTCACCCCAGCTCTGTCACAAAACTCCCGAATCGACTCAGGCGTATAACCCCGTCGCCGCATCCCCGAAAGTGTAGGCATTCGAGGATCGTCCCAGCCTGTCACGTGCTTTTCGTTGACTAATTGTAACAACTTACGCTTGCTCATCACGGTATAAGTGAGATTCAAACGCGAAAACTCGTATTGTTTAGAAGGAAAAATCTCTAGATTGTTGATACACCAATCGTACAGCTCGCGGTGAGGCACAAACTCCAACGTACAAATCGAATGCGTAATTTTTTCAATCGAATCCGACTGTCCATGCGCAAAATCATACATCGGGTAGATGCACCACTTATCACCCGTACGGTGATGATGGGCAAATTTGATACGATATAGCACAGGGTCTCTCATAATCATATTGGGAGAAGCCATATCGATTTTGGCACGCAGTGTGCGAGTTCCTTCCGCAAATTCTCCATTTTTCATCTTGACAAACAAGTCAAGATTTTCTTCGACTGTCCTATTGCGATAAGGGCTATTGGTACCAGGCTCAGTAGGAGTGCCTTTCATAGCGGCCATTTGCTCGGAAGTAGAATCATCGACGTATGCCAATCCCTTCTGAATGAGAACAATCGCAAATTGATATAACTCATCAAAGTAATCAGAAGCATAAAATTCGTTAACCCACTGAAAGCCTAACCATTGCACATCATTTTTGATTGATTCGACATACTCAGTATCTTCAGTGACGGGATTGGTATCATCAAAACGAAGATTGGTAGCTCCTCCATATTTTTGAGCTGCTCCAAAGTTCAAACAAATAGACTTGGCATGCCCAATGTGCAAATACCCGTTGGGCTCAGGTGGAAATCGCGTCAATACTCGGCCGCCGTGTTTCCCCAAACGGAGGTCTTCTTCGATGATTTGCTCGATGAAGTTCAATGATTTTTCTTCGGTGGATTCTTTGCTAATGTCACTCATTCTTTTTGTATTTAACAATAAATAGGCTAGGTATGCTGCTTGTCAGCTTCTAATTAGAACTTTTCTAATAACTGACAATTATTTTTTAAGCCTTAGAAAACGCAAAAGTAGTACAATTCGATTTGATTGGTATTGCAATACAAGGCGAAAAATAAGATAAAATCACCAATGTATCGTACTTTATTTTATGGTCTTTTTTTCTTTTTGGTAGATTTTATCCATTTATGTACTTCTTTTATCTGTTTCAAATCAGCCATTAAACCCGTTTTTTAGCTTCATTGGGGATTGAATGGGGTTAGAATTAATTATAGTATTTTTTCTACAGCTCAAAAAAAAATAAAACTATTTGGAGACTAAAGCCGTTTAATAAATGAATTGAAAACGAGACTTACCCAAGGGCTTTGGTACCACGCCCAACGGTCGAGAGGGTGTTGCAGACAGACTTTCTGACGACTCCTCGGCACGTTCGTCACAATCACATTTGAAATTGAATACATTATTGGCATGAACAACCCTAGAGTGGCAGTTTTTCGCAAGGCCCACTTCAATGCAGCACATCGTCTGCACAATCCGTCGTGGTCGCAGGAGCAAAATGAACGTGTATTTGGAAAATGTAATTTACCTAATTATCACGGTCATAATTATGAGCTTATTGTACAAGTCACAGGGGAAGTAGACCCCCAAACGGGCTATGTAGTGGATCTAAAGTGGCTGAACGATTTGATTGAAGAAAATGTTTTACAAAAGTTCGACCACAAAAATCTTAACCTTGATACTGAGGAATTTAAACATCTCAACCCTAGTGCTGAGAACATTGCAATTGTGATTCATAACATCTTACGTGGGCATCTGGAGACCACATTTGACTTGAAAATACGACTATATGAAACCGAACGAAACTTCGTGGAGTATCCCGCATGACAACCAAGACCTTTTGGATTTAACCATTGATGAATGGGGAGACGACCACGGATTGAGTGCTTACAACACTCCCCTGCGCTCCGATGCTTTTGAGTTGAGTGACGTAGAAAAAGTGGCCAAAATTGAACACCATTTTCGAGAAATTATGGAAACTTTGGGCCTCGACCTTACCGACGACAGCCTCAAAGGAACTCCACTCCGGGTGGCCAAAATGTATGTTAAAGAAATTTTTGGAGGTCTCAACCCCGCCAACAAACCTAAGGCTACACTTTTTGAAAATAAGTACAAGTACAATGAAATGTTGGTAGAAAAAGACATTAGTTTTTACTCCAACTGCGAACATCACTTTGTACCTATTTTTGGAAAAGCGCACGTCGCTTACATTTCGAGCGGGAAGGTAATTGGCCTTTCCAAACTCAACCGAATCGTACAATATTTTGCCAAACGGCCACAAGTCCAAGAACGCCTCACCGTACAAATAGCCAAAGAGCTGGAAAGCATCTTAGATACGCCCAATGTAGCCGTAGTAATGGATGCCAAACATCTATGCGTAGCTTCGCGGGGTGTACAAGACGATACTAGTACCACTGTGACGGCTTATTATGGTGGGAAATTTCAAGAAGCTGACACAAAAAGCGAGTTTTTGAAATACTTGGAACTTAGCAAATAAACGTCCAACTAAGAGAGACAATTGATTGATTTTCAATATATTCAGTCAACCCCCAATAAAGTCAAAGCAGCGCGGGCCTTGTTGTCCACGCTGTTTTTGTATTCATGCTTTGGGTAGTTGAGAGCCAGCTTGAAGTATTCAATTGCCTTGCTTTTTAGGTTTTTGTTTTGGTAAATATAGCCCAACTGTAAGGCCGAAGTTGCCCCAAAATACAAACTTTGAGATTTGCTCAATACGATAGCTCGTTCGTAATGAGGTATCGCAGCTTCGGCTTGATTCTGACGTTGCAGAATCCGCCCCCAACGGTACTGAAATTCAGCTTTGTCGCTTGTCCGTACAAATACTTCTTCTTGATAGGTCTTCAAGACCTGCGCTGCTTCCGCCAAATACCCTCCATCAAAAGCAAAACGTGCTTTCATCAATGTCTTTTGCTGCTCCGAGATCTCACCTTTCTTGAAACTCTGAGCAAATTTTTCGGCAAATTTATCAGCTTCCACATACGCACTCCCTACTTTCGGGATACGATCCAAATACGGCATGGCAGCCTGCGCTTGTCCTGCAAGCCAATGGCTCAAAAACAATTTTAGTTGGGTATCTTTCAAGAAATTTTGGCCTCGATAATTTTTCAGAAAACCCTCAAAAAGAGACCTACACTCCTCATAATCACCTTTTTGTAACAAAATCTCACCTTTCAAATAATCTAAGAAAGGAAAAGGTAAATACTCTTTTCCCGTAGGGCGAGCCGAAAGAAATTGTAGGGCTTGGGTTCCTCGCCCGTCTTTCATCGAAATAGTAGTACCGAAGAAATGAAGTAAAAGATTTTGGGCGTCACTTTCAACCAAGGCTACTAGCTCCTTGTTTTGTACTTCAGTGTATTTCAAGACATAAGCATGCAGCAGCGCAGAGACCAGTTGCGCTTCAATCCGAAATAATGAATCTTGCTCAATTACTTTTTGTAATTCGCTCAATCCCAACGGAATATTACCACGCAATCCGAGCAGTTTGGTTACCCATTGATAGTTTTGCGGCGCTGACCCAATCAATACATGAAGCATTCCGAGAGATTTGTAGGTGCTAATAAAGTGGGGATACTTTTTTGCGTTTTCTTCCAACAACCGATACGCCTTAATGATGTCCCAGCAAGCACTTACTTCTTTTCCAAATTTTAGTTTTACAAAAGCCCAGTGAAGACGTATCTCGGCTTGCCACAAACGCTGATAAGGGGAAGTCGAAGACAATTCACTCAAAACCTCCAAACGCTGATCTTGACGAGGGGCAAGCTGATCAAAAAGCTTTTTCTCATCACTCACCAGCAAGGTCACCATGTCTGCATAGTCTTCCACATATGCTTTAAAAGCATTGGTTTGGGCTTCTTTTCCTAACAATGTACGAGCCAAACCGACCTTCATCCTAAACACCTCCCGATAAGCTTGCTGTTGTAGAGGAGTAATGGTATAGGGCGCGTTTTGAGCTATCAAAGACCCAGAAAACAGTATCCATACCAAACATCTCACTATACTATTCAAGCTTGCTTTTCGAATCATTTTAGGTAATGTTTTGGATGACGGCTTTCTTTTGTTGGAACAAAAATGCATCTCCCACTTGCTTTCCCATCAAAGAAGCACCTAATGGCGATTGGGGAGATACTACGATTATTTTTTGTCCCGACACCATCACTACTCCTACGCTTACAGCAATCAAAAAATCACCCAAAGACGAATGTACCAATGCTCCTAGACCTACCCTTTCAAAATTAAAAGAAGGATCAATTCGCTCTAAGACCGCCCGTTCTTGACGCAATTGCTCATAAAGCTGCGCATGGCGGTCACGTTCGATTTGGGCCATAGCGCGAGCAGTTTCGTATTTGTCCCCCGCACTGCTTTTGGTTTCTTCATTGGCCGAATCTTGCGCCGATTGCATGGCATCATAGGCCGCTTGCATGCGCGTATCTAGTTGATTTTTGAGGATTTGTAGTAATTCTAATTTCATTTATGGAAGGAAAAAGAGCATTAGAAAATTCTAATGCTCTTTTCTTAAGTTTAAAGACGGTGATTAATAATTTGATCGTAGGTGCCGGCAAAAGCCGATTGTTTTACGCCTTCTGACGACAGAAAATCGTGCGGAAACCCTAGTTCAATTTTACTGATTTCGTTCAAACGCTCCATCATTTCCTCAGGAATAACCGAGTTTAAACTTTCTAAAGAGTCTTTGATTTGCTCCACACGACGCGAACCAATAATGGGCATTACATTAGACACCCGCTGACGCACCCAGTTGATAGCCACTTGGGTAGGTGTACATCCCAACTCTTGAGCGATACTTACTACTTCTTGGGCAATTTCCATACTGCGGTCATTGCGACGGAGGCTATTTTCAGGGACTCTTCCTCCTTCACCACGGAGGTATTTGCCAGTAAGAGCCCCGCCCCCAATCACCCCCCAAGGCGTAACAGCCATATCAAGGGCTTTGGCCATGGGCAGTAAGTCCCTCTCAGCTCCCCTCTGAAGCAATGAATATTCGATTTGTAAAGCGGCGAATTGATTCCAGCCTCTAAGTTCGGCTAGCATATTGGCCCTAGAAATCACCCAAGCGGGCGTATCCGAAATCCCAATATAATGCACTTTACCACTGCGTATCAAATCATCCAATCCCCGCATCACCTCATCGACGGGCGTAGTAAAATCCCACATATGTACCCAAAACAAATCTATGTAATCGGTATTGAGTCGCTTCAAGCTTTCGTTTATCGAGCGAATCATGTTTTTGCGATGATTTCCCGCAAAGTTGGGATCCCCATCGCGGTCCATCAAGGTATATTTAGTCGAAACCACAAAATGATCACGATCAGAGGCGATAAAATCTCCCAAGTATTTTTCGGAAGTACCTTCTGTGTACCTATTGGCAGTATCCAAAAAATTACCACCAGCTTTGGTATAAGCATCAAAAATTTTTTTACTTTCATGCTTATCGGCCCCCCACCCCCATTCGTTACCAAAAGTCATCGTACCTAAGCAAATTTCCGAAACGCGCAGGCCAGATTTTCCCAATAATTTGAATTTCATAGTTAAAATGTTTGTTTGATGAAAGTAGGACGGGAATAGTATTTTCGCCCAAAATTAAGGATAAAATTGGTTCATTATGTGTTTTCGCAATTCCTTAACCGCCACCGTTGCAGAAATAGAGCAACGTTTAGAAGCCGAAATGGAAGTTGATGCCGCTGACTTCCAGCCTATTTATCACGCTAACGGATTTGATTACCCCAAATGGCCCGTCGTAACTGCGCAAGCTCCCCGTCGTATTCAATTTTTTAATTGGGGTTTAGTTCCTCACTGGGTCAAAACCGAAGCCGAAGCTCAAGAAATGCGTCCTTTGACGCTTAATGCCAAAGTCGAAACGCTCGGTCAAAAACCATCCTTCAAATACGCCCTCCAAAACGCCCAAAGATGTCTGATACCTTCTACGGGTTTCTTTGAGTGGCAAACCGTCAACAAACAGAAATACCCTTATTATATTAGGCTACGCAATCAACCCATTTTTGCCATGGCAGGAGTATGGGAAAGCTGGGTCAACCCCACCCACACAGACGATGTCTGGAATACATTCAGTATTATTACGACAGAGGCCAACCCTCTTATGGCAAAGATTCACAATACCAAACAGCGCATGCCTTTGCTTCTTCTTCCTGGTACAGAAACAATTTGGTTACAAAACAATTTACCTACTGCGGCGTTAAAAGAAATAGCCAAACCACTTGATGATAGTCTTATGGAAGCATTTACAATCAGTCGTCGCCTTAGCAATCAACGTAGCAATCCAAATGTTCCAGAAGTTTTGTTGCCAATGGCCTATCCTGAACTCTCCCAACAACAGCTCTCTTTATTTTAACTTTTGTAAATGATTATAAAACTTTTGGCTAGTAACTAGACTCTAACCAAATCTCACACTTAACCATTCTCATGTTAAAGAAACTCTTCATTTGGGCTTGTATCTGCGGATTGTGCGGAGGACTTTCTTCTTGTTTTCGTTCATGGCGAAAAAGTGATCGAGAGATCAGAGAACATTATGCCAACCGAAACATTAAACCTACTTATTATACCATCCAAAACGACAGTCTACGGTTGTTTGTCGCCACCACTGGAGCCGATACGCTACCCCCACTTTTGTTGATTCATGGTGCCCCCGGTGCTTGGTATGGCTATATGAATATGGTAGACGATAGCTTATTGCAACAAAAGTATCATATTATCGCCATCGATCGCTTAGGGTATAATCACTCTAGTTATCGCAAAAAACGCTTTGTGACTTCTATCGATACGCAAGCTCGTGCTGCCGCTCTTGCCTTGAATCTTAATCATTCGCGCCAAAAAGGAGTGATTTTGGGACGCTCATATGGTGCTCCTATCGCCGCCAAAATCGCCATCTTAAATCCTCAAAGTTTCAATAAACTAGTGATGCTGGCACCCGCTATTGACCCTTCCACAGAAAAATTCTGGTGGTTTTCGAAGCCTGCCAAGTGGTGGATAGTGCGAATGTGGCTACCACATCGCCTCAATGTGGCCACCTTCGAAAAGTTCGCCCATGTTAAAGAGTTGGAAAAACTCAGTAATGAATGGTCGCAATTGGAAGTACCTACCACGGTGGTTCAAGGCGGCAAAGACTGGATTGTGGACCCTTCCAATCTGGATTTTGCCCGAAAACAGCTTACCAACAAGACCGCTGAGTTTATCTATTTGCCAGAAGCAGGCCATCTTATTTCTTATTCGCATCCCGATTTGGTACGTAAATTGGTCACCACCTTGTTTGATTCTGGCTCAGGCAATCCTATGGCCACCGCCAGTAGTGGTGGTCAAGAGGGTCACTAAAACAAGCCTGCCTCTAGCAGAAGGGCTATTTTATTTGTTTTGTGGCAGGATGTTTTTTGTCGTACTTTCACGATTTAAACATTCATCCAAATGAAACCATTTTTTATATCATTTTTAGTAGCCCTGCTAAGTTTGTGGGTATCAAGCGCATTTAAGACCAGACCTTCATTATCCTCAGCCCATATCATCACTGGAGCCGACCAGCCTTCTAAATATATACCCTATCTGAAAGGGAAAAAAGTAGGAATGGTCATCAATCAAACCTCTATCATTGGGAATAAAATAAGCGTAGACAGTCTTCTTCAAATGGGTGTAACCATTGCTAAGATTTTTGGTCCCGAGCATGGTTTTAGGGGAAATGCCAGCAATGGCGCCAAAGTAGATGATAGCGTAGATGCTAAAACGGGCATTCCCGTCATTTCTCTTTATGGTAAAAACCGCAAACCTAGCGCCGACCACCTCAAAGACCTGGATGTAATGATTTTTGATGTGCAAGACGTAGGTGCCAGGTTTTATACATACATCAATACACTGGCTCACGTAATGGAATCTTGCGCTCTCAACAACAAAGAGCTGATTATATTTGACCGCCCCAACCCGCACGGTTTTTGTGTAGATGGCCCCATCTTAGAGCCTCATCTCAAATCAGGCATTGGGATGTTTGCAATTCCTATTACACATGGGCTTACGATTGGCGAATTTGCCCAAATGCTCAACGGCGAAGGTTGGCTTCCCAATCAAGTGAAGTGTAAGCTCAAAATTATAAAAGTAGCCAACTATACCCATGACATGGGGTATACGCTGCCCGTAGCTCCTTCCCCCAACCTCAATACACAGCAGTCTATCATGCTTTATCCCAGTATTTGTTGGTTTGAAGGCACTATCATAAGCCAAGGACGTGGTACTTATATGCCTTTTGCGGTACTTGGTGCTCCCGCTCTTAAAGGCAAATACAGCTTTTCGTTTAAACCTGTCAGTATCCCAGGTATGAGTGAGACGCCACTCCACCAAGATACCGAATGCTACGGCCTTGATCTTCGCCAATACGACACCTCCATTTTTCTCAAAACAAAAAAACTCAATCTAAAGTGGCTAATGGAACTCTACGCTGCTTATCCTGTGAAAGAAAAGTTTTTTAATAATGTTCAAACCCATCAAATGGGTGTGTTCAATAAGCTTTCGGGAAATGAAGCTTTACAACAACAAATTATTGCAGGGAAGAGTGAAGAAGAAATCAGAAAAAGTTGGGAGCCTGGCCTTTCTAACTTTAAGAAAATGCGCCAGAAATATTTACTATATCCTTAAAACGAAAACTAACAAAGGAAACTGTAGTTGCTATTAAATAAACCAAACGCAAACAAAGCCCGCTAATGTATGTTTATGATACTAGCGGGCTTTGTGTTTAGTAAGAGTGGAATCAAGCGTAAATACAAAATAAAATCCCTCGCAACTACTCAAACCCCTTAGGTAGTGCGAGGGAGATTTTCATCATAGGTCAAGTTGTGATTGAATCATCATTGCAAATTTATGCAAAGTTTTAAAAACAAAACAACTTTTTGTTGCATTTTTTTGCAAAGTTTTTTTTGATTAATTTTCCACTCAATTTATGAAGCAGCTAGATCGATTTTTTAATTCTATACTTAACTTAACCTATGATAAAAGAAGAACGCCACAAGCTCATTATTGAGAAGCTCAATCGTGACCAAAAAATCAATTTACTTGAGCTAAGTCAACTCTTAAATGTATCATATGACAGTATCCGAAGAGACGTTATTGAACTAGAAGACAAGGGTTTACTAAAAAAAGTACATGGAGGAGCTGTCGCTAATTCTTACTTATCGTTCAAGACCACGCAGGGCTACGGCATGGACAATCAAGAAGTATTACACCTTACACGTAAAGCCCAGAAACTCTTCGAAAATCATCAAACTATTTTGATGGACGGAGGAACTACTAACTTCCACATTGCGGAGCAGTTTCCCAAAAACCTAGAACTTACCGTGATTACTAACAGTCTACCCCTTGCCACTGTCCTCAACGACCATCCCAAAGTAGAAACCATACTGCTAGGCGGCACCTACCACAAGCGGTATCAGATTACGATTGGCCATGAGGTAATGCGCCAACTCGACCATTTTAGAGTAGACCTTTACTTAATGGGATTCAATGGTTTACATCCCCAAACGGGCGTTACGCTGCGGCATTATGAAGAATCGGTATTAAAGCAAAAAATGGCGCAATCTGCCAATAAAGTCGCAGTGTGTGCCATTGCTGAAAAACTTCATAATATAGAAACTTACAAAGTTTGTGACATTCAGGAGATAGATATTTTGGTAACAAGTCTCAAACCCACCGATGTCTCTTTACAAGATTTTCGCAAACATGGTATTGAGCTTCTCTAAAGTTTGCAAAAATTTGCAAACTTTAGATTTTAGAAAACATCAATTTATATCTTAACGGACTTAGTTAGTCTTTATCTTCCACTTCTTCCAATTTAGAAACGAGTATCTTATCAATACGGCTTTTGTCCATATCAATGATTTCGAAGCGATACTCTTGCCATTTAAAATGTTCGCCAGTATTGGGAATATCTTTCAGAATATGAAGGGCAAAACCTCCTAGCGTGTTGAAGCCTGTTAAATCAACTTTGTTTTCGACGGTGATATCAAAATGTTCTAAGAAGTCCTCCCAAGGAAGCTGCGCATCTACCAAAAAACTCCCGTCTTCACGTTCTACAATGTCATAATTGAATTCATTGGTTTCCGACAAGTCCCCTACCAAAGCATCCAAAATATCGTTGAGAGTGGCAATCCCTTGTAGAGATCCATATTCGTCTACTATAACTCCGAAGTGAACGCGTTTTTCTTTAAACTTCTGCAATACTTCGTAAGCTTTATTGTTTTCGGCAATGTAAAGCGCTTCCCGCTTATAACTCTCCAAATTGGCAATTTCGTCGTCGAGCGAATTTTCTAATAAATCTTTGACATACACTAACCCTACCACGTTGTCGATACTATCATGACATAAAGGATAAACCGAATGCCTAAATTCCAAAATCCGTCGTTTATTTTCCTCAATTGTATCAGCCGTATCGAGCCATACTACTTCTTGCCGGTTGGTCATGAGAGAAGTGATTTTGCGGTCTCCTAGATGAAATACATTTTCCACAATTTCCTGCTCTATCTCATCAATGACGCCGCCCGTAGTCCCTTCCTGAATGATTGTTTTTATTTCTTCTTCGGTGATAGCTTGGTTTTGTTGTTTGATGCGTAGCACCTTCATAATCAAATCGCTTGACTTTGCCAACAACCAGATGAAAGGAGCAGTAAGATTAGAAAGCCAATTCATGGGTGTCGCCATAAACTTGGCAATCCCCTCTGGATTCGACATGCCTATACGCTTGGGTACCAGTTCACCCAAAACCAACGATAAATACGTCACAAAAAGCACCACTCCACCTACCGCTATGGTATGAGCGTAAGGTTTGAGGGGTTCGTATTGCTCAATAAACGCCTGAAAGTCGTTGGTAATACGCTCTCCACTAAATACCCCGTTTAGGATACCAATGAGAGTAATACCAATTTGAACAGTAGATAAAAAACGGTTGGGGGAATTGGCCAAAGCGAGTGCATGTTCGGCTTGTCGGTCTCCGTTACGAGCCGCAGTTTCCAATTTCGACTTTCGCGATGAGACCAGCGCGATTTCCGACATCGAAAAAACTCCATTAATAAGAACGAGTAGAACAATAACAAGTAGCTCCACGTAGAGGGGGGATGTTGATACAAATGCAAAAATATCAAAACTATTTGCTATCCAAAACAAAGGCATTTACTAATTTTGTCATGTTTTACTGTTTTACTACGCGAATGATCATTTTTATCAAAGACCGCCCGATTCGGATAATAAACGAAAAAGCTGCACAGAAGCTTCCACACCGCATTACATTTGACAAAATCATCGATGCTCATCTAGAAATGCTGAAGGTGGGTAGCTTGAAAGGTCATTTGCTCATTCTGAACGCAACGCCTATCACCGCCGAAAAACTCTTTCACTTCCTCAACAACTTTGATTTGCCTGATCTACAATCGATTTACTTAGTTCCAAAAGACAAAGAAGCAGTCGAAAAAAGGCTCAAAAAAATTTATTCTGTGGTAAAAGCCGCTGGTGGAATTGTGACCAAAGACAATCAGTTTTTACTCATGTTTCGGAGGGGTGTTTGGGACTTACCCAAAGGCAAACTTGACCCCAACGAAAAGTCAAAAAAAGCAGCTGTTCGCGAGGTAGAAGAAGAGACCGGAGTCAAGGCCGAAATCGTCGAGAAAGTTTGCACTACTTGGCATACTTATACCCAAAACAATCAAAAGATTCTTAAGCGTACCAAATGGTATTGGATGCGTAGTCTTGATGACTCCAAAATGAAGCCTCAGCAAGACGAAGGTATTGAGCAACTTGTATGGATGACCGACGCTGAAGCCCGCCCTCATTTGGTCAAATCGTTCAGTTCGATTCGCTATGTAATTGATTGCTTTTTGGGGCAAGAAGTAGATATTGAGTAGAATAATAGCTAAAAAAGCTAGCCTTTATGAATTCAATAAAAGCTAGCTTTTGTTTTTCAAGGTAGTGTTATTCAAAAATCGTTTTCATCCTTTTAATTATTTCTTCCAATCGCTCACGCGGACAGGCGAAATTGAGTCGGATAAAACCTGCACCGTCAAATTGCGCTCCGTCAGAGATTCCTACTCCTGCGGCCTCCAATTGCTGTGCTATGTTGGCAATCCCAGTGGCGCGGGTATCTATCCATGCCAAGTAGGTGGCCTCAAGCGGTACCATATGCAAGCCCTTGATACTCGATACCTCTCGGTACAAAAGGTCGTGATTTTGACGCAAATACCCCAACAACTCCTCATGCCACTGGCCTCCGTCTCGATAAGCGGCCAAGGCTGCTTCAAAGGCATAAGCCGAAAGCATGGGCATCAAACCCGCTTTGGTTTTAAGAAAATTAGCCCTGAGGGTATCGTTGGGAATCACGGCAAACGAACAACCTAATCCTGCGATGTTGAAAGTTTTGCTCGGAGCCAGCAGCGTAATGGTATTTTGCTCGGCTTCTGGACTTAGGGTAGCCATCGTAAAATGACTTTTATCTTCATCCAAAATAAGGTCACAATGGATTTCGTCAGAACATACCACAATACCATGCCGATGACAAATCTCAAACAAACGGCTTTGTTCTTCTTTTGTAAAAACAGTACCAGCGGGATTGTGAGGATTGCACAATAAAAACAGTTTAGTTTCGGGCGTAATGGCCGCCTCTAATGCCTCAAAATCATAAGTCCAACGATTGTGTTCTAACACCAAAGGCACTTTAATCAGTGCGCGATTGGCGGCTTTGGTTTCAAGCATAAAAGGGTGATAAACAGGCGTTCCCATCAAAACCCCCTCGCCTTCTTTGGTAAGGGTCCTAATCGATAGCCCGATACCCGGCACTAATCCTGGCAGCCATACAATCCACTCTTTTTTAATTTCCCAATGATGACGTTTCCGCAAACGCTCCACTACTATATCTTCTAGCTCATCGGGGCAATGTGAATAGCCAAATACGCCGTGTCGTGTTATTTTATCTAAAGCTTCTAATATAGGCGGAGCAGCTTTGAAGTCCATGTCTGCCACCCAGGCCGGGATAACATTTGGGTCGGTGTATTTGTCCCATTTATAACTATTGGTATTGGTACGGTCAATCAGTTCGTCAAAAATACTCATTTTTAAAAAGTTATTGATTATCTGTTGTTGCATCAAAATACCCAACAGATAATCTAATTTTGATTAGTGCGTTGGTTTATCTTTTGCAGGAGCCGATGCGTGATAATCTCTCCGAATCATTTCGGCATATTTATCCATTAACTCCATTACTCGTTTTTGGCTATCAGACTGTACGATAAGCCCTACATGGTATTCTTCTTTCATGCGCCAGACGATTTCGGGATCATCAAAAGGCGACATATCGGGCCACTGTTGCCGTGCTAGTGAAATGATAATACCCGAATATTTTTTTTGTACTGTCGGTAAAGTATACCCTTGCCCTTTGGCCTTGGCAGTTTCGATGAGCGCCCACTCACGCCAAAGGTTAATCCCCGAAGAAAAATCAACCATCTCCGCCAAATGCGCCCCTCCTACCCTAGAAGCCGTTTCGAGAAAATAAAATTCGCCATCTTCATAGCATTTGATGACTTCTGTGTGCGACGCACTAAAATTCATATGAAACGCCTTCAATACCTGCTCGTTTATCTTTTTGAGGGCTTTGGCATCTTTTGAATTAAACTCCACCGTCACTGACCTAAAAATCCCCCCACCGTGGGCTACTTCAAAAGGGGTATTGAGATATTGGCTACTTCGCTCAAAAATCACCTTACCATCGAGCGTAAGCGCATCTACGTGGTATACATCGCCCGGCTTAAATTGCTCAATCAAAAACATATGCCGCTCTTCGCCCAAGCTATGTACCGTTTGCCAAGCTTCGTCGAAACTATGTACTTTTTTAATTCCCGCCGCCGATGCTTCCGCACGCGGCTTAATGACCCAAGGCGGAGTCGTAGATTTTAGATATTCGGTAATTTCAACATCATTAAACAAAGCCGAAAATGCCGGTACTTTGATGCCTTCATCTTGGGCTTGTACGCGCATTGCGAGTTTGTCACGAAAATAGCGAGCGGTAGTTTGTCCCATGCCCGGAATCCGAAAATGCTCCCGAACAATAGCTGCTTTTTCAACATCAAAATCATCAAGAGCTACCACTCGGTCAATCTTGCGGCTCCGCATGACATACGCCAATCCTTTGATCATATTTTCAAAATTGGCGAGTGTATTGGAATCATCTTCTAAATAAAAAAACTCGTCGATGCTTTCATAGGGCCAAGCTTTTCCTTCAGTACGTTTGGCAGTCAACAACAAAACCGTATTGCCCGCTTCTTTACAAGCCTTCAAAAAATCCCCTCCTTTGAAATAACACGTGATACAGAGAAAAGTCAAACTCATCTTGGATTGGTAGTTTAGCGTTGATAAAAGTTGGTCTGTATGTTTATAGATGTCTTAGTTCGCTATTTTTGGAGCCAGAAACGTCCATTTTCCAATCAAACTCACGATAATTGAAAAGAAAACGTTTTTTTTGCAGGCACATTCCAAACATACAAACTATCAATCTTTCAAACAAACGTAAATTGTGAATTTCCCCATTTTCGTAGCCCGCCGAATTCGTCAACCTCAACAAGCCACTTTTTCGGCCACCGTCTCGCGCGTGGGCATCATCACTATCGCTTTGGGAGTGGCAGTAGGTATTGTAGCTTTGGCGGTATTGTTTGGGTTTAAAAACACAATTTATCAAAAGGTATTTGTGTTTGGTTCTCACCTTCAAGTATCCAAATTGAGCCTTAATCAGTCTTTTGAAGAGCCTCCCATACCTCTACATACCTCCGCATACGATCAATGGCAGCAAATCCCCGGCATCAGACATCGTCAAGCGATTGCGCACAAGGCGGGTATCCTCAAAACTCCCGAAGAACTCCAAGGAGCAATCGTCAAAGGAGTAGGCAAAGATTATGATTGGCCACTTTTTAAAGAAAGTTTGGTAGAAGGCCGCCCGATACAGTTTTCGGATACAACCGATGCCAAAGAGATTATTTTGAGTAGAATCATTGCCCGAAAACTAAACTTAAAGGTAGGTGATGACGTAGTGATGTATTTTGTACAAAATCCTCCACGAGTTCGAAAACTACAAGTGGTTGGCATCTATGAAACTAACCTTGAAGAATTTGACAATCAGCTCATTATTGGAGATATCGCCCTCATTCAACGCCTCAATGGCTGGGGAGCAGATTCGGTGGGAGGATATGAGTTTTTTGTTAAAGATTTTGAAAAACTTGATCTTACAGCCAAAGAATTGTTTGCCCGCCTCCCAGCTGATATGCGCGTAGAGCGAGTGACGGAGCGCTTCCGGCCTCTGTTTGAATGGCTTCAGCTGCTCGACCAAAACACCCTCGTCTTATTTGTGTTGGTACTCTTTGTGACTTGCTTCAATATCGCCTCGGTCTTGCTCGTGATGATGATGGAGCGTACTCCAATGGTGGGATTACTCAAGACCCTCGGTAGTCCCAACATCCAAATCAGGCGCATCTTTTTTTATGTTGGACTCCAGTTGGCTATCAAAGGGTTGGTCATTGGCAATATCGTAGGACTTGGATTTTGTTGGTTACAGTATCAATTTAAAATCATCCCTCTTGATGCCGCCAATTACTTCATGAATACCGTCCCTATCAAATTCGATTGGAGTTCTATTTTACTACTCAATTTGGGTATTTTGGCACTTATCGCGCTTATTTTACTCATCCCTACCCTCATCATCAGTCGCATACGTCCTGTGCAAGCTTTGGTATTTAAGAAATAATATCCCGTTAAATAAAATACGTCCCATTTCGGTAAGGGTAAAACTACCCTTAGGTGTCAATGTGGTAAAACAGCCATTCAAATATGACACCTCGTTATTGTATTTTATGGGCGCAAGCCATTGTATTTCTTGTTTTTACAAGTTGCCAAAATCGCCTATCTCGTGTAGGCGCACCCGCCGAGCTATCGGTCGAAATCACCCCCGAACGCGTCCAACGAGGAGCTTATCTCGCCAATCATGTAGCAGTGTGCATGGATTGTCATTCGCGACGCAATGATAACCAATTTGCGGGTCCTATCGTTGGGGGTTCCGAAGGAGCTGGCGGAACCCGATTTGACCACAAAATGGGCATTCCGGGCGTTTTTTATGGCAAAAACCTCACCCCTGCCGCGCTTTACAACTGGACCGATGGCGAACTCTATCGGGCAATTACGTCGGGAGTCTCTAAAGAAGGCAAGGCATTGTTGCCCCTCATGCCTTATCTTAATTATGGTAAAATGGCTTCTGAAGATATCAAATCAATCATCGCTTACTTGCGCAGCCTTCCCTCTATTCCCAACGACGTCCCCGATTCTAAACCTGACTTTTGGTTAAAACCACTCCTCAAAAAAATGCCCCAAAAAGCACTTTCTCAACCTAAGCCTGCTCTTCAGGATTCGATTGGGTACGGAAAATACTTAGCAACCTTTGCAGGATGTGCCGATTGTCATACGCCACGCCGAATGGGAATGCCACTCAAAAATAAAGGTTTTGCGGGAGGAACACCCTTCAAACTCCCAAGCGGGACGGTCACCTCTGCCAACATTACCCCCGATACACATACTGGCATCGGACGCTGGACCAAAGCAGATTTTATTGCTCGATTTAGGGCTTTTGACCCCCTCAGTTTTAAGCCTTTTGATACCCAAGAAGGTTTCAATACACCTATGCCTTGGCTTTTGTACAGTGGCATGACCGACGAAGATTTAGGGGCTATATATAGCTATCTCCAGTCGCTTCGTCCTATCAAAAATGAAGTTGTGCTTTTTAAACACCACCCAAACTCCCTTATTGACTTAGCTAGCCCTATAGCAGGCAGCTACGAAGTAAAAGAACTCCAAGTATTTGATAAAAAAATAAATACTACTCAAGGTTTTAGTGGTACCATCATTTTGAGTAAAATCAACAGAACTAGCATAAAAATCGACATCGATATTCATCACCAAGACGCAGAAGCCACGCCTGTGAGTAGTATTTGCGACCTTGTATCAGCAAAGTATAAAATGAGCCTTATTGAAGCCACCACCAAAGACGAAATCGGCTATGTCTCCAAAGGAAAAATTTATTTGTTGTCCCAAGATTCAAAGGGTGCTAAGACCAAAATTGTGGCTTATATGAAAGGAAAGTAAAGAGCATACTTTTAGCAAATGCGGTGACATTGCAAACGAAATTTTGGATTTAGGTGTTCAGAACAAAAAGCGAGTTTTGCGAAAAGGGTAGCCAAATTTTATCACAAAGCCCCATTTTTCGCAGACTTGACGTAACTTTGTATCCATATCTCAAGAAAATCCTCTAATGACACAAAAAGAAATTAAATTCACCATCGAGCAAGACGAAGAAAAAATCCCTGAAAAAATCTACTGGGAAGCTACCGACAATCCCAACGAAGGTCTGGAAGAAACCAAAGCGATTGCGGTAGGCGTATGGGATCATTTTCATAAAGGAACGCTTTTTATCCCACTGTGGGCCAAAGACATGGAAGTACACGAAATGAAACGCTTTTGTATCGAATTGCTCGGCTGCGTAGCAGACACCCTTCGCAATGCGACTGGCGACGAAATCATGGCTGCCGATATCGACGAAGTGGGAATGAGTCTTAGCAAACGTCTCCAAAAAGAAATGCAAGCTGCCGCCAAAGGGCAATGATTCTTTCATTTAATTAACAATTAACGGTGCTTTAGCACTACTTAACAGTGGCTTGCCACTTAATACAATGAATAAAATAAAAGTTGGTATTGTAGGAGCTGCGGGATATACGGGCGGAGAGTTGTTGCGGATTTTGGTAAATCACCCTTTTGTAGAGATTGATTGGGCTCACTCAAAAAGTCAAGCTGGAAAACCTGTGTATGCTACCCATACAGACTTGCTAGGGGATACCTCGTTGGTATTTTCGGGAGATGACCTTGGAGAGCTTTTACAACAAGCGACACTTTCGGCCATTTTTTTGTGCTCTGGTCATAATGAATCACGAAAATTTCTAGAAACATACTCCGTACCTACCTCCCTCAAAATCATTGACTTAAGCACTGATTTTCGAGATGAAAGCAATGGATTTGTGTACGGTTTGCCTGAACTTCAACGCGATAGAATCAAAACAGCTACCAAAATCGCCAATCCCGGATGTTTTGCGACAAGTATTGAGCTTGCGCTTTTGCCTCTGGCAGCCTCCGGGCTTTTGACCGATGATGTACACGTAAGTGCCATTACGGGCTCAACGGGAGCAGGTCAGGCTTTGAGTGCTACCACTCATTTCACATGGCGCAACAACAACGTCTCAATCTACAAAGCTTTTACGCATCAACACCTCAAAGAAATCAAAATGAGCTTGACTGCTCTTCAAAGTGGTTTCGATAAGGAAGTAAATTTCATCCCCTATCGAGGAGATTTTACAAGAGGTATCATGGCCAATGTGTATACCAAATACAGCGGCACACTCGAAGAAGCATTAGAGCTCTATCAGGCTTATTATGTGTCTCATCCTTTTACTCACGTTAGTACTCAGGATATTGATTTAAAACAAGTAGTCAACACCAACAAATGCTTGATTCAACTCCAAAAGCACGGCGGTAATCTACTGATTACTAGCGAGATTGACAATCTTATAAAAGGAGCGTCGGGGCAAGCAGTTCAGAATCTCAACCTGCTTTTCGATTTTCCCGAAGATGCTGGTTTGAGACTCAAAGCAGCCGCCTTCTAACACCACATAGCGGCTCATTGTTTTTCAAAATTCTCTTATTTTATACCCATAATCAGCATGAGTAAATTCGCTTTATCATTAGGAAGTGTGGTGCTTATGCTGATTTTTATTGCTTGTGGTATCATTGATGGTTTTAATAAGTCGTTAAGCACTTGGGAAAACGAGCGATGTGACACCACCCTCCACCTAGAGCAATGGAACATCATCGATTTGGTCTCCCCTTTCTCACAGGCCGATACGCTCAAAGATGCACTTATCCTTCCTCCTCAAGTCTGGTTAGTAATTGTAAAAAACGGTAAAATACAGCAATTAAATGCTGTTTTTGCGCCCACTTTTCAAGCTCCTCCTGCCGAACTTATTTCATGGACTGATAGCATCAGGTCGGATACGCTTTCGTGGCTCGACCGAGCTTACTTATGGACACTAGCCGATCGTCCTGATTATCCTTATCATCGTTATGAACAATTGTTGGAATCGACAAGAAAGAGGTTTATCGAAAAGCGAGATTCGATGATGAGTGATTATCTTGGACAATATCCAAAGTATAAACTTCGAATAAATTCTGATTTACGAGGCAATCGCTCCCAAAAAAGGCACCTGACCATGGGCAAGAGTGTATCGCCCCTTTCGCAGCATCAGTTTGGTTTTGCCTCAGATGTGCCCATTATTTACCGAGGGCGTCAGCTCCAAAACATCCGTTATTATAAAACTTTCATGGACGAAATAGGTGGAAAATACGGCCTTACTTGGGGTGGTACTTTTCGGGGGTTTATTGACCCTAATCATGTCCAGTATTTTAAAAATTCTTCGGAAATGCTAAAACAATTTCCAGAACTACGATATGAATATGAGGCTTTTGGGAAGTATTTTAAGAATCGGGTCAAAACCATGACCGAGGCCGGAAAAGCCGATAAAATAGAAGATACACAAGCTCTTTTAGCGACGCTACACGATTTGCACAAGGGCAAAGCTTGCGTATGCGATAGCTTGGCAGAGCGCCCCACTCCTACCAACATCACTAAAATTAGTACGGATTTTTACGCATCAAAACTACAGCCTCAACGAGACATTCTTTTAGTAGGAGACCTTGATAGTCAAACTATTACTCTTTTTCATCCTACAGGCATCATCAAGACATTTAGATTGGGGGTATGGCAATAACAAAAAACACAGCCGAAGCTAATGCCTCGGCTGTGTCAACTCAATCATTGATTATTCAAACCCACCAATATATAATCTAAAATGAGTTCAGCATCACGTTAAGTAAGGATAAAATCGAATCGTTGTTGATGAAAAAAACGTCCACAAATCCTGCGACACTAATTACTCAGATTATTCTACTTAAAAAGCACAAAGTGCTTGTACACAATTAATTTGCTTGCAAACGAGCTAGTTTAGAGAATGATTGGCTTTTGTGAATTCCAGTCAGGGTAAGTGATACTGTAGACCCTGCTTTAGGTGCTGACACCCCTAAATCCGCCCAAGTTTTGGTAAGCGTAGCCTTCCCACTAGCATCTGTAGTAATATCAGCAATTTTTACGCCAGCACGTGTCGTTACTGAAAGTGCCAAACCAGATACTGGAATTGAATCAATTCCTTTTTTATAATCTAAGATATTGGTCTTATCCAACTCATAAATCCGTACACTTAAGGTAGCGTTTGCCAAAGTAGCTTTGGAAGTGACAGTAGGCTCGGTCGTAAAACCACCTCCATCTCCAATGGCATTGTCAAATACCAAAAGTACAGGTGCTACTACCCGATCTACAAAAGGGTCATCTACTTTACAAGAAGCCACCACAAAAGCAGCCACAACGAAAAGGAATATTTTTGCAGTCTTCATAGTTCTCATCGGTTTTTTAAAGTTTGTTGAATAAGTGGTCAATGCGACAACATGTGTAAATGGCTTCAAGAATAAAAGACAAGGATGCTTTATTGTTGAAGAATATTAAGCTTTAGAAAACTTTACAGATGCTTTACCGATTAAGTTTGGGACAATACCAATACCGATAAAAATCAAACCTGTAATAATTAAAGTAGGCAAGTGAGCAAAGAAAGTACCCGCCGACAAAATTCCAAGAATCAATAAGGTTGAGAATGGCAACGAAAACGCCAATACCAATACCGCAAGTTCGGCATCGAAGGTGCGACGTTCTTTGGGTAGTCCGCTGTTTTCTTCCCGTAAGTTGAAAGCCGAAATATGCGCAAAAGGCCAAAAACTAGCCGAACTCAACGGAATAGCTACTGCCAGAAGTACCATAGTGGGGTCGTTGATACCTAATACCGAAATAACAGCCGCACTAAAAAGCATGGTTACTCCAGCTCTAAATATCAATAAAGAGCTAATAAGGCGTTTTTTACGCTGCTTTAACTGAACCGCTAAACCAATGAAAATCAACACTAAAGGAGTCATCATCGCACTAGTTTTGTCAAACATATCCGCAATGATAGCGGGCAAAGATTTGAAACTTACGCCCAAACTCAACAAAATAAGTGCAGATGCGATGATGATGTTGATAGGTTCTTTGACAAGGTTCAAAAGCAAACTTTTGATTTTGGTACTGAGATTTGCTTCTTCGCTTTTAGCATTTTTAAGAAACATATTCAGAGCCACTACGTATAAAAATATCAAGACAAAAAACTTGTTTCCGACATCACCCATTGCCGCCATTGCAACGCTTTCTTGTCCCAAAAACTCTGCGATAAAAGGAAAACAAGAAAGACCTGGTGCTAATGATGGCAACAGCATCACCAAGGTACGGCCCGTGGGACTGTCTTTTTCTACGCCAAAAAAAGATAAGGCAAGCGGCGTGATAAAGTACATGAAGAAATTAAACACCAGCGTCAAAGCAGGAACTATAATCAGCTTTGAATCGACTGTTACTTTCATTAAAGCAATAAAAATAGTAGAAGGTAGTGCTACTGAAAGCACCATTTCTTTAATCCCGTCGGTTTGTTGTTTGTTTTTGAATTTGGAACGTAACACTAAGCCCAATACAATCAATAACAATAAGGTAAATGCTTTTTGTAGAGCGTCACTCATAACTTTAATGGATAGTGGTTAAAATAGCAATGAACATTCAGGTAAGTATTGGGGGAGAAATTGTCGCCCCCAATACTGCTTACTCATTGCCAAAAATTAACTTATTGATTCTAGGGCGCTTACAAATTGCTTTATTTCGTCCATAGTCCCCATACTAACACGGCACCAAGGCTTACCTTGGATTTCGTAGCCTCTTACCATGATTCCTTTTGCCATCATTTTTTGGAGCATTTCTTTTCCAGGCATATTGATTGGGAAAATCACGAAATTGGTATAAGAGGTTACGTATTTATAACCTAAACGATCTAAGTTTTTGCAGAGATAGGTTTTTACTTCATGATTCAGCTTACGAGTCATATCCTGAAACTCGTTGTCGTCCATACTTGCTACTGCCGCTGCGATAGAAGTTTGGGTGATACCCATCCCACCACGTGTGATTTTTTGGATGCTATCGAGGGTCGAAGGCAAAGCAGCGATGTATCCTACGCGCAATCCTGCCATCCCCATAATTTTAGAGAAAGTACGGGCAATAATGACATTTTTCTTCTGCGCCAACAACGACACCATACTTTGCGTATCAGCTCCTACAGCCAGTTCCAGATAAGCTTCATCTACGAAAATGGGCACTTTTTCGGATACACGCGAGCAGAAATCCAACAATTCTTTACCCGATGTAATGCTTCCCATCGGATTGTTGGGGTTACAGATATATACCAACTTAGTGTCTTTATCGATAGCCGCCTCCATTGCTTTCAAATCGTGCGACCAATCGCCTTTGCAAGGTACAGCCTTCCAAGTAGCGCCAGTAGCCTCTGCTACTTTCACAAGCGACATGTAGGTAGGGTCAGCCGATACTACATTTCCACCTTTTTGGAACAATACGATAGCTACTTTCTCCAACAAATCCGAAGAGCCTGGCCCCATCATGATATGGTCAGGAGTCACTCCTTCTTTCTTAGCAATTTTGCCAACCAAGTTTTCTAACTCTTTCCATGAGTAGCGGCTTCCCGTAGCTACCGACTCGGCTACTGCCTTACGAGCAGACATAGGAGGGCCGTATGGGTTTTCGTTAGCATTGATACGCACCATGGTAGGAGGAGTCTTGGGAGGATTTTCCAAGAAAGTCTCACGAAGAAGAGGGCTGTGAAAAATATTTCCGTTGGCATCAACACGTGATGGTACGTTAGCGAAGGCACCTACAGCAGGCATAGCTGCCATGCCTCCTAGGGTCATCAATCCTGATTTTAATAGACTGCGGCGGTCAATTTTCTGGATCATTGGTATAAGTGTTTTTTTTATGGAAAATGGAAAATGATATATAAAGTACAATTTAAGACTTATTTTTCGGCCCACCAAAGCTTTGTTTTCATATTGTCGGCACCTCCATTGAGCGCAATCCCTTTATCCAAACTAGCCTTGTTGAGTGAGTACTCACTTCCTGGATAAGGCAGGCGAGTTGGGAGCACACCGTCGTTTTCAAATACCGATCTTGGGTCTTTGGCAGGCATTTCGGGCAAGCCAGTGCGACGATATTCGGTCCATGCTTCAATACCTACACCATAGAGAGCTAGCCATTTTTGTTCGAGGACTTTGGCACGAGTCACCGCACCTACTGTGGCAAAATAAGTAGCAGGTACTGTAAGGCCGTATTGGTCAAAAGAAGCAGTAATACCTGCCTCAAAATAACCTTTAGCAGTGCCCACTGTGATGTCACCATCAAGGACAGCTTCTGCCAAAATAAGATTTACTTCCGAAGCAGTCATCAACACACTAGGAGCATCAATTTTGGTGAATGCACTTCCTACAGTGGAGCTAGTCGCCAAATAAGTAGTGGCAATGGCATCGGGAAGACCGTTGGCATGACCTACATATTTACCACCTACAGGATTGGCGTACACCGTAATACGAGTATCCCCCAAAGCGTTCATTTTATCAGCCAAAGTACTGCTGATGTTCCAGTCGGTACGGCTCTCTTGGATAAGCACTTGGTGCCATTCGTTGTTGCTTGGCAATACAGAAGTACTTCTCAAAACGGCATTGTCGGCATTGGCAGTAATAATAGGATACTTAGTAGGATCGCTCAAGATTTCATTCATAATAGCCCGCGACTCAGTCGGCTTTTTGGCAGCTTGGCGATTGGCCAAACGTAATCTTAAGGAGTTAGCAAATTTTTTCCAGCGCAAGATATTACCATTGTGGACAATATCTCCCGAAATGGCTGGGCCTGATACACTTAGCTTTTCATTGGCAATCTTAAGGTCATTTAGTAAAGCTTCGTATATTTTTTCTTGCGAATCATAGGCTGGCGTATAAATAGCATCACCTGCGGTACCTTTAAGGGCGTCGTTGTAAGGAATAGCCCCCCAAAGATCAGTTATCACTGAAAACATCCACGAGCGCATTACCAAAGCTACCCCTTCGTAGTTGGCATTAGGGGCTGTACCTTCTGGCGCACTTTCAGTAATAATCCGCTGGAAATTTACTAAACCATCGTTGAAGAAAGCTTGCCAGTTGTTGTTTTGCATCGCTGGCGAAATCCCGTAATTATCGCCCTCGTTAGAGTAAATATTGCGCGAAAGATACTGCATCCATAGCATAGCTCCGTCGAGGTTGAGACGCTCAAAACGGGTTCTTCCTCCCCAATAGCGGTCAATCGAGCGCTCCAGTGCATAAGGCAGCAAATACTGAGCACTGATTTTGGTAGGGTTGTTGGGGTCTACGTTCATTTCGTCAAACTTCTCAGTACAAGACGTAGCCGTAAGAATCAAAGCCAAAGAAAGTAATATGTATTTTTTCATAATGTAAGTCTGTTTAATAAAACTTCGATGGGCTTCTTGATAGGGATAACCCCTATCAAGAGGTCATTTAGAATCCGAAAGTCAAGTTAAATCCTAAGCTTCTTGAATTAGGCAACTCGCCATAAGCAAACCCTTGACGGTTTCCGCCGAAACGGTCTACTTCTGGATCGATATGAGTAGTATTGCTAAACAAAATAGCAAGGTTGCGACCCACTACTGAGAACTTCACCGAACGAATCATATAACGCTTAAGCAATGCTTCAGGAACGCTATAACCAAGAGTCATCTCGCGTAATTTTACATAGCTACCATCATAGATTACTGCTTCATGATAACGGCGGGGGTTGTTGTAGCCATAAAGCTGATTGGCAGCTACAATGATATCGTTTGGAGCATATACTGCCGAACCGTCGGCATTAGTACTTACTACTTTTACGCCTTTACCGATGATACCTTCTTCGCGACCTACGGCCGTTTCTTCATATTGACCAGTCCAACGGGCTGTCCCGGTACCTTCATCAAAGAAATCACCTCCCATACGTACATCAATCAAAGCTGAAAGAGAAAGTCCTTTGTAAGTAAATGTATTGCTGAGACCTCCCGTCCAGTCAGGCTGAATATTTCCTAAAATTCGGGGAGTCGTAGACACCACAGGTAGCCCGTTGCTATAGATAATCTGCCCGTCGGGACTACGCTCAAATCCAATTCCATACAAGGCTCCATAAGCTTCTCCTACCCGAGCTTCGGAGTTAAGGCCACGTTGCTGGTGCAAAATCAAAGTGGTCAGTCCTTCTGCAAGTGCGATTACTTTGTTGCGGTTACGAGCAAAATTGGCCGTAACATCCCACGTAAATCCTTGAGGAGATTTGAATGGGGTACCGCTCAATACTACCTCTAGCCCTTTGTTCTGAATTTCACCAGCATTGAGGATACGGTTGTTGTACCCACTTGCTTTTGAAATTTCTACGCCTAATATCTGATTGCGTGATGTTTGGTTGTAGTAAGTTACATCTAAACCTACTTTGCCGCGCAAGAAACGCAAGTCTAAACCAAATTCAAGACCTGTGGTAATTTCAGGTTTCAAGCCTGAGTTAGGAATCGTGGTGTTTTCATAATATTGTGGAATAGAACCATTCCATGCACCTCCCGAACGATACACTTGGTTTAATTGATAGGGACGGGCGTCGTTTCCTACTTGTGCCCAGCTAGCCCGAACTTTGCCAAAACTCAAAACTGAACTTTGAACATTAAACAAGTCGGTCAATACCGCACTTACTGAAGCCGAAGGATAGAAGTAAGAACGAGCATCGGCAGGCAGGGTACTTGACCAGTCGTTGCGACCTGTGAGATCTAAAAACAAAGCATTGCGCCAGCCTAATTGGAACGTTCCAAAGAGTGACTGCATTTCGGTTTGTTCGATACGGCTTTCTACCGTATTGAGGCTAGGAACTGAGTTTGAGAGGTTATAAACCCCATCTACCACCAATTCTCCAACCCGTGTGAAATTACGCTTATAGTAGTTTTGGCGCAAAATACCTCCTCCTTGAGCAGCGATTGAAAAATCGCTTGTAAGAGATTTGTTAAAACTTAAGATAACATCCGAGTTAGTTTCTTGCGCACGCAATACTTCTTCTGAATACTGTCCTGGGGTACGGTTTCCATTACGAACGCGTTCAAAATTGATAACATTGATACGAGTATCTGACCAAAAATCAGTTCCCGAACGTGCCAACAAACTTAAATAAGGGGTAATTTTATAGTTAAGTGCGATATTTCCCACAAGGCGATCTTTGACGTTGCTTAGCGGCAATTTGTCATTGATATAAAATGGGTTTGTGAAGAAAGTGTGTTGCCAGTTTGGGGGATCACTATCTGGCAAACGCCCCGCAAGTGCACGTTGGATGTGCGTACTTGTGTAATCATCATAGTTTTTGTGTTGTTCCCATGATATATGGCGATGCGCCCAGATAAACTGCTGCCCTTCTTGATAGCCGCGATTTTTAGAACCTGATTTAATATATTCGGTTGATAGCGTCACACTCAATTTGGGAGTAAAGTTATATCCAGTGTTGAGTTTGAAGTTGTTACGATAAAAATCATTGCTGCGCATGATACCGTCTTGTCCCATGCGACCAATCGAAAGACGGAAATTCCCTTTTTCATTAGCTCCTGATATTGCGATGTTGTTGGTACGAGTTTGGCCAGTTTCCCAATATTGCTCCCAGTTGTTTGGATTAGGTGTAAGAGGTGCAACCTCTGTACCCGACCACCAGTGACGAATCAGACGCCCATCCATGGGTGCACCCCAGCTTTCGTCAGTACCTTCAGTACCAAAAAGAGGAGCATTAGCACCATAAGCCGCCCGATACTGCGCAATAGCATCGCCCGTAATTGCCCCTGACCAGCCGTCAGCGTACCAAGTACGGTATCCATTACCACCGCCATAAATATCTTGAAAATCAGGCTTTACGAGTGGTCTTTCAAAAGTTATGTTTGAGTTTACTTCTACGCCGATACCTTTAGTGCCGGCCCCATTTTTGGTGGTAATTAAGATTACCCCGTTTGCAGCACGTGAGCCATACAAGGCAGCGGCATTAGGACCTTTTAATACACTAATGTCTTTGATATTGTCAGGACTTACTTCCGAAAGCCCGCCTCCAAATTGTTTCTCTCCACTAGTCATGGAGTTAGAAGTACTTTGGTCGATAGGCACCCCGTCAATTACCACAAGTGGCTGGTTGTTGCCTGATACCGAAGAGGCACCACGAATCTGAACCGTAGAACCACTACCGGGTCCACCATTGCTCTGGACTCTTACCCCCGCAACCCGTCCTGCGAGGTTGTTGACGACGTTGTTGGAGCGAGCTTCCACTATTTGCGAACCTTTTACTTCTTGAACTGTATATCCCAACGCTTTTTTCTCTTTTTCAATACCAAAAGCGGTTACTACTACCTCTTGGAGGGCTTTGACATCCGGCAAAAGCTCAATGTTTATTGTCGAACGCGACCCCACAGTTATTTCCTGTGTGCCATATCCAATAAAACTAAAAACCAAAACAGCATTATCGTCAGGAATCGAAACTTTATACCCCCCGGTGCCATCAGTGGCTACCCCAGTTCTCGAACCTTTAAGTAGTACGTTTACACCCGGAAGCACTCCCTCGTCTTTAGAAGTAACCGTTCCAGTGACTATCCGCTGGGCGTATCCTGCCCAGCTTATCGCACACAAAGCAGAAAATAGTAGAAGTCTTTTCATCTGGTAATAGTTTGGTTGTTTGTTTAAGTTAAGTGTAATTCACGCTATGCACCGACCGCTCCGAAACTGCTAATACAGGCCGCATAAGTACCAGCAACCGTTACGGCCGGGCAAGCGTGGCCAAGCAAGAGGACTTTTCCTCCTTTGTCGTTTAGAAAACCAACCACTCAGCGTTGAGCAGTTGTTTATTCTATCCAAATTTTTTACCCTGATTTTGGTAGATTTAGTTTAGGTTAAGCTACATCGTCCATCTTCTCGAAAGATGGTATTCTGGAAATGAGAAAAGTCTTGTTACTCCTCTTTTATGTCTTTTCTCAAGTTGATAAGCCTCTACAAGTGCGGCTAAAGAAGTTTATCAACGTGAAGTAAATTGTACTTTTTTTGTAAATACTGCTCGAAAGTATGTCGTTAAAAACAAATAATCAAGTTTATCCAATATATTTTTTCAAAATATTCGAAATATATAGAAAATATACAATTTTTTCCAATTTAAAGCAAAATTATATTCTTTTTTATTAAATTTATACCAAATTTTAAAATATCAACTTGCATATCATTTTAGTTATCAAATTCGCCACTAAAATCTATATTTTTGAAAAAATCTATATTTTTGGTTTTAAAATCACCATAAAATAGCTACATAATTGACTTTTTTTCATTTTTTAATATATTTATATAGACAAAATATTGCACAAAAAATTATCTTTTTCTAATTTTGTTAAATGTAAATGAGTAATGAGTCGTTGCCAAGCGAGTATCCTTTTTCCTTCCAGAAAAGAAATCATTCATCCTTTACATCTTCACTTATGTCATCTATCATCAACCGCCGTGATTGGCTCAAATCTGGCCTACTAGCATCCGCAGGTCTTACTTTTGGTCAATCAACCCCTTCCTATGCTAGCCAAACTTCTCAGCTGGGCATTATTAATGTATATGCCGAACGAGAAATGGAACTCGCCAAAGAAGCTATGCTAGCAGCAGCACCTCAAATCAAAGCTAGGCTATCGTCCAACGAAAATCCTTGGGGGCCTTCTGCTTCTGCTATCAAAGCAATCACCGAAACTGCCCCTAAAGCATTTTTGTACGCTGGCGGTATCACAATGGAGCTCCGCAAAACCATTGCAGATATGCACGGAGTAGCTCCCGACCAAGTACTGCTAGGGGCAGGGTCTTCTGAGTTACTGATGGCTAGCTTAATGATGGCTGCTACCAAAGGAAAAGTCATGATGGCTGAGACATGCTATATTTCGGGAAGAGATGCCCGCGACGAAAGCGCCAAAATGCCCACAGAAAAAGTAGCCCTTACCAAGGATTATCAGTACGACTTAGATGCAATGGCTACGCGCGTCGGTTCTGATACTGCCATGATTTATGTTTGCAACCCAAACAACCCGACTGGTGTCATGCTTCCTTCCGCAAAACTTAAATCGTTTTGTGATGCCGTATCTCCCAAATCAACCGTTCTGGTAGATGAAGCATACATCGATTATGCGCCAAACCCTGCTACCGACAGTATGGTGGATTGTATCAAAAAAGGGCAAAATGTCTTAATCCTAAGAACATTATCCAAACTACATGGATTCGCAGGACTACGAATCGGGTATGCCCTAGGTCAACCTGAGATTTTGAAAGAACTTAGAAAATATTGTTCTGGAGGTTTTACGGTATCAGCTACTTCGGCGGCGGCGGCGGTGGCGAGTTTCAAAGACAAAGCCTTCCAAGAGATGGTTATCAAGAATACCGCTGAATCTAAAAAATTCCTTTATGACACACTGAAGTCAATGGATTATACTTATTTGCCTTCCGACGCCAATTTTGTATTGTTTCCTATTAAAATAAAGGGGCAAATGCTCGTTCAAAAAATGATGGCCGAAGGAGTTAGCGTAAGAAGTTGGGCTTTTGACCAGCAGAATTGGTGCCGCGTAAGTATTGGTACTATGGACGAAATGAAAGCATTCAAAGAAGCCTTTACCAAATCTGTCAGCTAAGTACCTTGAAAGATGAAGTTTATTTTTATCCTATGTTGTACCCTATGCCTGAGTGCATATGGGCAAGAATCAAAACGCGCACTCACTCTTGCGGAGTATGATCAAATCAAAAGCATTTCTTTCAAAAACGTTGACAAAAAAACATCTATTAGGGAAAAAGGGTTCTTATTTTCACGGCCTTCTACCAACGGCGTATTTTCAGTTCCTCTGAATGACGGTAGCGAACGAAAAATCTTTTTGTATAAAATATCGGAAGGGACAACTCCCCAAGGTCTTGGATTATTGGCGGTTTTTAGTGCTCCTAATAAGCAGATTCAGCAGTGTATCCCCAATACCCTCGCTCCCAAAGAGGTATGGGCTAAGTATGTAGAAGACCTCAAAAACAACAACAAGACGACCGACGGCTTTGCGGTTTGTATGGCCTATGTTTTGAGTCAGCTAGGTCCCGATTTCGCTCCCGAGAGTACAAAAGAAGAAGAAGATCCAAACGATTTTTGCTTTCCTGCCGAATTGTTTGTCAATCTCGCCGATGGCACCGAAAAATCGATTGCAAGTATCAAAGTAGGAGATATAGTTTCGGGACTTAAGGAAGGAAAAGTAACTCAGGTAAAAAAGCACCAAGGTACTTTCACACTGACTCGCTTGCTCATCAAACCCAACGGCCAAGCATGGGTGAGTCACAAGGTACAAAATGGGTTGATTGCGCTTGAAGTTACTCCTAATCATCCCATTCTGACCCTTCTGGGAAAAGCTTCTGTAGATCGATTAAAAAGGAAAGATTGGGTTTTTGTGCATGATGTAGTATCAGGAAGGTATGTGACTGCCGAAATCGTTGATATCCAACAAAATGCTAGAACGGTGCCAGAAGTCTATAGCCTAACTACCGAACATGGTACTTATGACGTAGAAGGTATTGTGGTTTTAGATAAACACTAAACTACACTTAAACTTACATTCTCTTAACCACGCAGATAGCAAAGATAGTGTGAATCACTTTTTCTTGATAGCTAATAATTGCAACCTCTAGAAATGAAAAAGCCCTGATTTGCATCAGGGCTTTTATGATGGAAACCTAAATCTAACTAATTTATTGATTAGAAGAATTTAGCACGATTGTCAACTATTTTGGCACTTTCGCGGATAGCTTCATTGAGTAAGAAACTAGCTTGGAAGCTTTTCGACTGCAAGTTAGCCTTGTACATCGAATAATCCGCAATCGGCGGTGCAGGTGTGCTGCTAATTTGCTCCATAATAAACACGCCATTCTCACCGGTAAATACTTTTGATTTTTTACCTGGTTTCAAGCCAAAACCTCTACCCAATGCAATCGGGTCAAGTCCAGCACTTGTGAGGAAGCCTGTCGCCAATGAAATATCGTTGGCTGTTTCGACCAAAGCGCCTGCGCCATATTTTTGGGCAATACCTTCTAAAGTAGGTGCTTGAATAGAGGCCAACTTTTTAGAGATTTGCTCAGCCTTCACTTCATTACGAACCTTCAAAGTCAACTCCTCACGGAAATCTTCTACTTTAGGAGTATTCTTATCTGACTTACCAGTCAAAATCGCTACCACATACTGTTCGTCAGTCTCAAAAACAGGAGATACTTGATCTATTTTAGTATCATCATTGAAAGCCCAACGAACGATTTCCCGGGCATTTTGCATTGTGTTGATGTTAGAAGCACCTTCTGGAATCCGATTAGCGGTTTGTACAAGCAAAGATTTGTCTTTCTTTGAGGCTTCATCAAAGTCTGCTTTTGATTTTGAATCTAGCGCAAATTGATCAGCTTTTGCATAAATCGCATCGCGAGTAGCTTGGCTTGGGGTCATCGTTTTGCCAATTGCTGCGATTTTATACAACACGTTGGTTTTGGCCTCGGTTACTTTGATGATATGGAATCCATAGTCAGATTCAATCAAACGGCCAATCAATCCTGTGCCACTCATTCCAAAAACGGCATCATTGAAAGGTTTCACCATAGCACCTTGACGGAAATACCCCAAATCGCCACCACGCTGAGCTGAAGCTTGGTCTTGGCTATTGGTAGCGGCTAGTTGTTCAAAGCTAGCCCCACCTTGTAGTTGTTTCAACAAATCTTGCGCTTTGGCACGAGCCACGGCTTTGGCCGAATCTCCCGTACCAACAGGGCGAATCAAGATATGACTTGCTTTGGCAGTATAGGCAGTATCTAATTTTGTACCACCATATTTATAAATGAAGTATGTATTTCCTTCACGATAAGGTCCATTGACACTACCCGGAATAAATCCTTTCACCGCAGCTTTCAATTGGTCTGGCATTTCGGAAAGCGACCAGTAAAGCTTTGTAGGTACATCCGAGTTGATTCTAGCGTAAGTCGAATCATTGGGAGCAGTAGCTAAGCCGCGTGCCAATTCTTTAATTTTGTTGTATAAGTCTACGCTATCTTCTTTGGTAGGTACCACAGGAAACGAAATATATTGAATAGTACGCGAGTTAAAGCCTTTGTATTCGTCTTTATGTTTGGCCAAATAATCCTCCAATTGAGAATCTGTCACTTTGATAGTGGTATCAAGTACAGAATAAAAAGGCACAAACAAATAGCGTAATGAAGCTTTAGTAGCTTGGGCTTGGTATTCTTTCTCCGCTTCGGCGCGGGTTACATAAGTACCAAGACGTACTAGGTTTTCATATTTTTGGCGAAGACGATCTTCCGCTAAGCTCTTTTCAAAGTTTGCCCAAGCTTGCTGTTGTTCGGGAGGCAAATTTTTGAGGTTTTTGAGATAGCTAATGACCGAAGTTTTGTCAAAAACGCCCGTTTGAGGATTGGTGAATGACTGCTGAACCGCCGGGCTTACGTTGTTACCCTGTACCATGTCAATCAGCTCTTCGTTGCTCACTTTCAAACCTAGCGCTTCGTATTCTTTTTTGTAGGCATAATCTACAATGTACTGATTCCAGACTTGCTCACGCAGCGACTGCTGTTCGGCTTCAGAAGCAGCACGACCAGTTTGGGCCTCAAAAGCCTGACGTGCTTGGTCAATTTTTTGTTGGAAATCTTTGTAGTCAATGGTTTCGCCGGCGATTTCACCTACTTTTTGGCTATTTCCACCTAGCAATGAATTGGGCCCTATAATATCTCCCCCTACGATAAAGAGAATTAAACTGACAGCAATGATGAGAACTGCAATACCTGACCGCTCCCTAATTTTGTTGATTAACGCCATAGTTGCTTGCGCGTTATGTTAGTTAAAGTTAATTGTTTATTAGTTGATTAAAATAAGTAATCCTGTGGATTCCAGAAATTGACCCGCAAAATAACATCTTTTACGTCTACAATCCAACACTGATTGATTCTTTGTCAATTTTCATGCCAACGATTTATTGATTTTTAACGTATCACCCACAATTTTTGGGTTACTGCCGGAAAACGGCTACCGCTGATTTTCAAAATATAGAAACCTGAAGGCAAGTCTGTTACTTTGATGGGTTGAGATTTGGTGAAGGAAGGCAAGTACTGGTGAAAAATAACTTTGCCTGTAGCATCAACTACGTAAATATTAGCATTTTCGATAGCGTTGAGGCATTCTACTGCAAAAGTCCCATCCGTACTTGGGTTGGGATAAATAGCTATTTGACTACCCGAGGATTCTAAAACATATTGATAATCGTCGGAAACAGGGGAGGTACAAATATGAGTATCATCAATATAATAAAAAGCTGTTACGGAATATTTGCCCGCATCGACTGCCTTTAATAAATTGTCGGTAGTAATGGTATTTTTGTCTCCATAGGTCCACTTAAACTGAATATTGGGGAGGTATTCGCCCGTTGCTTCAAGCGTAAAAGTACTATACTTTGTAATTTGGGGGCGGGCAGGAATAGGATTTACCTCTACTTTTACTTCGGACGACGGTAGAGAGGTGCATCCCAAGGCATCTCTGGTACGGGCTTGATAGCTCCCCGAAGTAGTGACTTTTAATTGCTGGCTGCTGGCTTTGTCGTTCCAGATTGTGGTAAGAGGGGTGTTGACTGATAAAGTAACCGTTTCACCTTCACAAAAACGCAATGGACCGCTTGCCATAATGGAAGGTGTAGCGGGCAGCGGATGTACCGTAACACGCAGGGGTGCAGAGTAGGCCGAATAGCAATTATACTGATTCATCGCTCTCACTGCATATTGTCCAGAGGTACTAACGGTAATCGAGCCTGTTTTTTGACCACTACTCCACTCAATACTTCGGTTAGTGGCCTGGCTAGTGGCACCTTGAACTTCCAGCTCTACGCTTGCATCAGCACAAAAATCAAGAGGGCCTTTGGCTACGACCGTAGGAACCTCCGGTACTGGATTAACTACCGCCGAAACTCCCGCTGAGAAATCGGACCAACAACCGTTTTGATCTTTGATTTGAACTCTATAGGCTTGATTGTCGCCAATAAAGATATTTTGCGAAGTAGCTCCATTGCTCCACCGAAAACCTGAAGCATCCTGAACGGCCAATTCGGCTTTTTCTCCCGCACAAATCACCAAATTACTTTTAGCAATGACAGTTGGCTGACTGGGTTTTGGTAAGGCTTCAAAGGTTGTGTTGGAAATATTGATGGTAGGAGAAAACAAAAAATTTCCAGCAGCATCACGCGCCTTCAGCCGATAAGACCCAGGACCAGTGTTAAAAATGTGCTCATTCCAACCAGTATTCCAACTATAAGAAGAGAAGTTTCCTTGTACTGTCAATTTTACCTGACCATTGTCAGCGCATCCAATTTTGACCATAGGAATAGGTACAGGGGCTTGGGGCTGCGAACGGTTAAAGAAGTCTTGCGTCAGGCTAGCGTTCCATAGTTCAGCCAAGGTTGACAAAGCTTGCCCTTGGATATGCACTCCGTCAGGGCGAGGTACTTGTAGGTTGTCGGTAGCAGGTCCTTCAAACACATTATGGGTCGTCTGAATAACTCTATTTTGGGCATTAATCACCGCCGATTCAGTACGTGCATTATACGAAACTTTGGCAATCATCCAACTTATATCGTGTCCCGAATCATTGCGACTTTGACTCACCACTTGCTGTAGATTAGAGACGATTTCTCCTTCTGACAAAAAAAACTGCGTATCAGCTTCACCTTGATGCCAAAGAACAGCTCTAATCCCCGTCAAAGAAGCGTATTGCTTAATCGTAACCCTGAGTTGCGAATAGGGAAGTTGATTGGTATAAGTACCTCCAATATAGGGATTGGTGGCCCAACCCGTGGTACTTTCGCGCCATGCACGACTAGTGGTACCTTCCAAAGCCGCATTGAAAAACAAAATCGGAACGTTGAGCCGATTGGTAAGCATGTCTCCTAGTTTACCCCAAGACCAAGCCGAATACCCATAAGGAGCGATGTAGCTATCAGAATTGAGATGCGCAAAACTGGGCTCTGGTAATTCATTTATTTCAAAAGAAGCATTCAAAAAATTGAAGCAATTGACGCGGTCGTCGTTGGCACTAGGGGCACCGTAATTTTGTAATCCACGCGCATTAGACTGCCCAGCCACCACAAACACCTCCCCTATTCCAATCCTCTCTGTTTCGGTTTGTTCAGCTACTTGACCATTCCTGATTATCCTAACCTTCAACTTATACCATCCCCCTTGGCCAGTGACTGTTCCTGAAAATATACCTCCAATGGGATTTGCCTCTAAAAGCTGCCAGCCTGTTTCGGTACCTTGTCCAGCTACCATCGGTACCAAAGAGGCTTCTATCCTTTCGGGGATTCCTTGCTGATAGGTACCAGATACTACGAAGGTTGCTGTATTAGCATTAGACCTTTGAAAAACGATACGCGATAATGGAAAAGTAATATTGACTTGAGCAAATGAGGTAGCTTGTGCAAACAATAACGCAGCAAATAGGAAGAAAGGAACAAATAACCGCTTATTTTTCAGGGGTTTTTGGAAATTAATCATTAAAATTTTCTAATTCTCAATGAGGTAAAAGCTTCAAAATTACTTAATTAAATCCTATTGATAAGGATAAAATGCAAAAATTATCTTTATACGCCTTTATTACGCCTTCCCAAAGCCTATCGTTGCAATGAATGGGTGTGTGCTAAAGAAAATAAGTCGAACGTTGGTGCACCTAAGTCAAGCACAAAATTACGAGTGCTTTCTTTGTCACCAACGTTCGACTTATTTAACGGGTCAAATCGCCCTTAGAAGTTATTTAACGGGATACGTAACGTTTGCCATTAGAGTACTTAAAATCGACACTACCGTCAAAATCTGTTTTTTCAAACGCTACTCCATTGTGAAAGTCAGCGTATTTGAAATCGGCATTGCGCTGAAAACGAGTATTGTTAAAGCTTACTTTTTGGCTAAAGTTTGCGTATTTAAAATCGGCATGCTCTCTAAACCGAACCTCATCGAAGGATGTTTTCTCTGAGAAGTCGGCATACTTGAAATTGGCATAATCTCCAAATCCAATATGAGCGAAGTTAGCGCCTCTACGAAAGTTAGCGTATTTGAAATTGGCATGTTGGGCAAATTTGCTACCACCAAAGTTGGCAATTTTAGAAAATGTAGAGTATTTGAACTCGCTACCATTTTCAAAGGTACAGTTTTCGAACACTACATTTTCCCGAAAATCCGCTGAGTAGGTAGTGCCTGTGTTAATTTCAATGTTAAATACTTTTGAACGTCGGTTGTTTTCTTGGAGATTTTTGTAAGCAATCACATCCCCTTTAAATATACAATTTCTAAAAACTACAGGTACTTCTACAAAGGCTTTAATTTCGTTCCAGCCTCCCTTTTCTTTTTTTACTTTACGATTCGACAACTCCGTAAAGTCCAAATCTCCTGTCACTATTACCCCATCATATTGTACAGATTTGTTTTGGTCAATAGCTCCAAAAATCTCGGACGCAGCCACTTCTTTTTGGGCATAAACTGAAGTTCCTACTACTACTAACATTAGGCCAAGTAAACGTTTCATCGCTGTATGAGTTTTGTTGAATAGATAATTTGCTAAATACAACCATAAGATGCCACTATGAGTCGGAAGGTTGCATGTATCTCTATTTTTTTTAAAATTTTATTGTTTCACCAAAACAAATAAAATCTGACCTTTGGGGCATCAATTTCTGCATTTATGATTACAGCACGTCGCATTTTATACCTTGTATTTATATTATTATTGGTTGAAAGTTGCGCTCCCAAAAGCTTCGTTTCTTCTACCAATAGCATCCACTTGGCATTAGGAAACCCCACCCAAGCCACCACATCCTCTCCTGACAACTACCTCATTATCAAGCCCCAATACACCCTCTCCTACAATCGTACAAAAGGCCATGCCAATTGGGTAGCGTGGGAGTTATCAAGAAATTGGCTTGGAAGTAGTGACCGTCAAAATGATTTTAGGCCCGACGATAATCTGCCCCAAAGCTGGACTAAAGTGGTTTCCAGCGACTACTCTTCTACAGGTTTTGACCGTGGGCATTTGTGTCCTTCAGCCGACCGAACCAATTCGCCCACCAACAATTCGAGTACTTTCTTGATGACCAATATCATCCCTCAAGCTCCTGAACTCAATCGAGAATCGTGGGCCTATTTGGAGGAATTTTGTAGAGATTTGGCATTACAAAAATACAAACTCTACATTACAGCAGGTACTTATGGAACAGGCGGTGAAGGAAGCAAAGGAAGCGCACGAAAAATTAATGACAAAGTAAATGTACCGGCTCGCATCTATAAAATTATCGTTGTTTTACCAGAAAATAGTACTATCAATGACTTATCTGCCGACACGCCTGTGATTGCGGTTGACTTTCCTAATAAAAGTAATACTTTACACAATGCAGGTTGGTTTCGTTTTGTAACAACGGTTGCCGAAATCGAAGAAAAAACGGGTACTCATTTTTTTTCAAGTACTACCTCCTCTATACGTAACTCTCTTATTAACAAACGGTTTGATTATCGTAACTTTAGTATCGACATTGATACCAAATGCAGTGTGTACAAAGGCAATACCCTTTTTGTAGGACGAAGTGGGGGGTGTTATTACTTCAATGCCAAGGGCAACAAAACCTACGTAGACCGCGAGTTATGCGATTGTAAATAAAAGGGGCGGCTATTCGCCCCAAGCCGTAATCATAAGTGTACGTGGGCCACCATAGTTGCGGTGTTCACACAGGTAAATACCCTGCCAAGTCCCCAGCGCCAAATGACCATTAGTGACCGGAATCATCACCGACGCGCCCAATAGCGATGCCTTCAAATGCGCAGGCATATCATCTGAGCCTTCGTAATCATGTTGATAATCGGGGTCGTTTTCGGGAGCTATTTTACTAACTGATGTTACGCAGCCCTACCCAGAATAGGGTCGTTTGCTTTGAGAATTTTC
>VFQP010000529.1_pt1 | contig 71246 bp, 51 predicted proteins | sample 3512351 | NCBI WGS metagenome assembly VFQP01 (sample SAMN10412372, study PRJNA504923) | tailings metagenome | isolation source: Relicate 1 Philex TSF1 revegetated site | place: Philippines: Tuba, Benguet | collected 2017-08-29
GAGTTGGGCAGTTTAGAGAATTTTAAAGTCACTTTTCAATAATGCCCATCCCTCAGTAAAAATAAATAGCCAAAAAAATAACTAGTTAAGGTTCTTCTCTAGCTTATGACTGCACAGTTCGTCGGTACAATGTCCATAAAACACCAATGAATGTTGTAAAACCCTGGTCATAAACCACTCTCCTACGCTATTTTCGATATTGGAAACACGCGGATCACAAAACTCTTTGATATGATGACAGTCTAAGCAAACCACATGGTCATGTTGCCCACTTCCCAGCGCCCTTTCGTAGTTGAAAGACGCATTGGTTCCAAATTGATGTTTCTTTATTAACCCCGCTTCTACAAACAAATCAAGGGTATTGTAAATAGTAGCCATACTGATGTGAAATCCGCTAGCCATCAAAATTTCACGAAGCTGATAGGCGTCAAAATGATAATGCTCCGTATGCGAATAAATCTCTTCTAAGATAGTATACCGTTCTTGCGTACGACGGTAGCCTTTTAGTTCCAAAAACTGATCAAGTCTTAAGATAGCAGCCTGTAAATGAGAGCTTTGCATATTTTCTAAAAACAATACAATGTAATAATCATTGCAAATTTAGATTTATTTAGAATAAATACAAATAAATTATATAAACATCTTTTTCTTAACCACTTTTTAATAAGGCTCGCGCCGAAAGATTCGGCACGAGCGCTGTCTCATCTATGCGGAAGGAAAGGCACCCTTCCACAACCTCCTTGAACATGAACTCTAACTTTTTAAAACTACCCTATCACTTGCTTTGGTCGCTTTTGTGGGTTCCATTACCTTTTTAGGCACTTTTTTTCTTCTTCCCCACCATATCAAAAACCCCGTAACAGGCAGGCTCGTAGCCACTAAACTTACCAAAAAAGCAAGCACTTTTCCTGCCAAGCCCCACACAGCGCCCACGTGCAAGTCATAATTCATCCGCAGCAACTTATCGGCAGCAGAAGCTTCTTGAAAGCGACCATATATATGTCCTACTTTGATTTCTTGAAGACTATACTGGTCAAAATATCGGTAGTCGGTTTTCCAGTAGGTACTAGGATCTGGATTGGCACTTGCCGCAATCGCCGAAGTATCTGATTCGGGTACATGCACTTCCAACACCGCTGCTTTGGGATATTCTATTTGCATTCGGTGCCATATTTGGTCAATCGCAGGGGTACTTAATACCGGATTTTGAGGCTTTGGAGCAGAAATAGGTTCTGTAAATAGCAGCGACTTTTTACCTCCTGCCAATCCATATACCGACTCAGCAAACCACTGAAATCCCCACACCAAACCTGTCAAAGCCAATATCAAAATAAAAATCGATGCATAAAACCCAAGGATATTGTGTAGGTCATAATTTTTACGTTTCCACTTTAGGTTTTGTTTCCAATTAAACCAAAATCTTTGTTTTGTAGCGGCTTTGTTTTTGGGCCACCATAGCACAATTCCCGTAATAAGCAATACCACAAACACCAACGTAGAATAGGCTACAAACGGCTGTCCGATAGCGGGTGGAAGCCAAAAGTAAAAATGACCTTGCAATACTATTCTAAAAAAATCATTATCCATATCTTTTACTTTGAGCACTTTACCATCGTACGGATTGAGATATACAATGTAGTAATAGGACGGCTCAAAGTGAAAAAAGCTTACTTGGGCAGCTTTGCCTTTGTCCATATACAAAACGGCATGTAAGTGCTTATCGGGAAGCTGTTTTTCGGCGATAGATTTCAATACCGACGGGGGTAAAAATGCCTTTGATTGCGGTTCAACAAACCGATAGGATTGCGTCAGGTTTTGAATCTCTTCCTGAAAAGCATATAAACACCCCGTAAGACTTATCACAAATACCACCACTCCCGAAACTAATCCCAGCCACAAGTGGATTTTTCCAATGATTTTTTTAAAACTCATACTTTATCAAAATTTATAACCAATGCTGATTCTACTGTTACGCAAGGCTTCTGTCTGCCAGTAGTAGGCATTGAGCCAAGTATAAGGTGCTCCCGAGAAAAGATATTTGTTAAGTATATTATTGACATTGAGCGCGACCGAAAACTTGTTGCTTTGCCAAGAAACAGCTCCATCTAGCCTAAAATAATCCGGTAAGGCTTGGTTGGTACCGTCAAACACGTACCAAGACGAGCGTCCTACTTGCCATTGGTATCCCAATGACGCCCCTAAACCTTTGAGTCCACCACGTGTTGCCCGATACGACAGCCAAGCGTTGTTGATGTGCTTTGTTGCTCCCGCTACCGCTACACCTACTTTCTTTTCGTCGGTATCTTTGGTCACTTTAGAATCGGTATAGGCATAGTTGAAAGTAAGATCCAACCCTTGCAAGAGCTGTCCTCTGATGTCAAACTCTACTCCTTTGGTTTTGGTTTGCCCCAACTGAATCGAAAAATTGAGGTGATTGGGGTCGGCGGTGAGTACGTTGTTTTTTGTGATTTGATACAAAGAAAGGGTTGAGTTCCAGCGTCCTCCCATCCATTCTTTTTTCAAGCCGGCTTCGGTATTGTTGCCAGTGATAGGGTCAAAAGCTTTACCAGTAAAATCGGCTCCTGCTTGTGGAATAAAAGCTTGGTCATACAGCGCATAGGCCGACATACTTTTGTCGAGCGAAACGCTCACTCCTATACGAGGCGTAAACTTGCTGCTTTTGACTGAACCAGAATAGGGGTCAGCATCTTGCGCCGTCGTATAGCGACCTGCCAAAGTCAGGCGTATTTTATCGTTTAGAAAACGTAATTCATCTTGCACATAGAGCGCCGAATAGCTTTGATTGTAATTGACGCCTCTACTACGTAAGCTACGCGAGCGGTCAAATACTGGTAGAGAATCAGCAGGAACTTGCCCATATACAGGCTTATAGATATTAAAAGGCACGGTACCATTGAGATTAAAGCCTTGCGACCAATCCGCGAAATATTGTTTCTGTCCCATATCAAGCCCTGCCAAAATACGGTGAGTGATACCCCCTGTTTTTACATCACCATTCACAAACACTTGCCCGATTTTGTTGATTCCCAAGGCATCCCAGATACTAATTCCGCGCTGCATGGTACCATTGTCATCCGTAAAAGTACTTGGCCACATACTACTTCCGATTTGATTGTAATTGAAGTAGGCCAATTGCCCAGTAAGTTTCCATTGCGAATTGATTTGGTGGTTCAGAATCAACAATAGACTTTGGTCATTGATATTGGTAGGGTCTAGATTAGGTTCGGTAGTTGTAAAGTTGACCGGAAGATCACCGTACGTTTTTTGTCCAAAAGCATAAGCTGAGCCAATCATCGACATTTGCATGTATTGATAGGTATATTCGGCAGTCAATGAAGTTTTGTCATTGAACTTGTATTTAATGACTGGCACAATCGAATAGCGGTTGTTGTACTCAAAATCGCGATGCGACCCTTTGAACTGTCCCATTAAGTTGAGGCGATACTGTAATTTGCCGTCTTTGCTCAATAAACCGTCAAAATCAGCGGTAGCGCGGTAAGTATTGAAACTCCCCAAGGTCATGGTTGCCTCTCCTTTGGTAATGCCCGTTGGTTTTTTCGTAACCACATTATAAAAACCACTCGGTTCCCCATTGGCCATCATAAAACCTGCAGGCCCTTTTACAAATTCAATACTTTCGACCATACTCATATCTTCTGCCAATGGCCCCCAGGGCATCTGTACATTCATTCCATTGCGGAAAGCGGCAATTTGCGACCCCCTCATGTTAAGAAGAGCGTAATTATCCCAATGCTCTAGGCGGGTCACTCCACTTACATTGCGGGTGATCCCTTCGAGCATATCAAAAATCTGCTGGTCATTGATGAGGGCTTTTGTCAATACTTGGATATTTTGGGGCGTTTCGATCAAGGGGGTCTTCAATCGCAAAGTCACTGAAGGCATATCAGCATTGTATTTATTAGGATATGCCGACACAATCACTTCATCCAACTGACGGCTATTTTCGCGTAGTACAAAATTGGCCTCGGTGGTTTGACCATCTGTTACGGTCACATTTTGGGTTTGGGTTTCAAGGCCCACAAAACTCATCTGCAAAACATACGCTCCTGGTTTGACTTTTTCGATACTAAACTCTCCTTTTTCATTTGTTACAGTACCTTTATTAGTTCCTTTTAAGTTTACGTTTACATATTCGGCGGGCTTGCCATCGGTGGTGGTGAGTTGGCCTTTTACCAGCCCCTTCTGCGCGTATAGTTGATGTGAAATCAGCAATACAATCCCCACTTTCCATACTTTCTTCAATGATGTAGCTAATAGGTACATATGAAATTATTATTATTTAGATTAATTACAAAGAACGCACAAAACTATGCACCAAGAAAACAACAAGCAAGGATTTATTTAGAAATATTATAAATAAGTAAAAGAAGAAGCAAGTTAATGAACCATAAAAGACAAAAATTAGCTCTTACTTGAAAAGACAAAAAATAAAAAATATATATTTTTTAAAGATAAATAATCTAATAAATACAAATTAAAAACATATTGAATACTTTTATTGAAACAAAAAACACACATTATATCTTTCTTAAAATAACACTCCATAACTTTGTGGCAGTTCTTTCAATCAATTGCCGTTTTTGGTTGTTGTCACTTAGCTTTCCAATGATTTTAGGGCATCTACATTTTTGAGAAGTACTGAGGCAGCATTAAAAAGGAATCGTGTGTAAATCACGAGCTGACGTGCAACCGTGTGTAATCACCACCAGATTACGAGTCGAGACACTTGCCAAAAACGAACTGACTAGCGCTTTCACGAATTAAAGCGACGGTCAAGCAGTGGGTAAGGAAAGAGCAATTAAGTTTTTCAACTTTTTTGTTTCACTAAAATCCTTTTACTCTTATGCTCAAAAACAACCTTGGCTATCCACGCATTGGAAGCCACCGTGAGCTCAAAAAAGCCTGTGAATCTTACTGGACAGGCAAAGTCAGTCAAAATCAATTACTTGAAGTGGGTCAGCGTATCCGCCTTCACCATTGGCAGATTCAGCAAGCAGCGGGAATCGATTTGATTCCTTCCAACGACTTTTCGTTTTATGACCATGTACTTGATATGAGTCTAAGCCTAGGAGCAATCCCAGCGCGGTACCAAGCTGTTTTGGCGGCCAATACCCACAACAACGATCTTGACCTTTATTTTGCGATGGCTAGAGGCTATCAAAAAAATAACCTTGACATCAAGGCCATGGAAATGACAAAGTGGTTTGATACCAATTACCACTATATTGTCCCTGAGTTTACGAAAGACCAAACGTTCAAGCTTTCTTCCGAAAAAATATTCAATGAATTTGAAGAAGCACTTAAGGCAGGGATTCTGACTAAGCCTGTCCTGTTGGGCCCTGTCACCTATCTTCTGCTTGGCAAAGAAAAAGAAGCTGGTTTTCATCGATTAGACTTACTTCCTCGTCTATTACCCGTCTATTTTGAAATACTCGACCGTCTCCAAAAAGCAGGAGCGGTTTGGATTCAGTTTGATGAACCTTGCTTGGCGTTAGATTTGAGCTATCAAGAAAAGGAAGCTTTACGAACTGTCTATGAAGCTATTCGTCAACGTTTCCCCCAACTCAAATCGCTGCTTACTACCTACTTTGACGGTCTGCGCGACAATATTCTATCCGTTAGCAACTTGCCCGTTTGTGCGCTGCACGTAGATTTAGTGAGATTTCCAAGCCAATTTGATGATCTTTTGACGGCCCTCCGCGAGCCGATGTCATTGTCGTTGGGTATTATTGACGGCCGTAATATTTGGAAAAATGACTATTCCCAATCGCTCCTTTTTATCAAGAAAGCAGTTGCTAAACTCGGTTCACATCGTATCATGATTGCTCCTTCATGTTCTTTACTGCACGTTCCTTGCGATCTTGAACTTGAAAAAGACGAAAATCAACTTTCTGCCGAAATTAAACAATGGATGGCTTTTGCCAAGCAAAAACTCAACGAAGTCAACGATCTTTACACAATATTTCAGGCCCATGACGAGGCCTTGCTTGTGCCAAATCAAGAGGCTATTAAGCAACGTCAGGTATCTCCGCTCATCCACAAGCCCCAAGTCCAGCAACGCCTAGCGGCACTTGCTCCTAGTGATACAGTACGAAAAAGCAATTTTGAGATAAGGCAGCAAATACAAAAAGCCCTGCTCAATCTCCCGTTGTTTCCGACCACTACCATCGGCTCTTTTCCTCAAACAGACGATGTAAGACAACTAAGAGCGCGGTTCAAAAAAGGGGAGCTTACCTCGGCTGATTATGTAAAAGAAATAGAAAAACACCTCCAAAAAGCCATTTCGTGGCAAGAGTCATTGGGATTGGATGTGCTGGTACACGGCGAATTTGAACGCAACGACATGGTCGAATATTTTGGCGAAATGCTCGAAGGCTATGTCTTCACTCAAAATGGCTGGGTACAAAGCTACGGCTCCCGGTGCGTCAAACCGCCCATTTTGTATGGTGATATTGACCGCCCCCACCCTATGACGGTCAAATGGACAGCCTATGCTCAATCGCTTACCTCCCACTATGTGAAAGGAATGCTCACTGGCCCCATTACACTTTTACAGTGGTCGTTTGTACGTAACGATCAGCCGCGAAGTACCACTATGTTTCAGCTTGCCTTGGCCATCCGCGATGAAGTATCAGATTTGGAAGCCGCAGGAATTAAAATCATTCAAATCGACGAAGCAGCACTACGTGAGGGATTGCCACTACGCAGGAGTGATTGGAAAACCTACCTCGACAATGCAGTTAGAGCCTTTCGTATTGCCTCTTCGTCGGTGGATAACCAAACGCAGGTACATACTCATATGTGCTATTCCGAATTCAACGACATCATAGAGAGTATCGCTGCTATGGATGCTGACGTGATAACTATCGAAACGTCACGTTCACAAATGGAACTCCTAGATGCTTTTAAGGTTTTTGCTTATCCCAACGAAATCGGGCCAGGGGTGTATGATATTCACAGCCCCCGCGTACCTACCGTTGAAGAAATGGTGGCCTTGCTCGAAAAAGCACTGCTAGTACTCCCTGCCCAAAACCTCTGGGTCAACCCCGACTGTGGCCTCAAAACCAGAAAGTGGCCCGAAACAGAAGTAGCTCTCAAAAACATGGTACAAGCCGCTCAATCGCTAAGGGTCAGTGTTGCCCAAAAAGTATAGTATAAGCAGCATCTCAAGCATTATCAAAAAGGCTTGGGATGCTTTTTTTATATTTTTTTAAACAAAAAAGTAGCACGTTTTGTATTATCTCCAAAACTAAATGTGCTATGTTTACTCTTCCCTCAAGGCGTTCGTTTCATGAATTTCAGCCTATTACCAAGGCAGCTCCATTACTCTGTTGGGACGTGGCTCATCCTTCTTTAGCGAAAAAGCAACAAATTGCCGAAGATATATTATACCTAGAGCAGCTGCAATCCCAACATCGCTGGCAGTTACCTTTCAGTTTTAGGCATTTGTTGAGCAATAATTTCACCCTTGTTATTACTGATTTAGAAAAACACATCTTATGGGCAAGCCAAAATTTTGAAAAAATGACAGGCTATCATTTGGAGGAAGCCTTAGGACAAACTCCTAGTTTTTTACAAGGCCCTGATACAAGTGTTAAAAGTAGAATGATGGTAAGAGATAAGTTAGCTTCATGGTCAGAAGCAGAAACCAAACTCCTTAATTACCGAAAAAACGGTGAACCTTATTGGTGTCAAATCAAGATTCATCCCTTGCAAAACCAGGAGGGTGTATTTACCCATTTCATAGCTATCGAAAAAGAAGTAGATTAATACGAAGTGCTTATGTACCGTTAATTGTTACAATAAGTATTATATTCTAACCCCCGCCTAAAGTCGGATTGCCAATGTGGCGCGGGGTTAAACCGCAAAACAGTAACGGTATAGTTTAATTCTGCTTCATTGCTTGGCTCACATACCTCTTTAAGCTCCTAGTTTTTGATAATTTAGATTTTGTCTAAATTAATTCTTGCATTTTCACTTTATACACTTTACTTTTGTCAATTATTTAGAAATAGTCTAAATACATTATAATAGTAATGATATGGTAAAGTATCTACATTTATTTGTAATCATCATAACCTTTGGAATATACACTACTTCCATAGCTCAGCTTCCATTGAGCGAAATCAAAGGAGTGGTAATGTTGGAAGAAAATTCGCCTGCAGCTGCTGCAATTGTACGGCTCAAATCTACTACGCGAGTAGCCGTAGCCAATGAAAAAGGTGAATATTCATTTCCAAATGTTCCGATAGGCACTTATCAACTTGAGTTCTCAATGATTGGCTATCGCTCTGTCTCACAGCCAATTGAAGTAAAATACAAAATCCACACCATTCCTACCCTTACCCTAAAAACCCAACAAAACCAACTCAATGAAGTAGTAGTGACGGGTCAATACGAACCTCAATCTATCAGAAAGTCGGTCTATCAAGTACGAGTTATCAATAGCGAGAGAATTCAGCAAAGAGGTGCTACCAATATCTTGGGAGTACTCAACAATGAGCTAGGTTTTCGGTTTTCGAATGATATGGTACTTGGCACTACAGACGTACAATTGATGGGGATGAGCGGTCGTAATGTCAAAATTTTGCTTGATGGTATACCTCTTACAGACCGAGGCGACACCCGAGAAAGCCTCAGCCAAATTGATATTAATAATATAGAACGCATTGAGATTGTAGAAGGTCCGATGTCGGTTTCGTATGGTTCAGATGCTTTAGCCGGAGTAATCAATGTGATTACTAAAAAATCAGAAACCCAACGTATTTGGGTCAATGCCCGTGCGCAAGAAGAAACCGTCAATCAATCTTATCGTCTGTTGCGCAAAGAAGGACTTCACAATCATAGTATTGCGGCAGGCTGGCAAAAAAAGGGATGGGGAATTTCGGCAGGGGTAACCAACAATGATTTTGGTGGATGGCAAGGCAATTCTACCGAGCGCTCCAAAGATTGGCTTCCCAAAGACCAATTGCTCGGCAATATCAAAATAGGCTACACGGGCAAAAAATGGAATATTTGGTATCGATTAGATGCTCTTAACGAAACCATCCTCAACGAAGGCAATATCAACACCAATACACAACAAGCTCGTGATCAGAAGTTTATAACCCAACGCTACATGCATCAACTCCAAGGAGATTGGCGCATCAATGAGCATTTGCAAATCAATTCTCAACTTTCCTATACCGATTATCAGCGGCGTACCCAAACCTCAATTATTGATTTTCGAACTGGAAAACGTACCCTTTCTTTGGGACAGGGCGAGCAAGATATATCAACCTTCGATACCAAAACCCTAAGACTAACAGCTCAGTACAAGCTAAGCTCTGTGGTCTCTCTTCAACCAGGCATTGACGCTACTCTAGATGCCACGGCAGGGCCTCGTATCTTGGGTACGCCTACCATCAACGACTTTGCTTTTTTTATTTCATCTTCTATCACTCCCACTTCTAAAATAAGCATCCGGCCTGGTCTACGATTCATTAAAAATTCAGTGTATGATGCTCCACCTGCGATTCCATCGCTCAATACCAAATTTACATTGAGTGACCACATCGACCTTCGCTTTGCTTATGCACGAGGTTTTCGCTCTCCGGCATTACGTGAATTATATTTTAACTTTTTTGATGCCAGTCACTCTATCAAAGGCAATCCTAACCTGAAAGCTGAATACTCCAATAGCTTCAATGGCTCGGTAGTTTGGCAATCAAAAACCAAAAGCAATGGTCAATTTAAGAGTACAATAGGACTTTTTTACAATGAATTTAGAAACTTAATCAATTACGGTGTTGACCCCAACGAGCCTACAGTCTCCATGACAATCAATATCGATAAGTTTAAGACCACAGGCCTTACGTTAGAAAACACATTGGTGTATCCACATCTCCAAGCGTCGTTGGGCTTCAGCTATATCGGGCGCTACAATTCACTGGTTGAAGACGATGCCAACCTCGCTACTTTCCTGTGGTCTCCTGAAGTGAATTCAAATATCACTTACGATATTCCCAAAATCAACACTAAGGTCAATCTCTTTTATAAATATACAGGCAAACGACCCAGTTATACTTCTACCCTTTCTTCATCAGGAACTCCCAACGTCAAACTGGCCGAAGTCGCTGATTTTCATTGGGCAGACTTTACCCTTAGCAAGCCTATCACTAAATACCTGACCCTCAACGGAGGCGTCAAAAACATACTCAATGTGACTCGACTTGCCAACACGGCCACCGATTCGGGAAGCGCTCACGGAGGAGGCAGCTTTGTACCGATGAGTTATGGACGGTCTTATTTTTTAGGTCTTAATGCTCGATGGAGCCACTAATCTTAACATTCCACTCTTTATTTAAAATTAATTTCTATGAACAAGTTTCTTTCTTTTGTTTTCACCCTTGTATTCCTCGGAGTTGTCAGTTCGTGTAAAGAAGAAGAACCACCTCTACCCGACAATCTAGTTGTATTTGAAAGCGCCGAACAAGGTTTAGATGCTAATACCCAAACCCTTACGGTAAAGCTCAAACTAACGCGTGCTACGGATATTGCCATTCCTATTTCAGTACAAATTACCCCTACGGGTCTTACCTATGGCACTGAGTTTACCACTGCTCCAGCTGCTTCCAACAATACAATTTCGCTCACCATTCCAGCACAAAGCAGCGAAGCATCGTTTCAATTAAGCAAAACCGACAATGTATTTTTGAGCGGAACCGAATCTATTACTTTCAAAATTGCGTCGGCAACAAGCCCCATTTTGATTGGAGACGTATCACAACTTACGGTCAAATTCTCCTCCATTGTATCATCTGGTAGCAATGGCAACTTCACTTTGAATGGCCTCATAGGATCAGAAAGTGGTGCCAGTGCTGGCAATGCTGTCTATGTTGATTTTAGCAACAATCAAGCATATCCAGCAGCTCGCTCAAGTTGGGATTTAGGATTTTTCTCAGGAAGCGATTTCCGAGTTATCCTCAACAATACTACTAGCGCAGGTGCAAAAGTATTAACCAAAACTAGCCTTGCTGACGTAGTAGCAGCCGATACCCTGGGACTCACCTTGGCGGTAAATCAAGCAGCCCCTTCTCCTAGCGACTTCGCGTATTTTGACGATATAGCCGGAGACCTTTCGAAGACGGCTATTCCGGCAGTGTCGGCTACCGAAGCCGACAACAAAGTCATTATCATCAACAGAGGTACTGGCGGGGGTATTGCGGCTCGAGCCTGGAAAAAAATCAGAGTCATCAGAAATGCTTCGGGAGGCTATACTTTACAATATGCCAACATCAACGAAACTACTTTCAAAACCATTGATATTGCCAAAGATGACACTTACAATTTCAAGTATGTTTCATTTGATAAAGGAGCTGTGGAAGTAGAACCAAAGAAAAAAACATGGGATATCCAATGGACTTACTCGGTGTTTACGTTTGCCTTTGGCGGAAGCGATGTACCTTACAACTTCTCTGATTTAGTATCAATCAATTACCTCGGTGGTGTAGAAGTAGCCGAAGTACTCACGAGCACCGTTTCGTATGACAATTATGCCGAGGCTAATATCGCTAGTAGTACCTTCTCCAAAAATCGTTGGGCTATAGGAAGCAACTGGCGTACTGCTACAAGTGGAGCCACAGTAGGCGTAAAAACAGACCGTTTTTACATCATCAAAGACCCCAATGGAAATTATTATAAACTTAAGTTTATTAGTTTCCACCCAAGCGAAGGAGGTACGAGAGGACGCCCAATCATCGACTACAAACTCGTAAAAAAAGCATAACTTAGACCCTTGACCATTATAACCTGTGGAGCGTATTCTTCACAGGTTTTTTTATTGTTTTTCAATAAAATTTCAGTCTTTGATCAAAAAATATACCAATTAGAATATCTAACGCTGTTAGAAAAACATTAATAAGACTTATTATTTATATAAAACAGTATAGATATTAACTTGATTTACTGGCAAATAGGTGGACATGAAGATATTTTAGCATTCACATTTTTGTCTTGATAAGTAAAATGTAGCTTACTCACTTTGATTTCAACAAAAATCGCCTATCCATAAATAGAGAAAGTGCAACAATAGTCTCATGTATACCCAAACAATGATATTGTTTTGATTGAGTAGTCAAAAACTACGTGCACTTCTACTTTTCAACTGAATCTAAACTGATTTTAGATTTTCGCCTGAGTTATTGTTTACGTTTTAAGACCCATAGAGATATTCACAAAAAAGGCATTTGTTTTTAGTAATTGCATACCATTGGTTTCTAAAACCAAGCACCAATTCAATTTATTTACATGCCAAATAAATACCCTCAATCTTCCCTTAAAATTTACTTATTAAGAAGCACGAAGCTCTCAATTGTGTAAGTTTAGCCAAGCAGTTTTTTCTCAATTTCTAAAGCCATAGGAACCAGTACATGGTCTTCGATAATGGCATGTTTGCGCAATTCCATCTCAAACAATTCCACCTGATTCAGAAAGATTTTGTAAGGCAACGGCATCGACTGATTTCCTGAATATTTTCTAATCAATTCGCTTACCTCTTGCAGCTCATCTTCAATTGGTGAATGAACTTCCATAAACTTAGAGAGATTAAAGGCTGCATTTATAGAAGCTACGTTTGTGTCTTCTTGTGGTTTTTGGGAAATTTGAATAAGTGTCGAGATGTAAGGAAAAAGCTCTTTTTCTTCCATTCGAATATGCTCAATCAGTTTGGTTTTATAATCATTAAAGAAATACGCCAAACTCGCCAGCAATTGATGACTTTGTCCATATTTACTAAAGATATGCACCAGTGATTGCTCTATCTCAGGCAGTTTTTTTGTGAGATAATATCGGTGCGTAGCTTGCAAATAATTTAGGATTTCTGTGATCGAAAACTTTTGCATTTTTTCAAACGGAAAATCTTCATCATTATTGTACAAATCCAAGATAAGCTCAATCAACTCTGGATTCATATCAATACTAGGATTTACTTCTTGCCGGCCTTTTTCGGAATATACCCCAGTTGTAGAACCGCCTTCAAAACGTTCTAAAACCAATTGGTATACCTTTGCAGAGTCAATAAATTCATTAAGAGCAGCCATGTTTTTAAGATTGGGTTTTCAGCAAACATATCTATTATTGCATCTTAAAAATATGACCTATATCATGCCTTCATTAAGGTTGTTTGAGTTCTTCACACCATATCCCCTCTCGCTTAAGCACTTCCACTACTTCCTCGGGTTTTAGTTCATGAGATTTAATAGTCAACAAATGATGCTTGGTCATCAAATCTACGCTAAACTGACAATACCGGCCCCGTAAACACTCCAATCCACAAGCAGCTTTCTGAAGCCGAAATGGACAGTCGATGTTGGTACGAAAGCACAATGACTTCATAGGCTTAATTTTTAGGCAAGGAAGAAATCATTTTTTCAAGCTGCAGTTTGGCATGGGCAAAATCCAACAATTCACCCAATTGCTGCAAGTCGTTCAGAGATACGGTCATACAGGTGGCTTCGGACATCTGCCAAAATGGAATAGTACGTACTTTGGGGTCTGTTACAATCAACGAATGATATTCATGACAACTATGGACATCACTCAATAACTTGTAAAACTCATCCACCGTACGGCTGACCGTCAAAATGCCAAATCCTATCGTAATACGCTTACAATGAACGCATTGAATAACATACCCTATCTTAGAGTCTAAGTGAAGTGTTCGATATTCGCACATATTTTTAAGTTTTTGAGATTAAAGTGGTATGTAATGAATTTAGTAAGGTTAGCCGAAGTATTTATTTTTATTTAGAACAATTATAAATTAAATACAAACATAAACCTTATTTAGATTCATTCAAAACAATTTGTTCATTTTTTAACAAAAATCGTTTTTCATTCTAAGCCTTTTTAATCACTCAAAATGGCTTCGTCTAAGTTGAAATTAAGTTCATAAAGATTGTTGGCATTGAGGCGTAAACGACCACAAAATGTTATTTTCTCATCTGTTTTGAAGCGGCGATGTTTTCCCTTAAAATTGAGCATGATGATAGTTTCGGGACCTGCCAATCCACAAAAAAAACACTGCGCCATCGGCCATTTAGAAAGCACATAGTAGTTGCCTTCAGTATCGACAGGAATCACGTATCCATGAATACTTACTTGTTTGCCATTGAGCTGCATCACATTTTTACCAAAAGTGGGATACAAATAATAATCCCCTACTTCGAGGCTAAACTTCTTTTTGTACTTGACATCCTTTAAAGCCTCCCAAGTAATCACAGAATGGGTCTCGCATCTCTGACCAATCCCCTTCAACACTGGACTCAACCCAAGCATTGCCCATAGTAGTATTTTCATTTTTTAAAAGGTTTTTATTTTTGCAACAATGTTGCAAAAAAGATAAATCAAATCCATATTTGCAACATTATTGCAAAAACATTCAACACTCGAATAGCAGAACAATGAACCCTAAAAAACTGCCCGTAACGGTATTAAGTGGCTTTTTGGGAGCGGGTAAAACCACCCTTCTCAACCATATTTTGCACAATAAAGAAGGCTTAAAAGTAGCCGTGATTGTCAACGACATGAGTGAGGTCAACATTGATGCACAACTCGTAGAACGCGAAAATACCCTCTCTCGCACCGAAGAAAAACTCGTCGAAATGTCCAACGGCTGTATCTGTTGCACCTTGCGCGAAGACTTGATGATAGAAGTAGAAAAACTAGCAAAGGAAAAACGGTTTGACTATCTGCTTATCGAATCTACGGGCATCTCTGAGCCTATCCCTGTAGCGCAAACATTTACCTTCAAAGACGAAGAAAACGGAATCGACCTCTCTCGTTTTGCCCAAATCGACTGCATGGTGACGGTCGTAGATGCCTATAATTTTGCACAAGATTTTGGTTCTGTAGACACCTTACAAACTAGAGAACTCAACGAAGACCCCAAAGATCATCGTACGATTGTCAATTTATTGACTGACCAAATTGAGTTTGCCGATATTATTATTCTCAACAAAACTGATTTGGTAACGAAGACTGCCTTAGGAGAACTTAAAGCAATCATTTATTCGCTCAATCCGATTGCCCAAATCATCGAGTCAAGTTTTGGACAAGTAGCGCCTTCCCGAATCCTCAATACTGGTCTTTTTGATTATGACAAAGCCGAGCAATCGGCGGGTTGGATTCAAGAACTTGAAAATCAAAAGAATGGAATTACTCACACGCCCGAAACTGAAGAGTACGGGATTAGTTCATTTGTATTTCGCGACCGGCGTCCGTTTCATCCTGAGCGTTTTTGGAATTATTTGTCGAACGATTGGCACGCGGGTATCATCCGCTCGAAAGGGCTTTTCTGGATTGCATCACGCCCCGACGAAGCCCTCAATTGGAGTCAAGCGGGAGGCTCTCTCCGCGCCGAAAGTGCTGGCGTATGGTGGGCGAGCATGCCTTTTGCCCAAAGGATTCGTTATATGGCTTACATCGACAATCGGTCTTTGATTGAATCTCGTTGGGATAAGCGTTTCGGTGACCGTCAAAACGAATTGGTAATTATTGGCCAAGATCTTAATAAAGAAGTGATTGTCTCCGAACTTAACGCTTGCATATGCACCGAAGAAGAAATCAAAAGAATGGAGGCTAATCAGAATTTTTTTGATCCTTTTCCATGTTAGTTTTCTAACCACCAAGACTCAGAGCACTCCTATTAGCTGTGTGTCACTCCGTTTCTGGGTGGTTTTATTTTTTTAAAAGCGTTTGACAAGCGAAAACTTTTCGTTTACCTTTGCCGTAGTTTTTGGTGCCTGATGCTCGTCTCAGCACGAGCCGAATGGCTTAAAAGGGAATCCCGTGAAAATCGGGAACTGTTCCCGCAACTGTAAGTTTCTAATGGTTGTTGCGCACCTCTTAGTCACTGTTCTAATCAAAAGAATGGGAAGACATGCGACAATGAAACAAGTCAGGAGACCTGCCAAATGTCATTCTTAATGAAGTTTTACGGGTAATGAAGCCTCATTGAGCGTTCGATTTTTTATTCACATTCAATCACAACACCTTGATAAACAAACTTCTACGGTTTGTCGATTTCAAGACTTTAGTTATACTTTTAGGAGTAATAGTGCACAGCTATGCTCAAAAAGAACAAAGTCTCTGTGAAGTCACCGTGCGGGGAGTTCGTCCTGAGCGCTTTATGGTAGGGCAAAAAGTGCAAGACATCGACTCCACTCAACTGACTCGTTTTCGTTATAGCACATTAGCAGATTTCCTTCAATTCCAAAGTCCCGTAGCCTTCAAAAGTTACGGGCCAGGGCAAGCCACAAGTATTGCTTTTCGAGGAACTTCGGCCAATCATACGGCAGTACTTTGGAATGGCATCAACATCAATGCACCTTCTTTAGGCCAAAGTGATTTTTCGACCATTCCACTTGCGGGTTTTGACCAGATGAGCATTCAATACGGTGCTGCCGCAAGTTGTGTAGGCACCGATGCCGTAGGGGGAAGTATTCAGCTGCGCTCGGTTCCCGAATTTCGAAACACTGGACTTCAACTCCTCACCGCAATCAGGGCTGAAACTTCTGAAAATTATAGTGCACAAATAGGGTTTCGTTTTAACCGTAGCTTGAGCGATTATTGGAAATTTTCGGGCAAAACCATGCTCTATGGAAGTGTTTTCAACAACCACTTTAGTGCCGAACCTCGTCGTAATCGACAAGGAGACACGTACAGTTTTGAACCCACCCAAACTACCCAAAAAGGAATTGTCCAAGATTTGTATTGGCAACATTACAAGGGGAATTTATTAACTCTAAATATCTGGCTAACCGACAATAACCTCACCATTCAACCCCAACAACCACCTCTGCAAGAAGTAACACGTACGCAAGCTTATCGGGTGTTGGGGTCTTATCAACTTGGTAAAACCCTGATTAGAACGGGTTTTATTCGTGACCTGATTGACTATAGTAAAGGTGAAAATGCAGTACCAAGTCATACCCAAATCGACAGATTCATCTTGCGTACTGAGCATGATTTTTCGTGGATTCGGGATTGCGAAAAAGGAACCAATCTAAAAGTAGGTGCCGAAGTAGTACATTACAATGCCCTCGTAGATGGCTATGGAAATGAAGTGATTCGTGAAAATAGAGCCGACTTTTATGCACTGTTACGACATCAGTTTTCGGCAAAATTCAGTACATCACTCAATCTTCGCCAAGCGTTGGTCACTCGTTTTAGCCCTCCTTTTACTCCTTCGGCAGGGGTAGAATATACCGCAATGACTTTCAAAAATGCCAAAATAATATTAAACGGCAATGCTTCATTGAGCTACCGCGTGCCTACCCTCAATGAGCGTTATTGGGTCAATTTAGGTAATCCCGACTTAAGGCCAGAAAAAGGCTTTAACAAGGAAGTAGGCATTAGTTGGAAACAAAGATTAACCTCCAACAATCAAATGCAATTGACAATCAATGGTTTTCATAACTTAATAGATGATTGGACGTATTGGAATCCCGACCGTAATTATCGCGTCGAAAACCTCCAGCAAGTATTGTCGAAAGGAATTGAAATCAGTTGGAATCTCAAAGCACAATGGGCCAAAACTCAGTTTGATGCGCTGCTCAATTATGGGCTGACCCATTCTTCACAACAAAAAACCTACGGGCCTTACACCCAAGATTTTATTGGGAAGCAGCTTATCTACGTACCTCGTCACGCTTTGGGAAGTACCGTCAGTGCCACCCGTGGTAAAGCTTCGCTCACGATTCAGCAGCAATTCAACTCCAAGCGCTACGTCACATTCGACCATTCGGGGCGACCTTTTGCGCCTTACTATCTGCTCAATGCCATCTTAAACTATCAAATACACAAACGGAACTTCCGCACCGATATAGCCATTCAAGGCAGTAATCTCACCAATACTGTTTATCCTAATCTTAAGAAAAATGCCATGCCATTGCGGACGGTATCACTCAATGTTGTTCTTTATTTTCAATCAAAAAAACAATCCAATGAATCGTAATTCTTTGCTTTTTGCTAGCGTATTTGTAATCGGGTTTTCGGCCTGTAGTACTTCTGAGCCAGAACCTGCCCAACCCTACGACAACGGGGTGTTGGTCATCAACGCTGGTAATTTTCTAGACAACAACGGCTCTATTTCACTCTTACAACGCAACTCAACGACGGGTTCTTACGATATTTTCCAAAAAGAAAACAGCCGTTCGTTGGCAGGTGGTTTGAGCGGATACGCCGAAGTCAATGACAAAGGGGTGATTTTGGTCGATAATTCCACCGCCGGAAAAGACCTCATCGAAATTGTCAATGCCCGTACTTTCAAGAGCGTAGCTACTATTCCTTCTACCGACATCGAAAACCCTCGGGCAGTAGTCAAAGCAAGTGATACCAAAGCGTACGTCACTTGCTGGGATGCTACTGGCGACTATTCAAATTTCTACAAAAACCCTGGCTACGTAGCGGTTATTGACGCAACTACCAATAAATTATCAAAAAAAATCCCCGTGCAAAACGGTGCTGAAACCATCATAGTGGTAGGCAACGAAGCTTTTGTGGGGAATACCGGTAGCGGCAAAACGCAAGTTTCGGTCATTGATATAACTACCGATGCCGTAAAACAGCAAGTAGAAGTGGGTCGGAATCCGCATATTATTGGTCTTGATGCCAACAATAAACTTTGGCTCTATGCCGGAAGCGAATTGGTGAAATTTAATCCACAAACCAAAACCGCCGAAACTCGCCTTAAAATCACATCCTCTAATGCCGCAAAATCGCCAAGCTCATTTGTATTGAGTGCTGATAAAAAAACGATTTATTATACCTATTCTTTCTACGATCCGGCCGATGACTACAAGCAAAAAGGCGAAACTTACAGCTTCTCCATTGACGCCACAGTAATCGCCGCCGACAAGCCTTTCATCAATCGTCTTTTTTCGGGAGGTTTGGGAGTTGATCCACAAACAGGCATTATTTATGCAGGACTCGTTCCTTCGTTCAAACAAGCAGGTTATGTAATTCGCTATCAATCAAATGGCACGCTCGTTGACTCGGTAAAAGCCGAAATTGCTCCTAGTAAATTTTTCTTTAAAAATTAACATTCACCTATCTACGGCCGTTTCTATGCCCCGCGCTTTTAGACGCGGGGTTATTTTTTATACTAGACTTTCCAAGTTACAATAGCGAGTTTATACAAACTTGGAAAGATTTGACCGATTAGACTTTCCAAGTTTTGACAATGGATTTATACAAACTTGGAAAGATTTGACCGATTAGACTTTCCAAGTTTTGACAATGGATTTATACAAACTTGGAAAGATTTGACCGATTAGACTTTCCAAGTTTTGACAATGGATTTATACAAACTTGGAAAGATTTGACCGATTAGACTTTCCAAGTTTTGACAATGGATTTATACAAACTTGGAAAGATTTGACCGATTAGACTTTCCAAGTTTTGACAATGGATTTATACAAACTTGGAAAGTCTTCTAAAAACGGGTTGGTATTTTGGGTTCTATCCACAACATACTGAGACACAGCACTATCAACATTCCCCACACCCAATCAGGCCATTGAGCCATTAAATCTTGATGAGTGTTTTTGGGAGAAGCTAAATTGCTCACTTTATGAGCTTCCAGAAGTTCTGTTATTTGCTTTACCTTGCCAAGGCCCTCTTTTTCAGTTTCTACATATATTTCTAATGAATCTTGGACTGACTGCCAGCCCGTATCTCTAAAAACATACGACAGGGTAACTGTTTGAGGATTTACATTAGATGGATTGAACTGGACAGTATCATTAGCTAGAGATATACTCGGTTGATTCCATTGATTGAGAATAAAACTCGCTTTGGTATCTTTCCAAATGGGGGCTTCCACTGCGATATTTCCTTTCAAAGCAGGAGCTAATTGTTGAAAAACACCCGCCCAAATCTTTTCATAGGTTAGGGTATCCCCACTGAGTTTGAGTGGAAAAGTTTCGTTCAATAAACTAACGCCTACCCGCCCTACGGATTTTTGGACGGCAATAGGAAATCCTTCCACTTTTTTCTGATTCATACGTTTGACCAGCTCAAAAGGGAGAGTAGTCATTCCTTTTTCAAGTGGCAAAAGCTCAGCATTGGATATTTTTCGGACAGACCATTGGGTCCCTAATGCTTGATTGATACCCTTCAATTCGGATTCGGGTTGGGTCAAGTTATAAAACAACACACTTCTGCCTTCACTTACATTTTTTTTTACCAAAGGGTGTGACGCATTGCTTGGATCGGTAATCACAATATCAGGCACAAAGGTCTTTTGGTTGGACGCATTGTTGATAGCAATGGTACTTTGGGTATTTTTGGCAACGGTCGCTAAAACTTCTACCCTACTTCCATTTTTACCAAGCCATTCGGCCAAGGTTTTACTCTCAAAATCAGGACTTTGCAAAACAAAATAAACACTTAATGGACTAGGCTTACGAGTATAGAAAGCGACATTTTTGAGGAATTGGTTGTTCAGAAGCAACTGAGTATGCGTACGTCCTACGGCAAAAGCGGGGAATCGTAAACGAAATTTTTGAAACCCCTTTTCCAAAGCAACACTGTCTAGCACTTGCTGCCCATAAGTGATTTTAAGCACTGCCGCCTCCGACAATTCCAATGCACCCGTGATTTCTTGAAATTCATTTTTACGGAGTATTCCTTTCCATTTTATTGTTTGTAAGCTATCTTTTGCAAAAAAAGGAAGCCATTTCCACTTGTTTTGGGTAAGTTGACTTACCAATTCTCCGTCAAAACTTTGGCCTAAAAGATAAACATCTCCTAGGTGTTTGGAAAAAATGGGGTCTTGCGCTAGACGTTTGGCAAAGTCTTTTTGGGCAAAAATTTCAGTAATCTGCAAACTATCTTTGTTTTTTTGAATCACCGCTTGGGGTAATTTTTCTCCCAATACCAACACCCGATTTGTATTACTACTTACGGTCCACTGCGGATTTTTGACCCACCCCACCAATACCACCCAAAGCAGTACATTCAAACCCATTCGTATCCAAAAACGAGATTTTAGTACATTTTTTTGGCGCCATATCAGCCCTACTTGCACCGCAAGCAAAACCGCTAAAGCTCCATATATCAACCAATCCAATAGCATCATACAAATAAATCCAACATCGATTAAGAAATTTCAGAATTCAAGGTAGCCTCGTTGTGCTTTAACACTCATTTCAAATGCTGCCAAAAAGCTTTTTCAAGTTTTTTCTCGCTTGAAAAAGAGGTATTAGAGGCGGCATTTTTAGCCGGCAAGCTTTGCGACACAAGTCCGTGTAACTTTGTTTTTAAAGCTACTTTTTCGTCAGTAGAAAGAGGTCTGTCACTGGCAAGTTTTTGCAATGTACCCAAAACAGCCCACTGCGACATTCCACTGTTGATGGCTTTAGGAGTCAGATAATTGCTTAGTTCCAACACTTTGCGCTTCTGCCAAGCAGTTAATTTATCATCCTTGCTTTGTGTCTCGATTATCCCCATCACATCCGCTATCAAAATAGCCGCTTGCTGAGAAGTATAGTTTTTTTGACTCCGATAAGCCTCGTTATAATTTTTCAATTCTCCTGTCATTCGTTTTTCTTTTTCCTTAATAGGAGGCGGGTCAAAACTCGTTTTCTTGGCAAAAGTGCGCGCTTTTTGTTGCGCCGATTTCAGAAACTCTAAGGCTTTTTTCTCAAAAGGAAGGGCTTTTTGTGGCTCATACAAACGTAAATGCAACTCCGATTGCCACATTTGCTCCAACGCCATTTTTAGCAACGACCGAGTCGATTGTTCATAAAAAGTATAGGCTTCGCCATCATCATGCGAGTGAACATATTCTTCCAAAATCGCCGCTACGGGGTCTTTTTCTCCGTCATCTTTTTTGCCCTCTCCGTGGGAGTGGCCATCGTGCGAATGCCCTCCGCCCGACTCGCCGCCTTCGCCTTGGTCGTGGGCATGTACAAACCCATGCAGCAACGCAAATCCTACGACCGCATCACCTTGGTCATCTTTGGGCAGGGCATTGCCTCCTCCAATAGACGTTTCAAATTCTTCGCCGAGGTATTGGCCATAGCGCAATCGTAGCGCTTTTTGGTCAAAACCAATTTCGTTGGAGGTACTATTGAATTCCTTCGTTGAGATTTTTTTCTGTTTGGCAATGAGCTTTTCGGTATCAATGATGATTTGGCGCTGACTTCTAAAATACTCAGGCAGTATGTTCATCGCCATCGTGGCAAGTTCGGCCTCTTCTACTTTTGAGGTATCTTTATATACTACGAAGTAAGTGTCTGATTTTGAAAAGTTAGGCTCGGGGCGTTTGTTGTCGATAGCTGCCCAATAATAATATAATTCGTCGCCGGGCGCAAAATTCAGGGCCTTCAAATCGATACGTTGGGAGATATTGGCTTCTTTAAAATTGGCTTGGGCAATCGGCAATTTCACCTCCCTAAACTTCACATTTTCGCCTGAGCCTCGTGCTACCGTCGCCACAATAAACGCCTGATTTACTTTAAAATCATCCGAAATTTTGGCTGAGATTTGCATTACTTTAGGGTCTTTCAGAAAATGATATTGGTACAATTCTTTGGAAGCAGGCTCAATTTTGGGGGCTAAATCTGGCACCGCTTCCAAACGATAAAAGTCTGATTGATAGACCAATGAATCTTTCCAATAAGCTTTGATACCGTACAAGCCCGAATTGTAGAGTTGGTCAGTGTATTCAAATTGCTCGCCTACCTGCTTGAAAGGCAACTCTTCGTTTCGATTGTTGGTCAGCGTAACTCTCACTTTTTCCGATTGACTCAATTTCAATTCCCACTTAAGTTGAGAACCACTGACTGCCGTGGCATTGAGGTCGGTAGTAGTTTGGGAAGACAGCTGCGTGTAAGCAGGAGGAGTCACGGTCAAAGTCGCTGACACAAACGTAGGCGCTTTTAGAGGCTGACTTTCAGAAGTTTGAAGTTGGGTAGCTGAACTCAAAGCTTCAATAGCTTTTTCTTTTTTCAAAAAAGGAATTCCATAATAAAGCCCACCCGCTATCGCAACACCCAACATATAAAGCCCGATTCGCTCCAAGGCAAAAAGAGGCAATTTTTGTTCCTGAATTTTTTCTCCTAGTCTCTCCAACTGAAGCTGCTCGGCGATGTTGGGACTTTGTAATTCGAGCAGTTCGAGGCTGTATTCTGTATCGCTCAAATGATGATGAATATAGCGAATTGCTCTTGGTTTTTGGTTTTGAAATAGGCCTGTATAATAGGCCCCTACGCCAAAAGCCAACAAAGCCCCCACGACAGCAATAGCCATCGAAGAGGTCATGAGGGATGAAAGCAAGAAAAAAGCGAAGGCCAGTAAAACGCATTTCAACAATGCGTTGGCATATAGCTGATACATCGCTTGCCTAATGATACGCTGAAGTTGATTCATGATTTTTTTGTAATGGATAACCAACGTTCAATAATTACTATCAATACCAACAACAATAAAATTGATGTTGAAAACACACCTTCGGCTGATTTTTGCCGTAGTACCTGATTTTCTTTTGACCTAACTTTAAAAATCGACTGAAGTTGTTTTGCACTAAGCAAAGCCCTCGAACGATTCAATCCAAAGTCCTTTACTAGCCATTCCCCTAGCCATTCGGGAAGTTGGCCGTTATAAACCATTTCAGAAGTTTGAGGAGTCAGACGTTCGCTAAGGGAAACAACTTCTCTAAAACGCTCTTGATTCAGCTCCGAAAAAGAACCTGTGGCATTGCCCAATACAAAACAGAGCGTTTGGGGCGTAAAAGCCGTTTGGTTTTGAAGCAAGGCATTGTTGTCTGTCAAAACCATATCATATTTTTTGGAAGTTTGTAGGTGTTCGTCCACCAAAAATTCAAGCTGATATACGTCTTTCAACGATTCGAAAGCGGCCTTAATCGTCTGACGTTCAAGACTATCTTTTGTATCAAGCAAAACTTCAATTACTCCTTGATGAACCGCTGTATTTGCAAATTTCAGGTTTGATGGTAACACATCCCCCACCGTCAATAATTGCGCCTTATTCACAAAAACCTTCTTATTATTGGTTAATGAAAGATAATTTTGAAGCACCTTTTGCGAAGAATCAACCACCGAATGTAAAGAAATAGGGCTTGAGGTGTAAATAGTGGAAGCATCACCAAAGCTGACATCATTGGTCATATAAAGCTCATATTGGATTCCCTTTTCGGGACTATGGAGAGCATCTACTTCATTAAGAAAAGTTTGCAGTACCAAAGGGTCAAAGTCCGAAACCGTGGGTATCGCGGTAAGATTTTCGAGCGGGGTGGGCGCATCGCTTATCCAATATACCTTTTCTCCTTTTGTAAGAGCGCCTTCGATTTCAAATCGAAAGTTATTTACTACCCACTCACTAGGTTGTACCAAATGAATTTTAGAATGATGGTCGGAAGTAGCGGTATTTTTTAATATAGGTTTTGCCAAATAAAACGCCAGCAGTAACAACAACAAACACCGCAACAAAAGCAGTAAAATATTGTCCAAACGAATACCTTTCGCTGGTTGCAGGTCTTTTTCGATAAGCCATTGAGTAGCAGCCCAAGGTAGTAGTTTTCCCTTTTTTTGGTGCCAAAAATGCAGGGCAATCGGAATCGCTACTGCCAAAGCACTCCACAACATCAAAGGGTTTAAAAATTCCATCTTCAATTTCTCTTTTTTCCAACCATTATATTATCACTTGCGTTTACTCAAGGCCTCTATGATGACCTGAGCAATAGGCGTTTGGAGGCTACGCCGAATCAAATAAACATAGGGCATAAGCAAGGCTTCTTCCAATGTTGCCAAATATTTTTGGGCTTTTTCTCTTACTTCGGCTTGGATGGTAGCCGCTTCAAGTTCTATTTCTTTGCCGGTCTCTAAATCTTTGAATCGATAAAAACCGCTTAGGCTGAAGTGCATTTCTTCTTCTCCCAACACCTGAAAAATAAGCACCTCCCGACGAGGACTCGAAACTTGCTGAATGAGTTTGAGCCATTCGTCGCCTACTTGCAAAAAATCAGACACGAGTACCAGCAATTCCTTCTGTTTTTGTTGAAATTCCGGAAATTTGGGATTGTCATTTTGCCAACTACCACTCGCTTCTACCTTTTCCAATTCGTACAAAATCCGTTGGAAAGATTGTTTCCCACTGGGGACAATCGTCTGTAAGCCCCCATTTTTGAGCGCATAAAGGCTCATTTGGTCGCTTTGGCGGTAGCCCAAATACGCCAACGAAGCCAATAAAATCTTGGCATAATCAAGCCGACTAACTCCCTTTTCGGCATAGTTCATCGAGCCCGACAAATCCAGCACAAAACGCAGGTGAAAATTGCTTTCAGTGGACGATTCTCGCACCAAATGTTTTTGGGTACGGGCGTAGAGTTTCCAATCAATGCGCTTGGGGTCGTCGCCCGGTTCATAATGACGGTATTGCTCAAACTCAATTCCCACACCCGAGCGCTTACTTCCATGAATCCCGAGCATCAACTCCTCACTAACCAATCGACCGGCCAATTGGAGATTGTTGAGTTTAATGAGTTCGGTGGTTAGAAGCGTCATTTTTAAGGAGTTCGGTTACGACATGGTCAGTGGTGATGTTTTCTGCTTCGGCCCTAAAATTCAGAGCGATTCGGTGGCGCAGTACAGGGTAAGCCAAGGTTTGGATGTCTTCGGGGATCACCGAAAAACGCTGTTGAAGCACTGCTCGTGCTTTGGCACAGAGTATTAAGGCTTGTCCTGCCCGAGGGCCAGCCCCCCAGCTACACCATTTTTTGACATAGTCGGAGGCGGTAGTTTGCGGGCGTGTCGCTCTTACCAGCTGATTGACTTTCATCACTAGCTCATCACTGATGTGTACTTGTCGGGTAAGTTTCTGCAAATCCATGATTTCATGGTCAGTCAAGACTCTTTGTAGCTGATTAGATACCATGCCCGTTGTATTTTTCAAAACCGCAAGTTCTTCTTGTTCGGTAGGATAATCAAGTTTGATGTACAACAAAAAACGGTCGAGTTGGGCTTCGGGTAGTGGATAAGTACCGGCTTGCTCGATGGGGTTTTGGGTGGCTATAATCAAAAAAGGACGAGGCAAATCATAATTGGTTCCGGCATAAGTGACCTTGTATTCTTGCATGGCTTCGAGCAGTGCCGCTTGGGTTTTGGGCGGAGTACGGTTGATTTCATCCGCCAAAACGATGTTAGCAAATATCGGTCCTTGGTTAAATTTAAAAAACTTACGCCCCGTTTCGTGGTCTTCTTCCAATATCTCCGTTCCGACAATATCGCCCGGCATCAGGTCAGGGGTAAACTGTACCCTTTTAAATTTCATTTCGAGAGCTTCGGCCATGGTTTTGACCATGAGCGTTTTGGCAAGTCCTGGCACTCCTTCCAACAAACAATGTCCACCTGCCAAGAGCGCAATCAGGATTTCGTCAATGACCTCTTGCTGCCCAACGATTATTTTAGCAATTTCTTTTTTGAGATGCGGTAATTTTGATACCAGCGATTTAAAGTGGGTTAAGTCTTGTGTTTCCAAAAGCTAAACAGTAGTTAGTGCGTAGTTGATGATATTTACTCCAAATTTAGTATTGTCTTCGGCGAGCCAGCGCTTATTTCGAAAATCATAATCCCACTCGCAGCCGTAGTCTTTGTTGCTATACAACACCCCAATGCGACCGTTGATTTGAATGGCTTTCAGGTAATCGTGCACCAAGTCATCGCCCCAGCCGTTGAGTTCAAAACTCGTAGTAGGTGGTCCTTCAAAATGAAAAAATGAATGGTAAATGGGGTGGTCATTCGGGATTTTTTGAAGGGCTTGTGCTCCAAAAGTCCTTGCCATTTCTTGTTCGAAAGATTTCGCAAACAGGCCGTCGATGTCGTGATTGCAATCATCTACAAAAACAAAACCCCCGTTTTCGACATATTTTTTGAAGTGTGTTCTTTCTTGCGCCGAAAACTCCACCAATTTATGACCGCTTAAGTAGCAAAACGGACTTCTGAACAATTCGACGCTGGTAAGTTGTACGATTTTTTCCTTTTCATCCACCGGAATCGTAGTATATTCTACCAACGAATTGAGGAGATTAGAGGGCATCCGTTGGTCGGTGTCCCAATCTCCCGAGGCATACTGAATCCGAGTAAAAACAAAAGGTCTCAAGTGTAATAATGGTGTTTAAAAACCCTCCCTTTCGGGAGGGTTTGGTATGGTTATACGGCATCCGAAAGCGACGAAAACGTAAACTCCCTGATTTTCATCGGAGGCAGGATATAGTTTTGGTTGGTTTCGGTACTTACTACTCTTTCAGGAATGCCCAAAGTCTCAAGGTTGTTGAGCATAATGATAGGGCTTTCATTGAAGCGGAAGTTTTTGATTGGATATTTTATTTTACCGTCTTCTATATAAAAAGTACCGTCGCGCGTTAGCCCCGTAAGAAGTAATGTTTGAGGGTCCACCGAACGGATATACCACAATTTAGTCACCAAAATGCCACGTTTGGTACTTTTAATCATTTCGTCCAAGGTAGCTGTTCCACCCGCCATGATCATGTTATTAGGTCCCGGAACGGGCTTAACGCCTTTCTTTTGCGCCCAAAACCGCGAATAAGTAAGATTTTTGACTACCCCTTTGTCAATCCAAAGCATTTTTCCTTGGGGCTGCCCATCTCCTGACCAAGCTGCCGCCGGAAGGTCTGGGTGGGTAGGATCAGAATAAAAAGTAACGCGTTCGTCCACGATTTTTTCGCCTAGTTTGGTTTTCCCACCTGGTTTACTAAAAAACGAACGACCTTCATCAGCGCTACGCGCATCCATGCCAAAGAAAATATTTTCAACCAATACCGCCGCCGCAGTAGGTTCAAGAATTACGGTATATTTACCCGGCTCCAATGCCTTAGCCCCCACCGAGCCCAGCGATTTCTGAACGGCGATTTTGGTAGCCGCTGCCGTATCTAGCTTCGAAAAATCGTTGTATCCTTTAGCTACGTAGCCAGAGCCAGTTCCGTCGTCGGTACGAACGGTGAGTGAAAAATTGACGTTGGTATTACGATAATAAGCAAAGAGCCCTTTTGAATTCATCAAAGCCGTAAACCCTTTTGCATCTTCCAAAAATCCAGCGGCGGTAAGTTTTTTATCACTCGATAGCGCCAAACTTTTGGCTACGGCATCGGCACGTTTGTCGGGAGTGACACTAGCCGTTGACTCAAAATAACCGTCCGATTTGATATACTGCTGCGGTTCGAGTACGCCCATGTACTCGGGGTTTTCGGGGGCGAGTTTGGCTAATTCTTCCGAACGGCGCACTACTTTTTCGATGGAAGCATCGTCGAATTCATCAATCGTAGCAACGCCCACTTTTTTACCAAAAGCAGACTGAACGGCTAAGTTTTTGTTGGTCAAAGCACCACTTGTAGAGACTTCATTGCGAGCATAGCGAAGATTACCACGGGTTTCTCCCAATAAATTCACTTCACACTCATCTGCTTTAGAATAGCTCAAAACCTTTTGCAACAAGGCTTTGGCTTCTGCTTCAGTTAATATAACAGACATTTGATAGTTCGATGTTTAGAGATTGGAGATTAGATTTTACGTGCTGTATTGATCACATTGACCCCATTGAAACGAGCCGTAGAGCTACCATGAGATACTGCACTTACTTGTTGAGGTTGTCCTTTACCATCAAAAAACGACCCTCCCAAACGGTAATCGCGCTCATCGCATACTTTCACGCAGGAGTTCCAAAACTCTTGGGTGTTTGATTGATAAGCCACATCTTTGAGCATACCCGCGATTTGTCCGTCTTTGATTTCGTAGTACAACTGACCTCCAAACTGAAAATTATAACGCTGTTGGTCAATCGAAAACGAACCATCTCCAATAATATAAATTCCTTTTTTTACATCTTTAATCATTTCGCTGACCGATAGAGGCGTTTTGCCCGCTGCTAGCGACACATTGGCCATGCGTTGGAATTGTACCGTTCCCCAGCTATCGGCATAGCAGCACCCTTGCGATTCTTTTTCGCCAATGATATGCACTTGGTCTCTGATAGCCTGATAGTTGACCAAGGTACCGTCTTTCACCAAATCCCATTTCTTGGTTTGTACCCCTTCATCATCCCAACCTACCGCACCTAGCGAGCCTACTTGGGTTTTGTCCGCAAAAAGATTCACTTCTTTGCTGCCATAATTAAAGTTTTTGGACTGCCATTTATCCAAAGTTGCAAAAGAAGTTCCGGCAAAATTAGCTTCATAGCCCAACACCCGGTCAAGCTCAAGTGGGTGTCCTACCGACTCATGAATCGTCAACCACAAATGCGAAGGGTCAAGGATTAAATCATATTTACCCGCTTCTACCGACTTCGCCGCCAATTTTTCTTTGGTTTGTTTAGCTGCCGCAATTACATCCTCCAACATATCGTAGCCTTTGTTGTAGCGGGTAGTGATGCCCGTTATTTTATCTTTGGGATTGGTTTGGAGGTATTCATAGCCCATTCCTACGGGCGCACTTAATGCTTGACGAGTTTCAAACTTACCCGTTTTAGGATCAATGGTAGTAACGGCAAAAATAGGCCAAATCCGATGAATGTCTTGGTCGATATAAGAGCCATCGGTGGAGGCAAAGTACTTTTGCTCATTGACCATGAATAGCACCGAATTGACGTAGTTGGCTCCATTTTTAAGAGCGGCGTCGTTGACTCCTAGCAGCAAATCTACCTTTTCTTGAATAGGCACTTCGAAGGCATTTCGTTGAATGGGCGCTTTCCAGCTTACTTCGCCATAGCCTTTTTGGGGAGCCAACTGTACGGGTTGCTTCATCAGACGCGCATTGGCTTTGGCAATCGCCACGGCTTCTTCGGCAGCTCTAGCGGTATCAGCTTCGGTTTTGGCATCTACGATAGCAGCAAATCCCCAACATCCATTGGCAATCACTCGCACGCCAACCCCATAAGATTCGGTATTGACGATGTTTTGAACTTTGTCTTCGCGAGTTACCACAAATTGGTTGAGATAGCGCCCAATCCTTACATCCGTATAGGTAGCACCTTTGGATTTGGCGGCATTGAGAGCGGCATCAGCTAGGCGTTTTTTGACGGCGACATCCACGCCACCGTCTAAGAGGGCTTCGGGGGCTACTGAGCGCCCCATGACAGGGATATTGGGGAGCATCATGGCACCCAATCCCATGCCCGAGAGTTGCATAAAATCTCTTCTTTTCAAGGCTAATTTTTGTGTTTAAGTTGGTTGTATGGGTAATAAGTGGCAAGCCACAGGATTCATGATTATTCACGACACTAGGGAACAATCGTCTATAGAATAAGCAAAAATCTTGATAAAAATAGACGAATTTCTCCCCCAATCGGGGTGATTTTGATAAATGGTCGAGATCAATGCCAAACGACAACCCCAAGCAAGGGAACAAAAGTCTTGCTTGGGGTGACTCATTGGAATTTGTCTAAACCGCATCCGATAGACTGGTAAAGGTAAAGTCCCTGATTTTGAGGGGAGGAATCATATTCCCTCTTACCCGAGTAGGTACGCCCATTGCTTCTAGGTTGTTGAGCATAATGATAGGGCTTTCGTTGAAACGGAAATTTTTAACAGGATATTTAATTTTACCGTTCTCAATGTAAAAAGTACCATCACGAGTAAGGCCTGTGTAAAGGAGTGTTTGGGGATCTACAGCGCGTATGTACCAAAAACGCGTCACTAAAATCCCTTTTTCGGTACTTTTAATCAATTCTTCAAGCGACTGACGTCCTCCTTGCATAATAAATCTCCCAGGAGGAGGAACGGCTTTTACGCCTTGTTTCTGCGCCCAATAGCGCGTATATGCTAAGTTTTTGAAAACACCGTTTTCAATCCAAGTCGTTTTTTCTTGCGGACGGCCGTCCATTGAAAAACCAGCATTAGGTGCATCTGGATTGGTAGGGTCTGAATAAATATTGACTCTTTCATCCAACAGTTTTTCTCCTAATCTCGTACCACCTCCTTTTTTACTCATGAAGCTACGGCCTTCGTCGGCACTGCGAGCATCTATACTGCGCATCATATTTTGAATCAAATCCAAAGCTGCCGTAGGTTCTAAAATCACGGTATATTTTCCTGGCTCAAGTGCTTTGGCCGATACCGAGGCCATGGCCTTCTGCATCGCAATTTCTGTCGAAACTTTTGCATTCAGCTTGGAGCTATCGTTAAAATCACGTGCTACATATCCTGAACCAGTGCCATCGGCGCTTCGTACTGTTACCGAAAAATCAACCGACGTAGATTTGTTGTAAGCAAAAAGACCTTTGCTATTGCCCATCGCCACAAACTCCGTGGTGTCTTCCAAGTATCCTGCCGCCGTCAAGTTTTTCTTTTTACAAGGGTCAATACTATCAAAAGCCACTTTGGCACGATAATCGGGGTCGATATTGGCCGTACTTTGGGCAAAAGTATTGCTTTCTACAAAAGTCTGAGGCCCTAGCATGGGCATATATTCGGGGTTTTCGGGGGCAAGTTTGGCAATCTCCTCGGCCCGTCTTACCGTTTTTTCTAACGATTTGTCGTCAAACTCATTGATAGTAGAAGTCCCCGAGCGCTTTCCATACACGGCCGTTACAGCCAAGGCTAGGTCATACGACTCCCCACTTGTAGATACAGAATTGCGAGCGTATCTAATATTCCCGGTGCGGCTTCCTGTGAGGCTTACACTCATTTCGTCAGCTTTAGAAAATGCCAACACCTTATCTATGATTTTTTTAGCTTCTTCTTTGGTTAAAATAGCCATTTTTAATGTCGTTTTGGGGGTTATCCGATTTTTCTACCAGTATTGATGACATTTACACCGTTGAAACGTGTGGTAGCACTTCCGTGAGATACCGCACTCACCTGCGAAGGTTGTCCTTTTCCGTCGAAGAAAGAGCCAAATGTACGGTAGTCATCCTTATCACAAATCTGCGCACACGAATTCCAAAACTCTTGGGTATTTGACTGGTAAGCCACATCATCCAACATCCCCACAATTTCGCCGTTTTTGATTTCATAAAACAACTGACCTCCAAACTGAAAGTTATAACGCTGCTGGTCAATCGAATACGAACCCCGCCCTATGATATAAATCCCTTTATCAACGCCTTTGATCATGTCTTGGACATTGAGTTTTTCTTTACCAGGACGTAACGATACATTGGGCATCCGCTGAAACTGTACGGAGTTCCAATTGTCGGCATAACAGCAGCCATGCGATTCGTTTTCACCCAAAATATTGACTTGGTCACGGATGGCTTGATAGTTGACCAAAATTCCGTCTTTTATCAAATCCCATTCTTTACACGGTACGCCTTCATCGTCGTAGCCTACCGTACCCAAAGTATGGGGCTGGGTTTTGTCGGCCACAATATTGACAAGGTTGCTTCCATAATTGAAACTCTTGGTTTTCCATTTATCTAAAGTAGCAAAGCTTGTCCCTGCGTAGTTGGCCTCATATCCAAGTACGCGGTCTAGCTCCAGCGGGTGGCCTACCGATTCGTGAATGGTAAGCCCAAGGTGATTGGGATCAAGTACAAGGTCGTATTTACCGGGTATTACCGACTTGGCCGTTACTTTCTCTTTGGCTTGCTTGGATGCCATGATAGCGTCTTCCACCATATCGTACGAATTGCGATAGCCGACCAAGCCATTTGGACCCGCAATTTTTTCGCTTGCTAATCCATCTAAATATTCGTAGCCCATGCCCATTGGGGAGCTGATGGCATCCCTGCTTTTGAATTTGCCTGCTTGCTTATCCACGGCTGTGACCGTAAATGTAGGCCAAATGCGGTGAATATCCTGATCGATATAAGACCCGTCGGTAGAAGCAAAGTATTTTTGTTCGTTGACAAAAAACAAATTGGAAGTCACGAAGCCAGCGCCATTTTTCATCGCCTCTCCGTTGACTTTCATCAACAGGTCGATTTTTTGCTGTACCGGAATTTCAAAGGCATTTTTCTGAATTGGGGTTTTCCAAGCCACCTCTCCTACTCCTTTTTGGGGCGCCAATACGACCGGTTCGGTCTGAATCTTAGCATTGGCTTTGGCAATCGCCACGGCTGTTTCGGCACACTTAGCGATTCCGTCGGTACTTACATCGCTTGTAGCAGCAAATCCCCACGTCCCATTGGCAATCACTCGGATACCCACGCCATACGATTCGGCATTGACGATATTCTGAACTTTGGTTTCACGCGTAAACAAATACTGCTGAAGATAACGGCCAATGCGCACATCTGTATAAGTAGCACCTTTGGCTTTGGCGGCATTGAGGGCAATATCGGCCATCTTCTTTTTCATAGCAGCATCAGCTTTAGGGTCGAGCATTTGTTCGAGTGGAACTACGCTGCCTAAGACGGGAATCGAAGCGCCCATCATAGCCCCCAAGCCCATACTCGAAAGCTGAATAAAATCCCTTCTTTTCATACTTGGTTATTTTTGGGTGATTTGGTTTGGAAAGGTTATTGACACCTTATCGGTCGAAATGATTTATCGACGCGGTAGAGAAGGCAATAAAGGTTTTTCGTTTTGATGATGAAATGTATTTAAAAAATGAAATGCCACACTAGTCATTGGAACCTCATTTTGCCAAAAATAATAACTTTCTCAAAAAAGGCACTCATTCATCGACAAATTTGCTGATTTAAGCGACTTGACGGAATATCCTATGGTTCAATTCAAAATTCACAGTCTAATACGTTTGTGGCATCTATTCCAATGAGAAGTCACAAAATACCGCAATCTAGCCTTAAGAGGAAGTAAAGAATCGTTGTGATACGTCTTCGTATTGTGGGTGTGTCATGTTGTTTGAATAATTTCTACAGTGATTTTTTCCTCAGTCATTGCTATTTTTACGACTCTGATGTTTTAAGAGCCTTGCGTCCTTAAGTTAAACTTTTGGTAGGGATAAAACATTCTAGGTACTTTTTTAGTATTTTTTATTGTTCATGAATTTTCCAAACACCATGCAAAATCCTAGTATCCAATCTGTCTCTATCAATCGTTTCTTCAACGATTCAAGCGAAGCCACCACCGATTTTGTAGTCATAGAAGAACCTGTCGAAATTAGACTCCAATACCACGATTCTCACAAGGGCTGGGTTACGAAACCTGTCTCAATTACGATGCGCACGCCTGGCGATGACGAAGCCCTTGCCGTAGGCTTTCTCAAAACTGAAGGAATCATTGAAGCAAATGAAGTAGAAAGCGTCAAAGGAGCTTGGGACAATACTGTCACGGTAAAACTTAAAGAAGACATTCAGCCTGATTTCCAGAAACTTCAGCGCAATTTTTACGCTACTTCGAGCTGTGGGGTATGTGGCAAATCTTCCTTAGATGCCTTGGGATATTCGTATGAACATCTCAACTTTGTGGATACACTTCCGCCCTTGTCGCCCGAATTGATTGTCTCCTTGCCCCAACAACTCAGCCAAGTTCAATCCGTTTTTGAACAAACGGGCGGTATTCACGCCGCTGGCGTTTTTGATTGGGAAGGTCGTTTGGCTTTTCATGCCGAAGACGTTGGCCGGCACAATGCTGTCGATAAGATTGCGGGCAAGGCATTACTCCAAAAAAAACTACCTTTCAACGCCCACCTACTGGTATTGAGTGGAAGGGCTTGTTTTGAGTTATTACACAAAGCTTTAGCCATCAATATCCCTGTCGTAATCGCCGTAGGTGCGCCTTCTAGTTTGGCGATTGAGACAGCCGCTCGTTTTGGACAAACCCTCATTGGTTTTACCCGTCATCAACGATTCAATGTTTATACGCATCCCCAACGAGTAGCCCCCATTCATCAGCTAGCCTGACAGCTTTCACTCATATTGATACCCTTTAGGGCTTTAAGTTTAATCCTTTTAATGTAATGCAGGTGGAAAAGAATACAACTTCTAACTGCCCTTTGTTTTACCTCATCTACTTTACAAAAGGCTTTTCTCCTCATATAATAGGGGAAAACAACGCCCCAACTAGGGTAAAATTCCCGTTGAATGATGATTTGTCCCCTCATACATTTGCCTCAATAAACTTATCTGATGCATCATGGGGGAGTTTTACTACTTATTTTCTTCAAGCTTATTTAAAGGATATTTCATAAAAAACGGCTACTTACTAGCCCAGCATTTCTTCAATGAGAGCTATATTTTCATGATAGCTTTCCATGAAAATATAAAGGCATCATATCCTTTATATCCCAAACATTTTCTTCTCTTTTCAAGATATTCGCTCAAGCCTCTATCTGCCACATTTCTCAAATCACTATCTTTATTCTTAGTAAGTTACCCTCTTTTAAATGTACGACTAAAGAAATACAATTTTTTATCTATTCCCCTTTCATTCTATACTTTAAGTATTACACCTACACTGGTGTTTTATGTCATAAATTTGGTATTTATCAATACCAAATTAGTCAATATTGAATTTTTACCTTCACCCCTATCTTTCACTGTTCTTGTGACTATTATGATGATGGCAATTAGTAGCATTATTACTCAAAATTGGATTTATATAAAAACACGGGACATATTACTCAAAACGCCTAATTTAATTTTAAAAACAAACCTAAATAAGTCCAACAAAGACGAATCTTCAAATATTTATAATCAATTACAAATACAACGAGAAAGACTCGCAAGAGATTTACATGATGGTATCGGCTCACAGTTGACTCACATTATTACTAAACTTGATATATTGGCCATAAAATCAAGTGATAGTAAGCAATTAGAAATGTTAAGTGATTTTGCAAGAGAAACAAATCAAATTCTTCGCGAAACAGTTTGGGTGTTAAACCAAAAAAGTATCGAATATTCGTTACTTCAAAAACGAATTTCAAGTTTTCTAAATAAATTATGGCAAGAACGTGAACAACCCGAACTGCAAATATCAATGTACGCAGACTCATCACTTCTGATTTCGCCTATCATTGCTATTAATATTTTCAGAATTTGTCAAGAGGTGGTCAACAATGCTTTAAAATATTCAAATGCAAGCTGTATTGAAATCAACTTCCATCAAAAGCCAAACAAAGTACGGATTGAAATAAAAGACAATGGCCAAGGCTTTGAATTAACAAAAATACAAAAAGGCTACGGGCTTGACAACATAAGAAAGAGATGCGATGAATTGGGGGGACAACTATTTTTAGTTTCAAACAGTGCAGGAACCGCCATTCTTTGTGAACTTCCTCCGGTAGAATTAGAAACATATTTAAGTGGCAATAAAAATGATTAACTACTCAAAATTTTAAATCTATGAAGCCTTTTATAAATATTACCAACCTTAGTATTCTACTCATTTTCACCCTTTATCTAGCTTCTTGCAAATCCAAGAAAGAGCCTGAACCAGAGCCTATTGCCAGTTTTGATTTTAGCCCTAAATCCAACCTAGTCGCACCAGTTGACATTACCTTTACTAACACCTCTAAATATGCCAACACTTATATTTGGGAAACCAACTCAGGGCTATCAAGCACAGACAAAGATGTAGTATGGAATATAAAAAAAGGGGGAACTTATACCATGACTCTCACTGCAAAAGGAGCAGGAGGGAGCGACACCTATTCGCGGTCTTTTACCGTAGCAGACGACCCAAACTCCAATACTTCACCCCAATTGACCGCAAGTTTTACGTATTCTCCTACCCAAAACTTAACAGCTCCTATCAAAATTAATTTTACCAATACTTCAAAAAATGCGGAGTCATATCTGTGGGATTTTGGCGATGGTACTAGCTCCACAAATACTGACCCTATCAAAGAATTTACAAAAGCAGGGACATTCAAAGTAAAGCTTACCGCCTATAACAAAACAAACTCCACTTCAAGTAGTATAGACATTACCGTTAATGCTCCAAATGTTGTTGACAATACTGGTACTATTACTTTTTGGACTCGAAATGATTTGAAAGTAGGAAAAATTAATGTCACCGTCAACGGCGTTAATCAAGGAAATATCACGCAATACCACACTAATGGCGTCAACTGTGGTAGCGGAAATGTAAACGCAAAATTCAACGCTGGCACTTACCGATTCAAAGCCGTGGCCGACGACGGAACCACTTGGGAAGATAATGTAACTTTTGAAAAAGGTATTTGTAAAACACAAGAATTAACAAAAGTTGACAACACGGGTACTATTACTTTTTGGACTCGAAATGATTTGAAAGTAGGAAAAATTAATGTCACCGTCAACGGCGTTAATCAAGGAAATATCACGCAATACCACACTAATGGCGTCAACTGTGGTAGCGGAAATGTAAACGCAAAATTCAACGCTGGTACTTACCGATTCAAAGCCGTAGCTGACGACGGAACTACTTGGGAAAGTAATGTAACTTTTGAAAAGGGAGTCTGTAAAACACAAGAATTAACAAAAGTTGACAACACCGGTACCATTACTTTTTGGACTAGGAGCGATTTAAAAGTAGGAAAAATCAATGTCACTGTCAACGGTGTTAATCAAGGAAATATCACGCAATACCACACAAATGGCGTCAACTGTGGTAGCGGAAATGTAAATGCAAAATTCAACGCTGGAACTTACCGATTCAAAGCCGTAGCTGACGACGGAACCACCTGGGAAAGTAACGTCACTTTTGAAAGAGGCGTTTGTAAAACACAGGAATTAACAAAAAGATAAATACATTTTTGTCGCAATGTGATGGCAGAAATCAAACGCCCGAATATGTTAAAATACGTCAAATGACGTATTTTAACATATAATAACAGGTTTTATCTTTGTATTTAACAAAAAATATTTGGCAACTTAATGATGATAAAAGTAGGACTCGTTGAAGACAATCACCTTTTGGCCGAAGGCATTAAAGACAAATTGGCCCTAAGCGAAGAGTTGACATTGAATTTTCACGTCTTTGATGGAAAATCACTTTTTGACTACCTAGACCATGACAATTTACCAGAAGTGATTTTGATGGATATTGAAATGGACAACATGGACGGAATTACTACCACAAGAGAAGTAAAAAGGCTATTCCCCTCCGTCAAAATATTAATGATTACGGTTTTGGATGATGATGACAAACTGCTCGAAGCATTCAAAGCAGGCGCATCAGGCTATTTATTGAAAGATATAAAACCTGCTAGGTTGATTAATGCGATTTCCGAAACCTTAGATGGCGGAATTCCGATGTCGCCTTCCATTGCCTCAAAAGCCCTTGAATTATTATTACAAAACGACAACTCCAAACAAATAAACGTAACCGAGCAACTATCTCCTCGGGAAAATGACGTGTTAGATTTGTTGGTAAAAGGCATGAGTGTACGCCAAATAAGTGACGCATTGTTTGTCTCAGAAAAAACAGTGAGAAAACATTTAGAACATATTTATGAAAAATTGCAAGTAAAAGGAAGTAGGGAAGCTATTGCCAAATTTGTGAGACGAATCCCGAAATGATAGCTTGATTGTATCAGCCAACTTTTTTTATAATCTCTTCATCAATCGTCATATTTTCGCACAGTTGTTTTTCCTGCTACGATTGTAATACTTTCCGAACGACTTACTGGCAGATCTAATCGTTCTACTTTCAATAAAGTCCCCTGACCCGTTGCGGGTAAAACATACTTATTTCTGAGACCCGACATCGCTGTTTTGGGTTGTAATTGTCCATCAATATAAACATTCATATCATGGACAGTCTCGATAATCAAATACCCCTTAGCAATTGGTTTCTCTTCCTTTTCTTTTAGTTTTTTAGGGCCGACAAAATCCGTTTCTTTTTGACTAGTCTTTAGAGGCTGTATTTTGGGAGCTAGTGTATCTTTTTTAATGACAGGCACCGTTTTTACAACAGTGTCTGCTTCTACAATCATAGGTGGAGGTATTACTTCTTTGGGTTTTGGTCTATTAATTAACCAATAACCAAGCCCGCCTAGCAGTATTACTCCAATTCCCCCAAAAACGAGCCAATTCCACAACAACTTTTTGGGAGGCGACAAGGGTTTTGGTTGCTTTACCACTTCAGGTGCAACAACCTTGGGAGCAGAAACAGGCTCTTCGGGGGCAATAAAAATCTCAGTTTGGTCTCCTATGGAAGAAGGAATAATAGGAGTGGATAAGGGTGCGGAAGGCAAACGCCGCTTATCCAACATACGCAATACTTCTTCTGCATCTTTGATACGTTTTTCAGGGTCAGCTACCAAACACCGCAAGATAATGCTTTTGTAAGGCTCGGGAAGCGTATTAATATCGGCAGGCAACCTATTTTCCAGAATCAAACTTCGCAGTTTATTAGAAATATCCCATTCCCCTTTTACCCCTTCTACTCTGAAAGGTAAACGCCCCGTGAGCATTTTATACGTAATTATCCCAAACGCCCATAAATCAGTATTAGGCCGGATTGCGGCATTATCTAGCAATTGTTCGGGAGCAACATAATTGGGCGTGTGGGCAATCTGAGAATTGTTGGAGACATAACTCATATCGGGATCGATAAGACGGCTCAACCCAAAATCCGTAATAATAGGCACCCAGACTCCTTTTATATCCCTGTCCATGAGCACGTTAGCAGCTTTGAAATCGCGATGAATAATCGGCACTTGGTGCAAATGCGCCAGTCCTTTCAGCATTCCTTTCAATATCTGTTTACGTTCGGTATCATTGAGCTGGTATTTTCGCAATACATCGTCGAGATTTCCTTCCGCATAAAATTTCATGATAGCATAATCAAAAACGCCCGCCCGATCTGAAATTCGATAGACATTTTCATAACGCATGATGTTGGGATGAATATCTATCTCATGCGCAAGCTTGACTTCTCTCTCCAAATCAAATTTCTGATAAACGCCTACTTCACTTCGCTTAACAGCAACGTACCTTTTGCGAACCTTATCGTACACCTTATGAACACTACTAAAGCCCCCTCTTCCCAGCAAACTTCCTGAGACAGAAGGATTAAATTCAAAACGATTATAAAATTCTTCAGCGGTCATAAATAGGGCTTCTGCTTAAAATTTAACTTTTACTCCTGCTGAGGCTACTCCCCACGAGTTCATTTCTAGATGCAGTCCGACGCGATTATTGCCTTTTTGTAACAGGGAAGGAATCGTAAAAAAAGCATCTGCTACCACAATCACAATACCACTTACTAGCATTACTTTAGAAAGAGTTTGTTGGGTTTTTGCTTTTTTAAAATCGGTATTAGATTGCTCCATCGACGCCGAGAGTCGTCGTTGAAGTTCGGTATCAGAGCCAATCGTTATGTCTTCTTTATGATTCCAATTACGCACTTGGTAAAGATCATATGATTCGATGCTTTTGGTTTTCATCAATGTACTCCAATAATAAAGCCCCCCGCCTGCCGCAAGGCCTCCGCCCAATAGCAACAAGGCTCCGCCGTTGAGATGCTTTCGGTCTTTTTTAACTACGGGCTTAGGCACACGCTTGGTAGTATCGCGCAATGCCACCGTCATGGGTTCTCCTAAAGACAACAAGACTTTGATTTCAATTTCTTCGTTTATTCTGAGGCTATCGGCCACCACATCCCACACAATTTTTCGATCAGAACCAGGCTTTATACCTCGTCCTATCGCCCCACTCAACGCCCTTGGAACAATATTGCCAGATTTTTTTCCTGCCACGGATACATACACCGAATCAGCCGCTTTGATACCGAATACATCATATTTTATTTCGATAACTTTGGATTTGGGGTCTATTCCAAAACGTACTTTGCTGATACGCGGCTGTGCCATTACGGTCGTCGCCATCACACACAGCCCCATACAAAAGAGTAACCACTTGTTCATATCAATTGACGGTTATGGTGGTTTCTTTGGTAGTTTGCATTAAGCATCGGTTGGTCATTATGACTGTAATTTTTTGCTCGCCGCGTTTGTCAAACTGATACGATACGCGTTGAGCCGCGAAAGTTTTTCCGTCGATGTCCCACACTACTCTGATAGCCTCTGTTTCGGTGGTATTGCTTATATCTTTTAGTTCAAAATCCCAGCGTAAACTTTCTCCTTTTGCCGCCACAATTTCGCCTGTGGGTGCCTGCTTACAGCGTTCTTCTTGGAAATCCACTTTTTGGAATGTATCGCACCCCACAAGTGCCAACATCCCTCCCCAAACAACTGACTTATATCTACTTATATATTTCATAAAAAGCGCAACACTTACATTAAAAAAAACATAGTTCGGCAAAGTGAATGCAAATACGAGAAATCCCTAAAAACAAAAAATACGTCAAATGACGTATTTTTTGGCCTTTTCTTTTTCTCTAATCTTGTATCATAAAATACACACTCGACTTTACTCATTTACTCGCTTTGAACTTTATAGTTATGAAGAAAACGTTTACGAGGAAACTTCAATTAGTTAATCTATTATTTTCTCTAATCATCCTATCCAAAAGCTATCAAGCACTTGCGGGAGAGTATAGAGGAAGTGCGCCCTCCTTTAGTTTCACGATTAGAGGGCTAGATTGTACTGATGCCACCATAACTATTTCTAATATCACTGTCAAATTTACTAGCAGAAGTGCCGCAGAATTTTCTTCTACCATTAGCGGTGTTGGTTCTCCTATGGATTATGACCGTACAGGTTCTATTAGTGGCAACAGCGCTACCTTTTCACAATCAGGCGGTTATGTGTATTGTCCGCCAGACAATGCTTCGCGCAGAGGTTATTTTCAAGCTACCTTAAGTAACATTAACTTTACGGGAGCCAACCGAATTACTTGTGCTCTTTCAGTAAGAATGACTGGTGCTTATACAGGAAGTGGCTCAACCACTGTCACCTTAGATTTTGCTGGTTCATTACCTCGAATTATTTTATCTAACGTAGCTGGCTGTGCAGGCAATGTAGTTACTATTGATGTTTCAGGAGATAGCCCTCGTGATGCCATTGTGAAAGCACGTGGAAGTCAAATTGGAACATTACCCATCAATAATTCTTTTAGCTTTAACTACTCACTCACACCCGTATCTTACGTTCTTCCCAATGTTGATAATCAAGGAATTGCAATCGATATAGAAACTCCTTATGGCAATTCAGGTGGAACCATATGGGTAGGTACTCCCCTACCTTCAAACATGACGATTACGGCCAACAAGGTACTTCCTCTTTGCAATGTTGAACCTCTTACTTTGAGCATCAACAATCCCGCCAATTCAACCGTCAGTTGGCCTGATGGAGGTGCTGCTATAAGTAATCCCACTACGAAAGAATACCGAGCAGTTGTTCAAAAAATGGTAAATGGATATAGTGTCTGTCCAAGTGTCACCAAAAGCATTAACGTTGAAGTTTTCACCTTCAATCCTACCATAAACGCCCCCGCCCAAACGGCCAAATGCCAAGGAGAGGCCATAGACCTTACAGTAAACCCTAATGGCTCAGGCTCATTTAGCTATGCTTGGACAAAATCAGACGGCACGCCCGTTGGCAATTCTCAAACCATCCAAGCACGCGACCCCGGACAATACCGCGTAGAGGTGAAGCCTTCGGTCAATTGCCCCTCTAAGCAAACTTCTACCTCTTTCAGTCTCCATTTTGAAACTCCCATTGCCGACGGGGAAATCCAAAGCTCCAATGCCAACAATATCATTTGTGGCGCACCCGATGCTTCTACTATTGTACTTACGGCTGCCCAAGACAATGTAAATTATCAATGGGAAGGGCCGGGCGTAAGCAATCCTAACAGCAAGAGCATCACCGTAGGGCAAGGAGGGCGATATGTGGTAAACATGAACCGTAATGGGCTTTGTTTTAGACAAAAAGCCATTGACATCCGAGACAACAATTACGACCAAAACATCGCTTCTGTACCCGATGCCTATTGTGCCGATTCGCCTCTTACCTTACGCGCCAATACGGATGATGGCGGGCGTTTCGATTATGTATGGAAACGCGATGGTAATAATATAGGCGGCAATTCTCCCACGCTAACCCTCACTCCTAACGAAATCGGTGCCTGGACTTTTACGGTCGAAATCCAATCGAAGGGTACGGGGTGTTCGCCTAAGACCTCCCAACCCAAACGCATCGCATCGGATGAGCCTATCAAAGATGATGGTATTTTGCTCCCCACCAACAAAACTAGACCTATCATTTGTGGAGCACCAGAAGAACCTTCTATCGTACTCACCGCAGTTCAAGACAATGTGAGCTACAACTGGGAGGGGCCTGGTATAAGCAATGCCACCAACAAAACCCTAACCATCAGTCAGCCAGGGCGATACGCGGTATCAATGCATCGGGGAGCTTGCTTCAGGCAAAAAGAAATCCATATTGAGTTAAATGCTTACGATCAAAATATCGCATCGGCCCCTGAGGCATTTTGTTCGGATGCCCCCATTACACTCACCGCCAACTCCAACGACCCCGACAGATTTGATTATAAATGGAAACGCGACAACGCCGACATTGGAACCAACGCCCCGACCCTTACTCTGCCCAATGAGCTTGGTACCTTTAAATACAAGGTAGAAATTACGGCCAAAGGAACGGGCTGTCAAGCAAAGATTTCATCTGAAGTAGCAATAAGAGTGGACCGAGCTATTACGGGTCAAAAAATCACACTCCCCCCCAATAAAACGCGTGCCATCATCTGCGGAGCACCCGAAACTTCCATTGACCTTACAGCCGTCAGTGACTCACCCACCAACGACATCACTTATCAATGGCAAGGGCCGGGGGTTACGGCAGTGGAGGCGGTTGCTAAAGCAAGCCAAGCAGGAGATTATAAAGTCATCTTCAATCGAGGCGTATGTAGCAAAGACGTTACGGTAAAAGTTGAATCTGGATTTTTTGTGCCCAGCATTGCTGCTACAGGCACGGTCATTAGTTCGCCTACCGATATTCGGATTTGTAGAGGTGAATCTTCCCTCATCACTACAGCCATCGAAGGCACCCATATTCCAAACAATACCGAAAACTTTACCTACAAATGGTTTGGGGAAGGAGAAAGCAATACTGAACTTACCAATCAAAAAGAAAATACCCTTCAGGTCACTACACCAGGGGTTTATAGACTAGAAGTCACCCTTACAGGAAGTGGTTGTGCGGAGAAAAAAACGGTCCAAAGCATCAAAATCGCCGTTGACCCTCCTTTCAAAAATGTTAAAATCACGCCCAATCCCGCCATTATTTGCAACAAAGCTACGGGCTTAGAAATCGCCGTTCTGAGTGATAGCAGCGCCGGAACCACCTACCAATGGAGTGGCGGTGGCAAGTCCAACAACGACCCTTCTAAGTATATTGTAACCAATGAAGGTACTTATAGCGTCAATTTGACGAGGGGCGCGTGTTATGCGCAGGCGAGTGTCAGCCCACGAGAAGAAGAACTAAAAGTAAACGTTACGCCTCCCAATACCTCCAAGCCGATTATTGTCTGTAGTGGTGAAAACGGCATTCCGATGGTACTCCAAGCCACCTCCAATTTAAGCACGGCGGTCATTACTTGGAAACGCGACGGCAGCAACGCCCCTGGCACCAACTCAGGCAATAGCTATACTCCCTCCCAAACAGGAAGGTATTTTGCCACGGCCAACTTCAACAATATATGCCTAGCTACTTCGCCCGATACTATCGCTATCGAAGCCTTGAGCAATTTTGCCGTCAATATCACCCCTACCAATCCACCCGCCTTGTGCGACGACCGCCCTATCCTGCTTACTGCCCAACTTTCCGAGCCTCGTTATACAGAGCTTTATAAATATGAATGGAAACAAGATACCCGCACCGTCAAAATGGATGAAGGCTTAAAAGCCAATACCCTAACTACAGGCAAAGTAATAAACTACGATGGCAATACCCTCGTGTTAGGAAATGAATCAAGCTATATCGTATCTATCCTCAAAGACGGCTGCAAGGCCACTTCTCCCACCAACAAACTCACCCTCAAACCTGCTCGATCAAGCATTGCGGTCTTAGACTACAACACCCTCGAAGCTTCCGAAAGCAGCGACGGTAAATATGAATGGTATTATAAATCAGGCAGTATTAGTTCTTTAGCAGATTCCACAGGTTATACCCTCGAAACAGGAGCTACGGGTCGTATCTTCTTAGGTGCCAAACCCGGCGCCTACATGGTGCGTGCCAATCGCAACGGCTGTGGCACCAAGTACTCATTCGCGTATCATGTGGATGTCACTACGGCGGCCTCACCTCTGCTCAACGATGATTGGAAGGTGTACCCCAACCCCATAAGTAGAGCTCTAACAATTGAAAATAAGGCGCATACTACCTCCACTACGATTGAACTATGGAGTGAAAATGGCCAACAACTTGAGCGTTTTAGTCAGCAAAAAGCCCGTGAAAGTTATCAGGTGAGTCACCTTCCTATAGGGGTCTATTATCTAAAAATCAAGGACGGGAATACAACAGTTACCAAAAAAATTGTAAAACAATGAAACGGCTTTACCCTGTTTTGTTATTGTGTTTTTTTGTGCTCAGTGTTTGGGGGCAGAAGGATAAAGATTTTGTAAAGATTCCTATTCATAATTTCAATTATAAAAATAAATTACTCTTTGCAAGCAAATACGAAGTCAGCAACAAACAATATCAGCAATTTTTATCAGCATTATTACAAACAGGACAAAAGGACAAATATCTGGTGTGTCTATACGATTCATTAGGCTGGACCAATAAAATTGCAGGATTAAATGATGAATTAAGTCTTCAATATTATGCATCGCATCCCGTATTTGATAAATATCCTGTGGTAAATATTACTAAGCAAGCCGCCGAATTTTATTGTGAATGGCTCACAGGTGAATATCAAAAGAGAAAAGATAAAAAATTTTCAAAGGTTGTATTTCGGCTCCCCAACGAAGAGGAATGGGTATATTTGGCTTCACCCCTCCCCAATCATAACTTGCCTTGGGTAGGAAATTTACCTTATACAAGTCCCTCCCTCAAACCTTTTTTTTGCAATATCAAATTACATAGCTACAACGAGGCCGACAAACCCCACTATAGTTGTTTTGAGTGCGATGATTATCCATATACCGCACCTACAAAATCATTTCACCCCAACAAAATAGGAATTTATAACACCATTGGCAACGTAGCTGAAATCACCCAATCTGGTGCCATAAAGGGCGGGAGTTGGTATGATTGGTTGGAAGATTGTACCGTCAACAAAACCCAAGATTATAGCCTCCCTGACCCTCGTGTAGGATTTAGAGTTGTTATGGAAATCATAGAAAAATAATGAAACTTTTTTACAAAATAGTAACCCTCATCTGGTGTTTTAGTAACTCGGCTATCGGCCAAGAGCAACTAAAAACATTGGTTGCTACCAGCGGTTGGAAGCAAATCAACACTTTGCCTTTATTTGAAACCAAGTCCGAGACTCCGCCTGCTGTTGTCAGCAAAAAAAACGCTGAAAACGACAATGTGCCCAAACCTGAAAAAAGAGCAAAAAAAGCGAATACCGAAAAAAATCCCTCTCCACAAGTAGCAAAGGCAGAGGTAAAAACTGAAGAAAATCCAACCTCACTTCCTGCTAAAACAGCGACAGATATAACACCCGCTAAAGAGAATATTTCCTCAAAAAAATCGTCCAAAAAACAAAAAAACCGTGATTCAAAAGAGTTGGCGAGTACAGAGACTAAACAGCCTACACAGCCCGTCAAAAATGAAAATGTAGTTCTTCCTAAGAAAAAAGAACCAAAACCCAAAGTCAATAATATTGTCACTGAAAATACCCTGGCTTTTCAGGCTGTGGATGGAGTGAAAACCGAACTTCAGGCACCTACGGCGGTAGAAACCATGTACTTTACAAAACAAAACCGATACACAAATAAAGAAAAGGCTTATTTTGTGAGGAAGGGAAGTTTTGACCCCATTACAAAGCAACCCAAAGGGCTGGTGGAAGATTACTATAGCGATACCAACAAGCCTAAATTTAAGGGTCAGTATGAACGCTATAACAACGATGACGAAGCCCGTAACAACAAGTACGACGGGCGATGTGAGTTTTATGAAGAAGACGGTGCCAAGAGCATTCGTATATACAGTAAGGGACGACTAGAGGCAGAATTCCAATTTAATAAAGAAGGGCAGCAGATTGCTGAAGCAATGTACCTCTTTGACGGGAAACGAAAAAACTTCAAAGAATTTATTTTCGACAACAATGGCAAGCAAATAGGCTCATTAATAGGAGGTTATGATTCAGATTTAGGACAAGAGAAAGCTCTTCGCCAAATTTTTCAGAACAACAAGCTTCGGTCTTCTGTCGAATACATAGCGGGATGCCCCAATCACCAAGGGGATTTTATGACCGAAAACGACCACAAATACAAAGCTGTATTTCAAGATTTTGTCTGTAATCCCGAATACAGCAAACTATGGAAGTTTTCGAATAGCAGCTATTTTACTACTACTCATTCTAGAGACAATCAGCAATACACCATTCGCAGTACCCCCGGACAACAAGGGCAGGTGGGCTTTTTGCATACTCCCATAACGCACGATTTTTATAAAAAAAACTTTGAAATAGAAGCCATTTTTGAATTGTCTAATGCCCGGCCTATGTCAGAAGTAGGCATTGTATGGCAATACACCGACCCTAAAACTTATGCCTATTTTAAAGTAAACACAAAAAATAAAACCTTCGAAATCAACGACATTACCGACAATACCCCCGATAATTTGATGATAGGCGTAAAGCCTCAGCTGCCCGAACAAACAAGCACCTCCCTCAAATTAACTTTGAAAAAAGTAGCAGACAATGAGTTTATCTATTTGGTCAACGACCAAGCACTTCCTTTTGCCAAAGTAAAGTTCCCTCAGTTCGAAAAAGAATCCAAAACTTGGAACATTGGCTTTTATTTTAAGGCCTATGCTCCCAACGAATCCCTTACACTAAAGTACCTAGAAATCAAACTATTATAACCAACCTCAAAGCTCGATGACTCCTTTATTCCTCATGCCTGTTTTTCAAACTTGCACTCGGCTATTCTCAAAAATTGTGCTTTCTGTGGCACTCACATCTACCCTCTTGGTAGGGTGTGCCCCAAAAACCTTTCAAATCACCTCTGAAGGCGAAGATTTTGACGCCCTTACCAAAATAAGCGACTCCGAAAAACCTTGTCTATATCCCTATGGAGGGGATTTGGGCGAAAATCTTGTGTTTGTCTCGCGCGAAGACGACGGTTCTTACAATCTCTACATGAAAGAAAAAGTACTCCCAAAAGCGGTAGTACAAAAAACCAGCGGTAAAAATGTAAACTTAGCCCCCGCTTTTTGTAATGCCAACAACCGCATCGTGTTTCAATACTTTGATAAAACCAACTTCGACATTTATTATATCGAAGCAGGAAAAGGAAAAGCTATCACACAAGTAACCAATACCGACGAAAACGAATACAACCCTTCTTGGTCGCCCGATGGCAACCTGATTATTTTTGAGAAAGGCGCTACCCCTCGCACTTACGCTTCGGCTACCTCTAAAGGATATGAAGGCGTAGCAGTCAAAAAAAATCAAATTTGGATCAAAGACCTCAAAACCAAAGAGCTAAAAATGATTGGCGAAGGAAGCTTTCCCAAAATATCTCCCGATGGCAAAAACATCACTTTTGTAAAATACGATTTAGATAAAAATAAATCAAAAGAAATGGGAACCCTCTGGATTATGTCTATCGAAGGAGATTCTCCGCGCCAAATTACAGATGTTAGTCTTGGCTATGCTACCAACCCCAATTGGAGTCCCGATGGTAAAAATCTCATTTTTCAATTAACCAAAAAAAATAAAATCGATGCCGACATCTATGTCATCGACGTAAATGGAGAAAATCTACGCCAATATACCGTCAACAAATCCAATGACTTTGCACCGTATTGGTCTATCGACGACTTCATCTATTTTAGTTCAGACCGTGGTGCCAAAGCCTCAAAATACCAAATTTGGCGCTTCAAAATAAAAAAATAACCCACTGAAAATACCCCAAAATGTATTATGAAATTTTTACAACAAATAAGCATCGGGCTTCTCCTCATTATAAGTCTCTGGACTGAAAGCTCAGCTCAGGAATATATATATTTCAACACAGGCTCTAAAACCGTTGGGAAGTTGGTTTCGGCCAATGAGGAGAAAATAGGTATGCTCTTGGAAGGAACCAAATCTTGGAATACAGGTCGTGACAAAGTAGCAGTAGCTTTCAACCAAGTGGGCAATTATTTAGTTATTGGAGACCTTGCCACAGATGAGACTCAAGCAGCAGAACAAATCAATGCCTTTTATGGGGAAGAGAAGAAAGGATTTGTGAATGATATTTTGCTAAAAGCAGCTCCTTTTGAAATCATTGCTTGCACGATTCAAAGCGAAAAAGATGCGGTCAACTATCTTACCTTGGAAGGAAAATCCGCTTCTATCAGCAAAGAGGATTTATTGGGGATTATTAGAAAAGACGGAAGTCATCAATTGGAGTCAGAAGCCCCTGAAGTATTTTTGAATTTGAGGACTAATTATGCCAAAATTCAGCAATTACGAACCCTAAAAAAAACACCTTCTATCACTCCAAAACCCGCTCCTACCCCTCCACCGGTTGTTCCTACTCAGCCTATTGCCGAAGTTGTCGAACCCAAATCACCCCAAAAACTGACTCCCGAAGAGCAGAAACTTTATAAAGCCAAGTCCGTTGACAAAGTAAAAGAGCTGAATCGCTTACTCAATCAAATTGTGGATAAAAGCCGGAGCCAATCAGAAAAAAATGAAGCTATCAGAGAAGCTTTAAAAATATTTGTACCTGGCTCTAAAATGCAGGTAAGCTCGATAAAAGACCCTTCGCAGCGTATTTCTCGTAATGTGGAAGATTATTTGGTACGACTCAGTAAATTGAATTACCCCAAAATTGAAATAACAATGGCTAACCTAGCTGTAGTAGAAGATTTTGAAGCCGACGACAAAGGAAATCACTGGGGTATTGTGACGGGTGAGCAGATTTTTGATGCAGGGGTTTTCCGAGATGTGACCAAAAAAAATTATAAAATAAAACTACAACCTTACAAAAAAGCAGAAAAAGAAAATGAACGAACCTATCAAATTTTGATTGGTGATGTAAATGTAGTGGTCGATTAATCAACTAAAAACCTATGGGTCGAGCAGTACTAATTTTAAGTATCATCCTACATTTTTCTTCACGTATATTGAGTCAATGTATCACATTAAAAGGAACAATCGTGGATGCATCTTCAAAAAAACCATTATTGGTACGGTTTTCGGTCAGAACCAGCGAAAATCGAAAATCCATAGGCACTAGCACTCAGGATGGCACTTTTACAATTCAATTACCCTGCGCTGCAACATCTTTAATCGTAGAAAAAAGTGAATTTAGAATGCTTGAGTTACCCATTTCTGGGAACAACAAAATGGCTACTTATTTTCTCAACCTAGAACTTTATGCGGTCGATAAGCAAGGGAGTGATAAACCTTATTTTCAATCCGAACAAAGTCAACTTGTTTTAGAAAATGCTGGCACTAGCTCTAATGGCACAGCCACCCGCTACTTTAAATTAATAGATGTACAAACTAAAAAAAATGTAAAGGGAGAAATTTGTTTGCTTTACACAAAAGTAGCCAATCAAAAATGTTTTACGTATTTACCTTCTTCCAAAGGCGAAAAAGTAATATTTGATCAAGAAGACATTATTGCGGTCATCGTCAACGCTCAAGGATATCAAACATACACCGGAAATCTGATTATTGATAAATTAGACAACAAAAGTAATGTATATGAAATTGCATTGAGCAAAATGCAAACTTTTGTAGCATTCTCAACTGAAAGTGAAACTTCTTCTGGGCTTTTAAAACTCGAATTTATCAGCAAAACGGGGGTAAAGCTTCGACCTACTTTAATCGGAAACTCGAATGGTTTTTTAGAACTTTCACCCGACGACACTTATACGCTAAAAGGCAATTTCAACGCTCAGCCTTTTGAGCAAAAAATAAAACCTAAGCAGGGTCTTAATTTTATTTCGTTAGACATCCCCAAAACAAGCCTAACAACTACTGTTCCCGAGCCGCCCGTTGCCCCACAGCCTTTGCCATCTATCCCGACGATGATGGTTATTCATTTTGAGCAAAGTCAGTATCAACTCCTACCAAAAGCTAAAATATCGCTAGACTCAATAGCCTTATTTTTAGCAACTTACCCTACCATTACAGCGCAAGTAACGGGATTTACCGACAACGTAGGTGACCGTATGTTAAACAAAACCCTTTCGGAGTTTAGGGCTAAAGTAACGGTAAATTATTTAGTTTCACATGGCGTATCTGAAGCACAATTAAAATGGTATGCTATGGGACAAAACTTTCCTGCTGCCGACAATACCCACGAATCGTCAAAAGCACTTAATAGACGAGTTGAAATCAAATTTTCAGAAAACACTGTTAGCCAATCCAAATGAAAATCAGTACAATTTTTCCTTATTTTATTTTAGACAACATCTTTATTCCTACAAAGGCGTTTTTATTATCTTTAGTTTTTAGCATTTGCAGCTTTTCATTGCAAGCGCAAGTAGAAAGAACACTCACTAAATCGGAAGAAAAAATAATCAAAGAAAAAGCTTATGATTTAATTCGTAGCTTAGAAGATGATTACAATAGTTTCTTATTTTCTACCTCCCATGAGCGACCTAAGTTAATAGAAAGTTTAGTAATGCCTTTTGTTGAAGCGCGTAAATTTGTAAATGATTCTGTGATTATTGAAAATGATTTTTTCATTGACGAAACTCCCAATTTACGACCCGACCAGAGGGATTATATTGTTGAAAAATATTTCTCAGAAATAAGTAGACACTTTGGAGAAAGTGATAACGGAGAAAACCCTAACTCTACCAAAAAAGTAAGACTAACAGATATAGGTTTTAAAAAAATAATGCAAAAATCTCCTCAAGACTCTTTATATATTAAAGCAACTTTTGATATTTATTACGACGGGGTAGCTCGCAACGGGTTTGCGTTTCGGTCTCCTCAACAAAGAACAGCTTTATTACAAATAGAAAAAGAAAGAAAAGCATGGAAAGTATATATTAAAAAACTGGCTTTTTTTGACCCCATCCTCGACAATAACAATACTTATGATATAAGAATCGTTAATGACAATACCGAATCAGCTCAAATATTTGATTATTACAACTCAGAAGTGGTCAAAGCACCTCAAAAAATCATTAGTCTTAAGCCTCTCTTAAAAAAATTCAACATAGATGAAAAATGGGGATTATTGAAAGATGATGACAACGATAAACGTATTCTAGTTCAACCGTCTTTTTGTGAAATAGGGATGTTTTCTGAAGAAGAAGGTCTTGCCCCTGTTTGTCAAGATGGAGTGGGACTTTGGGGATATATCAATAAAGAAGGTAAATTGGTGATTCCTTTTCAATACTCCAAAGCCAACGATTTCCGAAAAGGCAAAGCAAAAGTAGAGTTAGGCATGAAAAAATTAACGATTGATACGACTGGAAAAGAAATAAAGTAATTGATAACCGCAAAAATTCTACAATCGAGACTCTTTGCGGTTATTTTAAAATTTTTAGCTAATGATTCTTTTAGGCAAATTGTTCTTCTAACCTTCGCAAGTCAGACAAAGATACCTTCACATTTTTTGCCAAATCCTGAACATCTTGAGATTCTTTTCCCTTATCATCAAAAGACACTTTAACATTTGAAAAATTAATATAAGCAACAGGTTCATTAGAGTGAGCGAAAGTGGTAATTTGATAATAATCCATGCTGCTTTGGCTATCATATTCCAATGAACTCAACACTGAGGCTTTCCCATTTTTTAAATCTTCGACAAATTCTTCAAGATTTTCAGGTTGTTTGATAAAATAAGGCAATATTTTTTTATCAAACCATTCATTACTTTCTTCCGAAAATGGTTCTTCTGCTTGGCTTGTTCCTAATAAAAATGTAAAACCTACGATTACAATCGCTTCTAAAAACCAAATCAAACCTAGTACAAATCCTTTGACGGTAATTTTAAAGATACTCCATGCCCCTACGGCATACAAATATGACATGGTTTCAGATATAACACGGGGATTTAGGCTAATATTAATGAAGTCTTCAATGTTAAAAAAAGTTTTAGTGATAGATAATCCTCCTCTAAGCTTATGTCTAGTTAAGTTAGAGGTAATAGTTTCACCTGCATTAAAAAGTAGTGTAATATAGCTTGTCCAAACGAAATATAGCGCCAATAATGCCGCAATCAAAGCTAAACAATTTGCTAGTTTCTTGCTGCGGACTTTTCCGATTTTAAGGATTTTGTTCAACGTCAAGGCTAAAACAATCCCGAGACCAGCCGTAAAAAGAAAGTGTACATAAATAAATGGGATGTACCAAAGTAGTAGTGAATAGACGGAGCTTAACAGTGGAACTCCAATAAGCAAGAAAAAGAAAGCAATCACATAGATTAAAGCAGAGGATTTACCACTTGGTTGATAAATGTTAGAATGCATGTGTATGAGGTTTAGGTTTTTGTCATCACAACAACTATTAGAATACTATCAAGCTGTTGTTCTTGCAATAATATTGATTTATTCCCACAATAAAAACATTATTATTTTTTAATACTTTTAATTCATTCTAATAAAAATAGCCTTAGCCACTCGAATTTGAATGGTTAAGGCCAGTTAGTTACGACTTTAAAATTGTATCAAGGCTGAGATACTCCTGACAAAATAATGATATCGGTTACCGTAAAATTACCTGAGTTTTGTGAAGGTAGAAAAGGCGTAAAACCTCCTGGTACATTCCAATATGAATTTGCATCTCTTTTAAGCATTTTCACAAAAGTTTCGGCTACTATTTTCCCTCCTAAAGGTCCCAACGTGTTACCATTTCCCAATACTGCCGCTTCTTTCAAAATATAATACCACAGTGGTGTTTTGTTAAGAAGCACTCCTCCATTTGAATTGAGTATTGCTATTTCATTAGCAGGCAGACCACTCGTCAATTGAGCCGTAGTCAGTGGAGGCACTCCCAATGCCACCGCCGTGGCCTGTCCACTAGGCAAACCTAGCGCCAACCCTCGACGTAGATTTCTAGCCGCCAGCATCGCCATAATTCCACTGCCTCCGGGCAGAGTTTCTAATCCGTTGGCAAGCACACTATCGATCTTGCGAGCCATATTAAACACAGGTACGGGTATTCCTGTTGGGAAAAAGGCATTGAAATCAACCACCCAGTTTGACAGAACTGGTAGATTGGGATTTCTGATAAAATTAAAGGCATCAGAAAGAGGTTGGTTGATAAAATTATGGTTTATCCAATATCTCTCCCTTACCAAACTATGCCCAAACCGATACGCCGCTACCGAAAACTCCACCGGCATCCTAAACGCACTTCCTACTGGCGCAGCCACGTTGGTGAGGGCATTGTCAACGACAGCAGTACCACAAATCTTTTTGAGGAAATCGTGTATTACTGCCCACTGATAGTGGTGTGTCACTATTTTTTTTGCTTCTACAAAAATATCTCCATTAAAACCCGCCGCTACTATAATATCCACTACGGCATTATGAAACTTCAGCATGGCTGATTGGAACTGTGACACAAATAGGTTTTCATCATTGCGAGGGTCGCCAATCACCGCTGTGTTGGTTCCGCTAATCCTAGGCACATCAAAATCTGTTTGTATCTGCATACCTGCCGCACCGCCGCCTGACGTGGAGGGGCCGCCAGGACCTGCATTTCGGTTGGTTCCTAGCTTAAACTTAATGGCCGTAGATGGCCCCGATGACGGGAATTCATATAAATAAGGATCTAGCGCAGGCCCTCTTCCGTATACGTTGTCAAGTTCTAACGAGGGCGTGCGCATGTTATTGATCGTATTGGCATCAGTAGCACTATCAATAGACGATGATACATCTAAGGTAATATCATGATCAACAAATTGCCCAAAGTATGTGTACCCCGCTGGGATATTAGAATCTGCGATGCCATTTTCACGCCCATTGTTAGCCATCAAATCACCTAGTTGATTCATCAAACCAACATTGACAACATTGAAGTCCAGCTTACTCGACGCTCTTACGGTAGCCGAAGTCAAATATCCAAATTTATCACTACAAGGTGAAAAAATAAGCTGTGGTGGAAACCAAGAGAGCGCTATTTTAGCACCATGAAATCTTTTATTATCAGTTTTAAGAACTTGCAACGTCGCTTTTACATCTTCAGGCAGTTTTTCGACGGGTATGAGTGCATGCGGGTTAATTTTACGGATTGTTTCCGCCATTTTAGTAAGTCCCACCGTAGATTTAATTTTAAGTTGTTCGAGCTTTAGTTTAAGTTGCGCGTTTTCTACCCCAACATCAGTTTGGTTCTTTGCCATAATAACAATAATTTATACATCATACCTACTCTAAATATGGTTTTCGGCTTCCCCATTCAAATTATTTTCTATAGATTCTATTATTTTTACTAGCTCATTTTATTTTTATAATTCCGATGTATCAGCTATAGAAAATATTTTCATCTCTTTAGTCGAATTTCTGCCAACGAAAGAAAACATTCTTGGTACTTTTTTAGTATTTTTTTTTACTGTTGATGAATTTTCCCAAACACACACCTCGGAAGGACCTATATTTATACGACTCCCAACGAGTAGCACTCGTCTATTAGGTAGCCTGACAGTTCACCCCACTTCTATTGATGTTTCAACCTTGGTTCTTTACGTTTCGCCCTTTTTCAGATTTTTGAGAAGGCGTGTTTGTAGCAGCTTTGTAGCGAAAACAAACACAAACACGTCATGAAAACACCCATTTACCGTTCTCTTTTCTATCTATTAGCAGTCTTTTTTACATCCAATGTAGCTTGGCCACAAGCTCCCACGCAAACTGTCAGAGGCAAAATCACGGATGCCGCCTCCAAATCGCCCGTCGCGGGGGCAACGGTGGTGGTGGTAGGAAGCTCCCCTCTCATCGGAACCACTACCGCCGCCGACGGGCTATTTCATCTACCCAAAGTCAACATTGGGCGTATTGCCCTCAAAATCACCTATGTAGGCTACGAAGACATTTTTGCCAAAGACATTATTGTCAACGCTGGTAAAGAAGTGATTTTAGACTTCTCAATGACCGAAAGCTTCACTCACTTGAATGAAGTGACGGTTTCTTACAAACGTACCGACGACAACAAGGTCACCAACAACGAAATGGCGACCGTGAGCGCACGGCCTTTTAGTCCCGCCGAAACCCTCAAATACGCCGGTAGCTTAGGCGACCCTTCGCGGATGGCAGCCAATTTTGCGGGAGTAAGTGGCGCCAACGACGCCCGCAACGACATAGTCGTACGGGGCAACTCCCCCGCTTCGCTCCTATGGCGTTTGGAGGGAGTAAATATTCCCAATCCCAATCATTTTGGCTCTTTGGGAACTTCGGGCGGGCCAGTATCCATGATTAATGCCAATCTTTTGGCTAAATCAGACTTCTTGACGGGCGCTTTTCCAGCCGAATATGCCAACGCCCTAGGTTCGGTCTTTGATTTACGCCTTCGCAAAGGCAATGACGAAAAACATGAATTTTTGACCCAAATAGGTTTCAACGGCGTAGAAGTAGGAGCCGAAGGGCCATTTAGCAAGAAATCAAAAGCATCTTATTTAGCCAATTATCGTTATTCTTTGTTTGGATTGATGTCAAAAATCGGCTTTACGATTGCCGGAACTCCTTACTATCAAGACTTTACGTTCAAGACTGACATTCCTGTAGGTAAAAAAGGGCACTTGAGTTTTTGGACTATTGGTGGAAAAAGCAATGTTACTTTTTTGGGTAAAGATGTAGATACTGAAAAAGGGGATGCTTATGGCGACGAAAACAACAATACTCGCGTCAATTTTGAATCGGGCGTGGCTGCACTTTCATATGAACATCGCTTCACAAACAAAACCTACGGCAAAATCACACTTTCGGGCTCGCGTACTTACCAAAATTTTGAGGGAGATACGGTGATTTATAGAAATACAAGCAAAGAAATTTTACAGGAAATCCCGAATGAAAACGCGCAATTTACCAACGAAAAACTTTCTCTAAACGCCAACATCAACCATAAAATCAATGCTAGAAACAAACTATCGGTAGGGTTGATTGTTGATTTCAACCGATTTAATCTCAAAAATCGGGAATTGTATCCAGAGGATATTTTTCAGCGCAACGTAGCTGGTGAGACCATGCTTACCCAAGCTTATGCACAGTGGAAGCATCGTTTTACCCAAAATCTTACGCTCAATGCGGGGGCAACGGTGCTACATTATGAACTCAACAATGCCACTGCTCTCGAACCTCGTCTAGGGCTATCTCAATCTCTGCCGGACGGCAATAGCATACAAATAGCTTATGGACTTCACAGCAATCTCCAGCCTCTTTTACTTTATTTTTATCAAACCCAAAACCAAGACGGCACTTATAGCCTCACCAACAAAGACTTAGACTTTACGCGTAGTCATCATTTTGTGCTAGGCTATGAGCGGAATCTCTCCGAAAATCTACGGTTAAAAGTCGAGACGTATTATCAATCGCTGTTTGATGTGCCCGTGGAGCGTTATCCAAGTTTTTATTTTGTTTTGATTGAAGGGGCCGATTTCAACCCTATCAACAAAGGCAATTTGGTCAACAAAGGGACAGGGCGTAATTATGGTCTAGAAATTACCCTCGAAAAATATTTTTCTAACAGCTACTATTTCTTACTGACTACTTCGCTCTTCAACTCCAAATACAAAGGCAGCGACAACATAGAGCGTAATACTCCCTTCAATGGTCACTATGTAGTGAATGCCTTGGCGGGAAAGGAGATTCGTTTTGGGAAAGCCAATATCCTCACCATTAACTGGAAACTCACGGCAGCGGGTGGGCGATACATCCGTCCTATCAACTTGAGTGCCTCGGCCGACGCTCGGAATACGATTTATGACGATACTCGCGCTTTTTTGCAGCAACAAGACGGCTACTTCCGCACCGACCTCAAGATTGGCTACAAACTCAACCGCCGCCACGCCACGCACGAAATTGCGATTGATTTACAGAACTTTACCAATCACCAAAATATCTTTCAACAAGCCTACAACCCACGCGTCAATCGCATCGGAACGGCTTATCAACAAGGCTTTTTGCCCATTCCTTTTTATCGTTTGACTTTTTAAAGCTACCTTTTAAACCTTGCCAGCTTTCACCAATTTGACCTTTTCAAAAAGCGGGCAAGGTTCACCAAATCAAAGGCTTAAACCTTGCCAGCTTTCACCAATTGACCTTTTCAAAAAGCGGGCAAGGTTCATCAAATCAAAGGCTTAAACCTTGCCAGCTTTCACCAATTGACCTTTTCAAAAAGCTGGCAAGGTTCACCAAATCGAAGGCTTAAACCTTGCCAGCTTTCACCAATTGACCTTTTCAAAAAGCTGGCAAGGTTCATCAAATCAAAGGCTTAAACCTTGCCAGCTTTCACAAATTTGACCTTTTCAAAAAGCTGGCAAGGTTCACCAAATCAAAGGCTTAAACCTTGCCAGCTTTCACCAATTGACCTTTTCAAAAAGCTGGCAAGGTTCACCAAATCGAAGGCTTAAACCTTGCCAGCTTTCACCAATTGACCTTTTCAAAAAGCTGGCAAGGTTCATCAAATCAAAGGCTTAAACCTTGCCAGCTTTCACAAATTTGACCTTTTCAAAAAGCTGGCAAGGTTCATCAATAATCAACCAATTTTACCATGAATATCAAACCTATCATTGCGGTCGTGGGCGCTACAGGTCGCTTGGCTCAACCCGTCGTTAGAGAACTTATTTTACAAGGCTTTCAGGTGAGAGCCATCGTCAGGGACATTGCCAAAGCCCAAAAAACGCTTCCTTCTGCCGTAACATTTGTGCAAGGCAATGTAACCGACAAAAACAGCCTTATAGCATCTTTCAAAGGGGTAGATTATGTGTATATCAACTTGAGTTCGGACGAAGTAAGTCCAGGGCAGAGTTTTTATAACGAACGAGAAGGCATCAAAAACATCGTGGAAGCTTGTGAGCACAACAACATAAAGCAAATCCTGAAAATCAGCGCTTTGGGAGCTTACCCACACACCCAAGAACCCAGCGACACCTTACAAAACCAACTTCGTCGGCAAGGGCATCAGTACATAGAGCAATCCCAAATTCCGTTTACGATTTTTCACCCTAGTTGGTTTTTGGATAGTATTTTTTGGGGAATCAACAAAAATACTTTGCAGTGGATTGGCAAACCAGTAAAATTCTATTGGACCAACTCCACCGACTATGCTCGCCAAGTGGTAAGAGCTGTAGGCAATCCCCAAAGCTTTTATAAACATTATGCCGTGCAAGGCAACGAAAAAATGGACTACCTAGAAATCGTCAATCGCCTCAAAGCAGACTTCAATCCGCAGCTCAAAACGATGATATTACCCGTAGTATTGGTAAGATTTATTGGTTTTTTCAGCCCGAAAATGAAACATTTGGCCGAACTTTTTGGGTTTTATGAAAAATCAAAAGAAGTCTTGTATGCCCATACTACTTGGGACGATTTGGGGCATCCTAAAACCTCTTTAGAAGAATTTGCGCTTCAATTCAAAGGCGTAAATATTTCGTATCTTTGAGTTTAAACTGAATGCATGGAAACTGTCGTAATAAATGACCGCAAAGCTCGATTGATTGGTATACCCTTGTTGGCGATTCTTATTCCTTTGATAGTTCACAACGAGGCGTTTAGTGCTTTCGACTTTAAAGAAATGGCCCATTGGATAAGCACCTGCCTTCTCAACACTTTTTTGGTGTGGGAAGGCAATCGCTACATTTTTAGCCGTTCACGGCAGTTTTTTCCGAACTACAATCAAACTACCAAAAGGCTTATTTATCAGACTTTGATAAGCTTGAGTTACACGCTGCTCACTACCATTTTTGTTGATTATTTTTTTTGTGACTATTTGCTCAACTACCACGACCATCCGCCCCTTTTGCTAGGCTTCCGTATCAGTCTGATTCCTACACTTGTAGTGACTCTGATTTATGAAAGTGTGTATTTTTTTCAATCTTGGAAACACAATATCCAACAGACCGAAGCCCTCGCCCGTGAAAATGTTCAGTCGCAACTCGAAGCCCTCAAAAACCAGCTCGACCCGCATTTTTTGTTTAACAGCCTCAACACCTTGGCTTCTTTTATTGGCGACGACAATACTCCCGCCCAAAAATACTTAGAACAACTTTCGGACGTGTATCGCTATGTGTTGGTAAGTCGCGACAAAACTACCGTATCGCTCGAAGAGGAAATGGCATTTGTGGAGTCCTATATTTATCTTAACAAAGCGCGATTTCGGGAAAACTTACAAGTAGAAACGCACATCGACGTCACCGCTTATCAACAACAAATCGCCCCTCTAAGCTTGCAAATGCTGGTCGAAAATGCCCTTAAGCACAATATAGTATCAAAAGAAAAGCCTTTAAAAATCAGCATATTCCAAGAAAACAACTATCTAAACATTGCCAACAATCTTCAAGAAAAAAGAACTTTTGAAAAATCGACTAAAGTAGGTCTTCAAAACATCATCAACCGCTATCGATTGCTCACTGATCAGCAAGTTGAGATCATTAAAAACGACTGGAATTTTACCGTACGAATACCCCTGTTGCCATGAAGGCTCTCCTCATCGAAGACGAATACCCTGCCGCCGAACGCCTCACCAAACTCATCCAAAAAATAGATGCTACTATCCACATTGTGGGGGTGATTCAGAGTATTGAGGCTGCCAAAATCTGGTTTACCACTCACCCCGCTCCAGACCTTATCTTTTCTGACATCCAACTTTCAGATGGGCTATGTTTTAGCATTTTTGAGGAAATATCTGTCAAAAGCCCCATTATCTTCACTACTTCCTACGACGAATACGCCATCAAAGCCTTCAAAGTCAAAAGCATTGATTATTTGTTGAAACCCATCAAGCAAACCGAACTTGCAGCCGCTATTGATAAATACCGCGAATGGAGCGGCAACCCTGCTCCCGATGATTATCAGATGCGAATGATGTCGTTGCTAGATAGTTTTCCTCGTCAGGAGAAGAAGTTTAAAACGCGTTTTTTGGTCAAACAAAATGACCAATTGCTGCCCATTCATCAGCAAGAAATTGCCTATTTTTTTACGACCAACGAAATGGTATGTTTGGTTCGCAACGATAGCCGCACCTTTTGGATTGATTATACCCTCGAAGAATTGGAAAAACTGCTTGATACCCAACATTTTTTTAGGCTCAACCGTCAGTTTATTGCTGCACTTCCTTCCATCAAAAAAATTCATACTTATTTTAACGGAAAACTCAAATTAGAACTTTTGCCCGCCACCACCCAAGAGGTCATCATTAGTCGCGACAAAGCCCCCGCTTTCAAAGATTGGATAGAAGGGTAAATCAAACTTGGAAAGTCTAAACTACACCCTATAAGAATAAGAGTCATAAACCAGACTTTCCAAGTTTAGAAAGTCTAAGCTATACCAGATGAGCATCATAGCCCAAAGCCACTAATTCTTCGTAAGCTACCCAAACCTGAGCGGGTATTTCTTGATACACTTGAAAACCTTTTTCGGGGTAAATTTTGATACGTTGCAAATCCCCTACCATGATGTGTATTACTTCTTCCAACGAAATTTCGGCGTTAGGATAATCTTCAAAATTGACTTGTGGAGAAGTAACCATGAGCTGCTTATCAGCCCAATGTTTTTTGAAAGTCGCAAAACTTCGCCGTTCCATATAAGGTTTTTGAACTACAATAAACGACTCAGGAGCAAGGCTTTTAGATGATAGGAGCTTTTGTGTAAACAAAATATTCTCGCCTGTATTGGTTGATTGGTTTTCGATTAAAATAGCCTCTTTCGGAACCCCCATCTGCACCGCAATCGAAGCAAATTTATCAGCTTCTGGCTCCGACCAAATCTCTTGGGTCAGCCGCCCTAGTCCTCCCGAAAATATCAACAAAGGTGCCCATCCTTCTAAGTAAAGCTCCGCCCCTCTTTCGGCTACCCTCAAATCGTGACTTCCCAATACCAAAATACAATCCGACTTCTGAAGTAGATGATTTACATGATGATAGTCCCAGAGGGTCTGAGCCAATGAAAAAATGTGCGTAGATACCATACCGCCAAAATCTTGATTAGTATTTGTTTGAAAAAGCCAAAATTAACAAAAGATTTAAGGCTAAAATTGCTTTTTATTTTAGTCGTAGCGGTGGTTAAAAATAGCCCAAACAATGAAATCCTTTTTTATTTTTTTCTTCTTTTCTATTCAATTAATAGCGCAAGAAGCACTAGTCGACAAAATCAAGCAACTCCGTCCCGATACTCCTTGGGAGCTAGTACGCTCCACTCCCCTGTCCTTCCCTACATTTCATCCCCAAGGTATGGTCAAAATCGGAGATGTTTTCTACATGAGTTCGGTCGAAGTGACTCGCAAAAGCCAAAACAACGACGGTGGCGAAGGCAAAGGACACCTTTTTAAGTTTGACGCCAATGGCAAACTCCTCGCCCAAATCACCCTTGGCGAAGGCGCCATTTATCATCCAGGAGGAATTGATTTTGATGGAAAATCTATTTGGGTCCCCGTAGCCGAGTACCGCCCCAAAAGCCACGCTATCATTTATAAAGTAAACCCACAGAGCTTAAAAGTAGAGGAAGTGATGCGGTTTGGCGACCATATCGGAGGTATTGTACATGACGCCCAAGCCCATGCCTTAACGGGGATAAGCTGGGGCTCGCGTACCTTTTATACATGGCCGCTTGATTCCAAACAAAACCCTGAGATGAAGTCGCCTGTCTCTCAAAAAGGTGTCCCCAATCCCTCATTTTATGTGGATTACCAAGATTGTCATTATGTAGGACAGCATCAAATGCTCTGCGGAGGATTGCGCAAATACCGTACCTCTTCCGAGTCTCCCGTATATGCGATGGGGGGGCTTGAATTGGTAAATCTCATCGACAAACGTCCCGTATTTCAAATCCCTCTTCCACTGTGGTCACCCACGGGCGCACCCATGACCAACAACCCCTTTTGGGTAGAAACAGCCACTAATGGCATTCGGGCTTATTTTGTTCCCGACGACGACGACGCTTCTACGTTATTTGTCTATGAGGCTCGTTGAGAGTAGAATTTAAGGTTTCATTCTTTCATACATAATCGTCCTTCTATCCAAAATATTCTTTTTATGATTCAAAAAAACACCTCCAAATCTATCATTTTGGTTTTTATGGCTACTATCATAGGTGGCACTCTTCACGCCCAAGTAGGGGTAGGAGTAAAAGCCCCTAAAAGTGCCGAAGTTTATTTTGATGGGTCACGCAAAATGCTCGACGAAAAATGGACGTACTGGAAGGGTCCTCGTTTAGCCGCTACTTTGCCCATCAAATGGTTTATTGTCAATGACCCTGTTGACAAAGGTACGGTTCTCAATACCAACGACCCTGCTGCTGCGGGAGGCAAATACGGAGCTGCCGACATTGTGACCAAAGACCAATTCCGAGATTTCAGATTACATATAGAATTTCTGATTCAGAAAAAAGGGGGCAATAGTGGGGTATACCTCCAAAATCGTTACGAAATTCAAGTATTAGATGGCGATACTACTTCGCATGGCATGGCGGCAGTTATCAACGAAACCCCATCTCCTTACTTTGCCTACAATGGTATTGGCAAATGGAACGCCTACGATATTGTATTTAGAGCCGCGAGATTCAAAGACGGCAAACTGGTCGAAAAAGCCATGCTTACCATGTATTTCAATGGTAAAAAAGTACATAAAAACCAGCATATCAACCAAGTATGGGGTGGACCTAATTCGGGTATTGATGGAGGTAACGACGGCGGCAAAGGCATCACAGACGTACCTGGCGGCCTCAAACTTCAAGCCGAAGGTCATGATGTACTATATCGCAATATTTGGATTCAGAAAATGAACATTCCAAAATCTAATACTGATTTTTAAGATTTTACTCTCCGACATTACTCTTTCATATTTAGCATACAAAAAAGCCCAATGGCAATAGCTATTGGGCTTTCTGAATCAAGTAAGTAGTATGAAAACTGAATAATGTTTATAAAAAATCATAGAAGGAATACGAATCAACAGCACATTGACTATCAGTACATAAACAAAACATCTTTTTTTTTCTACTCGTTCAAAACGCCATACAAATTGATTTTCCCCAAATAATTATATCTGTTCTTTAAACCAAACCTTTCTCTTTTATTATGCATCTAAATCGTCTGCTTGTACCTTTGCTTGCGGTTTGTTGTTTTGCCTCTCAATGGGTTTTGGGGCAAAATGACAACGCCCCCATCGACCGTGAGTTTTCTCTTGAAGCTTCTATGGTCGGGTATTTTGGTCCCGACGGCACGCGCAATCCTACCCTGCGCGTCAAGAAAGGTGAGAACGTTCGAATTTCCATTACTAATGTCGAACTGATGACGCATGATATTGCCCTTGAGAAAAAAGGCGTCAAAAGTAAGACCATCATGGAAAAAGGAGCGCATACTAGTATCACTTTCATTGCTGAAAACAGCGACGTCTATTATTGCTCTGTACCCGGCCACCGCGCAGCGGGCATGGTAGGCAACATTGAAGTAGTGATGGGGGAAATCACCACCAAAGTCGTACCAGGGCAACTCCCCCAAAAAGACGGTCAGCCTCTCAATTTAAATTTTGAAGCCGGCACTCTAAAAGATTGGACTGCTACGGGTACGGCTTTCGTCAATGCTTTGATTTCGCAGACTCCCTCACCGCTGCATGAGAAAGAAATGAAAATTGGTTTTGAAGGTAACTATTTTGTGAGCAGTGGAGGCACCGTCAATGCCAAGGCGACAGGTACGCTTACTTCCGTCCCTTTCAAAGTCACCCAGCCTTTTGCCGCTTTTCGGGTTTCGGGAGGGGCATTGCAAGATACCAGAGTGGAGCTTTTAGATGCCGCTACCCACAAAATCATTTTTAGCATCACAGGACAAGGACGCTCCAATTTACAACCTGTAGTAGTGGATTTGCAAGGACATCTCAACAAGGATATTTACATCAAAATCATTGACGATGAGACGGGTATTTCGCAAATCCCCTATATCGCTCATGACAAATGGGCGCATATCAACTTTGACGATTTTCAGTTTTATCCTAGCCGCCCTGAGTTTCCAAATGAGCTTAAGCAAAAAGATATTATCATTCTTCCTCCGCTCGATCCTGTCCTGAATGCGGGTCTTTCGGGGATAGAAGCAGCCAAAGCAATGACTCCTCCCAAAGGCTTTAAAATCACCCTCGCTGCTGCCGAGCCTGATATAGTGCGCCCTATTTGTTTTACGATTGATGCCCGTGGTCGGCTTTGGGTAGTAGAAGCTCATACCTATCCTGTACCTGCACCCGAAGGACAAGGTCGTGACCGTATTTTGATTTTTGAAGATACCAATGGCGACGGTACCCTTGATAGTCGAAAAGTGTTTATGGAAGGGCTGAATTTAGTAAGTGGCATGGAAGTAGGCATGGGCGGCGTATGGCTTGGAGCGGCACCTTATCTTTTATACGTACCGATAGATGCCAAAAATGACAAGCCTGCGGGGCCACCTCAAAAACTCCTCGACGGCTGGGGAATGCAAGATACCCACGAGACGCTAAATAGCCTCCGCTGGGGGCCTGATGGCTGGCTTTATGGCACGCATGGGGTTTTTACGCACTCCAATGTAGGCAAGCCCGGCACTCCTGATTCTGAACGCACCAAAATCAACGCAGGTGTGTGGCGCTACCATCCTACGACTCATCAATTTGAGGTTTTTGCAGAAGGTACTAGCAATCCTTGGGGGATTGATTTCAACGATTATGGACATCCCTTTATCACAGCCTGTGTGATTCCGCACATGTACCATATCATCCAAAATGCTCGCTATCAGCGACAAGCAGGCAAGCACTTCAATCCTTATACTTATGACGACATCAAAACTGCCGCCGATCACGTGCATTGGGTAGGCGAACGCGGCCCTCATGCGGGCAATTTTCGCTCAGCGTCCAAAGGCGGCGGGCACGCACACGCAGGCGCAATGGTCTATCTAGGCGGGTCTTGGCCACAAGAATATCGCAACGAAATCTTTATGAACAATATCAACGGCGCGCGCTTTAACCGCGACCACCCTGAGCGCAAAGGCTCAGGATATGTGGTACGCCACCGCGACGATTTCATGGCCATGAACGATTCGTGGTCGCAGTGGCTCAATTTCAAATACGACCCAAGCGGCTCGGTATTTGCCATTGATTGGTATGACAAAAACCAATGCCACAGCTCCAATCCCGACGTACACGACAAAACAATGGGGCGTATTTTCAAAATTACCCACGAAAATGACAAATGGGTGAAAGTAGATTTGACCAAAGCTTCGGATGCAGAGTTGGTGAATTATCAACTTCACAAAAACGAATGGTATGTAAGACAAGCGCGGACTATTCTGCAAGAACGTGGCCCAAACCCTAAAGTACACGCTGCTCTCAAAGAAATACTGACCAAAAACCCTGATGCTACCCGCAAACTCCGTGCGCTGTGGGCCTTGCACGTCACAAAGGGACTCACGGAAAAAGACTTAGCGGCTTTATTGTCAAACACTAACGAGTATGTCAGAAGCTGGGCTATACAATTATTGGTAGAAAACAAGCATATTTTACCAGAAACATTACGTAAATTAGAAGACTTAGCTAAAAAAGACCCCTCCGCCTTGGTAAGGCTCTACCTTGCTTCTGGCATACAGCGCCTGCCGCTTGCGCAGCGTTGGAATGTAGTAGAAGCTTTGTCGAAAAAGGAGGAAGACATTGCTGACCATAATCTCCCGTTGATGATATGGTATGCTACCGAGCCTCTGGCCACTGTGGATGCAAAAAGAATGCTCCAATGGGCCGAAAAGTCAGTTATGCCCAATCACCTGTCTTACACCATTCAGCGTATAGCTGCCCTCGGTACCGATGAGGCAAAAAACCTCTTGAAAGAATTGAGAAGTAGATTGGGACAGGGGAATTCTCACGAACACCACGAGACTCAAATGCTAATTGACAAAGTATTGGGGAATACGGCCGAATAAGTAGAACCAAAAGCAGAAAGCACATAAAAAGATGACGTATCAAACTAGTATCTTGTTGGGGCTTATGGCCATCTGGGGAGTAGGCATTTCACACGCTCAATCGTTTTCTTCCGATTTTAAGAAAACAAAAATCACGGGCGATTTTATATCCGAAGGAGTAGCCGTAGCCGACCTTAACAAAGACGGCAAACTCGACATCATTGCAGGGTATTATTGGTTTGAAGCACCCTCGTGGACTAAGCATCAAATGGCTCCTGCTGAGTCAACTCCCTCAGACAAAAACCAAGAAACCGTTGGTTTTGGCATGTTTTCGCGGGTTTTCAATCCCCGCAAAGAATATTCTAACTCCTTCCTCAATCTTGGCATGGATGTAAACCTAGATGGCTGGGACGATGTGGTGATTATTGACTTTCCGGGCAAACCCGCTTTTTGGTTTGAAAACCCACGCAATAAACCTGGCATTTGGAAAAAACATATCATTGCAGATTCAGTAGGAGTGGCTAATGAATCCCCTGGTTTTGTGGACATAGACAATGATGGTCGATTGGATATTTTATGTGGTGACAGGGCAAAAAAACAAATTGTGTGGCTCAAAGCCCCCACCAAACGCGGGCAAACAGAATGGCAACGCTTTCCATTAAGTGCCGAAAACGTACCGGGTACCGAAAGCTTTTCGCACGGAATTGGCTACGGCGATCTCAACAAAGACGGTATTAAAGATGTGGTGGTACGCGAAGGGTGGTTTGAAGGAACCAAAGACATTAAATCAGGGAGTTGGGTATTTCATTCAGCCAATCTTGGTGAGCCTTGCTCTCATATGCACATAATAGACGTAGATGGCGATGGCAAAAACGATGTAATAAGTGCTTCGGCCCACGCCTTGGGAATTTGGTGGCACCAACAAATCACCGACGCCAATGGAAAACTCAATTTCCAAACCCAGCTCATAAGCACTACTACCGCCCAAACTCACTCTTCTATAATGGCCGACATCAATGGCGATGGCAAAAAAGAGTATATCACCGGAAAACGCTTTTTGGCTCACCATGGTCGCGACCCTGGCGATGCCGACGCAGCCTATCTGTTGTGGTTTGAGTTTACGCCCGGCCAAAAACCCTACTGGAAAGAGCATGTCATCGACAACGACTCAGGAGCGGGACTTAATATCGTTGTACAAGACATGAACAAAGACGGTAAGCCCGACATTGTCATTGCCAATAAAAACGGGGTATTTTTGTTTGAAAATCAATTGAAAAAATAGGACAACTCATTACATTATCTCTATACTTAAGTCGTTTGTTTAACTACCAACCTTGCGCTTCTCTGAGGCAGGGCTTCTTTTTTAGAAGTATCTTCAGAGAAGCCATACCTTTTATAGCATATAGCTTCGACTTACCTACAATCATCTGGGTGCCAAAGGTACGTATATCTACTATTCCCTACTGTACTCTCCATTGCCGCACCTACATTACTACTATTTCACCTGAGCTAATAAGTCACTCCAAGCTCAGAACCTGAACAAAAACTTGCTTTTGACAATTTTTAACCCTCTTAGATAAGTTTTTGAGGGATGATTATGGATAATTCGCTAAATTTTGACACAACTTCAGGAAGATAATGTAAAAAGTAAGGATGTTAAGGGAAATAATAAACACAAACAAAAATATTATGATTTCACGTCATTTAATTTTGATTTGGCTATTATTAGTAATGCATACTGGTTACCCCCAATCTTTAAAGAGATCCAATATTTGGTATTTTGGAAGAAATGCAGGACTAGATTTCAATACATCCCCTCCCACACCTATCAGCAACAACACTCTTAATACTTGGGAAGGATGTGCCACTATATGCGATGAAGAAGGCCGCTTATTGATGTATACGGATGGTTCTACAATATGGAACAAAAATCATCAGCGAATACCTAACGCCACCAATCTAGGTGGAAATAGCTCCTCTAGTCAATCAGGTATTATTGTTCCGAAACCCTCTTCAAATAGTTCATACTATGTTATATCAGTCGACTATGAAGGTGCAAGCGGCGGAGTTCAATACTGCGAAATAGACATGAATGCAAACGCTGGTCTAGGAGGAATTGTCAGAAAGAATATAAGATTATTACCACGTGCTGTAGAAAAACTCACAACAGTCCCTCATTGTAATGGCCGACATTATTGGATCATAGCTCACGAGACTGGCAATAATAAATTCAACGCATGGTTATTAACCGAAAATGGAATTGATGCGACAAATCCAGTCATCTCATCAGTAGGACAAACCCACGGATACGCAAGCCGTAGCGCCATCGGTTATATGAAAAGCTCCCCAGAAGGTAATCGAATCGCATTAGCCATAAACGACCAAAACGCATATGAATTATTCGATTTTGATAAAAAAACAGGAAAGCTATCAAACCCCATTTACCTTCGCGACAATCGCTTTTATCGAGCCTATGGAATTGAGTTTTCTCCTAATGGAAAATTTTTGTATCTTTCTCAAGCTCAGACCCAAGCCTTTATTTATCAAATTGAGTTAGGTGCTAATAATGCTACTGACCTAATGAGTACTTTGACGGTTGTTGGACGCTCCATCAACAATGATTTTGGAGCACTTCAGATTGCTTCAGATGGTCGTATCTATATTGCTCAAGATGGTTCTTTATTTTTATCAACCCTCAATAATCCCAACCAAAAAGGGTTAGCATGTAATTTTCAAGAAAATTCTATTAGACTATCCAAAAACTCAAGTCTTGGGTTACCTAATCTCATTCCCAGTTTATTCTCTAAAACTATCAGTGTAAATATAAAACAAGCACAAAATGCGTGTGGTTATTATACCTTAGAAGCGCAGGCCAACACTACAGAGCCAGTAAGCTACAAATGGTACCAAAATGGAAAAATCATTTCTGGTCAGACTACCTCTACTTTTCTCAGTAAACAATCTGGTGAGTTTGTAGTCGAAGTAACACAAAATAAAGAATGTGATACTTTACGTGCCACAGCCTCTGCAACAGTGGCTATAACACACCTTCCGCTTTCTAAACCTACAATTATTTCCTCAAGCCCTAGTAACAATTGCCAACAGACTAATGTAACATTAGAAGTAATGTCCCAAAATTCTCTTCAATATGATTGGTACAGAAACAATGTCAAATTTGCTACCCAACTAACCCGTATTTCAGTTACACAAGAAGGTTTTTATCAAGTCAAAGCTTATAATTCTTGCGATAGCACCTTCTCAGATTCTCTCAAAATAGTCATCAACTCCATTCCTACTAATCCATTGGGACAAGATACTTCTCTATGTGAAGGACAACATTTACTCTTAAAACCCTTACAAAGTGGGTGGACGATTGTGTGGGATGATGGCTCTAATGCTGCCGAGCGCTCTATCACTCAAGCAGGCGTTTATAGTGCACAATTTGAAATCAATGGATGCAACATAAAAGACACTTTGATTGTAACAAGTAAGCCTTCTTTTCAATTCAATATAGGAAATGATTTTGAACTTTGTTTTGGAGAAAAAACTACTTTATTTACCCCTTCTAACGCACCTACCAATGTTTCATTTCAATGGTTTAATGCTAGCCAAAAAGATAGTATTAGGGTTGAACAAGCAGGTATAGTCTGGTTAGAGTCAGATTTAAACGGCTGTAAATACAGAGACTCACTCATTGTTCGATTAACAAATTGTTCCAATTTATCCACTTTTGTACCTGACGTATTTAGCCCAAATCAGGATGGGTTCAATGATATTTTTTACCCAATAATTAGTCAACCGGATTTAGTCAAAAACTATTATTTTACAGTTTTTTCTCGTTGGGGCAATGTGTTATATCATACCAGTAACCCCAAAGAAGGATGGAATGGTGAGTATCTTAATAGTCCCTGCTCAAGTGGATATTATGTATATACAGTACAGTTTCAATATCTAGATGGCACAACCTCTAAAACTCATCAACAAAGAGGTTCCTTTTTACTGTTACGATAAACCTCTCATTCCAAATAGGGTATTCTTTTCTAAGATAAGAACAACGTCTCCTCCTTTTAGGAGTATGTTTTGGATTGTACAAAACTAATATAAGGAGTCAGTCGTTAGCTTGTTGAATCTCACCCGCACGGGATTTCTATGATTCAAACAAGAGAGTATGAATAATTTTCGTCATATT
>VFQP010000530.1_pt1 | contig 71225 bp, 55 predicted proteins | sample 3512351 | NCBI WGS metagenome assembly VFQP01 (sample SAMN10412372, study PRJNA504923) | tailings metagenome | isolation source: Relicate 1 Philex TSF1 revegetated site | place: Philippines: Tuba, Benguet | collected 2017-08-29
TTGTAGTGGTGTAGATTCCTCCTTAGGTCGGAATGACAACATGGGAATGACAACAGCGGAATGACAAAAAAATCAAAAAGCTTTCTCCTTTGTCACCCCGACGTAAGGAGGGAACTGAGCCACTTTGTAGTGGTGTAGATTCCTCCTTGCGTCGGAATGACAACATCGGAATGACAACATGGGAATGACAAAAAAAGTCAAAAAACTTTCTCCTTTGTCACCCCGACGTAAGGAGGGAACTGAGCCACTTTGTAGTGGTGTAGATTCCTCCTTGCGTCGGAATGACAACATCGGAATGACAACATGGGAATGACAAAAAAAGTCAAAAAACTTTCTCCTTTGTCCCCCCGACGCAAGGAGGGGACTGATTCCTCTTTGTAGTGGTGTAGATTCCTCCTTAGGTCGGAATGACAACATCGGAATGACAAATGCTCCTATCGTGGGAATGACGAGGTGGGATGAATGACCTAGCAAACGTAAGAAACGCTACTCGGAAGTCCAAGTAGCGTTTTCTGCCATTAATTAAACCATTGAAGTTACTGTTTTAACAATTGTTTGCGTTTTTCGCGGCTGCTGTAAATCCATTCGTACACAGTCGGAAGGATAAGCAACGATAATAAAGTAGCCGTGATAAGCCCGCCGATGACGACAATCGCCAGTGGTTTTTGAGTCTCGGAACCAATACCTGTTGAAATGGCCGCTGGTAACAAGCCCAATGATGCCATCAAGGCTGTCATTACAATCGGACGCAGCATGGCTTTGGAACCTTCTTTGATTGCCTCAATCAACGGCATTCCTGCTTTCAGGTTCTTGTGATAATTGTTAATAAGAATAACACCGTTTTGGGTCGCAATCCCAAACAACGCGATAAACCCAACCCCCGCCGAAATACTAAAGTTGACCCCCGTGAGAAGCAACGCCGCAATTCCGCCAATGAGCGCAAAAGGCACGTTGAGGAGGACTAAAATGGAGTCGAGGGCGTTGCCAAAAGACACAAACAAGATAAAGAAAATCAAAATCAAGCTGATGGGTACCACCAAGGCCAAGCGATTTTGCGCCCGTTGCTGGTTTTCAAACTCCCCATTCCATTTCATTTCGTAACCTTTAGGCAATTTCACAACGGCATTTACTTTCTTTTGAGCTTCAGCGATGGTGCTTCCTAAGTCGCGGCCACGTACCGAAAACTTCACGGCGATAAAACGGGCATTGTCTTCGCGGTAAATAAAAGCAGGTCCCGCTACGTTTTCTATGCTCGCAATTTGTTTTAAAGGTATTTTGCCACCGTTGAGGGTAGGCACTTGGAGCCGACCAATTTGCTCAATGGAAGACCGGAACGGCTGGTCGTAGCGAAGGCGCAAATCAAATTTCTTTTCACCTTCATACACTTGGCTTACGGCTTTTCCTCCAATCGCCATTTCTATAACCGCATTGGCATCAACGGCATCAATGCCGTATTGGGCCATTTTGTCGGGATTGAGGGTAATACGAAGCTCGGGCTGACCTAAGTTGCGAAATATGCCTAAGTCTTCTACTCCTTGTACTTTTTTGAGGACGTTGAAAACCTCCGTGATTTTTTTGTCCAATACGTTAAGGTCATCTCCTTGTATTTTTACGGCTATCGACCCTTTTACTCCCGAAACTGCCTCGGCAACGTTGTCAGAAATAGGTTGTGAAAACCCAAAATCAACGCCTCTGAAACCCGCTAATTTGGCTTGCATTTCAGCTACCAACTGGTCTTTGGTGATGTTGCGTTTCCATTCGTTGGCAGGGTACAAGTCCACAAAAAACTCTTGATTGAAAAAACCCGTGGGGTCGGTACCGTCATTGGGGCGGCCTGTTTGGCTAATAACCCCTCTTACTTCAGGAAACTGCTCAAACACCTGACGAAACTTACGCGTAAAGTGGTAGCTGTCTTCGAGGCTGATACTGAGAGGCATACTCGCCCGAACGTAAATCGAACCTTCGTTGAGCTGTGGCAAAAACTCAGAACCTACAAAGTGGAAGGCACCGAGTGCCAAACCGAGCGCCGTTACACCCGCTACCATGGCTCGTTTGGGGTGGTTCATCATGCCGTCGAGCATGGGTGCGTAAGCTTTGTTGAGCCACGTAATGATGGGATTGTGACGTTCTCTGACGTTTTTGTTTAGCAAAATACTGCTCAATACAGGAACAAATGTAAGTGCCAACAACAACGCACCCAACAAGGCGAATCCAATCGTAAATGCCAACGGACTGAACAGCTTTCCTTCGACTTTTTGGAAGGAGAAAATAGGTAATAAGGCCGTGATAATGATGAGCTTAGACGTAAAAATGGATTTTCCCATTTCTACCGCCGTTTTGAGGATTCGGCTTAGTTTGGCACGTTTGTTGAAACTTTCCATTCCCTCTTTTTCGGCCCAGTGTGCCAGCATCACAAACAGCCCTTCGACCATTACCACCGCTCCGTCGATGATGATACCAAAGTCAATGGCACCAATGGAAAGTAGGTTGGCTGTCATGCCTTTGACCCGCATTAAAATAAAAGCAAACAACAACGCGAGTGGAATGATAAGAGCAACCGTAACGGTTGTACGCCAATCCGCTAAAAATATCAACAAGATGACCGTCACCAGCGTAATCCCCAAGGCTACGTTTTCACCTACGGTGTGCATGGTGTGGTTGTTGAGTTCGGTACGGTCGTAAAATACCTTGATTTTAACGTCTTGCGGCAATACCGTTGAGTTGAGATAAGCTATTTTTTCTTTGAGTTTTGGTAATACTTCTCCAGGGTTTTCTCCTTTGCGCATGAGCACGATGCCCTCGACCACATCGTCGTGAAAATCGCGACCAACGATGCCTAGCTGAGGCAAATTAGAAGGACGAACGGTACTGATGTTTGAAATCCGAACTGGGACGCCATTGATGTTTTTGACAATGATTTTTTCAATGTCAGGCACATTTTTTACAATCCCAATCCCACGTACTACAAAGGCTTGCTGACCTTCGCGCAAGATGTCGCCACCTACGTTTACGTTGGCATGTTGGAGGGCGTCATACACGTCGAGGGCAGTGAGGTTGTATTTAGTGAGTAAATTGGGGTTCACGCTTACTTCAAAGGTGCGAACGCGTCCGCCAAAGCTCACTACGTCGGCTACGCCCTGTACCGCTTTGATATTTTTTTGAATCACCCAATCTTGAATCGTTTTGAGCTCAGTTACCGATTTGTCGGGTGAAGTAAGCGTGTAGCGATAAATCTCACCCGTGGGGCCTGCGGGAGGTTGGATTTCGGCATTTACTCCTTCGGGAAGGTCAACGTTAGATAGCTTTTGACTGGCTTCCATACGAGCGCTAAAATTGTCAACACCGTCCTCAAAAATGATTTTGATAAATGACAGTCCAAACAAATTGACACTCCTAATCGCGGTACGGCGACTGATAGAATTCATTTCGGTCTCAATCGGAATCGAAATAAAACGCTCTACTTCTTCGGCGCTACGGCCAGGCCACTGGGAGATAATCACCACCTCCGTGTTGGTGACATCGGGATAGGCTTCGACGGGGGTGTTGTAAAAACTTACCGCCCCTGCAATCACTACCAACAAGGTCACAAAAAAGACGATGCCCTTGTTTTTGAGTGAAAAGCCAATGATATTTTTGATGAATTTGTTCATGACTTAGTCGGTTAATTCATTGAATAACAAAAGCGCACCTTCAGTCACGACTTGGTCGCCGTCGCGGAGATTGGCTTTGATATAGCTGTATTTGGAGGTACTTTTGATGACTTCTACGGGAACCGATTTATAATTGCCCTTGCCTTTGTCGAGAATAACAAAATAACGATCTTCGCTAAAAATCACCGATTTGGGGTTGACGGCCAACAGTTTTTCGGGTTTTTCGATATGAAGTTTTACCGTACAAAACATATCGGGTTTGAGCAAACCCCCTGGGTTTTGAAGCACTACTCGCGCTTGAAGCACCTTACTGTCATTGTCAATGACCTGACTGATGTTGTCGATACGGCCCTGAAACACGCGGTCGGGATAAGCAAGTGTGCTGATATTTACTTCTTGACCTACTTTGACGGCCTGAATGTCAGACTCATAAATGTTGATAAGTACCCACACATCCGAAAGATTAGAAATCGTAAAAAGGCTGTTTCCGTTGTCGGGACGAATTTGCATGTTGGGGTTAATGTTCCGCTCTACGATGTAGCCGCTTACGGGGGCAGTGACGGTAAAAATAGGCTGGCTATTGGCCGAAGTGCCGCCGTACATTTTCAACACTTGGCTCGAACGCTCCAATTCAGAAGAGGCGATTTCGAGTTGTTTGCGGGCATTGACCAAGTCATTTTCTGACGAAAATTTCGTTTTATACAATTGCTCTACATTGTCGGCGTTGCGTTTGGCAATGTCGTAGTTCGATTTTGCAGTATTGTAATCTTTCACAAATTGGCTGACATCGGCGCTTTGAAGTTTGGCCAACATTTGCCCTTTTTTGACGTAAGCCCCTAGCTCGGCGTTTACATCTAGTACATTGCCGCTGACCATCGGATATACTCTATCTACTTGTTTTTGATCAAACGATACTTGACCCGTAAACTGCAACTCTTGTTCGTAATTACGGAGTTGTACTGTATCGGTGCGAAACGCAGAGTCTGTGTCTTTGGTTTTAGGCTCTTCGTTTTTTTGTTCGTTTTGGCATGAGAGGAGAACAAATGCAGGTAGGCAGAGTACCCACAATAGTAACTTGGTTTTCATTGAATGACAGAATTGAAGATAGTAGGAATGATTTGACTAATGTCTTAAGCCAGTGTTTTTGACGGTTAGTACCCTCTAAAACACCTTAGAATTGGTGACGTAGTTAAGTTGTTGTTGAGCCTGATACAGTCGGTTGGAGCTATCAATAAGCATCAATTGAGCATCTTTGTAAGCCCGGATTTTGTCAATAAAGCTTACCAAATCAATCACCCGACGGGTATAATCTTCGGTGGCATTTTTAGAAATATCTTGGATGCTTTGAAGATATTCAGGTGTGATTTTAGCTTGTAATTGAGTAGCCTGACTGTATTGCTGGTAAGCGTTTACTACTTCTTGCTCTACTTGAATTCCTACGGCGTTGCGGCTTTCTTTTGATTGGTCAATACCCCAGCGAGCGGCTTGGATGTTGCCTTGGTTTTTGTTTCGAATCGGCAAATCAATCAATGCTTGCACACCTACATAGTTTGGAAAAGGGCCGCCTACATGTTGGTAATCGGCTCCCAAAGTAAGGTTAGGGGTAGCAAGGGCTTTTTGGTAGGTGAAGTTGCGTTGATTGTAAGTGACCTGTTGATCGGCAAGTTGCAAATCGGGACGCTGCGATAAGGCTTGACTGACCAAATCGTTCAAAGGCACGACTGTTTTGGCGTTGTTTGTTTCAATAACGGGAATAATATACGTTGATCCATTGATAGACAACAACGTGCGCAACGTCGCTTCATCTTGACTGATTTGGGCGTGGAGGTCGGTTAGGTCACTTTCCCAATTTTTTTGTTCCAATTCTAGGCGCGTTACTTCGTAAGGGGCAATCACTCCTAGTTTCAGCTGGGCTCGAAAGGCTTCTAAAAGCGAAGCAAGTTGCTGGCCTTGCAGTTGGAGCATGGTCAATTTTTGTTGGTTGGTAGCCAAATTGCCAAACGACTGCGCCATTTGAAAGCGGATATTGCGCATAAGGTCTTGGAAAGCAGATTGTTGGAGCGAAATGTTGGTTTCGGCCAGCTGAACGAGTTTACTTCTGAGTTTGACCAAACTGACAATTTGTTGCACCTGCACGTTTATGACGCTACTTGTCGGATTATACAAATCACTATTGCGCCCATAGGGGAGAAGTTTGCCGCTGTACCCATTGTAGAGGTTGGTTTCTACAAATAAGTTGGGATTGTACCATAGCTTGGCTTGTTCTTTGGCGGCTTCGGCTACGTTGACATTGTATTTTTGGGCCAACAGTACGAAGTTTTTTTGCACGAATTGTTGTTCAGCTTGCGACAAAGTAAGACTCAAAGAATCAGATTGCGCGTGAACAAGAGCTGGACAAAGCAAGAATGTCCAGAATACGAGAATCAATGGTTTAATACGCATAACTTAAAATAAAAAGTGGCTGCATTTGTGCCTCAGTGACCTTGGCGCCCTGAGGGCTTCAAAATGAAGAGTATTTATTTGAGGAAGTGGATGCACTATTTCTTGACTTCCACTCGCAATATATCAGTACTATCGCTTTTTTTGACTTCTTCAATTTGGGCTATTTTTTTTCCGTGAGTCTCCTGAAAAGAGATTAACATCTTCTTTTGCTCTGCAGTTAAGTCTTTGACTTTTAGTGCTTCTTCGGTTTCTATCCAATCACCGTCTGCTTTATAAAACAAGGCCATTCCTTGATGCCCCTTATCAATAAAATAAGCGAAATAATAGTCGGGATTTTCTTCCCATTCCACTTTAGTAGCGGTCGGCACATGAGAAACAAAACTTTCTCTTACGTCAAAAGGTACTTGATCTTGGCTAAGTTGACGTTTGCAAGCTGAAAAACTGAGTAGGATTACGGCACCTACAATAAGTAACTTCTTCATGATGATTTTTTTCTGAGAAACGTTGTTTGTTTGATGTGCCAAAGGTGAAACCTCAATATTAAAGCCGTTTTAAAGGCGTATTAAAAGGGGGTTAAAGTATAAAGTCACCCCTCATCCACTTGGAGATTTAGAGATTTGTGAGGTTTAAATAAACATTTTGGTATAAACCCCAACTTTTCGATAGGGAGAATTGTTAAGAAATCACAAGGGTTTATGAACTCTTTATTGTAATTTTGCAGACTTTTTCTGATGTACTACGAGGCAATGCGCCCGTTATGACCAAGACAAAAACCACTTATTATGCTTACAATCACGGATTTACAAGCTTCGGTTGACCAAAAAGAGATTTTGAAAGGAATCAATTTGGAGATCAAACCCGGTGAAGTCCACGCAATAATGGGCCCCAATGGCTCAGGTAAAAGTACTTTAGCCTCTGTATTGGCAGGTCGCGAAGAATACGAAGTAACGGGAGGAAGTGTTGACTTTGAAGGCCAAGACTTGCTCGAAATGTCGCCTGAAGAGCGTGCTGCGGCGGGTATCTTTTTAGCATTTCAGTATCCTGTCGAAATCCCAGGAGTTACGACCATCAATTTTCTAAAAACCGCTCTCAACGAAATTCGTAAGTCACGAGGTGAAGAGCCTTTGGATGCCGCGCAATTTTTAAAACTCATGCGCGAAAAGGCCAAACTTGTCAATATCGATGATGCGCTTTTGAAACGTTCATTGAATGAAGGCTTTTCGGGCGGGGAGAAAAAACGCAACGAGATTTTTCAGATGGCAATGCTCGAACCCAAATTGGCGATTTTGGATGAAACCGATTCAGGGCTTGACATCGATGCGCTTCGCATTGTAGCAGAAGGCGTCAATAAACTACGTAGTCCTGAGCGTGCCGTTATTGTGGTGACTCACTATCAGCGTTTGCTCGACTATATCGTGCCTGACTACGTACACGTGTTGTACAAAGGGCGTATTGTAAAATCTGGCCCTAAAGAGCTTGCCCTAGAGCTTGAAGAAAAAGGCTATGATTGGATTAAGGCCGAAGTAGCGGCGTTGTAAATGAGTTAATGGTTAATGGTTAATAGTTAACAGGTTTTTCCTGAGAATTAACGATTAACAATCTTACAAGAAAACAATGAGCAATACTTTCAATAACGACTTAAAACAACAACTCGTTGCTGATTTTCAAGCCAATGAAAGCCGCTTGAATGGCGAAACCAAAACGCCCGTGCATCAAACACGTCGCGAAGCCATGCAAAACTTCGAGAAGTTGGGTTTCCCTACTATCAAGCACGAGGAGTGGAAATATAGTAATGTCAATAGCCTTGTCAAACAAGCCTTTGATTTTAACGTAAAAACTGAGTTTGGCTCCGAAGAACTAGAGACTTTGGCGATTCCTAACTTAGAAGGCAATATTCTCTATTTTATTAATGGTATTTACAATCCTGCGCTTTCACGGATTGTATCACCTGAGAATCAATTACAAATCTTGAGTTTTGGGCAAGCCGTCAAAGAAAATCCTAGTCTTTTGGATGCTTACTTTGCCAAATATGCCAATTACCAAGACGATGCCTTTACCGCCTTGAATACGGCTTTTGCGCATGATGGCGTAGTGGTCAATGTGCCCGCTGGTAAAGTAGTAGAGCAGCCGATTATTTTGCGCTTTATTACAGATGCACGTACTGCCAATGCCGCTTCTCAACCACGCAACTTGATTGTGGTAGGCAAAAATGCCGAAGTAAAAATGGCCGAAGCATTCCGAACAATCGGAGAAAATGGCTCTTTTACTAACATCGTTACCGAAATCGTAATTGATGAAAACGCCAACGTACAATACTATAAAGTACAAAACGAAACCGAGAAAGCCTATCATATCGGTACTACGCAAGTAAGCCAAAAAGCCAATAGTCATTTTTATGCCGTGACGGTGACGGTCAACGGGGGTTTTGTACGCAACAACCTCAACATCGTACTCGACGGCCAAAACTGCGAGGCTTTCATGTATGGCTTGTATTTTCCGAATGGTAAACAACACATCGACAATCACACCCTTGTGGATCACGCTAAGCCCAATTCTTACAGCAATGAATTGTACAAAGGCGTACTACAAGATAAATCGACGGGAGTTTTCAACGGAAAAATTTTCGTTAGAGACGGAGCCAGCAAAACCAATGCCTACCAGTCGTGCCGCAATGTGGTACTATCTGATGAGGCGTCGATGAATACCAAACCTCAATTGGAAATTTATAATGATGATGTGAAGTGTTCGCACGGAACTACCACCGGTAAACTCAACGACGAAGCGTTGTTTTACATGCGTTCGCGCGGGATTCCGAAAGCCGAGGCTATGACTTTGCTCATGTATGCCTTCTGCGAAGACGTCATCAGCGAAATCAAGATTGAACCCATCAGGGCGTATTTGGAGGGCGTTATTGCCGACAAACTCGCTCAAAAATAATCTTATCTTTATTTATCCTGTTTGCAAATTACCCTTTCCCCGCCTCCCTCGGCGGGGATTTTTTGTGGTTCAAGTTTGGTGAAAAGAACAGGGTGAAAATTCACAAAAAAAACCTCAAAAAGGGGTAAGTAGGCGAAATAGGTTTCTTTAAAAAAGTATATCTATCATAAACTAAAACAACTACCGTGAAAATTGTTTTTTTAGACGCTCGCACCGTAGGAGATGTTCCGAATTTGAATCAACTCGCTGCTTTAGGAGACTTAACCCTCCACGCTGATACCCAACATGATGAAGTAATAAAACGGATAGCAGGGGCTGAGGTGGTAATTACCAACAAAGTGAAAGTAACTCAGGAGGCTATGAAGGCTACTCCTACCCTTAAGCTCATATGTGTAGCTGCCACCGGAACCAACAACGTGGATTTGGAAGCTGCCAAATCATTGGGGATTGAGGTAAAAAATGTAAAGGGATACTCTACCGACAGTGTAGCACAGGAGACTTTTGCGTTGTTGTTGGCCTTGCTCAATTCCACGGCCTATTATGATGCTTATGTCAAATCGGGCGAGTATTCCCAAGAAAAGATCTTTACGCACTTAGGGCGGCCTTTTTGGGAAATCAACGGCAAGCGTTTTGGTATCCTAGGTTTGGGTGAAATAGGCCGACAAGTGGCACGTATCGCAATGGCATTTGGGGCAGAGGTAGTCTATTTTTCGGCTTCGGGCCAAGAGTACAACGTCATTTATAAGCGTCTCGAATTGGAGGAGTTTCTACAAACTTGTGATATTATCTCTATTCACGCACCACTTAGTGCTGCTACCGAAAACTTGCTTGACTATCAGCGTCTTGCTTTGATGAAGCCTACAGCGGTATTGCTCAACACAAGCCGTGGGGGAATTGTCAACGAGGCTGATTTGGCGCGGGCTTTAGACGAAGATTTGATTGCAGGGGCGGCGATTGATGTATTTACGCAAGAGCCTATTTCGGCTACGCACCCTTATTTACAACTGACAAAAAAAGACAAACTCATTTTAGCTCCTCACATTGCATGGTCGAGTATCGAAGCGCGGACGCGCCTGATGCACCGCGTCGCCGAAAATATTGAGCATTATTTAGCTGAGAAATGATGAGAAATGATGAGAAATGAAATCTGTAATAAGGCTTCCCAAGTTAAGTTTTAAACTTGGGAAGATTTATATTTCACCCATCCCCATTACCCACTCAGGGTACAATGCTTTTGGAGTAATCGCCATTTTGATGAAATGTTACTATTTGGTCATTGGCACAATTACCCACACACCGACGCCCTGGGTTGACTATTCGCTTGCCTGATACCACGATATACTGTGTTTTGGCAGGTGGCCGAATGTAGAGTTTGTCGTAGAGGACTTCTTCCAGGCAGGCCAATAGCTCAGGGGTGGGCGTATTTTTCTTTCTCTCAGAGGACTTGGGCGCAGTCTCATAGAAAAAAACCAAATCAGCATTACACCAGGCGTATTCGGTGGGAGGGCTATCTTTGTAGCGGTCGTCGATGAGGGCTGTCATGTACCAGCATTTTTCGCCCTTGTCGTTGACAAATCGCCTGATTTCTACAACCCCCTTGTTGTTGACAAACCAATGATCTTGAATACAAGAGGTAATGTAATGACTTACAATCATTTTTTCTTGTGGACTGAGGGTATATTCAGAGCAGGGCTTTTGGGAATAAGCCTTCAGAAACAGGCTAGAGCATAGGAAGAGAACGATGATTTTTTTCATGGATTGCTTTTTAATTTCCAACATACATAGAACTATAGCGTTTTCAGGGCATGATACGTAAGGTATAACCCCCTCGTTCATGAAATACCACAATCAAGTCATTGGAACCGTGGCCTAAAAGATGACGACCTGTATTAACAATTCGTTTCCCAAATACGGTGATGTACTGTGTTTTGGCGGGCGGGCGGATGTAAAGTTTGTCGTAGGTGACTTCTTCCAAACAGGCCAATAGCTCAGGATTAGGCGTAGTTTTTTTTCAGAATAAGAGCAGGTCTCAACGCTCTCATAGAAAAAAACCAAATCAGCATTACACCAGGCGTATTCGGTGGGAGGGTTGTCTTTGTAGCGGTCGTCGATGACGGCTACTAGGTACCAGCATTTTTCGCCCTTTTCGTTGACAAACCGCGTGATTTTCACGACTCCTTTGTTGTTGACAAACCAATGCCCATGCACACAAGTCATGATGTAGGAGCTTACAATCACTTTTTCTTGCTCATTGAGGGTGTATTCATGGCAGGGCTTTTGGGAATATCCCGTCAGAAATAAGATAGAAAACAGAATGGAAAAGATGATTTTTTTCATGGATTGCTTTTTAATCTCCAACATACATAGAACTATAGCGAGGTCAGAGGCGGTTTAGCCTCTGACCTCATCATCTCTGCTCAGGGTACAATGTTTTTGGTATAGTCCCCTCTTTCATGAAATGTCACTATTTGGTCATTAGCACAATTACCTAAACAAAGACGCCTATTTAGAATCTGTTTCCCGAATATAGTCGTGTACTGCCTTTTGACTGGCGGGCGAATGTAAAGTTTGTCGTAAGTGACTTCTTCCAAACAGGCCAATAGCTCAGGGGTAGGCGTAGTTTTTTTTTCAGAATAAGAGCCAGGAGAAGAATTGTAATTAACGCTTTCATAGAAAAAAACCAAATCAGCATTACACCAGGCGTATTCGGTGGGAGGATTGTCTTTGTAGCGGTCGTCGATGACGGCTACTAGGTACCAGCATTTTTCGCCCTTTTCGTTGACAAACCGCGTGATTTTCACGACTCCTTTGTTGTTGACAAACCAATGCCCATGCACACAAGTCATGATGTAGGAGCTTACAATCACTTTTTCTTGCTCATTGAGGGTGTATTCATGGCAGGGCTTTTGGGAATATCCCGTCAGAAATAGAGTGGAAAACAGAATGGAAAAGATGATTTTTTTCATGGAGTGACCGATTGTAAACTTTGTAAATAAGTCACTAAAAATAAAAAATTTGGTAAGAAAAATAAGGCAGAATAGGAAAGAAACCCCGCTGAAAGACTTTATATTTTTCAATTCCAACCCCCTGGACAAAAACAGGGTTTACTTCTAGATAAAATGGGTTGGTACGATTGTAAGCATTGTATAAACCTACGTTCCACCGATATTCTCGCCCTTTTTTGTTAATGTTTTTGTAACTAGCCCCCACGTCTAGCCGGTGTATGTGAGGCATTCGGGTTTGATTACGTCCCGTATAATAAGGTCTAGGTACACCCTGAATCGTAACATACGATGCTAAAGGGAGGTCAATAGGATGGCCAGTTTGATAAACCCAATTAGCTACTAGATTCCACTTAGGAGTAAGTTGGTAGTTGGCAACGATAGTAGCATTGTGTCGACGATCGTATCTAGCATAAAACCACTCTCCATCGTTGATTTCGGGTGTTTGACGTTGGCTTACAGCATAAGTATAGCTGAGCCATCCATTGAGGCGTCCTACTTTTTTTTGTAGCATCGTTTCGATTCCATAAGCCCGCCCCTTTACACCTGTAATCACTATATCTTGCCAATTTTTCTGGTAATCTGTTACTACGTCAGAGCCGTACTGATATTCTAATAAATCTTGGATATCTTTATAATACCCTTCCAACGAAAAATGAAAACTTGCTTGGTCGACTTTCCAGCCTAATTCAAATTGATCGGAACGGATAGGACGAACTTTGGCCGTAGCTGGTACCCATATTTCGTTGGGCAGTCCTACGCCATTAGACGTTACTTGATGCATATACTGCTGCATACGAGAATACCCCCCTTGCAAAGAATGATGCTTAGAAAGACGCCACGTAAGTGAAGCTCGGGGTTCCCAATTAGCATAGGTATGATTTTCAACGCTGAGTTGAGAACGGCGAATACCTAGCTGTACTCGAAAAGGCTTTAGGTTGATTTCATCTTCGAAATACATGGCTAGTTCGCGGGTGTAGATGGGGAGACTGCCATTTAGATTGGTAGCTAGGGTAGTATTGTTCCGAATTACTTTAAGTTGACCCGGAAAATACCGATGAAAAGTTTGTTCAAAACCTGCACTTATTTTATGAGTGTTGGAAGGTGTAAAATCAAAAATGCTTTTAATTGTCCAGTCGCGAATAGAGTTTTTTAGTTGACTTTCATCTTTTCTCGATTCTTTTTCTATGGTGTTGACAGTAGTAGAAAGGAATTGGGTATTGAAATGGCTGAACGTGCCTACTACTCGCCAAAATAATTGAGGAAGTAAAGAATGATTATATCTTAAAGAGGAGGTGATACTACCCCAGTCTAAGGAATTTTGTGTTTTCTTTTCGGAAGAACGGCTTCCACTCTGAAGATTGTCATGGTTAGAATAAATACTAAACAGCAGCTGGCTATTATCTTTAAAAGTATGATTGAGTTTAAGATTTAGATCATAAAACCAAAAATTAAAGTTGTTGCTGTAGTTTTTGCTTAAAATCACTTTTCCTAGTTGTCTTAATTGCAGCAATGAGGTATGCATAGTACGGGCTGCTATAAGATACGACGAACGATTTTTTTTGATGGGACCTTCTATCAGTAACCGTGAATTGAGCATTCCAATCGCAAATTCTTTTCGACTACGCTGATTGTTACCTTCTTTCATAGTCAAATCAATGATGGATGCAATCCTACCCCCGTATCGGGCTGGGAAAGCACCTTTATAGACATCCATGTTTTTGACCGCATCAGGGTTAAAAACCGATACAAATCCAAAGGCATGGGAAGTGTTGTAAACAATCGCTTCGTCCAATAAAACTAAGTTTTGGTCGGGGCTACTTCCTCTTACATAAAGCCCCGTAGAACCTTCTTGTCCAGTCATAATACCTGGTATAAAAGCTAGAGATTTGAATAAGTCGGGTTCTCCTAATAGCATTGGGATTTGTTTAAGGGTAGTGATCGGAATACGAACAAGCCCCAAGTAATCACTAGGAGGGTTAGCGTTTTTTATGATTACTTCTTCCAATGTTGAAGGCTCGACTCTTATCGTAACCGTCGAATCTTGACGTAAATGAAGCGTATCTATATAGTTTTTATAACTAGGATAACTACATCTGATTTCTTGAATGCCTGTGGGCAAAGTCAAAACGAATTGCCCGTATTGATTAGTAGTAGTGTATTGATTGGCATTTGAGGAGTATACTACTGCGCCTATCACAGCTTCCCCACTTTCAGCAATAACGACTTTTCCGGATAATTTTACGTTTTTTTGTGCTGTGGCCAACTGATGACATATTATCAATGTAAATACAACCAGAACTCCCTTCATACCCTTTTCATAATTTAACGATTTGAATTTTTCTATTAATGGCTGTCACGATACCTATTCCCCCTTTCACATTAGAGTAAGTAGGCTGGGTTGGAACAAAGGCATTGTCGCTTCCTTCTACTGCGCGGTCAGCTCTTCTAAACAAAATATAATCAGGCAAATAGATTGCACTCAGCACTCGGATTGCATTGGCATTGTTGAAGCTGCTATTCTTGACGTTTTTGTCATAAAATAAAGTGTAGCCATCTGCCACAAGTTCAATCTCTTTGGGTGAAGCTCCTAAACATTGGGTATTGTAAGCCAAAGCATAGCGCGAACTGAAAGGGGGAAGGAGTGTAGGGGCTTCGGCATAGCATGGATTTTTTTCAAAGCCCAAGGTATTGTTTGGGTCGATTTCGGTAGGGTAGGCTGCTGAGCCATACATGGTATCTGTGGGGTTGATGAGGAGTGATTCAGCATCTAAAACTATGTAATCGCCACTGCTAGTATTGTTTTCAAGGGTTGCTTTGATTGAAATGGGCTGCCTAAAGGTCCTGTTTATATTAATTGGCTCATTGGAAGAAAGGAAGCGAGTGCTTATACTTTTGACCTGAACATCAGCAGGAATGCGTATGGGTTTGCTTTCCACTTTTTCATATCCTTCTACAAAAGCTTTAAGAGTATATACTTTGTTGGGTTGAATTGTATAGTTGGGGAATTCATATTGCCCAAGAGTTTGATTGAAAGATAGTACACCTATTAAGTTTTGATTTTCCCAAAGCTCTACAATGGCATTTTCGTAATAGGTTTTGGACGGTTTATTATCAGTCACGGACCAAGTTTTTCCTACGTAAACCAGAGGCGTTTCGTGGGCAACCAATAGGCTGTTGAGTATTACCAAGTGGGTGTTGTTAACCAAAAAAAGTTGTTTATCGCCTTGGCAAGCGTTTAAAATTAAGAATAAACCTAAGAGATAAAGATAGTTTAAGATTTTCATGCTGTAAAGGATGAGAACATGATATTTGCCTTAACTAATTCGTTAAAGCAAATATCATGTTAGTATTAAAAGTTGGCATTAATACCTAATAATCCAGTCTGACCTTTTCTATTTTGAGGATCACCTTGCATATTCGCCTCAATATTACTTATAGAACCTGTAGCAGTTAGACCTAAAGAACCAAACGCTACATTTGAGACAAGCATTCCACTTAAAGCAATTCCATATATATCCATATTGACTCCAGGAGTTTCGGCAGAAAACGATTGGCCATAATTTAATGCACCACTTAAATATAACCATCCACTAGAGCGAGACCAACCATCTGTTTCTTGAGCAACCCAATTGCCAAGCCAGTTTTTTCTTTCATGTTTAAGTGCCAAACCGACCTCATAGATATAAATAAAACCACATGTGGGAGCTCCCGTATCAAAGGTACACCCCCAACCTGTATTGTAACTCTTTGCAAATTGTCTCCAAGTAAATTTCCTTGTAGCAAGACCAGGGGAAGTATATGGTGAATTTGGTACCTCGCCCCACTGGTCAACATCTGCAAAACGTGCGTTAGACTTTTCTTCAATAAGTTTTATTTCGGTTACGGGGTATTCTTTTACAAATTTAGAAGAGTTTTTAAGGAGCTCAAGAGCGTTTTGAATATTGGTATATCTCACTATTTGATCATTAATTTGGTATAAACTATCTCCAATCTGTACTAGGCCTTCATGGTTCAAAATAAAGGCTAGACAAGGACCTGAAACGGCTCTTTCATACGTTTTAATTCCATTATTTTCAACAATATTATAAGTGTGCTTATAGCTTAATTCAAGATTATTGGTGTTTTCTTTACGGGTTTCTATTTGCTGGTTAAATTCTTCAAAAGCTATTTCTAGGGGTTTAAAACCTACAAATTGTTTAGCCCATAGGTACTTATCCAGGGCGATTGCATCAAATATTAAGTTGGTTAAGTAATTCAATAAGAAATTCATCATCCCTAGCGGCCTTTTTTCGTTTTCGCTTTAAACTTATCTTGGCAGGATGACGACTAATTAAACCTAGCGCTAATTTACGTATGGTGGTCAAATTACGAGGAGCATGGTCTTTACGAACTTGACACCCATCTTCATTAAAGGTGACATCCAGATGCCAATGTTGCTCATTCTCAATGCCCCGCACGGGCGACCCCGCAATGTCGGCGAATGAAATGGCCTAACTGAGCAGCTGAATAGCCAGATAATGAGCTGATATAGTAGCGTTTATTGAGTTGATGTTCTTGATTGACCCAACGACTTGATTCTACATAAATAACGCTTTTTAAACCAACCCACTCTTGAGCAGCATCAATAAAATTAAGTTTCTCGCTGAGGATAACCGTTCGTTTTTCCGCTCTACCATGTTCTAAATCCCGACTTATTTCTGCTTGTAGGGATGATTGGTGGCGCTCGAACCAATCGGCCACTTGAGTGTATAAGCCGTCCTGATTAGACTTCAAGCCAATTACATAGTTGGCTTGTCGCTCAACAATGAGTTGGGTAATCGCTTTTTGACACCCAATCGCATCAATGCTGACGATACTGTCGGTAATATCTAGCGTGCTAAGCAGCTCAGGGATAGCCGTTATCTCATTGGTTTTGTTAGCTATTTGCTTCTGAGCCAAGCACAAACGCTCTTTTTCCGCCCAAACACTCAGAATCTGAACCGTAGCTTGTTTGTGACCTGCTTCTACAGTTCCTCGCAGTTGTTTGCCATCGACAATGAGTTGTTTTTGACTTAATAGCCCAACAATTTCTTTTCCCCAATTTATCAATAACGACTCCAGCTGAGTGGGCGAAAGGCGGCGAAAAACGCGATTAAGTGTATCATGAGAAGGGATACCACAAGGCAATTCCAGAAACTCACGCAAGACTTCTTCTTTATCACAAGCATAATCGTACACCTCTTCAAAACCCTCACAATCACATAGATAACCACAAAGTACGATCATCAATATATCGCTTAACAGATGTAAGCACTTGCCCTCCTGACCAGGGTCATCTATCTCAAAAAATAATTCAGAAACATCCATTCAACAAAAATCGCTATCTTTTACTTTCGTGCAATCGCCCTAGTTACTTATCGGTTAAAGCCAATTTTTCAATTGTTTTTTGTAGTGATTTGTGATTACTAAATTTTAGATGCCCGTTGACTAATGTTATTTCTTCAGAAAGTTGATTCGGTTTCCTATTAGATATAGGATCTTGTTCATTTTGACAAGCTAATAGGAGAAATAGTCCCCCAGTAAGCAAAAAAGAAAATAACTTTTTCATACTTTTGTTTGGTTTAATTTGAAATGATTAGACTCATAAGCCTCCCTCGTCCGCCAAGATGTCTGGGGGGCTTACTTGTTACAAACCTAACTAAACTTCCGAAAACCGAAGGTAGTTTAAACTACCAAATGTGACTTGTACCCAATTTTATGTCTTTTTCTTTGCCAATCGCGCTCGGATTTTACACAAGGTTACGCGGTGAATCCCCAAATAAGAGGCTATGTGCTTTACTTTGAGTCGGTAAGTTGCCTGATGATATAGCTTTAGAAAAAACTCATAGCGTTTTTGAGGGTTGGATTGGTGCAGCAAAAGGTTACGTTCGTGGGTGGTTTCGAGCCAATGACGACACAGATTATCAAACACCGCTTTCAGTTCAGGGTATTGACCGATGAGCTGCTGCCAATCGTCGTACCTAATACCCTGTAAGGTGGTGGCTTCTTCCGTAATGCACGACTCAAGAGCTGGCTTTTTTGAAAGAAGGCTGCTCAAGGCACAAAAAAACATACCCGTAGGAGCGAAGCCTGTTGTTTTTTCGCCGTCGGGTTGTTGTTGAAAAAAACGCACCGTACCACTTTTAATCCAATAAATGTGAGCATTGGCTTGGCTTTCTCTAAACACCAAACTTTGAGCGGGGAGGTTGCTTTCGGTAAGGCAAGCGGCAATGGATTTCTGACATGTGTCCCTCAGCGGGCCGTAATGGAGCAGGGCTGTAACAAAGTTTTCGTCTTGTGTCTGGCACAAATGCGCTTCAAAGGAAGAAATAGAATCAAGGTGTGACATAGTAGAGTTTAGGCTGCAAGGTTGGTAATGTACAATTTTAGCTATCCAATTTTTAAGATATTGCTAAACTTAAATGTATATAAAATAACATGGAAAAACAAAATAGGAGAGAACCGTAAACCCTGAAATTCCGGTGAAATCTAACTATTGTCCGGTGAAATGACTATAAAAGTTGAAAGCCATGAACTTTAAGGCACTCAATGGAGGTAGATATTTCTATCATTGTATAGTTAGGAGAGAAAATCAGGTAAATGGAAATTTATTTGAATAGTACAATTTATGAGGTTGTTTTATTTGGCCAATTAAGGCTCTAATGTTTTACTCAATGCGTAAAAACCAGAACAATTAAAGATAAAATCGATGAAAAAACCTTCGGCTGAAATGCCTACTTTTGGGCCAACATTCATGTAGATAATACCCAAAATGAAAAATTATATAAAACACGACCCTTGGTGCATCATTGAAGAAGGGTTTGCAGCCGATTACAACGAAATCACCGAGAGCCTTACGAGCCTTGGCAACGGACGCATGGGGCAAAGGGGTAATTTTGAAGAACGGTTTTCGGGAAAAACTTTGCTGGGCAATTATGTGGCAGGCGTGTTTTACCCCGACAAAACCCGTGTTGGCTGGTGGAAAAACGGCTACCCACGGTATTTTGCCAAAGTACTCAATGCTTGTAATTGGATTGGAATAGACATAGATATTGAAGGCGAAACCCTTGATTTGGCTACGTGCGAGGTGTCAGAATACACCCGCGTACTCAATATGAAAGAGGGAATACTGGAGCGGAAGTTTGTAGCGACGCTTGCAAGTGGTAAGCAAGTACGGGTACATGCTCAACGTTTTTGTAGCATCGTTGACGATGAAGCAGGTGCGATTCGGTATGCCATCACTCCGCTCAATTTTGACGGCAAAATCACCCTTGTTCCTTCCCTCAACGGGGATATTAGCAATAAAGACTCCAATTATGGCGAAAAATTTTGGGATGAAATCCACAAGGAAACGTCTTTTGGGGAGGCATACCTTGAAATGCGTACCAAAGATACACCTTTCAAAACCGAGCTTTTTAACGTATGTACAGGGATGAAAATAGATTTGAAAATCGATGGAAAAAAGGTTGATTTTCAGAGCTTACCTGTCAAGGAGGAAAAGTGCGTGGCGTGTCGTATCATACTTAATGCCAAGACCAACGAAGAAATCGCTTTATACAAATATGCCGTCAATTTGGCCTCTCTCAATCATTCGGTGGAGGAGTTATTGCCTAACGCTAAGGTATATACTAATCGGATATTTAAGAAGGGTTTTGAACAAATGAAAGCCGAGCAAATCCAAGCTTGGGCGGAGCGTTGGGCACAAAACGACATCATCATTGAAGGTGATGATGCAGCTCAGCAGGGAATTCGTTTTAATATTTTTCAATTAGAACAAACCTACACGGGCGAAGACGACCGCCTCAATATTGGTCCTAAGGGCTTCACGGGGGAAAAATATGGCGGTAGTACCTACTGGGATACCGAGGCCTATTGCTTGCCTTTTTATTTGGCTACTGCCGACCAAAAAGTAGCGCGTAATCTGCTAGTATATCGTTATAAACACCTCCAAAAAGCCATCGAAAATGCCCAAATGCTCGGCTTTAAAGATGGTGCTGCCCTCTATCCGATGGTGACCATGACGGGCGAAGAATGTCATAATGAGTGGGAAATTACGTTTGAAGAAATTCACCGAAACGGGGCCATTGCGTATGCCATTTATGACTATATCCGTCATACTGACGATGAGGCGTATCTCGGCGAATATGGCCTAGAAGTGTTGATTGCGGTTTCTCGTTTTTGGGCGCAAAGGGTCAATTGGTCCTCTGACAAACAAAAGTACGTAATGCTAGGTGTGACTGGTCCGAATGAGTACGAAAACAACGTCAACAACAACTGGTACACCAACTACCTCGCCGCTTGGTGTTTGCGATTTACGTTAGAATCAATTGCCAAAGTAGAGCTACAAAACCCTGCCGCTTTGGCTGCTATTTATGAACGAGTGGGCTTCAATGCCGCTACCGAAACAGCCAAATGGAGTCAGGTAGTGGAGAATATGTATTATCCTTACGATGCAGAGCGTCAGGTCTTTTTACAACAAGACGGATTTTTGGATAAAGAATTATTGACTGTAGAGGATATTGCAGCACAGCGGCCTATCAATCAGCGCTGGTCATGGGATAGAATTTTGCGGAGTTGTTTTATCAAACAAGCCGATGTACTGCAAGGGTTGTATTTCTTTGAAGATGAGTTTGATATAGAGACTATTCGCCGCAATTTTGATTTCTACGAGCCCATGACCGTCCACGAATCGTCGCTGTCGCCTTGTGTGCATGTGATATTGGCGGCTATGCTTGGCTATAACGAAAAAGCCTACGAGATGTATTTGCGTACCTCAAGGCTTGATTTGGATGATTACAACAACGACACCGAAGATGGGCTTCATATTACGAGCATGGCAGGTACATGGATGTCGGTCATCAAAGGATTTGCAGGAATGCGAATCAAAAATGGTAGCCTGTCATTCACACCTTTCTTGCCTACCCAATGGCAGGGGTATTCTTTCAGAATTACCTTCAAAAAACAGGTCGTACGGATTGGGGTTCGCCGCGGAGAAGTAGAAGTCGAAAACCTCTCCAATGAACCTTTGCAAATAATGATAAATGATAATGTCTTGCACCTAGAAGCACACCAATCACAGACGGTGTAAGCCTCCATTAAATGGTCTAAAAACAGGGTATTTGTATGTCTTATAAAAAAGTCGGCAGAAAATTTTTGCCGACTTTTTTGTATTTTGTTGCAATGCTAAGCGCATTTCTTGCGTATGGATAGCAAATACCTTCATAACTGTTATTAGTTTTTACACCATGATTGAATATTTTTCACACTCTAGAAAACAGGGTGTACCTCTGTTTTCGATAATTATTCCTACTTGGAATAATCTCACTTATCTACAAACTTGCATTAGGAGCATTCGCCAAAACTCCACCTATAATCATCAAATCGTATTGCATATCAATGAGGGAATGGACGGTACCGCCGAATGGGCCAAAAAAGAACAAATAGATTATAGCTATTCGGCCCAAAACGTCGGGATATGTCTTGGTTGTAATGCGGCGTATTCGCTAACCAAGGCTGATTATATCGTATACATGAACGACGACATGTATGCTTGTCCTGATTGGGACAAATACCTTTATGATGCAATCAAAGAGTATGGAAAAGATGATTTTTATTTTTCTGGTACTCAAATAGAGCGTTATCCTCGCGACAATGCTTTTATCGTAAGTGGTAAAGATTATGGCGATAGCATTCAGAATTTTGATGAACAACGACTCCTACGCGATTATAGCTCTTTGGCGGTTCCTGATTGGAATGGCGCTTCATTTCCGCCAAGTGTGATGCACCGTCACTTTTGGAATCTAATTGGGGGTTTTAGCGTGGAGTTTAGCCCCGGTATGTATTCTGACCCTGATATGAGTCGTAAACTTTGGGAGGTAGGTGTGCGTAATTTTAGGGGAATTGGTAAAAGCCTTGTGTACCATTTTATTTCAAAGTCGGTCAGTAGGGTAAGTCACAATCCAGGACGTAAGCAGTTTCTAAAAAAATGGAAAATGACTGCCAATACTTTTTACACTTTTTATCTTGATTTTTATAATACCAAACAAAGCTCTTATATTTTTCCGATATCGTTAAAATTGAAGTTAAAATTATTGAGTGATAGAATCAGGCTGCATTTGTGAAAAGTAGCTGTTTAAAAATACAGCCAAAAAATAATTGATAGTTCGTTACAGCTTGAAGCTTATCTTTTGCTAGAAAAAGATAAGCTTTTGTGTAAAGCGCTGGTGATTGATATAATAAACCAATATATAGCTTCCTTTGGGAAGTGCCGAAGGACGTAAAAAATAATTATTCCTACTATCTGAATTAGCATCTATTTGAGTATGCTTAATAGGAAGGAGGTGAGACACTTCTTGTCCAAGCATATTATACAAAAATGCTTCTTTAATGTCTACTTGCTGTGACGTAACCTGAAAGAAGTCTTTGATAGGGTTGGGGAATACGTTTGATTTTGTGTCGGCAATGAGAGGTGACCAATAACTAAAATCAATGCCAAAGCTCGCAATGGTAGGAGCGTATAGTTGGTTGCCAGCTTGTTCTGCTTTGATCACAACACGCACAGGTTTTGTTATGTCGAGCCAGCCTTCTTTTGTCAAAATAGATTCGTAATTAGGGCTTAAATAAAGGGAGTCGTGGCGAATATAAAAAAGCTGAGAAGTAATGTAATTGTTGTCTAAGGAGCTATATATCAGTGGTAATCGAGACGAGGCCACACCTCGAATTTTAAAAGGGAAGTCTTTTGATAATAAATGATAAGTCTCATTGGTAGTCGAAAGCCCCTCAAAACTAATACTTTGGGGATATTGTTTAATCTGCCAATATAGGGTACGTTCAGTGGCGGCGTAGTGAGGGGTTTGTGGTTGAGAAATTCTGATTTTGACTGTTCCAGCTTCGCCAGTAGGATACATCAATCCCTCTTTGAAATAGGCACCTTTTCCTTCTACGAACACCCTAAGTGGTACTTCTGCGGTAGTGGTGTAAGTCAAAGGAAGAGGGCTGAAATCAACATACAGAGTAGTGTCATTGATAGATGTTTTGATAGAAGCTGTGGGGAGCTTAGGGAGTTGTATCGTGGCAGAAGTATAGTAGGGTTGCCCACCTTTTACGGAAGTGGCTACGAATGACAACACGCCCGTGTCACCCCCAAATATGAGTTTATTGCCTTCTAGTTTGCCTATATTGTCTAATGAATGAGTGCGTACTTTGACTTGACCACTAGTGGCTTCATAAAATTCTGTGCGTATGTTGACATTTACGGTAGAACCATCCGAGCTAAAAGTTTCCAAGGTTAACCCTGTTTTTTTGAGGCTATCAGTTAGGGTAATTATCTTAGGCAAGTTTTTAATTTCAACCCATCTTGTCGAAGATTGAGTAGAATATCGATAAAGTTTATTGTCTAATACAGAAAGGATATCCTGATTAGGTAGAATATCTATCAATTTGTCGTTGGAAATCTGATAGTTAATGATATCAAAACTTTTGCCAAAACGCCCTTTTACCTGAAACGAATTGTCTATAGATAAATCAGGCAAAAGCTTATTGAAACCAGCCAAAAGTAAATCTCCTCTTTGGGTAATATATTTGTAATGATCGAATTTTTCCGAGAAATCTCCATCCGAGTATAGTTTAGTATATCCATCTTGTCCTAAACGACAAACATAAATACTACTTCCATAACATGTTCCATTCAAGCATTGTCCATCAAAAAGAATGACAGTATTTCCTACTTTTTTTAGGTGTAATTCAGGAAAGCTGTAAGAGTGGAGGAGGGGTGCAGCTTTAAATTGGTTGTCTTTTTGACCATTTAAGGCAAATCTATTTCCTCCATGATAAATTTTACTATCGTTGGCTATGACCAGGTTGGTAATTAAAGCTCCGCCCTCCCAATTGAATTCTGAATCTAACTTTCCTTCAAATGTGTAGCGTTGTAGGGTATTGTTGGAAGAAGCATAAATGTGTTTTCGGATTGTATCTACTTCTATTATATTACCAGCAATCGAAGAAAGCATCTGCTCTTGATTTTGAGCATCAATTTTGACTTTTGTGTTATCAAAAACGTCAAATAAGACTTCGCTTCCGCCTAGGTGAAATATTTTTTTGACGGGTTTTTCAAAACGGAAAAATTCTTGATTTTGATAATATTTAATAAACGACAATTGGCTGTCAAAAGGATTTTTATAACCTATCCAATAGTCAGCGTTTGATAAAGTTTGAATATAGGTGATTGCTCTTTCAAGCTTCCGTTTAGGAATTATAAATTCTCTGACGGTATCAGCCAGTGTGTTAATGTTTACTTCATGCAGTTTTTGATAAATATCTTGATAATATAATATGTCGTTTTGTACTAGTAGAGTGGAGAAGTTGGCTAGGGGAGTGTCAAGTTTTTTGATATTTCCTTTATTATCAACAAAAGCAAAACCTTTCTTCTCTATCATATATGTAAGATAAGAAGTATTGGTCGATTCAAGGTATTGATAGTTTATATTTGGATTGTTATCGATGAGGGGTAATTGTGCATTAAAAGGCAGTATTTTACCCTCAAAGCTAATTTTTATAATTTCTTTAAGATTATTTTTATTATAAAGTATTTTTTTTATAATTAATGTATCTTCATGAAAATCAATATTTTGTAAGGATTCATAGGAAGAAGAAAGATGAAGGTCTTCCTGATTTATTTCAAACACAAGATGATTGCTTGTCATCAGTTGTTCTTTGGGCCTCAAATGGTAAAGCTGAAGTGCAGATTTTTTAGTATTAGGGTTATGAATGACCCAGACCCAGATATTTTTATCAATATCTACTCTTATGTTACCCACCAAGAATGTGCTTGAATTTGACTTTGAGCTTAAGTGTTGATTGTTGATGGTCGCTAAAAAATGACCATCAGTATCGTATACGTGTAGATTCTCAATAGATATGTTTCCTGCTACCAATTCTTTGGTGATGATACACCCATTACTTATTTGGTCAATCCTAAACTCTTTGACTTGAATCGTTTTTGTTTGTAAAGTCGCTAAATCAAAATAAGATAGATTGTGACCCGTGGTGTTGTCGTTATTTGTAAAAGGAATGTACCAGAAACCATCGTTAGTAAGACTATTTCTTATAAAATTCCCCTGAAATTTTTCAATAATATTACCTTTTGAGTCTAGAACAGCTATTTCATTTGGATTAGAATAAATGACTTCTGGAGAAGGTAGCTCTATAGAAGCAATCGTAAATTTTGAATTAAATTCAATGATTTGCTTGATTTGATAACTTGCTGTTTCGAAGGTTGGAGCTTGAAATACAAACTTGCTATCAGGAGCATATATTTGAGCCTTTAAAGCTCCAAATAATAGAAAAAATAGAGAAGTGTAGATGATTTTCATTAATGTTGAAGTAGATAGGCTGTACTACAATTAAGTTTTATTCAAAAATAAAAAACTTAATTTATTAATAAAAAAAGGAATGGAAATAAACTAGACAGTTATTCCCATTCCTTTAAAATACTTTGGCTAATTGTATGTATCTTTTACTGCGCTAGACCCATGCCAATGAGCCAATTATGGCACCCATCGGGCCAGCCATGTACGGAGCCTTTTTGTTTTTTTGCCAGTCCAAATCCATGCCCACCATTTTCATAAATGAGTATAGAAGCGGGAATATTTAATTTGCGTAGCGCATCATAATAAAGCAAGCTATTTTCGACGGGTACGCCTTTATCGTCCGTAGCATGAACCAATAAAGTAGGAGGTGTTTTGTCGGATACTTGTTTTTCGGTTGAGAAAAGCGCTAACTTGGCGGGGTCAGGGTTTTTGCCTAGCAATTTTTCAAACGAACCCGCGTGCTTTTTGGAACCAGAACTAATAACAGGATACATTAAAATCGCAAAATTGGGTTTTAAAACATCCACACTGCTCAAGTTGTCGAAGGCCGAAAATTGGGGAGCAAGGTGCCAAAGTGTACTCACCGTCGAAGCCAAATGCCCTCCTGCCGAAAAGCCCATCACACCGATACGGTTGGGGTCGATGTTGTATTTGGCTGCATTTTCCCGAATCAATTTCATCCCTTGAAGCGCATCTTGGAGTGCTACTTCGTGTTTGTTGGACCAGAGGGCGTCGTCGGGTAGGCGGTATTTTAGTACAAATGCGGTTACGCCAAAACCATTAAACCATTTGGCTACATCCACTCCTTCATGACCTGCTGCTTCTATACCATAGCCACCCCCCGGACAAATCATTACGGCCGTGCCATTGGGTTTGGCTGGAAAGTAAGCCGACAAAGTAGGCAATACAATATTACTGATTCGCAAAACACCATCATTGCCGACTTCAATCTTTTCTTGAATTGTACGATTTTTTAAATCATTAGGAATCTGCCCTTCGGGCCAAAGAGGAATGACGGTTTGCGAACGCGACATGGTAGAAATCAGACTTAAGGATAAAAATTGAAGGAGGAGAAGCAAACGATAAGTGCGGCGCATAAAACTGAAGGAATAAATGTTTAGTTTTTTGGTTATAAAAGCAAATAAACCTCAAAAGTTAATCTCTCTGTCTGCTAGAAAAAACGATTCAAACTAGTAAGTACGTAGCCAACCTGTGAGGCTGAGACGTTCGCGAGTAGCAGGAAGTACCTCATGTTCGAGTTTGTCAGCTTCAAAGCATACGAGTCGGCCTCCTATGGGAGAGACTTTGAGTGACTCGCCATTGGAAAGATACACCACCAACTCCCCCCCATCGGTAGGTTCCCAATTTTCGTTAAGATAGCAAATCACCGACATTTTGCGGCGGGAGTCATGGCGAAAGCGGTCAAGATGTCGTTTATAAAAAGTGCCTACTGGATAGAGCGCATAATGAAACTCAAAATCGCGAAGACCCAGAAAACAAGTACGGTTGAGATATTGAATCAAATCATTGATTTTTTCAAAAAAGGCTTGTTCTGCGGGGTAAGTTGAATGTTCGTTGAGCCACAAAATATGATCTCCTCTGATTCCTGCCTTGACCTGATGCTCCGACCCTTGCCCAATGCCCGCCGTTTTGAAGGCGCCGTCAGAATGCCGTTGTCGTAATGTTTGACTCAATGACTTTAGCTCGGAAGGGTTCAAAAAGTTGTCTAATATTCCGTAACCTTGTTCTGTGATGTTGTCTATCAGCGTATCAAATATCTCCATGAGGGGCGTTGCCATAAATAAAACACTAAGTAATGAATTTTAACTTAAATAAGCACAGCGGTAATTTGATAGTTTGAAAATTAGGTAATTTGAGATTTTATTGTAATATTCTGATTATCAAAAATTTATATCGATTTTGACTCTTGAATTTATATGTTTGTAAATTTTATAAAGTGTTTTTTTGGTATATTTTATTCTTTTCATCAGAATAGCTCCTTTCATTTTGGTTTTGCCCACAGATTGAATGTTAGTATTCTATCCCTGATAGGGGTTCTAAGTCTAAGTTGGGCTGTTGAGTACCCACAAAAAATGACTTTGGTTAACGATTGTTAATGTTGGGATTAGGATTGTGAAATTAAAATAGAAACCCCTAACTTTTCGTTGAAATAGTACAAAGTTGAATTTAACATATCAATAAGGTCATGAAAGCAATTCATAAAATAAAATGGGTGTATCTCGTTCTCTTATTAACCATAGCAGGAACGACCCTTGCGCAGCCTGGAGTCAGAATTTCTCGCTATGATTTCTATGATGAACTAGCCCCTTATGGCCAATGGATGGACTATCCTTCTTATGGCCAAGTATGGCGTCCACGGGTAGAAGTAGGGTTTCAGCCCTATGCTACTGCAGGCCACTGGGAAATGACCGAATACGGCAATACCTGGATGTCAGACTATGAGTGGGGGTGGGCACCTTTTCACTACGGTCGTTGGTTGTTTGATGATTATTATGGCTGGATTTGGGTTCCTGACGATGAGTGGGGCCCTGCTTGGGTTACTTGGCGTTCGGGGGGAGGTTATTATGGCTGGGCACCCTTAGGCCCTGGTATGGGAATAGACCTCCATATTAGTGTCAATCTTCCTTACAATTACTGGGTGTTTGTGCCAGAGATATACATCAGAAGCCCTCGCGTTTATAGTTACTGCGTGCCTCGCCCAAGGGTAGTAAATGTCTACAATAGCACTACTATTATCAACAATTATTATCGATACAACAATCGCTCGTATGTGTATGGCCCTCAGCGCTATGATATTGAGCGTGTAACCAGAAGCAGAGTAAATGTGTACCGCGCCGATGACCTGTATCGCCAAGGTAGAAGCTACGCTCGCAACAATGACCGCGACTATCGTCAAGAACCCAATCGTAATTATGGCCCCTCACGCCCTACTTATGATACACCAGCTCGACGCGATAACCAATCTTATTCAGGTAACAACAACAGAGTATATCGCGACAATACGCCCCCTGCTCGCTCGCAAGATGGGCAAAACGACAGAAGTTACCAATCGGCTCCCCGTGGTAATGCTCAACGTACTTGGTCGGACGATAGCTACTCGCAGCCACGTAACGGAAGAGAAAGCCAAAGTCGCGAAACTACTCCGCAGCGTACTTATGAGAATGCTCCTTCGCGACGCGGAGGAGGTGACAATGGAGCACCCACTCGCTCGTACGAACCCTCGCGCGATACGCGTGACTACTCACGGGCTCGTGGTCAACAAGAATCATCGCCTCGTAGCTCTTCTGAGCGCCAAGGCGGCGGTGGCGAAAGAGAGGGCGGTGGTGAAAGAGTGGGCGGCGGTGGTGGCCGCCGTGGCGGAGGCAACTGACAACAAAGGTAAAGACACGTAAGTAGAATGGGCATAAATCACAGAAAGTGGTTTATGCCCATTTGCTTACAAACTGATTGAAAGTGTCTTTATACTGCTCACTTACCGGAATGGTAGTATTCCCAATTTGAATGCTATTGCGTGTAAGAGAAGTGATTTTTTCTAAAGAAACAATAAACGAACGGTGTACCCTCATAAAGCGCCGTGACGGAAGCTTATCTTCGAGTGCTTTCAGACTTGTAAGCGATAAAATGGGCTTGGTAGAGCTTTGTAAATGCACCTTTACGTAATCTTTCAGCCCTTCGATATACAAAATATCATTGAACGCTACCCTTACCAACTGATACTCAACTTTCAAAAACAAGGAGTCTTCTTCGGGCTCGGCAGGAAGTGAAGCTGGCGTAGGCGGTGCTACTGGTGCTGGAGTGGGGCGATTCACTAGCTCAAAGTATCCTTTGGCCTTGGTCGCTGCTCTCAAAAATTCCTCATAATTAAATGGCTTCAGTAAGTAATCAAGAGCATCTACTTTATAACCTTCAAGGGCAAAATTGTTGAAAGCTGTCGTGAAAATAATGCGTGGACCTGCTCCATTTTGCTGGCTTTGAGAAAGAATGCGAGCCAATTCGATGCCTGTCAAATCGGGCATTTGAATATCCAAAAAAATCAAATCAACTTGGAGCGTGTGCAGTCCCTGTAAGGCTTCTACTGCACTGGAGTATTTTCCTATTAAATTAAGAAAAGGAGTTTTTTCGATAAAAACACTCACCAATCCCAAGGCAAGTGGTTCGTCATCAACGGCTATGCAATTGAGCATCATAGAGAGGCGGACTAGAGTGATTAGTTTGTGATTGAACAGCGGTAGTTTGAAGGGTCAATTCTACCAAAAATTCATCATTGGCGGTATGCTCCGTAATTTTAAGATCATAACGGTCGGGATATAACAAATCCAGACGACGACGCGTGTTGACCAATCCAATACCGTTGCTTTCTTCCAACGATACGCTTTTCTGTGAAAAGAGCGTATTTCTCACTTCTACCCGTAAAATTTGAGCTTCTTGCTTGATACCAATATAAATATGACTGGGCTGGGTAGCACTTACCCCGTGTTTAAAGGCATTTTCGAGAAAAGGCAAAAGTATCATGGGGGCGATAGCTACGTCAGTTTGGGGAGTGGGTTGTTCAAACTCTACTTTTACTTTATCGGTGAGTCGAAGCTGCATAAGTTGGATATAGTCTTGCAAAAAAGCAATCTCTTGACTCAATCTGACAGTCCCTTCTTTGGTTTCATACAATACATACCGCATCATTCTGGATAATCTATGCAATGCTTCCTGAGCCGATTCTACATCTATCATGGTAAGGGCATAGATATTGTTGAGGGTATTGAAGAAAAAGTGAGGGTTGATTTGGGCTTTCAAAAAGGAAAGCTCAGAAGTAACTTTGTCTTTCTCCAATTGTACCCGTACTTGGGTGTCTTTTTGCCATGTTTGCACTACCGTAATACTCGTACTTGCCCCAAGCGAAAGCAAAGAATACAGGAAAGTAAAAGAATCAAAGCGGCGCGGACGATTGGGATTGTAAGGCTCGTTGGGTCTAAATACCTTATGCCACAGCTCGGGCAAATTAAGCCAAGTTTCAAGCCCTTGAATACTCCAATAAATCGTAACTACGATGCTCACAATCGAGACAATATACCAAGCTGTGTGGTTGCGAAAAAGTAACTTTGGTACTAAAATATAGGTATTTACGTAGAAAGCAATTACCAGTAAGCTCAATAATACCCACTGTTTGACCCAAAATTCAGAAGGCGGATCGATGCTCATGCCTTTGGGTTGTGAAAACAAAAGAGGAGTCACAAGGAGCCACCCAAAGATATGCAGCATGAAAGGTATATAACGACGTTGGGGACGGAGGAGCATAACAATACAATTTAGTCTGCAATATTAAAAAACGACGTTGAGTATTGAGGTTTAGAATCTACTAACCTAAAGGATTTACCGACAGAGACCTAACTTTGTTCTTTGAGTGAGATGCCTAAACAAATTTAGAATAATCTCATTGTAGACCAAATCAAATAACTTAATTTCCTTTTAAGGATATTTTTTTGGTTTGAAAATCAGGGGATTATATGGAACGAATGCGGGCTGGTTTTTAGATTAATAAACAAATAAAAATGCCCGTTGGATAAAATTTGTGTTTTTGATTGGTTCATAATCAATATCTTAATTCCATAATAAGTGAAAGGGCACAGGTATTAAAGAAAGAGAATAAATGAAAAAAGCTAAAAGTGGGAAATGGGCCGGGATATTGTTATTATCTGTTTTTAGCCAACAGGCCATATCCCAAATCGATTCGATAGAAAAACCAGTACCGGTATTTCATAAGGGTAGATTTGCGGCGGTAGTAGCTACCGAAGCTACCCTGTATGTAGGTACGATGGCTTACCTCAATTTTATCTGGTATAAAGACGAAAAACGTGTTCCCTTTGAGTTTTATAATGATGCCGCAGGCTACTTGCAAGTAGATAAATTTGGACATGCCTACGGGGCTTATCTTGAGAGTTATATAGGTTATAAAGCATTGCGGTGGGCAGGCGCTACTAAGAAAAAAGCTTTGTGGTTTGGAGGGACGCTCGGTTTTTTGCTTCAATCTCCTATTGAAATCGTAGATGGGTTTTATGAAGGATGGGGTTTTTCGTGGAGCGACATGGCCGCCAATGCTCTCGGAAGTGGTATAGTGATTGGGCAAGAATTGCTTTTTGATGAGCAAATCATGAAATACAAATTCACTTTTCGGCGCTCACCGTATGCTAAGCAAGCCAATGGCTATTTGGGCACCACCTTTGCAGGACAAATATTGCAAGACTACAATGCACATACTTATTGGTTTAGTATTGGACTCAATCGCCTCATTCGTTCAGACAAAATCCCCCCTTGGCTCAACATCGCCGTAGGATATGGGGCCAACGGAATGTTTGGCGAATTTGAAAATATAAGCCGTTGGGGGCAAGTGGTGATTCCACCTACGCAACGTTATCGTCAATTTCTGTTTTCGTTGGATGTAGATTGGACCAAAATCAAAACCAAAAATCGTTTTCTGAATCAAGTATTTCAAAGTATATTTATGCTAAAACTCCCTTTTCCGGCTCTTGAAATCAATACCAAAAACGGTTTTAGATTCTATGGAATGTACTATTGAGTCTATCAATTGCCAAAATTTACCGATAGAATGCTGTTTGTATTATACCAAGTTGAGAATAAAGGCTTAGGAAGAGGAAAAACAATCGCTATCGGTTAAAAATCCCTAATTATCGGTATATCTATCATCTTCGGTCTATTGTATTTTTTTGCGAAATAAAGTTGACGTTACTTTGTTTCATCAAAACGAAAACAATAGATAGACAATGAAAAATATAATTACTTTCGCATTTGTGGTATTGGGAATCACAGCCGCCCAAGCCCAGTTCGGTCCGGGAGGCCCTGGCGGGCAAGGTGGTGATGGCAATGGCCGCAACAGAAACACTAATGCTCAATCACCTTCCCTCAATTTAGAAAGTACCGCTCCTAAAGGCAATTCAAAAATAAGTGGATTTGTGGTGGATTCTTCAGTGACTCAGGCCGTTGAGTTTGCAAATATTGCGCTTTACAACAAAGCTACTGGCAAGCCCGTTGACGGTACAATGGCCGACGAAAAGGGCAAATTTACCTTTAAAAATATTGCCGCTGGCGACTACAAGCTTCTGATTTCATTTATTGGATATAAAGACAAAACCATCGACAATATCAAGCTAGTCAAAGGGCAAGACCTTGATTTAGGGGTCGTAAAACTTAATCCTGATATCAAGACACTTGATGAAGTAGTAGTAACGGGCGAAAAATCACTCATCGAAGAGAAAGTAGATAGAATGGTTTATAATGCCGAAAAAGACCTAACTGCTCGGGGGGGAGATGCGGCCGATGTCTTGAAAAAAGTACCCATGTTGTCGGTTGACTTAGACGGAAATGTGTCGCTCAGAGGAAGTCAAAATATCAGGGTGTTGATTAACAACAAGCCCTCGACTATCGTAGCAAGTAGCATCGCTGATGCACTCAAAATGATTCCGGCAGATTTGATTAAATCAGTGGAAGTAATTACGTCTCCTTCTGCCAAATATGATGCTGAAGGCTCGGCAGGTATCATCAATATTGTTACCAAAAAGTCTACCTTACAGGGACTTACGCTCAATGCTGACGCTGGAGTAGGAGTAAGGGGATCTAACTTGAGCCTTAACGGAAACTATCGTCAAGGAAAATTAGGGATTACATTGGGTGGATTTGGACGGGCTTTTTACAACAAAGCAGGTACTACTCTCGACCAATCGACCCTCCAAAACGGTGTTTCCCTGCTTACCAAGCAATCTACCGATGCGCACGACAATGGCTTATTTGGACGCTATAACCTTGGTTTTGACTATGACTTAGGCAAAAATCAATCTCTTACTGCGGGCGTTAGCTTCGGTACTCGCAACTTTATCCGTTCGCAAGACCTTACCACTCGTTTGTTTACAAATGATGCGCTTTCTTCTACTTCATATCGTGATGTGACCAGCAAAGATTTGTCAAACAACGTGGATATTAATGTGGATTATATCCGCATGTTCAAAAAGCCAGGACAAGAGTGGTCTATTTCGACCCAATACAGCCGCAACAATCTTACCAATAACTTCAATGCCGATTTGTTGAGCGAAAGTAGCAGCCTATTGAGCCGTCAGAAAAACCTTAACTCTAATCTTAACCAAGAAGCCACTATCCAAACGGATTATCAGACGCCGATCAAAACCAATCAAATGATTGAATTTGGTGCCAAAACGATTATGCGTCAGGTAACGAGCGATTATAGCTATCAGATTGCAGGACCTACAGGGGCTTTTGCTAGCGACGCCCGCAATCCAGAAGGTTTTTTGAATTATAATCAAAATATAGTGTCGGGATATTTGTCTTATACTTATTCGACCGCCAAAAAATATACGTTCAAAGTAGGGTCACGTTATGAGTACACTACGATTGATGCCAACGACCAAAAAGGGAAAATCTCAATTCCAAGCTACGGAAATTTGGTCCCAAGTATCAATATCTCTAAAAGCTTGAAAGGCTCAACGCTCAAACTGGCTTACAATCGCCGTATTCAACGCCCCGGTTTGCAACAGTTGAATCCTAACTTCAATGCAGCTAACCCTCAGAATATCAGTATTGGTAATCCAAATTTAAGACCCGAATTGACCAACAATTTTGAGCTTGGTTTGAGTACTAACATCAAGAAAACATACCTCAACGTGGCGGTGTTTGCTCGCTCTACCAACAACAGCATTACCCGTTTGAGCGCTCCTTCGGATACTTTGGCAGGCGCGATTGTGACTACCTTCCAAAACATCGGTAAGCAACAAGTGTACGGAGCTAACGTTTTTGCTAATCTTTATATCACTCCTAAGTGGACCGTAAACGGAGGCGTAGATTTGTATTACAACTACCTCGAAGGCAAAGTACAAGGATTGGACGGTACTTCAATCACAGCAACCAACACCGGTTGGGTGATAGGCGGACGAGTGATGACAAGTCTTGCGCTCAATCAAGGCTGGGCCGTACAAGCCAACGGTGGAATGCGCGGCAATCAAATCACACTGCAAGGAGTTCAGGGAAGCTTCTACATGTATTCGGTAGGAGTGAAAAAAGACTTCAACAACAAAAAAGGAAGTTTGGGATTAGCGGCTGAAAACTTTTTCGGAGGTATGAGTATCAAATCGACAAGCGTGTCGCCGCAGTTTAACCAAACTTTTGTGAACAATATTTATAACCAAAACGTCAAATTAACGTTCAGTTATAAGATAGGAAAAATGAGCTTTACCGCTCCCAAAAAGACCAAGTCTGTGAAAAACGACGATGTGAAAGAAGGAGGAGAGAATCGTTAAACATTAACAGACTTATCAAGTTTACAAATGGAGTAAGAGTTCAAACTTGACAAGTCTTGTAAATGGACGCCAACAGACTTGTCAAGTTTATAAACGCAGTAGCAGTTTAAGAGACTTATCAAGTTTAAAATACAGTAGCAGTTTAAACTTGACAAGTAAACTACCAATTGACAAAAGATTTTTTAAAGTAGATAGATAAATGAGTGAGCCAAAAGGCGGGTCTTTACCCGCCTTTTGCTTTTTTAGGTAATCTTATTTCAATTGAAGATTTTTTTGTGGATACTTGTAAAGGTATTTGTTGATATATTTTTATGAAAGATATTGTAACACAGCTTATTGAAGTTATAGGAAAAGAAGCGGTTTTAACTCACGAAGAAGCAGCGATGCGCTCGGCAGGTGTATGGGGAAAACCTCGAAATTTGGATGTGTTGGCCTTGGTGCGCCCCCAAAATACCGAAGAAGTCTCAAAAGTGTTGCGGTTATGTCACGAAGCGCGTCAGCCTGTAGTGCCTCATGGTGGACTTTCCAATGTGGTTGGAAGCGCAGTCACTGCCCCGCACGAAATTGCGTTGAGCCTAGAGCGAATGAATCACATCGAAGAGATTGATGAAATCAACAAAACCGTAACCGTTCAGGCAGGTGTGGTATTGCAGCATTTGCAACAGGCTGTTGCGGAGCAGGGGCATTTGTTTCCTCTCGATTTAGGAGCTAAGGGAAGCTGTACCATAGGGGGCAATGTGGCGACTAATGCGGGCGGTTTGCAGGCATTGCGCTATGGTGTAACGCGGCAGCTTGTATTAGGGTTGGAAGCCGTTTTGGCCGACGGTACGGTGGTTTCATCACTCCACAAACTTCAGAAAAACAACACAGGTTATGATCTTAAACACCTCTTTATTGGCACTGAAGGAACGCTCGGCGTAGTGACCAAAGTCGTTTTGAAGTTAGAAGAGGCACCTCGAAGTCGAAATACTGCTTTTATCGCATTAGAAAGTTTTGAAGCTACGGCTCATTTGCTACGCTTTGCAAAAGAAAAATTGGCGGGCACTCTCACCACTTTTGAGTTGTTTTGGGAAGAATATTATCGCCTCATGACTACGCATCCTTCTTCTTTCACACCTCCACTTCCTCACGGAAGTCCTTTTTATGTATTGATAGAAGCACTAGGACAAAACCCTGAAAAAGACCAACAACTCTTTGAAGCGATGCTAGAAGAAGCCTTGCTCGAAGGAGACATTGTGGATGCGGTGATGGCGCATTCACAGCATCAGCTAGATTGGTTTTGGGGAATTAGAGAAAAAGTAGAATATGCAGGGCAGCACCACGGCTGGGTCGTGGCTTTTGATGTTAGCTTGGCGATTTCGGATATGGATGCTTACATACGGCATATCAAAGTCCAACTAAGCCACCAATGGCCCGAATACTACTTTTATGCTTTTGGCCACATGGGGGATGGCAATTTGCACTTGTATGTTTATGTAAATGACGATTACGAAGCTACGCGGCAGCAGATTGAAGAAATCGTTTATAAGCCTTTGCAAGCCATCAATGGCTCGGTGTCAGCAGAGCATGGCATTGGTCTTTATAAAAAACAATGGTTGGAACTTAGCCGAACACCGAATGAAATACAACTTATGAAAACGCTAAAAAAAGCCCTAGACCCGCACGGTATTTTAAACCCGAATAAGATTTTTTGAGTCAAAAAAAACTTCAAATCCGACATATTATTATTTTGAAAATATCTAAATAGAAGTGTTTTAAAAAAAAGCTGCCACGGCTATTTATCGACTTACGTAATAGGTAAATAAATAAAAAGAATGTTACCTATGAATCGCTATGAATTTTTGAAATCAATGGGCTTTCGAGGGGGGGCATTGATGGTGCTGTTGACCTCCTGTATCAGAGAAGAAGACACGTATGTAGAAGCGCTTACCGTCTCTCCTTCTTCTAATACCACCCCAGTTGAGACTACTCCTCCGACAACTGGAACGACTGATTTAAGTACTATTAAAAATCCTTTGGTAACGATTGACCTTACAGCATCGGCCAATGCTGCCCTCAAAACAGTGGGAGGGTATTTAGTAAAAAGTGGGATTGTGATAGCTCAAGCAAGTGCAGGTGTGTACGTAGCGGCTACTCAGACTTGTAGTCATGAGCCTAAGAAGAGAGTTATTTTTAACAAAACCGAATTTTATTGTACCGATCACGGGGCCCGCTTCGACCTCACTGGAAAAGGACTCAATAGTTTTGGGAGTAAAGGTATTGCTGTTTATAAAGTCGCTACCGACGGAAAAACATTGGTAGTTTATAGTTAATTTACTTCAAAATTCAACCAACATGAAAGGTCTTATTTCTTTGTTAGTCAGTGGTTTATGGATGTCGTCGTTGCAGTGGGGAGGAGATTTTGAAAAAGCCAAAGCGGAAGCCACTCAAAATCATAAATTCATTTTACTCAATTTTTGTGGTTCTGATTGGTGCGGCCCTTGTATCAAACTCAAGAAGGATATTTTTGAATCAAGCGATTTTGAACAGTATGCGGCTAGTCGTTTGGTGCTGGTAAGAGCCGATTTTCCTCGCCTGAAAAAAAATCAATTAGAACCTCATCAAACTGCTCATAACGAAACTTTGGCCGAAAAGTATAATCCACAAGGTAAGTTCCCTTTTACGGTTTTGTTGGACGCGCAAGGCAAAGTCATAAAGCAATGGGACGGCTACCCAACTTCGATGAATACCCTCACTTTTATTCATGATATTAGTACCACGCTCGATGTCGCCAAGTGAAGTTTTAGTAGAAGAGCAGCTATATCGGCGCGTACTCAAACTCATGGGCAATCGCTTTGAGATAAGCGTAGTAGCCCATAATGAGGCTTGGGCAGAGGCGCGTATTGATGAGGCAGTAGCAGAAATAAGGCGAATTGAGGCACTTCTGACAACGTATAGAGAGGATAGTCAAACCAATCAAATCAATGCCAACGCTGGGATTCAGCCCACAAAGGTAGACCAAGAAGTATTTGATTTAATCAAACGCTCCCAACGGATTTCGGCGCTTACGCAAGGAGCTTTTGACATTACTTATGGGTCTATTGACAAGAGTCTGTGGAATTTTGATGCGCACATGACTCGCTTGCCTGATGCTGCCACTGCTCGCTTGGCAGTACGCCTTATTGATTATCGCAATGTGATTTTGGATGAAACTACCACAAGTGTTTTTCTCAAACATCAAGGAATGCGTATTGGTTTTGGAGGGATTGGTAAAGGCTATGCTGCCGAAATGGCAAAACAGTTACTTATCAAACAAGGCGTAACGAGCGGTATTGTGAATGCGGCTGGCGACTTGACTACTTGGGGGACACAACCCAACGGCCACCCGTGGACTATCGGCATTGCCGACCCTAATGCTAAAAATCAGCCTTTTTCGTGTCTCAATATCAGCAATGTAGCAGTGGCTACCTCAGGCAATTATGAAAAGTTTGTGATGATTGACGGAAAGCGATATTCGCATACGATTGACCCCAAAACAGGATTGCCGGTATCAGGCATTAAAAGTGTGACAATTGTGTGTCCCAATGCGGAGATTGCAGATGCGATGGCTACGCCAGTAATGGTCATGGGAGTAAAAGTAGGCATTGACCTTATCAACCAAATGCAGGGGATTGCTTGTGTCATCATTGATGAGCATGACCGTGTGTTTACCAGTAAAAACATCAGAATTAACTAAAGAATTTGATAAAGTCGGCTCTAATTGGTTCTCCTAAAAATGCCCCGTAGGGGCTACATCTCGGTAAAAAATTAGAACGATACTCCGTATAAATGCCCCAAAGGGGCTAAATATCGGTAGAAAAATGATACCCCGCATAAATGCCCCGTAGGGGCTAAATATCGGTAGAAAAATGATACCCCCACATAAATGCCCCGTAGGGGCTACATATCGGTAAAGACCTATGAAAAAACAATGGAAATATGGACTCTTTTTCACCCTATTGGTGGGAATTATGACCTCGTGCGTTTCGGTAAAAGAATACCAAAAAAGCCGTATCAATGACTCCGAAATGGAACTGTCGGCACGGAAGTCAGAAAAGTTTGAACAGAGTTTTTATTTGTACCGCGAAGGAGCTTCGGGTGCCAATGGCGGCAAAAGCGGAGGAGGCTGTGGATGTAACTAACCATGAAGCTGCCGAAGAGGGGGCTTTCTTAAAAACGAAATTTTCGTATACTAATGAAAAAAATTATCATCACAGTAGGGCTACTGGCGAGTCTATTTAGGGGGGCGTATGCCCAAACTACCTCCACCGAAAAAGAAAATTACGAAAAACGTAAACTCAAACTCGAAGAGGTCAATCTGGTAACTAGTTACTACGGCCAAGACGGTAACAACTCGGCCGTGACAGGGGGAATAGGCACCGAAAAACTCAGTGATTTTGCTAATTCTATTGATTTGAAAATGTCATTCATTGATCGAAAAAGTCGCCAACATAGCATTGTCGCCGATTTCAATATCGACCATTATACCTCGGCTTCTTCCGACAACATCGACCCGCTGACAGTTTCGTCGGCTTCGCGGAGTGATACGCATATTTATCCCTCGCTATCATGGAGTATGAAAGACGACGCCACGCATACTACCCGTGGAATCAGTTATGCGTATTCTACTGAATATGACTATCATTCCAACGGAATCAACTTCAATTTTACCAAAGCTTCTCGCGACAACAACCGTGAGTTTAGCCTGAAAGCGGGGGCATTTTTTGATACATGGACGGCGATTTTACCCGCTGAACTTCGACCGTCGGGCTATGGATCAGCGGCAGAAGGCGACCGCGACCCCGTGGCTTATAAACCTCGTAATTCGTATAATCTAGCCTTGTCGTTATCTCAAATCATCAATAAACGCCTTCAGGTTTTGATTACGGTTGAGCCCGCTTTTCAGGAAGGATTATTGAGTACACCTTATCATCGCGTTTATTTTACCGACGGTTCGCATACGGTAGAGAAGCTCCCCGGTACCAGGTTCAAATTGCCCATTGGCGGAAGGGTAAGCTATTTCATGGGCGATCGCTTGATTTTGAGAGGATTTTATCGGTTTTATACCGACGACTGGGACATGAAAGCCCATACCGTCAATTTAGAAGCTTCTTACAAAATCACGCCTTTTGTTTCGGTAAGTCCTTTTTATCGGTTTAGTAATCAGTCGGCAGTACGTTATTTCAAACCTTACGGGCAACACTCCAAAACCGACACTTATTACACAAGCGATTATGACATATCGACTTTCACAAGCCACTTCATAGGAGCGGGCGTACGTTTAGCTCCACCGGGGGGATTGTGGGGTATCAAACATTGGAATACTTTTGAGCTTCGCTATGGGCATTATATGCGCACCACAGGCATGGTAGGCAATAGCGTGACATTGGCAGTAAAGTGGAAATAGAAGTATAAAAGCAGTTTCAGGCGAGAGTCATCAGCCTATTTGCCGATGACTCTCGCCTGATTTTTTGTTGAGTAATAGATAAAGTCATGATTCTCTGAGCAAACGGTCAGAAATTGAAGTTTTTCGACCGTTTGCTCAATAGTTGCCTTTTTATTTGATTTAATCCCTAGTTATTTCTTAATTTTATTTCATACTCGCCGCGGCTTCGATTTTTTTAAATCATTTTTGCTTGACCAAAACAAACCTTTTGGTGGTAGGTAAACCATGCAAAAAAAATGCCTGCTAAAGAAACAGTCGCTCAAAAAGCCAAAAACAACTATGATGAGTATATGAAGATGGTGGGAGAATACAAAGATCAATTGAATGAGGTGAACAAATATAAGTACCAAACCAATGGAAGATTCAGATTTAGTAACAACTCGCCCGAAATCGATATCTTCTCCCAGACTGATGAGCTTTTATTGAGAAATATTTGGACTATCCTTGACAATACCCCTGAGGCCGATTGGTGGCTTAAAGATATTGATTTGGACAAATTGAAAGAGGATATCATGAACCGTAAACGTCGCTTGTATTATCCTGCTGAAATCAAAAAATTAGAAGAGAAAATGAATCGCCTACTTTTGTTGATGGACAATGAAGCAAAGGGAGAAATTGAATTAGAAAAAATTCTAAATGCATGATTTTTGAGGCAATCAAATTGATGAGTGAAGAGCTAAAGGCTTATATTGCTCCTTTGGCTGAGCAAACTCTGGTTGAGATCGGGAGTATTGCCAATATGGTAAGTACCCCCAATGATACGATACTGCTATCGCTTGTCAATGTTGAAGAAGAAACTGCCCTCCGAAATATGCCACCGCCTTTTCAGCATAACGCAGCTGGAAATTTAGAACGTAAACAACCGCCCGTTTTTCTGAATCTGTACGTGATGATAGCGGCCAATTTCTCAACAGATGCCAACTACGAAACAGCTCTAAGACGGTTGGGGCGAGTAGTACAGTGTTTTCAGCGCAAGACGATTTATACCGTAGCCAATACGCCCAATGCCTTTTTGCCAGCGGAAGCGGCTACTCTAAAAGTCACTACAGAGCTATATTCACTTACTTTCGAAAAACTCAATCAGCTTTGGGGAACCATGGGAGGTAAGCAGATTCCGTCGGTCGTATATAAGGTACGTGTAGTAGAAGAACAAGCCGAAATGCGCCTACCCGAAGGACCCGCAGTAATGACAGTGGAGGGACAATTTACGCAGTTTTCCCCATCCTCTTAAGGGAGTGATAGTTAGTGTAGGTTTCTCTAAATACCGAAAACAATGGCACTCGAAACATTCAGGGTGGGTTATGCCAAACTATTTGATGTTTGGATAGAGCACCACTATTTTTTGGATTTTGGTGAAACTTCGTTTCAAAACATCAGTCTTGTACCCGTAGATACTCAGCTAGCACTTCAGCGCATTGGAGAGCAGTATGAAGTCAGCAGGTTTTGGCAGATACAACCTGATATTTCTACCAAAATATTGATGCAAAACCAGAAAATGATTTTTAAGCCTATACCGAGGGGGTTTAGAGTGGGGGTGGCAATCGACGAAAATCGTAAACCTCAAATTCCTATCTCTCAAGGTCTGAAATTGACTTTTGAAGTGATGCTCAATGACGGGTATTTTATGATTTATACCCAAATAGAGAAAGCAATAGCAGACGGTTTGACCCAAATGGTGAGTGTGGTTGAAGACAATAAAATGGTGCTTAGAAAAAACATCTTTAGATTTAGCAACCAAGCAGGAGGAGTGGTTTTGAATACCAATCGTACGATTCAGTCAAGCGATTTAAAAGTTTTTGTTCCAGAAGCTGGTCGTACTTTGGCACCGCCCTTGGGCATCATTGAAATAGAACATTCGGCTGCTGAGAGCTTACTCGATACCGAAGGAAAAGTAAATGCCAATCCACCAAATTTTAGAATTGTGTTTGCCAATCGAAAAACCCGCTGGCACTATCGTAATACCGAGGTAGAGGGAGGAGCGTTGCCACTGGTCAAACATGGAAGGGTAGAAGCCGAGCTTAATGGCCAGAAGGTGGCCAATCCGACGCCAGTCCACACTATTTATGACGCTGTCAGCGATAGCTATTTTTCGCATATTTATTAAAACAGGTTTTTTCACTCTTTATATTTTTTCAACATGGCAAGCTCACTCAATCTGGCAAGCTTAAAGACACCCGGTGTTTATATTGAAGAAGTCTCTTTGTTTCCGCCTTCGGTAGCACAGGTCGATACGGCCATCCCGGCCTTTGTTGGATACACAGAAATAGCTCTCAAAGAAGGGAAATCTATTACTGGAATTCCTACCAAAATACACTCGATGGTAGAATTTAGAAAGTATTTTGGGCAAGCCGCTAATCGCGAAATTCAGATTACTCTTAATGCGCTCAACAACATAGAAGCGGTAGAGGTAGGAACTAAACAATATTTGTACGATAGCTTACTTATGTTTTTTGCCAATGGCGGCGAAAAGTGTTATATCATTTCAGTAGGAGGGTTTAGTGCTGCTCCCCAAATTTCTCATTTTACGGATGCCTTCGAACAACTTAAAAAATATGATGAGCCGACACTCATCGTAATGCCCGATTTGATGCGATTTGAGGGGACAGCCTTAAATAATATCGGTACAGTTCAGCAAGCGGCTATTGACCATTGCAACAAAATGCAAGATCGTTTTGCGGTATTGGATGTCCAAATCGCCAATAAAAACCAAGAGGAAGTAGTCGATACTGACATAGAGACCTTCCGAGGGGGGATTGGCAATCATCTAAAATATGCGGCGGCTTATTATCCTTGGTTGTGTACGAGTCTTCCTGTCAACCCTACTTTTCGGGCGATAACTTTACAAAAAGCAGGAGCAACCCTATCCCTTGATAGTATTTTGGAGGGTAATTCAAAAGTGATAGCTACCAACGCTCGTATTTTGGCCGAATTTGTAGCTGTGGTACAAGGAACTGTACCTGATAATGCAGCTTACTTTAACGAAGGAGTGGATGAAATAGGTAAGACAGCCCGCTTGGCAATCATTCAAAATAGTGTGGATGCTTTTACGAATCATTTGAATGATTTCTTGACGAACAAAGTACCATTGTTGTCAAACGACTCTCCCAACAAACTACGAGACGTTGTAACAGTCTTTATTGCTTCTCATCAAACCAAAGTAACTTCACTCAATACGGTCATTGGAGGGTTGGATAATGCAGGGGCTTCGCCTTTGGTAGAATATAATCAGGCATTTGGGCAAGTAGAAGCCTTATTTACAAGCCTAATTGCAAGTATTGAAAATAGCCTAAAAGGAGTGGAGACAGATTTGCTAGCCAAAGTCCCCTTGTATTCAAACCTAGTGGCTGCCGCCAATGCCAAAGGAGTAGTGATACCTCCTAGTGGAGCGATAGTAGGCGTCTATGCCGCTACCGACAATAATAGAGGTGTATGGAAAGCTCCCGCCAATGTATTGATAAACAACGTGCTAAGGCCAACGGTGTTTGTGGATGATGATGTTCAAGAAAACCTCAATGTAGATACAACAGCTGGCAAATCTATCAACGCTATTCGGCAATTTACGGGTAAAGGCACCCTGGTGTGGGGAGCACGTACCTTGGCAGGCAATGACAACGAATGGCGCTATGTATCGGTGAGGCGTTTTTTTAATATGGTTGAAGAATCCGTCAAAAAAGCTTCAAGTCAATTTGTATTTGAACCCAATGACGCCAACACTTGGGTCAGGGTCAGGGCGATGATTGAGAATTTCCTGACGTTGCAGTGGCGAGCGGGGGCTTTGGCAGGGGTCAAAGCCGACCATGCTTTTTATGTAAGGGTAGGCTTGGGCCAAACCATGACCGCAGAAGATATCTTGAATGGTTTTTTGATTGTAGAAATAGGCATGGCTGTGGTGCGTCCTGCGGAGTTTATCATTTTGCGTTTTTCTCACAAAATGCAAGAATCATAGCAGCTAGTAAATTCCCAAAAACACTTAATTTTTTAATAATATGGCAACTACATACCCACTGTCTCGGTTTCATTTTAGGGTCGAATGGGGCGGCGCTCGTATAGGATTTACCGAAGTTACTGGCTTAAATATCGAGAGGGCTGTGATTGAATATCGCGATGGAGCCTCGCCAGAATTTCACAAAATCAAAACTGCGGGCTTAGAAAACTTCCCTAATATCACCCTCAAAAGAGGCACTTTTGCAGGCGATGCAGATTTTTATAATTGGTGGAACAACGTGGCCATGAATACCATAGACCGCCGCGACTTGACGATTAGTTTGCTCAACGAAGAGCATAATCCCGTGGTAGTGTGGAAAGTCAAAAACGCTTGGCCTCTCAAAGTAATGTCGGGTGATTTGAAATCAGACGCTAGTGAGGTATTGATAGAAAGTATTGAGCTGGTACATGAAGGTCTAACCATCCAAAACGAAGCCTAGGTCCATGAGTCTGCTATATCCCCCAGTCGGCTTTCATTTTGTGGTGGCATTTGAAATTTTCCCACAGTCCCCTCAAGATGGCCGTTTTCAGGAAGTATCGGGGCTCAATGTCGAGATGCAAATGGAATCGCTGCGTGAAGGGGGAGAGTTGAGATTTGAGCATCAACTTCCCGTCAGAACCAAATACAGTGATTTGGTTTTGAAACGCGGTCTATTTGTAGGTTCTGCGGTGTATAAATGGTGTAAAAATGCGTTTGAGGATTTTGAGTTTCAGCCCGTTAACCTGATGGTATCACTCTTAAATGAGCAGCATCTACCTATTATGTCGTGGCATGTGGTTCATGCTTTACCCAAAAAATGGGACATCTCCGCTTTCAATGCCGAGCAAAATACCTTTGCTATTGAAAGTCTCACTTTGACTTATCGATATTATAAAACAATCAGAATCTAACAACAAGATGCCCGTACTTATCAATGAAGTGATAGTGACGATGGTGATTGATGCCAATATTTCGGAGAGCATCAATGCGACAACAGTCTCTAAAAAAGAAACTTACGAAATCCAACAAAAAGAGACCATTAGGCAGTGTGTGGAGCAAGTGTTGAGGATTCTTCAAGAAAAACAAGAACGATAAAAAGGATGGAAACGGGCAAACTCCAAAAAATGAAATTGGCTGGCTACAAAGATGTAAAATGTGCCAAAGGTACTGAAGTATCATCTTATACGGTTTTGGTCAATCCCGAAACTTATACGCTCAATTATGAAACCAAAATCAATACCGAGCAAGCGCCTGGTACAAGCTCTATTGCGGCACCTTACAACTTATCGCTGCCCCAACGCCTAGAATTTGAATTTTTGTTTGATGGTACTGGGGTATTCATGAGTGAAGGCGTTCCGAATCCGTTTGAGGTATCTAATCAGCAGCCTGTGAATGAGCAGATTGATAGATTTAAGGCTACTATTTTTGAAATCAATGGCGAAATACACCAACCCTTATTTATCAGATTAGAATGGGGCGCATTGAGTTTTGTAGGAATGGCCGAAAAAGTACAATTTCTTTATAAATTATTTAAGCCCGACGGTACTCCCTTGCGAGTAGTGGCTAAAACTACCTTTGTAGAAGCCCTTGATAAAGAAAAAGAAGAAGCGAAAAAAAAGATGTCGTCGCCTGATTTGACCCACTTCCGAACCGTCAAGGCAGGAGATAGACTTCCACTGATGTGTCATGATATTTATGGGGATTCGACTCTGTATCGCGAAATCGCCAGGGTCAACAAAATCATCAATCCTAGAAAGCTAAAAGTGGGACAGCAAATCATTTTTCCTCCTATCCAAAAACAATAAATGGCCGGCCATTCTTACACGCAAGGTACAGCAAGTTACACTATAAAAGTGGACGACCGGAATCTGCCTCTAACGGTACAAATACGCTCTATAAGTGTACAAAAAGAAGTAAACAAAATTCCTACAGCGCATATTATCATTCTCGATGGGGACGCTTCGCAGCGGGTGTTTGAGGTAGGAAATAGCGATTGGTGTATTCCAGGGCGACCCATTGAGATTTTTGTAGGGCAAGCAGGCAACGAAACCAGTATTTTCAAAGGGATGGTTGTAAAACATGGCATAGAGCTGCGCTCAAGTGGTATGACACGGCTCAATTTGATGTGTAAAGATTTTTATGTAAAAACCACGATTGCGCCTGTTAGGAGATACTTGATTGATACGAAAGATTCGGTGGCAATCGAAACAATTTTGCAACCTTATGCGGGGCTGGAAATCCAAACTTCCGAGACTTCTACAGTGCATCCTGAACTGATTCAATATGATACTACTGATTGGGATTTTGTGGTGATGAGGGCAGAAGCCAATGGGATGATTTGCGTGGTAGAAAATGGAAAAATGACCGTAACAAAACCTAACCTTGAGCAAGAACCTATCTTAAACATGGCTTATGGTAGCGATATATTGGACATAGAAGCACAAATGGATGCCCGTCAACAATTCAAAACCCTAAAAACCCAAATGTGGGATTGTGTTGACCAAGTACCCGTAGAAGCCCTAGCTATCGAGCCTACTTTAGATCTTGGGGGAAATCTAAATGCACAGGCGATGGCTTTCGAATTACCTACAGACGTGGTGTGGAGTCATGGCGGAAAACTCGAGATGGGAGAACTGCAAACCCTGGCCGATGCGGCTCTTTTCAAACAGCGTATGGCGGCTATTCAAGGGAGATTGAGGATATTTGGAAATGCCAACATCAAACCAAATACGCTCATCAATTTGCAAGGCCTTAGTGAGAGATTTAATGGAAAGGTTTGGGTATCAGGAGTATTGCATAAAATCGAAGATGGTGTTTGGACTTCTGATATACAGCTGGGATGGTCGATGAGGTGGTTTGCGCAAGACAATAACCTCTCTCAGCAGGCACCTCCGCCTTTGGTACCGCCGATAGAAGGTCTTCAGATAGGGATCGTTACAGCCTTAGAAGGCGACCCTGAAGGCGAAGGGCGTATTTTGGTAAGAATGCCGATGATTTCGCCTCGCGCAGAAGGTTCATGGGCGCGTATAGTAAGCCTCGACGCAGGCACCGAAAGAGGATTTCATTTTAAACCCGAAATAGGGGATGAAGTAATCGTCGGTTTTTTACAAAATGACCCTCGCAAAGCGGTAGTTTTAGGAGCAGTACATAGTAGCAACAAGCCTTCACCGCTGCCCAATACCGACTCCAATCATTTAAAAGGGTATGTGTCAAGAAGCAAAATGCAATGGATGTTTGATGACGAAAACAAAACTATCACTCTCAAAACCGAAGCTGGCAACGAAATAATAGTTTCGGAATCCCAAAAACAGATTTCGATTCAAGACCAAAACAACAATAAAATCATCATGAATTCTGAGGGCATTGTGATAGAAAGTAGTAAAGACCTGACCCTGAAAGCCGCCGCTACTATAAAGATTGAGGGAATAAATATAGAAAATAAAGCCTCGGCCCAATACAAAGCAGAGGCTACGGCGAGTGTAGACATAAGCAGTAGTGGAACAGCTATCTTGAAAGGAAATCCAGTATTAATCAATTGAAAACATGGCACTTGAAGATTTTTTAGGGAGAGGGTGGGGCTTCCCGCCTGCTTTTGATACCCAAGGCGTTGAGATGACAACGGGGGTAGAGGATATTGAAAAAAGTTTGGAAATCTTGCTCTCTACTCGCTTAAGAGAAAGGATAATGTTGCCAGAATATGGCTGCAATTTGGATGTGTTTCTGTTTGAACCCCTCAACACTAGCTTGCGTACTCAAATCAAAGAAACCGTCAAAGATGCGATTTACTATCATGAACCTCGCATCGACCCCTTGAATGTAACCCTCGAACAGCCCCCTGAGTCGTTGGGAAGTCTCTTGATTGTGATAGAATATCGCATCAGAGCTACTAATACGCGCTACAATTATGTCTTTCCTTTTTATAAAGAAGAAGCAAGTCAGCTTGATATTGATCCAACTCTCCCCCATATAGTTTCAACTTCTTTTAATAATTGAGGGTCTTTTTTGAAACTAAAACCAATATTTTATGAGCCATTGTCCTGAACATAATCCCCTCCAACATGAAGGTACTGCGCAGTTTCAGCGGAGCTTAGAAGCTTTGTATCCAGACTATGCACGTATAGATGAAAGGACAATCGAGGACTTACTAAAACTAACGGCTTGTTATGCCAAGAAGGCATTGCCTCTATTTTATAATCTCAACAATCAAGCTTCTTCGTGGGGGGAGGAGGAGTGGCTTAAGTTGATGGATTATACCAATTTCTTTCAAAACTCAGCAAATCTCACTCAAATCATAGCCGAAATGCAACGGCGTCATGATTTTCCTCCGCATTTTGCATTATTCTTATGTTTTCTCAAATTGTTTGAATATTTGCAAAAAGACATCAATCAACTTACCCAAAAACACCTTGACTTTTATTATAACAAGATCCTAAAGCTACAGCTTCAAGCTCCTGTAGCCGACCATGTGCATATTTTATTTAGTTTGGCACGCCATATTGCCGAAACAGTAGTAGAAACACGGACACTTCTGGATGCAGGGCGTGATACTTCGCTCCCTACTCCTCGGCCACTTACTTATACTACCAATGAGGCTGTAGTGGTTAATAATTCCAAAATAGCTTATCAGCGTAGTGTATATTGGGATACTAATACTCACCAATTGTTTTATGCACTTGATGCCAAAACGGCCGATGGTATCGAAAAGCCTTTGCCCCAAGAGAATCATTCATGGTGTGCATTTGGACCTAAACCCAAAGCGACGGCATCGTGTGATAACTTTGGTGGCGCTGCTTCAACAAAATTTATAGAATATCCTACGCTTAAGGTGGGATTTGCGGTAGCTTCCAATATTCTTCTTTTGGCAGAAGGCAGGCGTACAATTATTTTAGAAGTCATCACTGCTCAACTGCTTTCGGGTTCTTCGGAATATAGGTTTGATATCCAACTAAGTGGACAAAAAAACTGGATAGACCTCAAGGGTCAAAGCTTCAAAGTAGTAGCGACCAATAAACTTCAATTGGAGTGTGTTTTGGAAGCAAGTGAAAAGGAAAAAGTGGTGGCATTTGACGCCAGCAAATTGGACGGAAACTATCAAACTACCTCGCCTGTGATGCGGTGTTGGCTGGTCGATACTTCCCAATATGCTCTTTTGAAGACGATTCAAATAGAATCTGTTTTTATTAAAACTAAAGTGGAAGGTCTCAAAAAGACCTTGATTTTAGAAAATGAATTGGGAAAAGTAAGCCCCGAAAAATCATTGATGCTTTTTGGGGTTCAGCCTAGCGTGGGGGCGGTATTGTACGTAGGATGCGACGAGGCTCGTCACAAAACCCTCGAATCTGTCAGGGTAAAAAGTGAAGCATGGGCAGGAAAACCCAACCTTGACGAACACTATAAAAATTATTGCACTTATAAAAAAGACAATTCTGGTTCGGTAGTGATAGTAGGAGATTATCGTCGAAAAGAGGCTGATTTTAAAATTAATACAGAGATTGTTAATGGGAATTTGAAAGGGAAAAGTTCCCTCCAAAAATCGCTTTTTAGCGGTTTAGGGGCAGGCCTACAAATACAATCAAATACTGGTTTTATAGACAGAGTTGGGCTCAATGGTGTTTTTAATTACCGAATTGGAGGATTTGTTAGTACTGGCAATTTTGTCCAGAAAAAAGACATTACTAAAATTATTTGGGGGAATCTCAACTCTCCGCTTCAAAACCTAAGCGATAGTTTATTGAAAATAGAATTGGCAAATCAAGATTTTGGGCATTTTGTTTACCCAAAAATAGTATCAGATTTGGCCGCTTTCAATGCAAATTTAGCAGCTAATTCTAGCGATTTAAAACCCATTCCGCCCGCTCCTTATACGCCCGTTTCGGCGGGAATTCAACTGGATTATGTAGCAGTTACGCAGTCCAATCAACTCACCGATAGTGCTTTTGAGGCCTATGCCATGCGTGATGTACAGTTTTTTCACTTGGGGGCTTTTGGGTATTCGGAAGAACACACCTTTCTAAAAAAAGAACTAGATTTTTTGACGCATCAAGAGCAAACTAGCGCTTGGCTTATGCCTCAGTATAGCCCTCATGGTACATTCTATCTGGGATTAAGCGGAATTCAACCTTTGGAGGCAGTGAGTATATTGTTTCAGGTAGAAGAAGGAAGTGCCAATCCCGAGCGGCCTACCGCCGATGTAAAATGGAGCGTGTTAGTGAGCAATCAGTGGCGATTGTTGAATGAAGATAATATCTTGAAAGACACCACTCAGCAATTACTTACGTCGGGGATTGTGCAGTTTTATTTACCTGCCGAAACCACCCTCAATCATACTCTTTTGGAAGAGCAGGTGGTATGGATAAAGGCCGAGCTATTTCTCAATAATACTTCTGCTCCCCACGACAGTGTAAGCAACCTCATAGCTATTCATCCGCAGGCGGTATTGGCTACCTTCAATGACCAGCAGAATGCACCTAGTCATTATGCCGAGCCACTTGCGGCGCATACGATATCGCGAGTTAGAGAAGGATTAAGTGCTATCAAAAAAATAGAACAACCTTATGCGTCTTTTGGGGGAAAGCCTCAGGAAACCAATCAAGCTTTTTATCAACGAGTGAGTGAGCGCCTACGGCACAAGCAGCGCGCTGTGGCTATATGGGACTATGAGCATCTGGTATTGCAGGAATTTCCACGAATATTTAAGGTAAAGTGTCTGAATCATACAAGATTAGATAAGCAAAGGCCAAAGACTGATCCTCTGCGCCTTAATCAACTAGCACCTGGAAATGTGGTGCTGGTAGTAGTGCCCGATTTGCATAATATCAATGCTACCAACCACTTGGAACCCAAAGTAGATTTGAATACCCTCAAAAATATTGACGATTATCTCCAAAAACATACAGGTCTATGGGTGGATATCCAAACCACAAACCCTGATTATGAAGCGGTAAGATTGAAATTTAAAGTTCGATTCAAAAGAGGATTTCCCTTTGCTACCTACCAAAAAAAACTCAATGAGGCACTCGTAGCTTATTTGTCGCCTTGGGTAAAAGATACTTCAGTAGATATACCTTTTGGTGGAGTACTCGAAAGAAGTGTGGTCATCAATTTTATCGAGCGCCTTGGCTATGTAGATGTATTGCGCGATTTTGTGATGCTTCGCCAAAATGATTCCTATGAAGGATATGAGCAAATCTCCGCCACCAATCCTATGGCCGTTTTGGTGTCTTGCCCGCAGCATTGTATCAGTGAGTTTAGTGGATGTTGATATTTTATTATGGTATAATAATCTTGTAATCAGTTGATTAGTATGGTAGAAAGTATAGTGATATCAAACAAGCCGCCGCTATCGCTCGCCAGCGATTATACACAGCTACGTGCTTTAGGGATGGCTTATATTGAGCATTTAGGAAGTGAATTTTGGACAGACTACAACACGCACGACCCCGGAATCACGACCCTCCACCTGCTTTGTTATGCAATTACGGATTTGAGTTTGCGTACTCAGCTACCTATCGAAGATATATTGACCTCCTCCTTGGGAAGTCAGCAAGCTTTGAGGGAGGCATTTTTGACGGCAGATATGATATTGCCTACTAGCCCTGTCACTGAATTGGATTATCGCAAATTGCTGATAGATGTAGAAGGGGTACGGAATGCGTGGTTGTTGAAGGCCGAGCAACGAGTGTATGTCAATTGCCAGACCCAGCATTTGCAATATGAAACTCCCCTTGCGGCTATTTCTTATTGGACGGATTTTGCTTTACAGGGGCTGTACGATTTACTTATCGAATACGACGAAGTTTGCTTTTACGAAAAAGAGGCGAATGCCGTCGAAGAATGTAAAAAAAATATCTTAAAAAACGTCAAAAATGCTTATTTAGAGAATCGTTGTTTAGGCGAAGATATACGGCAAATCAAAGAAGTCCCCGCCCAAAAAATAATGATTTGTGCGGATGTAGATATTGAAAATGATGTAAACGTGGCCGAAGTACACGCGAGGATTCTTTTTGAAATTCAACATTATTTGTCGCCTCCCATCAAGCGATATTCATTGCAGGAGTTGCAGGCGATTTTGAAGCAAAGCCCTGACCAAGAAGTTCCTTTTGATGTCATTTTTGAGGGGCCTTTGCTCCAAAATGGTTTTATTTTAGATACGGACTTAGAAGCGGCGCAGCTGCGAGCGCGTGTTTATACTTCGGATATTATCAATAAAGTCATGGGCATAGAATTGAATGGCAAAAAAGCCGTCAAGGCTATCAAAAAAATAAGACTCAATCTTTTAATCAAAGAAGAAGGCACTCCATGTAAAGACTGGAAACCACAAGACCCCGAAGGAGTAGCTTGGTGTTTGCATATTCCTGAAGGGCATCAAGCTCAGCTTTGTATTGAAAAAACAGCCCTCAATTTTTTCAAAAATGGGATTTTGGTTTCTTCTACTACCCATGAAAACAATGCTTATACCCAATTCCGAAACCTACAAAAGGAATTTTGGGAAGCTAATAAACGAACCATTGAAGTACCTCTTATACCCGTAGGAGAGGTACAGGCCGTAGAAGAGTATAGCTCTATTGTCAATGATTTTCCCCAAACCTACGGCATTGGACGTGAGGGGCTTCCTGCTTCGACTCCGCTTGAAAGACAGGCTAAAGCCAAGCAGTTTAAAGCATATCTTTTATTTTTTGATCAGCTTTTGGCCAATTATCTAGCACAAATCAAAAACCTAAGTAAGCTGTTTGACCCTGCAAGTGAAGCGGGTACTTATTTTTCGCAGAAAATAACGGATGTAAAGGAGGTGGAGCTGCTTTATGGAAACTACGCGCAACTAGATGATACCTTAGCTTTGATTATTGAAAAATGGGAAGGATATCCGACAAATCCGATTCGCAAAAACCGTTTTTTAGATCATATTTTGGCGCGTTTTGCTGAAAACTTTAGCGAATACGCCATGCTTTCCTTTTCACTTTTTGAGGACTTTGATGGTACTAAAATCCTGAAAAACAAAAGTGATTTTATTAAAAATTTTTATCAGCGGCCTTCAAGAGATGGCGTAGAAACGTCAGAAAACTGGCACCAAAGGTCAGTGACTTATTTTAGGAACCTCAATCACGCGCACGCCTACAATTATTGTCAGTCAGTCAATGGGACTCCATCAGTAGATAACCCCCTTAATATAACAGGAGTAGTACGGCGTATCGCAGGGCTATTGGGCATTTCGGAAAGCGAGGCTCAATTGACGGTCAGTGCGACCGACGAACGAATTTTTTTAGTGGAACATATTTTACTACGTCCCGATGTGGCCAATCCTGCCGAAAAATGGTTTGAAGTATGTACCGAACCCGATTGTACACACTGCCGCCCTCTAGATCCTTATTCTTTTAGGGTGTCGGTGGTATTGCCAGGCTATACCGAACGTTTCAGTAACATCAGTTTTAGGAAATATGCCGAAAGAGTGATTCGGAAGGAATTGCCCGCCCATATTTTGGCACGTATATGTTGGGTAAGTCAATCTCATTTGGAGGAATTTGTAAACAGATACAAGGTATGGCTTGAGCTAAAATCGCGGATGTGTGAAGCCCCTGACCTCCAAGCATATGCTTTGGCTTTTAATGAGTTGTTAGAGATACTCCATCGTCTTCATACGATATATCCCGAAGGAGTTTTGCACAATTGCGACAATCCTGACGAAAAATCTCCCCTGATTTTGGGGCGTAGTGTGCTGGGAAGTTTGAAAAACCAATAAAGATGCATAAAAGCTTATGGCAATGCCTAATCCATACTTAGCCGAGTCGTCGGAGTCATTTGATGAGCATGATTTCGAGCTACCTATCTTTAAACCAGATATGGTACTGACACACACACAGCTCAATACACTCTTTGGGTATTTGATGCTCAATGATGCCCATACTCGTACTGATCTCGTAGGGGTAGGGGTAGTATGCGGATTGGTTCCCCAAAAAAACAGAGATAGCATCAAAATATCGCGTGGATGCGGGGTGACTACCCAAGGGGATTTGATTCGTTTCCCTGACCTTCGTATCTATACTCATTTTGCTCCTTATGTGTTGGCCAATCATGTGCCTTATGCTCCTTTTCAGGCTATCAATGGGTTAGAGCTTTGGGAGGTTTTTGAGGAGCCTCCTCAGTCCAATCCTTCGGTTAAGTTTCTATCGGAAATGCCTATGGACGACAAAGTCGTAATGCTTTATCTGGAAAGTACGCACAAAGCCGCAGACCGATGTTCGGGGGTGGACTGTGACAATCAAGGGGATAGATGGCAAAATACACTAAGAGTATTTTTAGTAAAAACCAAGGATGCCGAACGCCTCATCCAAAAAGACCATTTGCAAGCGGCGGCGGCGTGTTATGTATTGCCAAGGCTAAGAAGCCGACGCGTCAGAATCGATGACCGCGACTACGATTCATCTCTCAAAGGTTTTCAGAAGTTGATTGAAATCATGGTGGAGGAGCTGATAGAGGCTTTGAAAAAATCGTTTGATGCCGTGAGCGAAATCCTCAAGCCGCTTTACAAAGACACGGCTCCCGTGGGTGGGTGGCAAAAAGAATTGACTTCTAAAGCTGCTAAATACAGTAAGTCGGCCTCTATTCAATATGTATATGATTGGCTAAGAGATATTTATGATGCCTACGAAGAGTTTAGAACGGCTACTTGCTGTTGGCTGTCAATGTGTATTCCACGCGAAGAGTGGTTTCCGAAGCATCTTTTATTGGGAGAGCTAAACAAAGCCCGATGTCATTTCACGTACCGTCATTATTTTTTACGGTCTCCAGCAGTCTTAGATTGTAAAGACAGTCGAGAAAAAGCAAAATTTCTTCATCAGCGAATAGGGCATTTGATTGCGCATTTTCAGGTGCCTGCCGAGGCCGATATCCGTATTACGCCGTCGGTGTTGGGAATACATCCGTTGGGTGAGCGGGCTATGCCTTTTTATTATACGCCTGAGATGAGATTGTTTTGGAATTATGAAAAAAAACGCAAGTGTCACACCGAAGACCTGCTGTCGTATCACCTGCCCGAATCACCCCCCAAATATGTCTCTTTACCTTTTCGATATGACCTTGGGAAGTGGGAGTTTTTTCGCATTGAGGGTCTGATAGGAAAGGATATTGGCGAAGTACTAAAAACATTGACGGTGCTGCGGTCGCAGCATAATTTGGCTTTTGAACTGCTAGGCTTGTCGATAGATATACGAAAAGAAGGGGCTCAGATACAGATAATAGGCCAGGTAATTTTGAAGAATCAAGAACCTCTGCCAGGGGTAAAAATTACTATTAAAGGTACTAACAGAGGTACTGCTACCGACGCGAGGGGGAATTTTAGAATCACTGCCAATGTAGGACAAGTATTGGTAGTCGAAACGGTGGGGTTTGCAACCAAAGAAATAGTCGTTGATTCAAATCCCAACCTTAAAATCATACTTGATGACAATACTCCTAGGGTAGCCACTAGAGATTTGTCCCCTTTTGGTCAGTTTTTGAAGCAATATCCGGGGATGGAGCATGGAGCAGGGGTGCCTGTAGGAGGGACGTTTGTTATCGTTTTTCAAAGCCTAAACGCCCGCGTGCGTACTGTAGTGGCCGATTTTTATTTACCTTATTTTATCCAAAACAGTCAGTGGCTCAAAGACAAAATCATATCGTTAGAAAACTTCAGATAGAGGTAGAAGTGAGGGATAAGACAGTAAACCCCACAGAGCTTCAACATTCCTTATCGCACGCATTGCAATCTCGACGTGTAGAAGAGGCTATTGAAGGTGCTTTGTCGGAGGTGAGTACGCCTCACCAATGGATAACGCTGGATAAAGTAACGATAGATTTAGGAAGGATTACCTTAGATAAGGTCGAAAAATTAGTGTTTTTTGAGCAACTACAAGCATTGTTGTATGAACAGGTTTTGAAACAAATTGAGGAGGTGACAATACACCCAAAACGAGAGATGAAGACAGCGGAAGATTTTGATTTTGACCAATTTGTCTTCTTTTTAGAAAATGGTTTTTTTCGGGTAATACCAATCACTGACGCTCCAATAACAGGCACCACAGAAACTCAAAAATGGATGGAAGCTATTTTGCTCAGCTTGAATGAAACACGTCGGTGGATTTTAAAGCAAGCCCTTCTGCGAAGTCAAGAAGCGCGGAGGCGTATAGTTTCTCAATTTTCTCACTCCAACTTTCTACTGTTGTTAGAGCAGTTGGGAAAATTACAAAAAAAAACCGAAAGCCAACTGGTTTTCGAGCCTTATCCTTTACCAATAGCTAGGTTAAAAACAGAAGTAATGACGCGCCTAGCGCAACTTGAGCAAATACTTATAGAAACTCCCAAAAAAGAAGGGGAAAATGTATCCCCCTCTAATATCACTCCTAAAACGACGACCTTGAAAGAATCTATTTTTATTCAAAATGCTGGAGTTGTGTTGCTGCATCCCTTTATTAATCAATGTTTTAAAGCTTTAGGATGGATAGAAGGGGGGCGTTTTGTAGATGAAGAAAAACAACAAAAAGGTGTACTAATGTGGTATTTTTTGGCTACTAGGCAAGACACTCCCGCCGAACATGAACTCGTGTTGCCAAAAATATTGTGTGGACTTTTGCCCCAATATGTACTCCAACCCCTCCAACCCCTGACTCCCGAGGAGCGACAAGAAGGAGAGGATATGCTGGCGGCGGTGATTGCTCATTGGTCGATTTTAAAAAATACCTCTCCCAATGGACTAAGGGCTGAGTTTTTATTAAGAGAAGGGAAATTAGAGGCTTCTTCCGACATGCTAATACTGACGGTGGAGCAACGCGCCTCTGATATATTACTTTCTAAGTTGCCGTGGGGCATTAGTATGATTAAGTTGAATTGGATGTCGACCCTTTTATATGTTAATTGGTTTTGAAAGCTTTACCCCAACATAGCGAAAAATCAAGCCCAACAACGAGCACTAGCACGCCGTCAAATGGGCTATGGAAGCAGAAAGAAGCTACTTTTTTGACACCTTCTCGACCCCAGCCTTTTGTACAAGCTAAACTCAGCGTGGGTAAGGTAGAAGATAAATATGAACGAGAAGCCGACAATGCCGCCGACCACATTGCACAGAATGTGGTCAATAATACCGTGGGTGCGAGGCCAGAGATTAGTGCGATTGATGAAAAAGAGAAAATCCAACGCAAAACAGAAGCAAACAGTGATGTATTGCCGAGTGTTTTTTTTGAAGAAAAACTCAACGCTAGCCAACAAAGCGGCGAGCCGCTGCCCGATAATCTCAGGGAAATGATGCAAAAAAGCTTTGGATTTAATCTCTCCAAAGTCAGAATCCATGCCGATGACTATGCGGATGAACTCAATCGCGAGCTACATAAAGATACTTTGGCTTTTGCCTACAATGAGCATATTTATTTCAGAAAAGGAAAATATCGTCCCCATGAACTCAATGGCATTGTGTTGCTTGCCCATGAGATTACGCACGTGCTTCAACAACGGACTTTGGAGCCACTTCAAGAGCCTAAGCACGACACCCTCGTGGATGCCGTAGTAGAAGCAACTCCAAAAGGCATTGCCAAAGAAACCAAACAATCATCGCCGCCAAAACAAAAAAAGGAAGCAAGAAAAAGACGCAAGCCATCCGACGAAGACAAAAAAATAGAGAAAGCTACCGACGAAATGACGGTAGAATTGGAAAAAGCCGCCCAGAAAAACTCGCCACGCTCACCCGAAGAAGACCCTAATTTTGTGAAGGTGGTAAAGAAAGCCAAACAACAAGCCAAAAAAACCAAAAAACATGACCCCGCCGAAAAGAAAACCAAAGAAATGCAGGCATCGGTAAAACTCCCTGACAATGAGGTAGAAAGCCAAGCAAAATCGAGGCAGGTAGATAAAATGAGTCAAGAAAAACCCGCCAAATTTGAGGCTGATTCTTTTAAGCAATCCTTGATGGAGAAGGTTAAAAAAGTAGCACCTAAGAATCTGGAAGAAGCTTCTGATTTTAAGAAAGACAATAAAATTGAGGAAGTAAAACAGGCCGTGAGTGGGAAAGTAGGCGACGAAAAAGAAAAAGCCGCGCAGGATATTCAACAAACCACCGCCGAAACGCCCAGTAGTGAGGGGCTTAGTGCCAGACCCGCCAAAGGGCTGCCGCCAGCGGGTATTGGTACTATGAATACTCCTATTGGTGCAAAAAAAGCAAGTCCGCCACCACGCCTTCCTGAAGAAATATCACTCAAAGCCGGGAGTGAAAGCTTAGACCGAGAATTGAAAGAGGGAGGAGTATCAGAAGACCAAATCAAAAAATCAAATGAACCTTCGTTTGGCTCGGCTCTTGCCCAAAAAAATGAGGCGCAGCAAGATGCAATAGTGGCTCCCGATAAATACCGTAAGGAAGAAAAACGAATCCTAAGCCAGGCCGAAATAGCTGCCAACAAATTGGCTACCGCCGAATTGCTCGAAATGCACGGCGACCGAAAAAAGCAATTTGAAGGAGTAGAACAAAAACAACAATCGGCTAAAAGTGAAGAAGAAATCATAAGAGAAGAAATTGCCAAAAATTTAGAAACCCTGTATGCAGATACCAAGAAACTGGTAGAAGAACGCCTTGCCAAACTCACCACCGAGGTAGCTACGAAGTTTGACAATGGTGCCAAACAAGCAAAAGAACGTTTTGAGAATGATACTGATAGCAAAATGTCGACTTACAAACGCCGACGCTACAGCGGTTTTTGGGGCCCAGCCAAGTGGATTAAAGACAAACTTGCGGGCCTTCCCGACGAAGTCAATCAGTTTTATGAGGAGGGGCGAGTCCAGTATCTCGCCGATATGGAGGCAGTGATTACGGCAATCTCTACGCACGTGGCTGCTGAACTCAACGCTGCTACCGAAGACATAGCCAATGGTCGTAAAAAAGTACAAGACTATTTTAATAGTTTGGACGAAAACCAGAAACGAATAGGGCAAAGTACTTTGGACGAAGCTTTAGGGCGATTTGATGAACTCGAATCAAAAGTAGAAGATACCCAAGGGGAGCTTATCGACTCCCTGGCTGATAAATATAAAGAAAACCTACAACAACTCGACGCTCGTATCGAAGCCATGAAAGAAGCCAACAAAGGCTTAGTAAGCAAGGCTATCGGGGCTATCAAAGGTGTAATCAAAACCATCAGAGAGCTCAAAGATTTATTGTTGAGGGTATTGTCCAAAGTAGCCAAGGCCATAGGATATATCATTTTACATCCGATTGCATTTTTGGGGAATTTGATTTCGGCGGTGGGGCAAGGCGTAAAAAACTTTGCTAAAAATATTCTCAGCCATTTACAAAAAGGGTTTCTCAAATGGCTCACAGGAGCAGCAGGAGATGTACAAATCGAAATTCCCGATAGCCTCGACCCCGTTGGAATATTTAAAATGGTTTGTAGTGTGATAGGCCTTACTGTAGAAAATTTTATGGAACGCGCCGCTCGAAAAATTCCTGCGACTATTTTAGAAGGTTTAAAGCAAGCCCAAGGAGTGATAAAAATAGTAATGGAAAAAGGCATAATAGGCTTATGGGAATACATCAAAGACCAAGTAGAGTCCATTTTGGTGGGGGCTAAGGAGGCGGTTTTTGATTTTATGCAAAATAAAATCATTGAAGCGGGTGTCGATTTTATTTTGAAAATGCTGACGCCAGCGGGTGCTTTTATCAAGGCTTGCCAAGCTATCTACAAAATCATTAAGTTTATTTGGGAAAATGCCAAGCGTATTCTACAATTTATCGAAGGTATCCTCGATGCTATCTTGGATATTGCGGCGGGCAATTTGAGCAATGCCATCAAAAAGGTCGAAAATTCACTGGCAGATGCTATTCCGTTGGCGATTGGCTTTTTGGCGAGCTTGCTCAATCTGGACGGCATCCCCAAAAAAGTAATTGAGATTCTGAAAAAAATCAAGGGACGGATTGATCTCATTATTGACACTATTATCCTTAAAGCATGGGAATATGGCAAAACAATAGTGGGAAAAGCCATTGCCGGTGGCAAAAAAGTGGTGAAGGCGGTCTTTAATTGGATAAAATCGTTGGTAAGATTTAAAACCGCCGATGGCGAAAACCATAAACTTTATTTTAAGGAAATAGGCGGAGCCTACACAATCATCGTAGAAAGCACCCCCCAGACCTATACAGAGTTTATTGGCTCGCTCCTCATTGACCCCAATCATAGTCAGAAAGACCAGTTGACGAAAGACAAAGATAGTGCGAAAAAACTGGCCGAAGATATTGATAAATGGATAGAGGCCTCCGAAAAAGATGAGAAAGATAGAAGCGGTGATATTGAAAAAAACTTACTAAAACTTGGCCCTCTCACGGCCCGCCTCATGATGGCTGATAAACAAACCGCCAAAATCACTAACAAAAAATCTTCGAAACCGATTTTTGGCGGGCTTACAAGTGGAGGAGGATTTGGTAAAAGTGTACGTATTGAATACTTCTCCGAATTTACCACGGGGTCGGAGGCCGACGGAAAAGGAAATGCCATATATGCCACACTCAATCAGCGCAAAAGTGGCAAGGGGAGTTATTATGTACAAGGGCATTTGCTAAGTGCTAAGCTTCATGGCACGGGCGAAGAATGGGGGAATTTGACACCGCTCACGAGACAAGCCAATGCCTTGCACGTAGCAAGAGTAGAAAGTAAACTCAAAGAAGTGGTAGATAAAAAAAGGGCTTTTATGTATGTAGTGACACCTAGCTACGGACGAGGAAAAAATACAGACTTGATTGAGAAGATAAATAAATCTAACGATGCGAAGGAAGATAAAAAAATAAAAAAAGAAATAGTAGAAGCTGAGCAATACGTACCGACAAGCTTGGTGTGTACCATCAAAGAAATGGATACTACCGCCCCCGAAAGACAAGAAAAAACGGGAGGATTAGTAGTTAATGAAAAAATAGAAAATACGATAGAGGGCAATGTCGCAGACTATCAAGTGGTAGAAGGTCCCGTAATACCTGTTTTTATTAATGAAGCCACCGCAGAAGAGCTTACATCTATTGAGGGAATTGGTGAAATAACCGCCGAAAAAATTGTCGAACTTCGTGGGCAGAAAATATATTTTAGAAATAGAGATGAAATATTTGATGTCTTTAAAAATATATCAAAAGATAAAATAAATAATGCTTACAGTAAAGGAAAGATAAATTTTAGAGTCCCTTAGCATTGAAATATAGTTTTGCGACTTAAATAATTTCAATTTTCTGTCCACAGCAATTCGTCGAATTATAAAATTGATGTGTTTTGCTGAAAAAAGAGGATTGTGATCCTAATAATTTCCAATATTAGAAAGCGTTCGATAAAATAGGATTGATACTATATTTTGTATTGTTTTTATAAAAATTCCCAATGAAACATTTTGTGAGATATTTAGAAGCAATTATAACGGTTCGATTGGATGTAGAGTTGGGTGGCAAAACAGAAGAGGAGTTTCCTGCATTCATAATTGAACCTACCGACGATGAAAAATTATCGAGTTTTATTGTAAAACATCAATTATGCTTTGAAGAGATTACAATTCTTCTTCTTGCGCTTATGCCACATCTATATCCTACTTTTTTTGATAAAATTCTTCATCAATATTTTCCTAATGGGGCTGATTTTCCAGAGTTTGGAGGAGTGCGGGGGCTTCATCATCGTGGAATCTTACCCACAGGCGAAACAGCTCTTTTTATCCTTGCCAGCGGCGACTTGGAAAAGCGTTTGGTCTTGTACGAATTGTTTAGCGAAACTCATTTGTTCGCCCAAAAACACATCCTTCGGTTGGAGGAGGTAGTGAAGGGAGAGCCTCGTTTTGGGGGGCGATTGGTGCTGTCGGATGAGTATGTGGAGCTTTTTACGATGGGGAGAGTGTCTTTGCCTCAATATGGTAGCCAATTTCCAGCCCAACTTATCGAAACAGATTTGGAATGGGACGATTTGATTCTTCCTTGCGATACACGCCGTCAGATTCAAGACCTCGAAAACTGGATAAATCATCATAGCTCTTTGCAAGCTTGGGAGTGGGGGAAATACCTAAAACCCGGCTATAGAGCTTTGTTTTATGGCCCCTCTGGTACAGGCAAAACCCTCACAGCGACCTTGTTGGGGAAGTTTACGAAGCGCGAGGTATTTCGAGTCGACTTGTCGCTTGTGGTATCAAAGTACATTGGCGAAACCGAAAAAAATCTGGCTCTTCTATTTGACAAAGCGCACGCCAAAAATTGGATTTTGTTTTTTGATGAGGCTGATGCGCTCTTTGGTAAACGCACCGAAACCCGTGACGCCCACGACCGCTATGCTAATCAAGAAGTGGCTTACTTATTACAAAAAATTGAAGATTTTGATGGATTAGTCATATTGGCTTCTAATCTCAAAAATAATATTGATAGCGCTTTTGCAAGGCGTTTTCAGACGATAGTTCATTTTCCGATGCCCACCGCCAAAGAGCGGTGGATGCTGTGGCAAAAATATTGGCCTCCTACTTCGCCACTGCCACAAGGTACAAACCTAAAAGACCTTGCCGACCGTTATGAGTTGTCGGGAGCTGCCATTCTCAATGTGATACATTTAGGACTACTACGGGCATTGGCTTCTCAACGAAATGAAATTCTACTATCAGACCTACTCGAAATCATCAAATTAGAATACTTCAAAGAGGGTAAGCTGATTGTTTAAGTCCAAGATTAATTAACTCACGCCGATTTTATAATAGTTTGTCTGAATCTCCTCTGGGATGCTAGAGGCGTGGTATAGCTTTGTATCTATCATTTAAAAAAAGATACAATGGAAAACCTCCCCGTTCAAATTGGTTGGGTAGAAATACTTCAGAAAACCCTGCAGTTCATTAGCCGTTATGGGCTAAAAGTGCTCTTATTGGGTTTAGTTGCAGCCTTTGGGAGAGGGATGCAAGAAGGAGCATGGGGAGCGATTTCGTCAATAGGTTTTTGGGGGCTAGAGTTTGTAGTAGAAGGAGTACGGTTAGGATTGGTGATTTTAGTCATTGGAAATGGCTCTTTGAAGATAGGATTTCGGAGAGTCGTGGCTATTTTTAGAGCGAAAAAATCGGATTGGAAACTGATATGGACTCAATTCAAAAAGAATGTATCGGCCAATAAAATAGCGATCTTGGTCAATTTTGCCCTTTTTCTGATGATAGCGGCCCTTTTTAATTTTAGTATTCATGTAGGTATCGAAGAAGGGCTTTTAAAATACTTGAAAAACAATCATATTATAGATGCTATGGCTTCCAAATGGCCTGTTGTTTTGTGGCTAAAAAATGTCTCTATTATTCCTTTCACTTTGATTTTTGAAACTATCTTGATACTTCTCCTAACAGCCCCCTCAAAACCATGAATACCCCTACTCAAGCAGGTTGGCCTCCTACCAAAACCTTTCATTTTGCGGGCGAAAACCTTCGCTATTTTCGATTAGATTCTTTTGCCGGCCCTACCGAGTTGATTGGTTGGGATAAAGAAGAAATACACATAGAAATCTTCGTGACGATTCGGCGTTGGAGTACACTTTTTTTTGTAGAAGAGCCTCTCGCCGATTGGGAATGGGACGAAGAAACAGTGTCGATTTCGCAGGCCGACAATACCCTCCATATTCGTTCTCGGCCCAATTATAGAAGTTTGACAAACTGGGTCAATTTTCCGAAAGTATCTTTTCGGGTTTATTTACCAGCTAGTCTCTCTACGCAGGTTTATAATTCATTTGGCGGTAATATTTCCCTCAAATCCCTGAAAGGGCGTCATCAGTTCAATACAATGGGCGGGCATATTAAGCTAGAAAAGGTAGAAGGAGAACTAAAAGGCCGTACCACTGGCGGCAACATACATCTCCTTTCTTGTGACGCTAAAGCAGATGTTTCGACTTTTGGCGGAAACATTAAGATTGAGCAGTGCAAAGGCGAAATCAAAGTAAGTACCAAAGGGGGAAATATCCATATTCGGCAGTGTGATGCCAAAATATATACAGATACTTGGGGTGGAAACATCAAAGCTTCCCACTGCAAGGGCGATTTGAAATGCTATACTTCAGGAGGTAATATCGCTTTTGAGGAAATTCAAGGTAATATAGGGGCTTCCACTAAAGGGGGAAATATGAGAGTGAGTATCAAAGCTATTGATGAGTATTTATGGCTTGAAGCCAATAGCGGAAATATCAATATCGACTTGCCCTTACAGCAGGGCCTACAGCTCAATGTCAAAGGGTCACGCGTAAAAATGCCTTTTTTGTCTAATTTTAATGGTGTCAAAAAAAATCGATATATCAATGGGCAACTCAATGGGGGAGGTGCCAACGTAACCCTCAAAACGCGGGGGGGAGTGATTGCTATTAAGCCTTATGAGGTGGAGGCATCTACCATAGCCACCGAAGCGCAATCTACGTATACCGAAAACGAAGTACAAGAAGAAGACGCGCCAACGCCTTTCGAAAATCGATTCTGGACGACGGTTTTGCCCTTTATGTATTCGTTTTTTGTAATGGCACTTTTTGTGTACGGTTTCAGTAGTGTGTTTTATTTTTCGTTGGAATTGATGAAAACAGATTCTCCCGAAAACGCCCAAAATACAGCCTTGTTTTTACTCAACATTACCTCGTCGGTCGGGTGCTTTGTGGCGGTGAATGTATTCATCAAAAAAGTAGAACGAAAATACCATTCCGATTGGAAAAAGTATTTGGTTCTTATCATCATGACGGTGGGTTTTGTGCGGTTGGCACATTTTTTACAATGGATTATTTATTTATACCTTCCTGACAATGAATTGTTTTGGGTGCATTATTGGCATATGCTTGATTACAATGTCTGGAATACTTACTCTGACCGCAGTTCGCTGTTTTTTGCTTCGATTCCCTTGTTTGCGGTATCTCTTTATTTTTATTTTTGGCAAAAATCTCGACATTTTACCCGTAAAATCTCCGAGCAAGAGTACCAATTACTAAACCTCGAAAAGCTCAAAACCAAAGCCCAACTCAATGCCTTGGAAGCGCGTATCAACCCACATTTTTTATACAATTCCCTCAATAGCATCGCAGGCTTGGTACACCAGGACCCCGATAAGGCTGAAGAAATGACCGTTCAGCTTTCAAAATTATTTCGGCATACAACAGGGAGCAACGAAGGACATTATCATTTGATAGCCGAAGAATTGGAGGTAGTGCGTTCTTATTTGGCGATTGAACAAATGCGGTTTGGCAATCGGCTCTCTTTTTCTATCAAAGTAGCGCCTGAGTTGTTGGATTTTAAAATTCCGCGTTTTTTGTTGCAACCAATCGTCGAAAATGCCATCAAACATGGCATTTCGAATTTGCTAGAAAATGGTGAAATAGAAATCATCATTGAAGCCCAAACCGACACGATTCAGTTTAGAATTCATGACAATGGCCCTGCTTTCAAAGAAGATATCAGTGGAGGCTATGGTTTGCGGAGTATTCGTGATAAATTAAACCTAATTTATGGCGAGAAAGCCTCTCTCCAAGTGCAAAACAATGCCTACAAAATGGTAATTATTAGTATCCCAAAAGAACACGAGTGGGTGGAGTTGAAGTAATAATTTGATTAAATTTTTGATTTTTTTATTATGTATAAAACATTATTGATTGACGACGAACAAATTGCTTTGGGGCGTTTGAAGCGATTGTTAGCTTCTTTTGAAGAGGTGATAGAGATTGTGGGCGAAGCACTCAATGGCCCTGAAGGCATTCAAAAAATAGAGACTTTACAGCCCGACCTGATTTTTCTGGATATCGAAATGCCCCTCATGACGGGTTTTGAAATGTTATCAAAACTGACCTATATGCCTTTGGTGGTGTTTGTGACGGCCTACGATCAATACGCCATCAAGGCATTTGAGGAAAAATCGATTGATTATTTGCTCAAACCCGTGGAAAAAGAGCGGCTTTTCAAAACCATCCATAAGCTCAAAATGCTCCAACCCACGCAAGAGCTATCGCTGACCAAAGAAAGACTACTAGAGTTGATTGGGCAAATTAGCCCCAAAAAAGAAATGCATTCTATTTCGGTCAAAAGCGGTGATAAAATTCTCTTTGTTCCTCTGAGCGAGATTAGTTTTTTTCAGGCCGACGACAAATACGTATTGCTCAATACCATCGATAGCAAGCAATACCTCATGAATCATACTATCAGTGGTTTGGAAGAAAAACTCCCCGTCGATTTTATCAGGATTAGCCGTTCGACAATAGTAAATTCGTTAAGAATCAAAGAATTAGAGCGTTATTTTAGTGGTAAGTATTTGGTCGTAATGAACGATTCGAAAAACTCTAAACTAGAATCAGGCACCACCTATCAGGAAAATGTAAAGCGATTAATGGAAATTTAAGCTATCCCTCTGCTTCTCTTTTCGTCAGAAGGAAACCACTTGACCCAAACTATGATTTGGGTCAAAAATGGCACTGCGTCTCCGACGCAAAAAAGAAAACGAATCATTCTCTTCGTAATATACTGTGGGCAATCACTTGACCCAAACTATGATTTGGGTCAAAAATGGCACTGCGTCTCCGACGCAAAAAAAGAAAACGAATCATGCTTTTAGTGACATACTGTGGGCAATCACTTGACCCAAACTATGATTTGGGTCAAAAATGGCGCTGCGTCTCCGACGCAAAACAAGAACTTAAACAGTCATATTAAAAATAAGAAGAGATAATAAAACTTCCGTTGTCGATATTTGCAAAAATATTCTGATTGTTATAAATGCTTATTTTTAAATTTCCTGTTGTGATTTTTACGCCATCGCTTGTGAGTTGGTTCTTAATTTCTAATTCTCCTTTTGTTTGAAAAGAGTTCCATTCACTAGGTTTGTATTGAAAAAAATAATTCTTGTCAGAAAGCCCCTTGTATTCTTCTAATGATATGGTTATTTTATTGGAACTTCCGCTTTCGAAAGAGTATTTTCCTGTTTCAAATGAAGATAAAGCTGTATTGGTTTTGATAAGAAATCTTAAGCCGTCATTGGTATAAAAACTATAATTATAATCTTCGGACGACGATACTATCGTTGAAAATGAAGTGTATATATTTCTATTCGTGCCATTTAAGTAGTTTATGGCTCCGTTGATTTTAGTTTGAATATTCGGATATTTACGTTGTTTTATATCTATGTTGTCAACATACCCTTTGACCGAAAGAGAGTCGTTGGTGTAGGGTAAAAAACCGTTCCTTCAAAATGAAAAGATACAGTGTTGCCTAAACTATCGTATTTGAAAGATTCTAATTTGAAGCTTTTTTTAGGATTAAATAGAAGGGATTTGTAATTTTTACTTTTATCTTTTATGTCTATTAATGTAGCACTATTGATGTTGCCTTCTTTAGAGAAGTTGAGAGCAAGATTGTAGTCAAATTTACTCCCGTTTACATCTCCTATCGTTAACGATATATTATCACAATCTTCATTGGCTGAGACATTGTCTTTTAAGATAAAATTACTGCTTTTTATATTTAACTCAGCTTTGGTGGGCGATGAATCTAGGTCCGATTTTTTATTGCAGCTGATTATGAACAAGCATAGGATGATAAAAAGTGTTGGAGTTTTCATGAGATTGAGGGTGTAGGAAAAGTGATGGCATTAAGGTGTTATGGATTAGAGTGTTTTTGTAAATGCAGGATAGCGGTAAGAAAAATAACTTGACCCAAACCATGATTTGGGTCAAAAATGGCGCTGCGTCTCCGACGCAAATCAAGAAAATATAGCAGTAAAAATTTATTGATTCAATAACTCAAAGATAACGTCTTTTGCTATCATAAGCCAATCCTACGCCAACGCTGTCGAGTTTGTTTTCGTCGGAAACAGCCGCATTGGGAAACAATTCTCTAAACTTCGCTTGTACGGCCGGAATCTCAGTAGAGCCACCCGTGAGAATGATAAGATCAATAGCATCGGGGGTGATTCCGGCTTCTTTCACGCACTCACTTGCTGAAGTGGCCATTTTTACAATTTCTTGCTCAATCGCTTCTTCAAACATCGTTTTGGTAGTGCTAATCACAAAGTCTTGCTCAATAAAATCCAAAGGCGCAACGTATGACGGTGCATCAGTCAAGGCGATTTTGGCATCTTCTACGGCACCTAGTAGTATGTGCCCACTTTCTTGCTCGATGACATTGAGGAGTTTAGAAAGGCGCGGTTTGTCGTGCGATTGCCCCAAATACTGCCGAATTTGCATGAGATTTTTGGGCGTGTAAAGGGTGTTGATTTTGCTCCATTCTGACAAATCAAAATAGTATTTGAGCGGAATAGGCAGGTTTTTGTCACCGTAAGTGGTGCGGTAGCCTAGTTCGGGCATAAAAGCATGAAGGCTCAAATCCTTATCAAAGTCATTGCCACCGATGCGTACACCGGTGTTGGCCAAAATATCACTTGTGCGGTCGGACTTGGCGAGGTATTTTTGAGAAAGTCTAATGACCGTAAAATCGGAAGTACCCCCGCCAATATCCGCCACGATAGCTAGTTTTTCACCGCTTACGTTTACTTCGTGGGCAAAAGCGGCGGCAATCGGCTCAAATTGAAAATTAATGTTTTTGAAGCCCACATTTTGGGCAATCGTTCGTAGTTCTTCTTGGGCGTTTTTGTTACCTACAGGGTCGTTGTCAATAAAAAAAACGGGTCGCCCCATGATGACGCTATCGATTTCCTGCTGGGCGGTGAGTTCGGCTTTGTGTTTGAGATATTTGACAAACTGCCCAATAATTTTGTTAAAATTCATCGGACTTCCGTTGACCAGCGTGCCTTGTTTCATGGCCGAAGTCCCCAAAACGCGTTTCAAACTGCGCATAAAACGCCCTTTGTGACGCTCCAAAAAGAGGTTGACAGCCTCGCGGCCATAGTGAGGAGTGTTGTCGATGCGTTCAAAAAAAATAGCACTTGGAATGGTGGTGTGATGGTTTTCGACAGGAACCAAAGTGAGGGTTTCATCTCGATAAAAGGCAATAGTAGAGTTCGACGTGCCGAAATCTACGCCGCAAGCGATAGCTGACATGTATAATGTAAAATAGTGGTTGAATAAAACAAATAGCCTCAGAAGTGGTGTTTTGGGCTCCTCGTATCAAGACTTAGAGGCGATGCGTTCGCCAAAAATCTCTTGTTCGAGGGCTTTGTCCAAACCGTACAAATCATTACGAAAATTGAGCTGACCTGTCTGGTCTACCCATGCCGTAAAATATACGATATACACAGGAAGGGCGGGACGTACCGTAATCCATTTTTCCTTCTGAGTTTTCCAAACACTCTCAAGCTTTTCTTCGTTCCATGCAGGGTCATTTTTTAAAACGTGCAAAGCCAATTTTTCGGGCGTAGATACACGAATGCAGCCGTGGCTAAACGCGCGCGTCGATTCCCCAAAAAGGCTTTTGGAAGGGGTATCGTGAAGATAAATGCTATAACTATTGGGAAACAAAAACTTGACTTTTCCTAATGAATTGCCCGGACCGGGTTTTTGTCGAATCGTAAAAGGAACATTTTTGGTATAAGAGCTCCATTTGACAGAGTAGGGGTCAACTACCTTGTTGCCAGATACTACTTCCATGTTGTTGCGGGCTAGGTAGCCAGGATTTCGTTTGAGTTTGGGCAAAATTTCGTTGTTGATGATGTTGTTGGTCACGACCCAATAAGGATTGAGTACTACATATGACAAATTGCCTCGAAAAATACTCGTTTTGGTAGCTTCTTTACCCACCACTACGTTTGACATCCAAGTTTGTTTGCCATTTTCAAACACATGAAGTTTGAACTCGGGAATGTTGATCAGCAGCATATTAGGCTCCATTTCGGCAGGAACCCACCGCAAGCGCTCCATGTTGAGCATGATTTGTCGGATACGAAAGCTGATAGGTCGATTGAGTTCTCGAGCGGTATTTGCGTCGATTTTGCCGTTTTCAACCAGTCCCAATCGATGTTGGAAGCGTTTGAGTCCTACCGCGAGCGAGTCGGTAAAAAGGGCGCTACTATCGGCTTCGTTCATGTCGCCCCACATCAGGAGCGTCTGTTTGAGAGCAATCAAAGACGAATCTTCATCGTTGGCTTGCAGTGATTTTTTGGGGAAGTTGAAGGTAGGCCATCCGCCTTTTTTCTCCAAACTTCGGTAATACTGTAGTTTATTTTTGAGCAATACATAATACCGATTGACCGGCTCGCGCATGGGGTTTCCTTTGGCCGAAACCAATGTGTCTAACAGCGCCTGATAGTCTTTTTTCTTGCGTGGAATAAACCATTCTAAGTCAAGTGGGTCTTTGACACTTCCCGTAAATGCTTTGTCAGTATATTTAAAGAAGGCTGTTGTCAGTAGCAACTCCAAGGTTTGAGCATCTTGGTGGCGTTTCAAAAACTGACTCCCTTTGGTATGTGCTTCCAATAACAAAGTATCTATCTGGTGGCTATAAAGACTACTATCCGCAAAATCGCTGATGAAGGCTTCGCGCTGCTGATTGAAGTTGAGAGCGGCATTAGTCAGCGTATTTTCACTAAACCACGCATATTGATAGTTTCTTCTTCGATAAAATTCACTGACGTCTTTTTGGATGCTGTCAGCTACTAAATGGAGGCGGTAAAAATCGATAAGGATAGTACTGTCTAGAACGAGGTTGGTGTAGTTTTGGGTAGAATAAACACTAGAATCTGGCGCAAAAGCTGCTTGTTGGGGCTTTTTTTGTTGGAATTGATAATACACTACGGCGGCGATAATCGCCACAATACCCACGCCTAAGGCTAAATAAGGCCAATTTTTTTTCATGTTATTAGATTAAGAGGAAATACACAATCACAAATCTAATCATTTTGCGGTTAACCCTGCCAACGTTCGTACCCTGCCAACATTCTAAACGTTTGGCAGGGTTGGGTTGTGCCATTTCCAACGTTGGCAGGGTTGGTTTATGTTGCCGTTGCTACTACTCATAACCCTGCCAACGTTCCAAACGTTTGGCAGAGTTGGTTTGGTTTATGTTGCCGTTGTTACTACTCCTAACCCTGCCAACGTTCTAAACGTTTGGCAGGGTTGGGTTGTGCCATTTCCAACGTTGGCAGGGTTGGTTT